>Ga0302140_10003863_pt1 | contig 19139 bp, 23 predicted proteins | sample I_Bog_E1_1_FD_202095 | JGI IMG/M metagenome (GOLD analysis project Ga0302140, IMG submission 202095) | Peat permafrost microbial communities from Stordalen Mire near Abisko, Sweden - I_Bog_E1_1 | ecosystem: Environmental > Terrestrial > Soil > Wetlands > Peat | place: Sweden: Abisko, Stordalen... | reverse complement strand
AAAGGGCAATCTGATCCCTAGAGAGATGGTTCTTGCCGGGCATTCGGAGGGTTCGGCGCTGATCCGATCACGAACCACTGACCCCCGTCCATAAGGCTGCGCCCCAAACCGCTTCGAAATGTCCGTCCATTCTTCTCCTCGAGTTCGGTGTGATGCAACTTCTTCGAGAACTGTCCCAGACCCTTGTTGAGACGCCTCGACCTGCAGAGAAGGCTGGAGCTGCTCGTCTTCAACTGCTTACTGTTATGCCTCTATTCTGTAAGAAGATGTCTCCTGGACCCGGTGGCGTTGGTCTGCACGCTTTCCAAATGGGGGTGTCCAATACCCAAGCAGCCCCCGGTTTCGTACAGGTTTCCATCCTCCTCTCGGGTTCAATCCCAGCCGAGGATCAGATTTTTTCCTGGTTGCAGCCTCTGAGGATCCAAAATCTTCACACTTGTGGAACTCTTCTTGACTGGTGAGTTCTTCAGATCATGTTTGGGGTCAGGTGGGGCCCTGGAGTGAGCACTACCTCAAACTCTCCGATGACGCCAACCGTCACCAACTACCTCGTCCTACATTCTTTCTCGCGTGCCAGTCCCTCTTTTCCGTTGGTCCTTCGGGAGACATCCCACTGTCGTTTCCATCTTTCCTTTGATGTCGAGGCATTCGTATTATTCTGCAATTCGCACTCGTTGATCTAATGAGTCGGCGATGCCATTTATCTCTGGAGTGCAAGCCGGCACGTTGCCAGAGCTGTTGGAACATTGGTGGCAATGGGTCAGCTCTGAGATCTAGCAGAACACACATTCTAACACTCCACAGGTTCTTGTTGGTGTCTGTTTTGCGTGTGTGTTGTTGGGACTGGGACATATTTTATTCGTTCTGCTTCAGATTTCATGGACCTATCTTGGAAATAAGGTTAGTCTGCCGATATCAAAACCCCACGATCTCTTATGCCAACTTAAAACAGATGCAGTCTCCCGATGCTTTACACGCAAAAGTCGCAGACCATCTGCGAAAATATGGCCGTTCTCTCCCACAATGGAGTCCAGAGGAAACTAAAAGGAAGAAGCCGACATCGTTGGGCATTTTCATGGGGTCTTTTGACCGATCTATCTCGAGGCACGAAGTACGAAGCCTCTCGAAACACGACATAATGATCTTGGACCCATATCAAGCGAATCTTGGCCGCTCATTGGCCGCGCTGCGAAGGCACATCCACCATCCGATTGATATCATTGGTAGGCTCGATCTCAAAGCGTTTCCAAGTTCCCGAGTAGAAATGCATAAATCCGACAGATTCTTGATCCAATTGTTAGATCAGATTATTGATGTTGCTTTGAAGCCATTCAAAGGATCGGATGGGAGAAACAGATTTAATGGGATACTACTCGTAGGCTGGGAGATATTTCCAAGCATGGTTGAGAAGTGAATGGCTGAGGTGGCTAATGTGTGAATAGAGGGAACGGAGCATTGTTCAGCGCGTTTTTAGATGAGCATTTCCCCTGTTTCCTTCATCCCAATTAGATACTAGAATCGAGATTTTTTATTATTTCATTCTCTGTCGATCTACCCAATCCAAGCCTTAGCCACCCCGTTCAATCCCTCCTGCAACCAAGGTGCTTCATATTCAACATGTCCATCAAAGCCATGCTCTCCCTCCTGAAACTTCGCGACCACACTCCCCTTCCCGAATTTCTCCTCCCAAGCCTGCGTAAACTTCCTCGTCTCCTCAGCCGGCACAGCACTATCCTCAGTCCCATGCATCGCAAACAGAAACGGCACTTTCTCCTCCCCACTCATCTTCGCCAATATCCTCGCCGGATAAACCTCATCCTCCCTCCCCAAAATCTCAGGAAACAAGCCATTCTGCAACGCCGCAATCGCCAACGGGAGCCTCGCATACGGATCCGACTCCGTAACAATCTTCCCACGATCCATGCTCGCCAGATACTTATCCAGAACTTCTTTCTTATCAACAGTAGGAATCCCAAACGGATGTTTGTCCCCCGCTACCGCATACCAGGGCGAGTCAATGTATGTCATGGGATAACAAGCAATAACCGCCTTCACGAGTTCAGGCCTCATGAGCCCCGCTTGGATCGCAAGATAGCCACCGGCGCTCTCACCATACACGAGCACTCTCCCGACATCTGGCGTCACGTGGCTCCCAATGCTCTTCAAGTATCCGGATAAATCATTCTCGACCCAGGTCAGGAGGTCCCGTATATCGGACAGGATTTCGAGACCGCTGGCTTCGGGCGCGAGCCGGTAGTTGGCGGAGATTCGGATTGCGTTGTGGGTGAGGTTGTATTGCCGTGACCAGGAGGTCGACCAGTCTGGGTACAGCGCGTTGCCGGCGAAGAGGAAGCCGCCGTGGATGTGGATTAGGATTGGGGCTGGTCCTGCGGGTAGGTTCTTGGGGAGGAGAACGTAGAGGGGGATTGGTTGGGAGTTTATTGTTTTGTAGGGTGTGGTGGTTATACTGAAGGGAGAGTAGATTTCTGCGTCCATTTTCAGAGGATTGGTAAACACCGGTGGGAATTTGGATGGAAGATCGGTCAAACTTGGGTTTGAAGAGGAGGTTCTTATGTCGATGTGCGGCGTGGATAGTGGGTCGATATATGCAAGTTTGTTTAGGCTGTGGTGAAGAGACGTTGCGATTGGATTGGTTGAATGAATTGAGGATGCGGATTGTGTTGATAGACATCAAATTGGGTATCCTGCTCAGCTTTATAGCCTTACAAGAAGACCTTCAGCCTCGCAATTCAATGTTCGTCCGAGTGCCTGTTCTCGGAAAGCTACGAAAGTCCGTGATGGATTGGTAATGTTGGTGCTGACTCTCATGTCCGAACAGGGAACAATGAGGCGTTCAGCGATGCAGGTCCTGAGACGGTTTCGTTTCTAAGCACTGCGCTCCTTCTTCTGATTTGTTGCTGGGCGCGCTCTCCCCACGTTTTCTACGCTACGTCTCGTACCTCGCGGCCTAGTATTATTGCGGTATACGTTAAGTTCCCCAGAATATATCCAATGAAAGTTCTGGTGTCGTACTTTTGGAGGGGTCGATGACGGAGCTAATGCCTGTCTGTGGCACGCTTTCGGCCTCCCACATGCTTCGGCCTCGCGCTTCGGACTTACAGCACAGCTCAGCACAGGTCTCGCTTCTCGGCATTCCATCCCCCTTTACCTGATTATCAAATCACAACAAATTCGATGCTTAATTAAGACTTATGAAAAGGCTCATGAGGTACAGTGTCCTTAAATCCATGGGGATAGGGGAATAGTACTAAATCCATGGAGATTACTCAAAGAAGTTTGGTTGAAGATCCCTGTACCACTACGATAAGCACTTGAGCATTTCGAGTGTCAAACAATATTTGAAGACAGATAAGTTTATCATTGTGACACATGTACGACACCAATCTACTCTGAGGATAATTTAGTTTGCCTTCCCACAAGAATGAGGACGTCTAAATCATTGTATGACACTGTGTGTGCGGGTTAATTATCTCCATGGTGGGGTAACCCCTATTTAAGCGAGAAACAAGTTGAAGCTTCTAGTGTATTCATATCGAATTCTATTCTTTCAAAGCTTCTTTGCTTTCCGTCTAAGTGGCAAGTTCCTACGGAAAGAATGTGTTGACAAATTCATTACTACATGGAGTTATCTGGCCACTTTCACACCTTAATTGCTCTAGAAACAAGCATTCATCAAACGTCTTCCAAGAGTGCTGCATAATACAGAGTCGAGATTTACTGCGTTGGCCGGTCATCTTTCAACATAGGCGATAAACCGTTAGACTTGAGCTCCTGCTGTTCCAAAAGTTTTAGCTCGGGTGTGTGGGAATATTAATGTCATATGCAAAGATATGCGACAGGCGCTCAACATATCCAATTGTGGATTGTTTCTCTCAAGCTTATATTTCCGAAGAAAATTTTCAAGTTCAGATGTGTCAGACTTATATAGAGTGGGAATTACAAGTTTGCGCTCGTAGGAATGAGTAAAAGTCACGTGAAGATCGAGTTGTCTCCTGAGTGCACGTCCTAAAGCGCCTCAGATTTTCGCTTTTGTCTGCCAGCCTTCTCAAGTAACATGCAAGAATAAAGAGTGAGTTAGTGGTAACCGCTTACGATCTACAACAAGTGATTGAAGTTTAGGAATCTAAATTTCGACGCTTCTTTGCGTATCAATTCACCTTTCGACGAGGTGCCACCAAATATCTTCGCTCATTCACTCCATCTCCGACAGCGCGTCTTCCTCCGCCACCACTCATCACGCCCTACTCTACTGTTCACTTCTCACCACGTCTCCAGAGAGCGCTCTATCCTCTGCCTTATTGCGTCGATATCACATCTCCTCCATCTCCATCTAGATATCTCCCTGTTCAGCATCGCGATCCTGCGTTACAATGGCGAAGCGCAAGAGCGACGAAGGCGCCAACGAGAACCAGCCAAAGAAGGGACACAAGTGTAAGTGGTCACGCGAAGATCGTGGTGGAGACCAAGAGTTCCTCGACAAGGCTTGTACTCCCAAAAAACGAAGCGCTTCTACCTCTGCCGTCGTCAACCTCCTCGATTCTACTCCCGTCAAGCTCCATCAACCCCCAAATAACCCTCATAGCGAGATAGCTACCCCAAAGCGACGAGGTCGAAAGCCAGGTACAAAGATGGAACCCAAGGCTAAGGAGAGCGACAACACAGGATGCCAGTGCTTCACCAAGCTTCCCCCACACGAGAGTTCCTATCGGTGCCAGGTAGAAGCAAAGTTCCCCGAGTACTGCATTATCAGCTCAAGGTACGTCGATTTCTCCACCTCATTTGCATATTTCAGAGTAGCTAATTGGCCATTACGCAGTATCATCAGCACTAGTGATATGATCACAGTCTTTGTGGGCCCCGAGAATGAAACATTCGCCGTGCACAAAGATCTCTTGAAGCTTCATTCTGGTCTTATCCGCGAATATACTTCTAACGGAGACGGAGATAATAACCATGACGACGGAAAACTTCGCCTGCCAACTATCAAGCCTGCTATGTTCGCAGACTTTGTCTCCTGGGTCTATAATGGCAGTTACCTCCAAGACGACCCCCAGGCTAATAAGGAAGAAGAGGATGCTTGCACGCAATTGTGGGCTATGGGCTCACTATTGAAGGTAGATGTCCTTATTTTAATGAAAGCATGTCCATAAAAGCTGACTTTTGGATAGGCACCAAACTTCCAGAACTTCTGCATGGACGACTACCAAACCTGGTGCAAACAAAACGAACAACTCTGGCCCAGCATTGCGGGCATCGAACTCATCTATAAGCTCACCGCCAAAGGCTCCCTGTTCCGCAAGTTTGCCGCACATTCGGTGCATTGCAGGCCGCCTCTCGAGGGATGCAAAGAAGGAAGCAAGGAGCACAAGAATTGGACTGAGTTTCTTGATCGTTGCCCGGAGCTCGTAAAGGATATGGCGTTGATGGGGAAGTCCTGGAACGGCACGGTTGCATGGGATGACGTCAATCGATTCGAGTATATGGTGGAGGAAGTTTCGCTTGATATGCGCTGGGAGGAGATGATCTTGGTAGCGAGATCTAAGGAAGATATCCTCAAGGCCGCTGCAGATGGTTGTCGCAAGAGTAAGATCGAGCATATCCATCTGAATCGCAATATGACGGAAAATGATAAGAACGGCAAGGCAAGACAACCGTAACTCATTAAAGGTTGCGGGACTTACAGGCAAAGGATGATGCATGGAAATTGCTGGCATTGTAGAACCTTGCTCCATTAATTACGGGGAGAGGTGGCATACAGCAAAGGGGAGAGATCGCTTTGTTCGTAGCTGTGGCTTTATTTCCACTGCGAGATTTCTCAACTTTGCTGATAATCGCAGATGAATACAATAGATCATCTTGAAAACTTGTTGTCCTTTATCTTGAGCCTCCTAGATCACTGTGGGGAAACATAATGGATATCAGAATCAGAACGAGCCCTGAGCTACCTTAAGTCACCTGACCTGCCTCAAAACCTGTTGGCTATATAGAATTCAATAAGTCAATCTTTGGCACTACAAACGACACGACGCGTAAGTGATAACCGAAAGTTGTGTAACTAACGCGCGGGCACCGTCTACCTTAAATGGTATTCCGGGGGAGTCGGCGTGGGACTTGTAGTAATGGATTAAGGCTTAGGCCCCAAACCATTTTGCTGTTTTGATCTATCCTACTTGCTACTTTTTAGGGTGCGTTTTTTCTTTTGTCTGTATTAGGATTTAGTGCTTTGTTCCGATTGCGAATTTGCGGGGTTGAGTAGACTTGCTTAAGAAAGGGGGGTTTTTTTAGACGACAATCTTCCGAACGGCTACTCGCAAATTCAGTATATTGCTCGGAACCAATTTACTGTGAGGATATGTGCCTCTTGATAGTGAGACTTGGAGGAAAGATTCTGGAGGAGATAGAGTGAGGAGTATTTATTCCAAGATAGCTCTTAGCAAAAAAGACAGTACACAGTAGAAGCATAACAATCCATAATCCAGATCCCAAACTCAAAACATTAGTCGTCACTGCTTCATTAGATCAATATATTTGGGATACGTTGCTCAAGCAAGTAGATCCCGAGCGCGAATCCGGTCAGCTTCAAACTATAATCGTACTAGAATAAACCGCTGCCAAGCGTTGTCAGCACTTCCCACAACCTCCGTATAGGACCTGGAAAACACACAGACCGAGCTAACAGGACATCAATTGTCACTTCTTGATGCATTGCTGGTAGCCCCATGCTCAACCAACCAAATTCACCACATCGTCATGGCCACCAGCAGCGGCTTTCATGAACGCTGTCATCTTGCCATTTGATGGCGCATATATATTTGCCTTGCCTGTTTCCACAAGCACTTGAACAACATCGAGATGTCCAGCCTCAGCTGCGCAGATGAGTGCAGTACTGTCATCGGCGCCGTAACGGTGCTCAGTATTAGCACCAGCTTCAAGCAGAGCAATACAAGCATCATCGCAGCCCTCGTATGCAGCCCAGATAAGAGGTGTATAATGTCTGCTGTCTTCCACATTAACCCAGGCTCCATGATCAATGAGAACCTTGATCATGGCACTGTCGTTTTCTTTTGTGGCGACCACCAGAGGTGAACATTCTGGCACCCAGTATTCGAAGTTCGGATCAGCCCCAGCATCTAGTAGGAGTTTTGCACAGTCAGTGTTTCCCTGGCGGCAGGCTTCAGCAAGCGGGGTGCAACCTTCGTACTTGATATCAATGTTCGGTTTTTGTTGCAGAAGGATGCTCAAGCACTTCTTGTTCCGAACGGTGGCAGCTACATGCAACGGCGATGGGCCATCTTCGGAGTATTCATCTTCGGGGTCTCCTTCTCTTTGGTTGAAATCTGCACCTTGATCTAACAGACACTCCAATATACTGGGGTAGATGTATCGTATTGCCAGTGTCACCGGAGTGTAGCCAGCGTCGTCAGAGATGTCCATGTCTGCGCCTTCATCTAGCAAGATGCTAACAGCATCCTCTTTTCCCAAACGAATGGCAAAGTGCAGCGGAGCATCTCCATCTTCGTTGCGGCCGTCTCTGGAGTATTTATTTCTTGCCAATGTGGTTACCAATGCGTTATCGTTGTTCTTTATAGCGCGCATGATGCGTGAGTCAAATGGAAGTGGTTCTTGAGCTCGTGCTGGCAGATATTCTCGTCCTCGCAGAGTGAAGCCTTTCAGATTATGTGCCTCATCCTCGTCGTAGTTCGGGCATTTGACACCACCAGTTTTTCAACGTTTACAGACCTCAAAATCTTCCGAGGATAAATCCTTTTGAGGAAAACCTTGACATTCCTGGCAAGAGAAGATGATATCGGCTCTTGTGAGCTCATTCAAGCATTTGTTACACTGCTTGTCGAGAATTTCTTCCTCGTCGGGTGAGTCTTCATTGTCGACTGAAGCTTCATCTTCCCAATCGTCCTCATTTTCGAGGGTATTGTTATCCTCAAGTCGAATCTCAGCACTGATAGCCGCAGTTTGATCGTTCAACCGTGATTGAGTACACTCATCGCACGTGCAAATTTGACTCTGAGTCGATGGGCTTGTTGGCTGGCTGGGCGTAGCGAGATTGGCTGCAAGGGAGTTGTTGGCTGGTTGAAACCTAATGACGGTGCCTGTTTGTTGATTCTGGGGAGTGTGTCGGAGACCATGGTTGAAACTGGAAGCTGAAGTGTCTTTCCAGATCGGAGGACTTGTTAGTGGAATCTTTGCAGTGGCGCGGGCTTGTGTATATTCTTCGCAGGTATACGGCGAGCTTGTTGTGGTAGCTTTTACCTGTTGCTTTTGAGCGTCTATGCGTGCTTGAGTACACTCATCGCAAATGCAAGTCTGTCCAGGACTTGGAGATCGACTTGGATCACTCTCTGCTCGACTGCTCAACTCCCTCAAAGGCACGTGTAGAGTCTTGCACATGAGGCAGGAGGAGATTTAGATTCCTGGTCCTCTAACAGTTCGGTTGGATCGGCTGTGGAAGTACTCAAATTTCTAGTCTTTCTCGCAACCTCTTGTTGTTCAGCCAAAGGAGCGCCAGTTGAACGGTTTGGGGAAGTCTCGCTTCTGGAAGTCGGTAGCTTCTGTTCGACATCAACTTTATTTTGTCGTGATATTCAGAATTAGCAACTTACCTTGGGCATCTCTTGGTTTGTCTCCGCACTTGCCACGATTCTAGCAGTACTAACCAGAGCTTTACGAATTGTTGCTTTCACTTTGGAGTATATCCCTCCCTCATCTCTCTTGAGCTTTGATATCTGAGAGTGATCGGTTTCGGCGGGCATTGTGGTTTCGTTGACATAGCCTAGCGTAGCAGAATTAGGCTCTACCATCATGACAGGGTCGCCAGAACGCTGCCACTCTCCATTAACCTAAGTTGCCAGTCAGTTGCGACTAGCGTATTCTCGAATCGATTCTACTTACCGCGATTGCCGTTTTTGTAGGTTTTGTCTCGAAGCAGCTCAGAATATCGGTATCTCTGGCAATGCGGCCAAATCGGGTGTTGATTTCTCGAAGTACTGCAGAACTCTCCGAAAGCTCGTTAACTAGCCTTTCTGGTGCTTTACCTTTCACCAAGGTCTGCATTGCAGCGACATTCAATCCTCGATGAGGTGCCGCGAGGAATATGATAGTCCTGACAGGTAGCCGGGATGGGTCACTGTATAGAGTTAATGGTGAACGTCTGACTGCGAGAAAGGTTTCCATACAGCCCCAACGCGCTCATCTCGACCAAGGCCTTTTTGATGATCAGACAGCCAAGACTATGCCCAATGAAGATAATGGGTCTCGTATGATTGTCAGCCTGACAATATCTCTCAAACCAATTCATCATGTTCGATCTTACCGGCTTTCGCACTAAAGTTGTGTCAATTGCTACTTCGTTTTCAAAATATATGGGAGACCTGTACCTCTCCTAACTCACGCATTGTACTGAAATTGGCTACAAATCCGCCTGCGTGGTCTTGTATCGTGCTGGTAGAGGTACCCTGCAATGTCGCTTCATATCCGTAGGTCAATATCCTAGCATTGGGTGCGTCTCGAGGTAGGTAGTCCCGAAGCCACATCTTTTCTGGAGAACGAGCCCATGAACCATAAGCATGTCCAGCAAGGCCAGATATGGCAATGATACTAAGTTGAGAGTCATTCGATTAGTTAAGTGCAGAAAATGAATGGATGTAGCGACACGAACTCAGCGGCAATTGGGCCTTTCTCGTTCGCTGGGGTATATAAGGGTGTAAATCCAGCGAAGCTTTTGTCAATTGCCAGGCTGTCATCCGTTAGCCTCAGCTCTTGATCTGTGATCCCAGGCTTTCTGAAGAGAATAGTCGCTGTGCAGTCTCCCTCTTCCCCCTTCTGGTAGATCGACGGCTGGGCATAACGATATGACTCCAATAAGGCTTCGGTCATCAGGATAAAACTTCTCTTTGACTTGATCTTTCGTGAACCCAAATGGAATGTTCTGTACTCGGTATGTGAGGAACTTGGGGTTGGTCTGTCGATGTGTTCCCATAGCTGGAGACTGAAATATTCAGTGGCTCGTCCCGTTCGGGATACTTGTGAAGGTGAAAATGGAATATGCTTGGTTGAAGTGGGGACTGCGAATAACAAGTAGAGTTTCTGAGGTCGAAATGAAGATGCATCGGTCTGAAATGAGCAGCTAGATTTTCTGACTTGTGTCTTGCTGTCCGTGGTCCCCCCTCCTCTGTGCTCAGCAGGAACTGCTGTGTGACGCAACCGAAATCGATGTCTTGCATATGTAGAATTCCGTGAGCAGTTCGACAATCATTACCTACTCGAAAGGCTCCTGGCTGCACGGAACTACCACTGTGTCTGCGGCTTTCCGGGCAATGTAAAACCAGCCTGGTGAACTGCCAATCAAAACTGGGTCGGACCCTTCATTGGGCACCATTTTAGAGGAGTTCTGCAGTTTGCTCAGGCTTGGCAACACATGTACCCAGCTTAAACCAAACTCACCGAAAGGACTCGCTCAGGTTGAATCCTTCATTCTGCAACATTTTCTCGACCCCTTAAATTCAAACGCTTCAATTTACATGGTTCTGAGATTTTGTAATCGGACCGTGACTCCAGCTTTTGGAGGCCGGAAGCCGCTCAGCCACATCTAAAGCAAACACTCAGATTCCCATTTCCCACTCCTATGTGATCTCCGAATCTTTAGAGATTTGCCACTCAACGAAAAGTACGCTCATCAACGTTCCGCTGTAACTAAGTCTGAGCATTTGAATATTGCCCATTAATTCATGTTTCTGATAGTCGCGAACGACAATGCTTCCTTTTTTATGCACCCACTTTCAATTCTTTGGCTGTCCAAATCAGGTTTCTCGAAGATGAAACCTAGATGGAAACCCACTAGATGTAGAATGTAAAAAATCTATATTCGACTCCTCCTAACCTGTTCTACCAACGGTATGCTGACCAACCTCTTACCTCCGCGCAAACTCCGCGGCTTATCTGCAGCGAGACTGAGGTACTTGTAAAGAGCAGGTCGCTCTTAGCAGCTACAGAACAACAATTCTGCCACTCCCATCTCCACGGAAACTCCGTCGCGATAATGCCAAAAGACCAGGAAAAACAAGGCGCTCGTCAAAGACCGATCTCCTGCCGCTTCTGCCGGTCACGGAAGCTGCGCTGCAGCCGAGAGTCGCCATGTTCGAATTGCGTATCTCGCGCCATCCGTTGCGAAGTAGGCCATCCAGTTGGCTCCTCTCCAGGAGCACGTAGTCCTTCGAATACCGCACTCCTTCAGCGTATTCGCAAGCTAGAGAATCTTTCAGAAAAGCAAAACGTGCAGCAAATAGAAAGGGTGGAGCAAGGTTTCGCAAGCCCGTCTCCCCTTCCACCACATTCGCACAAGTCGGATATATCCTCCCAATCTGGGAGTTTGGACAGCGATATCGCTTGGCTGCAGAGTATCTACTCAGATCAAGACCAGTCGGTAAATATTGTATCTCCGTACCAGTCCTTCTGATCTGATCTTTCAGCAGGAGAAGGCACCGTCAAGCAAGCTGGTGTTCAAAATATGTCCAATCCAACACATCATGGAGGCAGAGCCATACATAAACCAACATCAGTTTCTTTCCGCCACGACTGTTGACCCAGTAAGATGTGTTTGGCTGCCACAATATTTCGAAGCCAAAATTCTCTTACAGAAATTCATTCAGGATATCGACCATGTCCATCAAATTGTTCACACGCCCTCACTGCCATCCATCCTCGACGAAGTATACGACTGTCTGAACCAACAAGGCCATCTCAAGCCGGGGAATGTGATCCTACTCCTGGGCATTTTTTCGAGCTGTACACACGCCTGGGTAGAACACGACTGTCAGCGTGGATTGTATTCTACGTATGCAGAAGCGAATATTCAGACGCCACAATGGATCAAAGCATTTGAGGATGTACTTGCAATTTCTCATCGACCAACATGCTTGTCGATAGAAGGTATTCAAGGGATCAGCATTGTGTGTTTCGTCTTGTTGAATATAGAAGGCTTTTCGCGAAGATGCAGGTCCTTGTTTCACTTCACTTTGCTATTAGCACGAGAACTAGAGCTTCATCTGCTGGACCACCCTTCTAACTCAACTTTGGCAAGCTCGGCTCAGGCAGAGATCGGACGGATAGTGTGGTGGCATCTTGTTGCCACTGATTGGTCAGTTCATCGTCTGCTCACTTAGAAGATCAGACTAACAAATTTCAAGGTTGATCCCTTCGAAGACTAATAGCGTAGCCCAAGGTATTTACCAATGCCACCCGCGACATATGGTCGTCAAAAAACCCCTGAATCTGAATGACGAAAATCTCGTGGAAGGCACTACTTGGGTCGAGCAGCCAATATCTCAGCCAACCACAATGTCATACGCGCTGCAACGAATCCGTCTAGCCCAGATTTCACGCAACATGGTAGACCGCAATCCTCTATTTATGGCATCCTCCGGCAGCCTGAGCCAAGAGCTTGTAATGGATATCGATACGGAGCTGCAAGTGCTTATAAACGATACTCCACCGTTCTTTTCCATGTCCACACAAGAACTTATCACGACCTACCAACTTGATCCGTGCCGGGCAGCAAACATTGCACACCAGGGATACATATTCTACTCCCTTCTCTACGCGCAGCGCTGCAAACTTCATTTCCCACATTTTAGTCAGGGATTTATGGATTCTACATTTGCTTCTTCGCGGGATCTATGCCTCCAGTCTGCTCGCAAGGTCATACAGACTCAATCACAATTGGCAAATATAGGACTTACCGCAACACGATTCAAGTTCCTTGGGTTCCTGACCTCGGTATTCGTGGCGACTATCGTAGTCCTCATGGACCTTTGTCACAGCAAGCCATCACCGCAACAAGAGAAGCAGAGAGGGGAGATTGCTGACGCGATTCGGCTCCTCGAAGAAGCAAAGAATGAATCGGGACCAACCGCCAAGTTCTTAGACTCATTGATGCATGTGCTACGTAAGCACCAGGGGTTGCCACTGCGGCCTGCAGGGCAACCGACGCTGAAGGCAGGACTTGGCAAGGCGCAGCTCTCTACGATATCTGCTGGAGCAATGTTCCCTAGTACATTATCTACCCAGCAGATACCCACAGCCTCGTTGAGCGTTTTGGGAAATCATGAAGCTAGTGGCACAAATAGTTATAACGATGGCTTTACAAGCGGTGAGGATTTGTCGTCATATTTCAACGAGCTGGCTCAGGAGTTTGAACAGGGCGTTGACGTCGGTAGCTTTGATTGGAACAGTGTCTTTTCTGGATTCGACTCCGTTTTTTAAAGTAAGCTTTATAGTTCGTACTCGAAAGCTGTGAATGATACTTGATTCATCGTTAAGAATATATTACAGCGGGCGCACACCTGTGGCCTCCAAAATTACACCTTGACTCTAATTATCCACTTTGAAAGCTGATCCTCGAAAACGAAACTCGTATGCGGTATACACTTTCCAGAGCACAAGCGAAAGAGGTAGCGCTCCAGTTTAAAGGCTCTGAAGATCGTGGTGGTCAACTCTTGGAGAATATTCCAATGCCCTTTCCACGATCTTCCTTTCCCACAACATATTTCACCACGATGACCAAGAAACCACCAGCGAGCACGAAAACACCGTTCATAGTTGAAGCTTGATCAAAGCTGTCGTGCTTGCTGACCAAGAGCCCATTGAGCGGAGGTCCAGCGAGAGCAGCAAACGAAGAAACAAACATCCCCATCCCCAAATACGTCCCAATATTCTGAGGATTTTTGGGCACAGCCGCCATGCAGGTAGCTTGCAGCGACACAATAGCGCCAGAGCAAAACCCATATATCGTTGCAAAGACAATGATCGCTGCGTTACTGGCAACCTTGTACCAGCAGAGAGCCAGAATGCCTGAAGATATTCCAGCCGCACAGTACATGTTGAGACGTCCTAATCTGTCGGCGAGAATCCCTGGGATCAAGCGGCCGAAGAGTGAAGAGGCGTTGAGGATCGCGAGCAAGTACGAGGAAAGCTTTGTGCTCATGCCGTGAGAGACGGCATATTCTGGCAAGAAGAATATTGGAGTGAAGGCGCCGAAGAGTATGAGGAAAGTCGCGAGGCAGATCAGAGCAAATGGAAGCTCGGTGAATGCCCCGGGCATGAAAAATTTGTCTTTCCGGGGAGGCAGGCGAGCTTTGATCAGAGGGCAGGAGATGGCGAGGATCAGGAAGCCTAGGATTCGGATGGTCCAGCCGAATCCAAGTTTGGGGTTGTAGAGCATCTTGGTGAGGGCGATGGGGAAGAGGACTCCGCCGAGAGATGAGCCGGCGACCGCGATGCCCATGGCGGCCCCCCGTTTCTGTTTGAAGAATTGTCCCACTGATGCCATTCCAGGAGCCATACTATGTAACTCATGGTCAGCATTATCTACGTAGGGAGAAGATTACACTTACATCATTCCCATTGACACCCCACCAAGGATGCCCTGGCAGAGAATGAACTGGTAATATTCCTTGCAGATGCTGGTCATCATTACCGAGAAGATAAACAATGCTGCTGGAGGCCACACGATATTTCCTCCAAATCGATCAAAAAGAGGACCTCCAATAATATTGCCGCTCAAGAGGAGAAACACCTGCAACGATCCAATCCAGGCGATCTGCGACGGAGTCTCGTTGGATAATTGGTGGGTGAGATAGTAATTTTGGAAGATACTATCAATGGTCAATCAGACTATACTGTTGCTGCGGAATTCAAAAAAATGAACCATACCCAAAAGCGTTGCAATATCCTAGAGAGCAGAAGAGTATTCCTGTGGCCCCAGCGACTACACTCCATGCCTGTGCCCCTCCTTCAGGAAAACCGCCATTGCCAGAGCTTGGCGGCAGATACTTAATCGGTCTATGCTCGAGATCGTCTGGAAGATGTGTATTGGGGTCAGGCTCTTGCTTGCGATTACCATTACTTCTGGGTAAGTTTGGACTCTCCTCGGGCAATTGAAGTTCCTCATCAGCATCAACCTTCTCGGATCTCTGTTCCCGCTCGAGACGATTTGAGAACATCTTGTTGGAGTGTGTGTATCTCGATGGCAGTATTATATTTCTGTTCGAAGTGATAGATCGGTGGTCGAGATATCTCAGCATCAAAGGAGCAAAGGAGAGGAACAAGAGGACAGAAGTACAACGGTTAGAACCAAAAATATACTGCAAGAGCAATGCAAGAGAAATGTTGTTCCTGCGATCTGCTGCAATGATATGAAAGCCAGGAGAATATGGCAACTTAGAGATTTTAAGGACTATGATCTTGTGGAAAACCGGGAGTAAACACAATGCGGAGCGAACCCACGGAGTCGCAGCGGAGTTGCCGCGGAGAAGCCGCGCAGTCTACGCACCGGCGCAAGGAGTCCTGTTACTCTATCAGGATCGAGCTATCCATTCGTTCCAACAAAGGTAGAACAGCTTGCATGGTTTGAAATAGGTTTCTGTTGATCCACGCGTCTGCTACTTCATGTTCCGCACGCTTAGGGATTGTCCAGTTGGGTAGCTCGATCGCATCGCGATGAAATATACATCAAAATACTTAGATTCAAGCCTATTATACTCACACGAACAATAGAACTACCGGATTATATCCTTCAATCTCCCATAGTATCTGAAATCCATGAAGACACGGGGCTGCTTCAGCCCTTTCCCGCACGCGCCTAGAGGAAAATTAAGCGAGCTTTACCCCTTTTAATCGACAGCCTTCCTTCTATGGATCTTCACGGATAATCAATACTGCTCTCCACCCAAGAAACTACAAGACATGAATATCGTTCTCTAAAGCTCAAACAGTAAAGTCTCTTATCAGTAACAGTACCAAGAACCAAGTCAGACTTCGCGCACGCATCGCAAGCTGAGACGATCCCATTTACTTCCCCCTCTACCCCATCCACCCTCCACCCTCCACTCCCTTAAAACCCAACATCAAACCTAATCTACCATGGATTCCCTCCCCAAATCCCGCAAAAACATAATCAACCCCACAACCGCCCGGACACTCCCCACCGCAAGGAAACGCAAGCGTCGTCATTGGAGCTGGGGTGGGACAGGCTCGATGGCATGAGATCGTCGTCCGCTCGATGCAGAGCTCGCGCACGCAGGTTGGGCAGATGGAGGTTGAGGTTAGGGTCGGGCAGTGGGCTTTAGTTGTTGCGCTGGTATGGATGGGGTGTTAGTGAGATGGGTGTTGAGGAAAGGGAAGGGAAGGGAAGGGAAGGGAGGAGGGGATGTACAGTATCAGGGAGGAAAGGAGGAGGTGGGGAGCATGTGCATTTTGAGTTTAGGTACTTGATGTTTAGGATGGCTTTTGATAGTAGGCGGAACTGGATGGGAGTTGGGAGGGTGAAAAGCTTAGGAAGATCTCTTGTAATCTTATTGTTTGATAGTTCGACTTGTGCTAGGTTTTTATTTATAGAGGCGTGTGATGTGAGTTGGTTGTAGGATTGTGGGCGTTGATGTCGTGGTACGGCTTTGTGTTACGGCTTTTGCTCGCTGATGGCAGTTGAATAATCATTACTGTGGGCTTGGTAGTAGGTCAAAAAATGTCAGGATATTTTTGGGGCTTGGACATAATGTTATTTTCTGAAGATGATAGAGGCTTTCTGTTGTTTTCGCTAGACTCGGGTTCTTATGATTTGGAGTGTAGGTTAGGGACGCCGAGAACAGAGAAATATTAGTTAGAGGCGACATGTGTGACAAACGGTATCTATCTATATTAGGAGCTTTATAAAGTATACTATAGAGAATGCTAGCTGAAAGCATATTAGTAGCATATGGTTTCTGAATTAGTTTGTTGCTTTATTCGGGAGTGATGGATGGGAGAGTAAGGTAGAGCGTTGAAAGGGGTATCACGTGATATTAGGTCTTTGGCTTCCAGTTGGTCTCTACCTGGATTTTATTTGTTGAGGATGAGTGCTGTAAATGGTAAATCGAAAGAACTATGAAGAAGAGCAATGAAGCTATAAGGTGAGGGGATAATGAAGCTTTGGTATGCTGTCAAGAATTTCCATCAACGAGATTCTCAGGGCAGTTCCGAGAAAACACTACCATGCCGAACCCAGTAGCATTCTGATCGCCATACTACGTACAATCACTTCTATGCCCATCTCAAGACTTATTATGGGTATCATACAGTCTCACTTCTCTAAAACGTTTCCTTGCGACTCCCAGCTGAAGCAGCAACCTCGCGCGATAGAGTAGATCACGTGCGCAAACGCGTCCACTCCACACAAAGCCCCACGTCACCCACGAAAAAGCAACGATTCGCAAGCAGACCCGAAACAAACGTCCGAATTTAAATGGGCCTGGGCCGCTGGGTCTCAGCCGGGCCGGGTCGGCATCTACCGTGTGCCAGGCTGTCAGACATTTCATCGTCACTCACTCACTGAAATGAGGCTTCAAGTTGAGAAACTTGGCGAAGAGGGAAAAGGGAATCGAGAAACAGAGGGAGAGAATGGAATAGGATGGTGCCACGTCTGAGACTTCTCATGCTTTCGAATCTCGATGAACCTACTGTGTGCAATGCTGTGGGATGTTTCGTGCGGGGAAGGAATGAGAGAATGGCAATGGCATGATTGTTGGGAGAGACAGGCATGAAGTCGGTGAGGGCGGGGAAGACATGCAACGCTCTTTTTGGAGAGAAGCAGGTTTGTGTTACGGTGCTGGACAGGCCTTTGCATATGCTGACTCAGTGCGTCGTCGTTGTGATTAACTGTGCATGCTGATGCTGCAGCGGTGTGAAGCCTGAACGGTGGACTGAGGGTCGAGAGGCTTGCAGGCTGTATGTATATCGTGCATTGAGGAGAGGCTGGCGATACGGCAGTGGAATGTACCCCTCATTTTTGGGTGAGGGGAAGGAAGGAGGTTGGGAGGTCGGATCGGGATGCATGTTCGGAAGGCGAGTGAAGAGGCAATCGGACCGGTGGTGTGGCGGTGCAGCACCGCCGTGATGCCAAGCAGCCGGTCGCCATTCTTTTCAGCTTCGAGAAAGATTCATTTCGCGAAAACTTCTTAATGCCGAGAATACGGGTACGGTACGGGCGGTGCTTGTAAGAGATGATGTCGACAATCGAGCTTGAGTGGACGGTGACATGACGTATGGACTTTTGACGTGAGAGATGGCATTGGGGATGGGGAATCGAGCGCGGTCAAGATTTCTCGATGCGACAGGGAGACGGGCTGGTGCTGTTTGGTAGCGAGCAGCAGGAAACTGGGCAGGAAATCATAGGCGCCGAGTGATATTGCATGCGCGACGAGGGGAAGTGGTGGTGGAGCGCAAAGATGGGGGTGGAATGAGGGGCAGATAAGGTTAAGATAGGCAGGTTCCCGTTCCTTGAATCAATGCTGGTTTTGGCCCGGCCTTTGAGGTTTGGAGGGAGAACAGAGTTCATGCGCGTGTTGTTGGCGCTTACTTTGCCTTTGCAAGGCCAGGAAGGTGGAAATGCCTCCGAAGAGGGTGCTCAAGCTTGGAGCTTGTCGTGCTTTAGAGTTCTGAGTGGCGGACAGGCACACTGGGGCATCTCGGCTGGCCCGAGTTGGATGGGCATTTGATGTCGTCGGCGCCACTTGTACGAGGTGAGAGATGGATCCGACGAAGGGGGTGAAAGCACCGAGAGCGTGGCTAGAGGGTGGGCTGCGCAGGTCGCCTGGTGTGTGCTGTGAGTGGACAGACTCCCAATCCTACGTCAGTCAGCCCGCTGCAGACCCACGGAGGGAGGGGCAGCACATCGTCGCTCTATTTGTGTAAGAGCCGCCGGTAGAAGAGAGTCGTGATCTTGATTTGAGCTGCTGGAGCATAACAACAGGCGAGAGTGAGGCCTTGGAACTCCCCCCAGGGACCACTCGTTCCTGTTTTCAATGCTGGTGCCCTGGAGCCTTGAGCCCTATATGAGGCTGTTGATATCCCCTAATTCCAAGCAGCAATACCGCCGTGACACAAGCGCTCTCTGCGTGACGTTCCTTGTTAACTCGGCGCAGAGCTGGAGAAACCCTGATCATCCCGGCGGGGATCACTCAAGTTCTTGACATGAATGAATGCGAAACTTACGTCAAGGAACAAAACTCTCCATAAAACAATGCTCGCGCCCAAACCAGCAAACATTCAACCTGCTACTCAGTTGGGCCTGC
>Ga0302140_10003860_pt1 | contig 19145 bp, 16 predicted proteins | sample I_Bog_E1_1_FD_202095 | JGI IMG/M metagenome (GOLD analysis project Ga0302140, IMG submission 202095) | Peat permafrost microbial communities from Stordalen Mire near Abisko, Sweden - I_Bog_E1_1 | ecosystem: Environmental > Terrestrial > Soil > Wetlands > Peat | place: Sweden: Abisko, Stordalen... | reverse complement strand
CCTGCGCCTTCTTTATTTCTTCTTTCGCCGCCGCCGCATCGCTCCATCCGGAGATCTTCACTTCCTTCTTTTGCAAAATTTTGTATGTTTCAAAGAAATTTATAATCTCCTTTAAGAGGTGCGGGTTGGATGCTTCGATATCCTTTATATCTTTTATCGTATTGAAGCGCGGATCACTCGCCTGCACCGCGAGCACTTTCGCATCCGGCTCGCCGGAATCGATCATATTCAATAAGCCGATCGGGCGCACTTCTGCAAGACACCCGGTAAAGAGCGGATCGCCGCCGATGATGAGCGCATCAAGATGATCGCCGTCCTCGGACCGCGTTCCCGGAATAAATCCGTAATCAAGCGGATATTGATATGAAGCGTATAACACGCGATCAAGCTTGAAGATGCCAAGTTCCTCATCAAATTCGTACTTATTCTTACTGCCCTTTGGTATCTCGATGATGACATTGATTACCTCCGGCGCATCCTTTCCAAGCGGAATATTTTCCCAGGGTGACATGGTTTTTCTTTTATTATAGTACGTTAGTGTTATATTGCGATGTCTTCTTTATCGTCGGCTTCCGGCGGTGCGATCTGATCGCTATTGGAACTGCCCGCATCAACAAGCCCCGCAACGCCGCCCTCCACTTCTTCTTCCGGGCGCGTCTGCGAGCGCACATCGATCTTCCACCCTGTGAGTTTTGCCGCGAGCCGCACGTTCTGTCCGCCTTTGCCGATTGCGAGCGAGAGCTGGCTCTCCGGAACATACGCGCGCGCCTCGCGTCGCGGTAAAATTTCCACTCGCTCAACCTTCGCCGGCGAAAGCGCATTTGCAATGAACTTCTCCGGATCATCGGACCATTCCGCGATATCGATCTTCTCATTACCAAGCTCGTTGTTCACCGCCATCACGCGCGTGCCGCGCTGGCCAACCAACGCCCCCACCGGATCGACGCCTTCTGCTTTCGACGCCGCTGCGATCTTGGTACGATTGCCCGGCTCACGCGCGATTGCCTTGATCTCAATCGCGTCTTCAACCAACTCCGGAACCTCCATGCGGAAAAGCTCCGCGACGAACTTTGGATGTGAACGAGAAAGGATAATTCCCGGCAACCGCGTATCTTCTTGCACGGCAACCACCAAAAATCGCAACCGCTCCCCTGCCCGATAGTGTTCGCCCGGAATGGATTCGTTGGTGAACATCACGCCGATCGTGCGGCCAAGATCCACAAAAATATTTCCGCGTTCAAAGCGCTGGATCACGCCGCTTACGATGGTCCCCTCGCGTCCGCGCCACTCGTTCAAAATGGAATCGCGTTCCGACTCGCGCAGCTTTTGCAAAATAACCTGCTTTGCGGTCTGCGCCGCAATGCGTCCAAAGTCTTCGCGCGTCTCAAGCGGAAACATCATCTCTTCTCCGAGCTCAACATCTTTTTTTATTTTTTTCGCCTCGTCAAAGTTGATATGCCGCTCCGGATTAAAACGGGGCAATTTCTGCTCGTCATTTTCTTCGATCGCTTCTTCTTGTTTTTTACCCTCATCTTTTTTCCCAGCGGCGGCGACATCATCGCCCGCCACGCCTTCTTCTTCCTCTTCGACAAAACGTACCGTCGTCTCGTCCACGACAGTTTTGATCTGCCAGAAGTTAAGCTCGCCGGTCTTCTGGTCCATCTTGCACTTTACGATCTCACCGCGCTCGCCGTATTCTTTTTTGTACGCTGCGGCAATCGAAGATTCGATCACATCCAACACCTTGTCCGGATCCAATCCTTTTTCTTCGGCAACCTGCTTTAGCGCTTTTGATAATTCTTTTATGTTCAACATTTTATTTAATTGTTATTAAGTTGTATTTCTTTAAAAAAAGCCGCTTGAAAGCGGACTTACATCGTCTCTCTATTGTATTTGAAATTACCCAATGATGTCAAGAAGGGGGCGTGGCAATTCTGGGTGGGGAAAACGCCTTTTTTAAACATTTTGGTAATGGCGTAAAGCGACCGGCTTTCCGTTTTTAAGAACTATCGCAATAAGATCGATCTGCCATCCTCTGTTTTCCCAAAGTAATTCAGGATAGCGAGCTAGACACGTCTCGCATGCCCGGATTGTTTTCCGGCTCTTTGCCCCACTAAAGTTATCTTCTGGCATAAACCCGGTATTTAAAGTTTCATTATTAAGGTCGATATTAGACGTTTTTACCTCGCAGAATATTAATGTGCCATCCCTACTTCTGGCAATAATATCGATTTCATTAAATCTTTCCCTATGATTTCTCGCTAAAATTAAATATTTATTTTTTAATAGGTATTTATATGCGATATTTTCACCAATTTTGCCGGTTTCTATATTATTCATATTAAAATTATTTAATTAATAAATTGGGTTTTGTCGCTTGAATTTTAAATGTGTTTTACGGAAAACACATTTAAAATGTTTTTCAGGCTATTTTATATAAATATTTAAAATTAATGTCCAAATTAGTCCCAATTTTGCCTAAAATTATTGTTTTGAATTTAAATTGTGTTTTCCGTAAAACAATCTTGTAAAACATTTTTGTTTTGCACTAGGTTTTATGGGCTTATCGGGTTTTTCCGCATTATTATGATTTAATCCGGCAATCCGGCAAGAGAAGAAACGTGGGATATTCTTGAACTATCTCGTAGGGTGGGCTCAGTCCAAGAATATCCCACGTTTCTTCTTTTGCCATTTTTATTATTAAAGCCAAGCTGATAAAGGCAATGGGTTTGCCGGCTATCCCGGAGGGCGACTTCAGTCGGCAAACCCATTGCCTTTATCCGTCTGTCACCGTATTCTTATATGACTATGAACCAAGACCAATTAAAAGAATATAAAACAAAGTTGGAGAAGGAGCGGGCGTTGATCGCGGCAGAGATCGCGAGCGACGAGAAGCCTGTCGATTTTGGAAGCGACATCGATCACGGCGATGAAGATAGCGACAAGTCGGAGCAGGTGGGGGATCAGCTTGCGGCGGCGCAAGATCTTAAGAATCGCCTCAATGAGATCGACATCGCGTTGGGTAAGATCCAAACCGGCACGTATGGAATTTGTGAAAAATGCGGAAAGCCAATCGAACACGAAATTCTCGCGATCGATCCCGAATCCCGTTTTTGCAAAGCGTGCAAATTGACGAACTAGCCGGAAGAATTAAAACAACGAAACAGCCATTTTATTTTGGATTTAGCGGGCGGGCTCGCCGGACCTAAAAACGGGATAGCTGTTTTAGATTCTTTTAATGCGCGAGGCGTATAGTACGCGCATGAGTAAAAAATTGGGACGGTTATATTCTGCGGCACTCGAAGGAATTGATGCGAAAATCATCGAGGTCGAAGCGGATATTAATGTTGGACTGCATTCATTTAATATCGTCGGGCTCGGCGATCGATCGCTTAACGAGGCAAAGGAACGAGTCAACTCGGCACTAAAAAATTCTGGGATTAAACCGCCGAATCGCGAGAACCGGAAAATTACGATCAACCTCGCGCCCGCGGATATCAAAAAGACCGGGTCGCACTATGATCTTGCGATTGCACTTGGATATCTTCTTGCCACAAAGCAGATAAGAAATTTTGAGTGTTTCGATAAATTATTTCTTGGCGAGCTTGCGCTTGATGGACGACTTCGTCCGATAAACGGTGCGCTCAATATTGCAGAGAAGGCAGCGAGAGAAGGATTCGCGTATCTATTTCTCCCGCGACAAAATGCAAATGAAGCGGCGGCGATCGCGAAGATAAAAATAATTCCGCTCGATGATCTGCGTGATGCGATCGCGATCCTTGAGGGGAGCATGCACCGTGATCCGTTACTATTCGATGTTGGCGCAGATAAGGACGGGGAGCGGCGTGCTAAAATATTCGCCCCAGATATTTCCGAGATCATAGGGCAGGAGAATGCAAAACGCGCGATCGAGATCGCCGCGGCAGGGCAACATAATCTTCTATTGTTCGGCCCGCCCGGCGTCGGAAAAACATTTCTCTCACACGCGCTTGCCGGCATTATGCCCGATCTTACGATGTCGGAGGCAATTGAGACGACAAAGATATGGAGTGCCGCGGGGCTTAGTCCTGGGGGGCTTATTCGCGAGCGGCCGTTCCGCGCGCCGCACCATACCGCATCCATCACGGCGCTTGTTGGCGGAGGGAGCGACCCGCGCCCCGGAGAAATCAGCCTCGCTAATAGCGGCGTATTATTCCTCGACGAACTACCTGAGTTTCAAAAGAACGCGATCGAGGCGCTGCGTCAACCGCTCGAGTCCGGTATGGTGCATCTTGCGCGGACAAAACAAAGCGTCGCGTTCCCGGCAAAATTCACACTTGTGGCGGCGATGAATCCGTGTCCATGTGGATTCTATGGCGACACGGAAAAAGAATGTAAATGCTCGGCCTACGAGATTATCAAGTACCAAAAGAAAATTTCCGGACCCTTGCTCGACCGTATTGATCTGCAAATAAAAGTAGGCAGGGTTGCGATAGAAGAATTGCGCGGAGCATCGCCAGAGAAACTAGGGTTGATAAAAGGGGATAACGGGAGGAGCGGAGGAAGCGCGGCGATAAAAGAACGTGTCACCCGGGCCCGAAGAACACAACTTGAACGATACGGAAAATTGAACGCCGAGATGAGCTCCCGCGAAGCGCAAGAAATGACACATATGGATCAAAGTGCCCGCTCACTTTTAGAAACCCTCGACACCGGCCATCTTTCCCCACGCGGATATTACCGATTGCTTAAAGTGGCGCGAACTATCGCCGACTTGGAGGAGGAAAACGAAGTCTCTTCACTCCACCTCGCAGAGGCGTTTAGTTATCGCTTGAAAGAAATATTTTAACTCCTAGCCCTGGCTCAAAAGCAGTGCAACGTCTTTTTTGCCGGGGATAACGATCGAAATGCCAGGATTAAGCGATGAAAAATTTACAGATGGGTTGAATTCGACTATCGTATTGATAGGAATGCCGAATGTGGCGGAGATAGATTGGGGAGTGTCTCCTATGGCAACCTGATAGACCATGCCGGATGTCGGTACATTGCTCGCGACGCTTACGGGTGCGACAGTCTTAACCTTCTGCACCGGCTGGGCGTCCTTAAGTGCTCCTTCCCCATAGAGCACGTCTGTGTTTTCTGCCAATTGCGAACCATTCGCTCCGGCGCTTGCGGAAGCAAGAAACGGGGCGCTCTGAGGAGTAAGCGCTGCGCTGTCGATCTCTGCACCCTCAGCCTGTGGAACGAGCGACGGTCCGCCCGGAATCCTTCGCTCTTGGACCATCCCTGCGGGAGTGTTAGTAAAAAGCGCCCCCCAGAGCGAGCCCAGTAATAACCCTCCGATTGCCAAAAAAACGGCCACTCCTAATGGCTTAAACTCTTTATTGAGCTTTTGGATAGTCGTACTAATAGATTTTATACTATCACAATGACCCCAAGTTCTCAACCCAATAACCCCCATAGCAAAACCTCGCTAATATCGGGGAAGGCAGGACAAATACCCCTTAATCCCGCCCAGGATGCGGCAGTTCACGCCCCCGGAACCCCACTATTAATAGTGGCAGGAGCCGGAACGGGCAAAACCAAGACCCTAACCGGCCGAATTATCCACATGATAGACACAGGGATGCCTCCGGAACGTATTTGCGCCATAACCTTTACTAATAAGGCAGCGAAAGAGATGGCCAAGCGGGTCAATCGAACGGGGCCGTTCTTGGGAACGTTCCACTCCCTAGGGGCAAAAATCCTCCGGAAGGAATGCCGCCTGGCGGGCCGTGATCCCAACTTCGCCATCTTCGATGACCACGATTCGTTCGATTTGGTGAAAAAAGCGGTCAAAGCCGTTTTGCCGCCCAAGAAAGATGACGAGGAGGATGGGATTTTGGCTAAGAAGAACAAAAAAGATACGCCGGTTTATTTTGCCAAGAAAATTTCCGAGTTAAAGAATCTTGGGAAATTATTGCCGGAGGCACGGCCGAACGTGGATAAGGAAGCGCAGGTACGCCATGTGTTTGAAAAGTATGAGGCGGCGCTCGAGCGCAATAACGCGTTCGACTTTGACGACCTGATCGAAAAAACGGTGATGATATTAAAGACGCATCCCGAGGTGTTAAAAAAATATCAGCGGATGTTCGACGCAATCCTCGTGGACGAGTATCAGGACATCAATCCAAAACAATATGAGTTGGTTTCATTATTGGCGGGGGAGCATCGCAACTTGAGCGTGGTAGGGGATGATGAACAGACAATTTACAGCTGGCGCTACGCGGATATAAAAACATTTTTAAATTTTGATAAAGAGTGGAAAGGTGCGAGTGTGCACTTTCTGGAAGAGAATTATCGTTCGACGGGAACGATCATCCGCGCGGCGGCGGCCGTGGCGAAGCACAACCGTTTTCGAACGCCAAAAAATCTTTGGACACAAAATCCAGACGGTGATCGCATCATGCTCTTTGAAGCGTGGGGCGAGAACGAAGAGGCGGAATGGATCGCACGGCAAATTTATTCTTTGCGCACGCGCGACAAGAATGCGGACATCGGCATTTTGTATCGGACGAATGCGCAGTCGCGCGCGATCGAGCAGGCGCTCATCCGCAACAACATTCCATACCGCATCTTCGGCGGATTGAAGTTCTATGAGCGACGCGAGATAAAAGATGCGGTCTCCGCGCTCCGTTATATTTCCAACGCCAAGGACGAGCCCGCGCGCGAGCGCTTGGAGAAAAATCTTACCAAGCGCCGCTTTGCGGAATTCAAAAATAAAGTTGGGGAGCTGCAAAATCCGGCAAAGCTTTCTCTGGAAAAAATCGCACCACTCGCGGCATTGAAATTATTTTTAGAGACGTTCGGCTATTTTGAATATCTTGAATCGAACTTTGTGAACTCCGACGAGCGCGAGGAGAACATCGCGGAGCTCATTACCTTTGCAACCGATTTTAATAGCTTGGATGAATTACTTGAGCGTTTAAGCCTCTTGCAGGCTGCCGATGAGATAGGAAGCAAGCCCGTTGATGGGCGCGAAGTGAATTTGATGACTATTCATCTTGCGAAAGGGCTCGAGTTTGATTCGGTATTCATCGCCGGGTTGGCCGAAGGATTATTGCCGCACGGCCGGTCGCTCGATGACGAGAATGCGCTCGAAGAAGAACGGCGCTTGATGTACGTCGCAATGACGCGTGCGCGAAAAAAACTGTATCTTACTTTTTATGGAATCCCTTCGCGCTTTATCAATGAGATCCCCGAGGATTGCATTGCGATGGCGGCGAGCGACGGGTCGGCGGCCAATGATGGCGCGGGAACTGGCATCGATAGATCAAGTGGCGGAGACGATGGTAACAGCTCGCGATGGCACGTAAGGGATGCCGGCGGCGATTATGACGACGGATCGATGGGCGAAGGGCACGAACGATTTATTTCCCTCGACTAACTATTTCTAAAACCACTCTAAAATATCCTCATGCAAAAACTCGGACAACATTTTTTAAAGAATGAGGCGGCCTTGGAAAAGATCGTGGCGGCACTCGCGCTTGCGAACGGTGATCGCGTAATCGAGATCGGCCCCGGCCATGGTGAGCTTACCGTGCCGCTTGTGGCAGCGGCGCGCGGAAATAATGGTGTGATTATTTCTATTGAAAAGGATCGCGCGCTCGTTCCCGCACTCACCGATCTGGGCAAAAAAGAATCGCCGGAAGTTCTCTCTATAATAGAGGGCAATGCGCTGAAATTATTGCCGGAGGTCGTTGCGCGTTTTTCGCCGCGGACGCAACCGAAGGCGGCAAATGCGCCGCGCTACAAGCTCGTCGGAAATATTCCTTATTACATCACCGGAAAATTATTGCGTATTATAAGCGATCTCGAGCATAAACCGGAGCGCACCGTGCTTCTTATCCAAAAGGAGGTCGCGGAACGGATCTGCGCGGCCCCGGGCGAGATGAACCGGCTCGCGGCGAGCGTGCAGTTCTGGGCGGATGTCACGATCGTGGCACAGGTGCCGCGCAAAGATTTTTCTCCGCCGCCGAAGGTGGATTCCGCAGTCATCGTGCTAGTATCCAAGAGTGCCGCGAAAAAATCTACAGCGCGGGGAGCGGGCGCCGCTCCCTCCATCGACCCGGCGCTCTATTATAGTGCGGTGCGCGGGATATTTGCCCAACCACGAAAGACGCTTTTGAATAATCTCTCATCAGCAACGGGCGGAACCGCCGCGAAAGGGGGTATCACTACGCAACTCCAAAAACTTGGCATTGATCCCGCAGCGCGGCCGCAAGAGCTTAGTATTGAGGCTATCATCGCCATCGCGAAATCGCCATTATGGGGATAACCCACATAGCAAGCAATTTATTTTGGAGTTATAATTTGAATTAATGATAGATGTCAAGAAGCTGATCACCGGATTCCTGATTTTGGCGACCGCCGCGATCTCCTCGGGGCTCATCTTCTCGCTTATTAACTTCGCGCCGAGCACAGCGGCAAACACTGCCAGCGCCGACGGGATCACGATTGGCGGAACCGCCGCGGGCGCGAATACCGGGAATGCGTTCGTCCCAACCCAAGCCGAAGTAAACGAGCTTGTTGCCGAGGTTGCGCCAGATCTTGCATCATCAACAATGCTCGTGAGCTCGACAGACCCGACTAATCTCACTGACCAACTCGCAACGGAGTTTGTGAACGGCGTTGTTGCCGCAAATCCCAATGGACCAAGTGGCACCGACGCCAATGGTAATCCGACATTTAATGCTCCGAACGTGAACGCACTCGCAACAAATATTGCGGATAGCACCACCACCCAAAATCTCCAAATCCCCAATTGGGATGTAGAAGCCGAATCAATCCCAGTAACCGTCATTGCGACCTCCAGCCCTCAGGCAATGGTCGCTTATGCTGTCGCGCTGAACGGTATAATGGTTAATCATTTTGATGGCGCTCAGGTGGCAAATATTATCGGCAATCAAAGCGACGATGCAAGTGATACTGCATATATTGAATCTCAAACACAAGGCGCACTCCAAGATGTCGCTTCGCTAAAAGCACCTGCACCAGCCGCGGCATTTCAAAAAAGTTTCTTAGCGGAACTCGTATACGAAAAAAACTTGATTCAACTTAATGGACTCGCCCAGACCGATCCGGTAAAGGCATCTATTATATTCCAACAAGAAGACCAAAAGTTTGATTCAGTGCAACAAAACCTTCAGGAACAAGGAAGCCTCATTGCGGCTAACAACCTATCTCTTCAATCATCTCTACCAAAAACACGAAATACATTTTTATCCTTCCTTTTCGATACATTTTCTATTCCGCAAGCGCAAGCGCAATTATCGTTTACGCCTACAGTTCCCATACCAGAAGTTGGGATCCCTGTTTCGAACCAAGCGGCTGGGCTACAGCAAGCCAATAGTGATTCTATCGAACATTTTCAACAGGAACTTGGCAACTATCAACAGGCAGCCGGCAATACCGCGCAAGCAACCGCCGCTAGTTCGCTATTTGGACTCCTTTCATCGATCCACTTACAAAACGAGGGGGAAAAACTCGAAGCGCTTCTTAAAAATACACTATTACAGATCCTTAAAAATACACTTATCGCGATCATCCAACGAGAAGTACTCACGTGGATACAGGGGAGTGGCGCTCCCCGATTTATCACTAATTGGGGAACGCAACTGGTGAATGCGGCGCAGACGAGCGCTCTTAACGCCATCAACGCTCAGATGTCCTGCGGCGTATTCCCGGCTTTTATTCCACAAGTTAAAATTACGCTGGACGCCTACTATAGACCGGGAGGAAATCTGTGCGCAAATCAATTTGCAGCGGCGCTCGGAGCAAATAGCTTTCAGCAATTCTATAATAACTTTGCTAATGGAGGGTTTGTCGCATTCGGTGCCAGCACCCTCCCGAGCGGCAACCCTTACGGCCAATTATTCTTTAACGCGCAAAGCGTCCAGCTTGCTTATGGCAATCAGTCAGGGGCGAGCGGCCTACAAGCACAATCCTCGCAAGGGCTTAACTCGAGTTTAGTATGCGCTGATGGCAGCAATCCAAATGGGACACGCACTGAATGTGAAGGTAATGATATCAATGATTACGTAATGCCTACCGGCGGACAGTGCGGTGTCGGCGGCACTCCTGTCGTTGAGGATAATAACGGTCTTTGCGCCAATGGTAGTCAGCCACAAGTTACCACTCCAGCAGCGGCCACCGGATTTGTACTTCAATCAGGGATTGATGCGACGCCAAAGCAACTCGCGGCGGCAAACGATATTACAGGTGTTTTGAACGCGGTGCTTAATTCTCTTCTTACCGGCCTGGCGAGCGCCGCAGTTAATGCAGCGGGGCAAGTGGTAAATCAAGGACTTACTTCTCTCAATGGTTCAGGTTTTACCAATGCCGCCAATACTACCGCTCCAGCGGCAGCCCCACTCGCATGCAATCCATCCACACAGACCCTTCCACCGCTTTCAGCGAGTATCCCTTTGGTAGATATCTCCGCATCAGGCACCGCAACATCAAGCGTGACCGCCTCTTCAAGCCCAGCCCAAACTACCCTCTCCGCAAGCGGAGGCGCACTCGACGCGAATGGCAATGCGCCTATTTATTACTGGACCGATTCAAATGGAGCGAGCAGTACCGGTGGATTCTTCTCTGATAAGTTTGCGACTCCGGGGACGTACACCATCACCCTTAGTGATTCAACTGGCGATGCTTCGACAACCTGTACGGTCATACAACAATAGTGCGCGCGATCTATGCCACATAAAACCCACTATAAAAAAATATTCGTTATCGCTACGGCGCTGTTTGTGCTGTTCATACCGGCGACGATAACGGTGAAAAATAATACTCAGAGATCTTTACTGTCCCCCACGCCAGCGGCGGCCAAACAAAGACAGGGACTCGCCGAAAATATTTTACCCCAACAATCTCCCTACTCCTCATTTCGTCTAACGTTTAACCTTAATCTTGCAGAGGCAACAAGCCCAACAGCGGTTGGCGCTTCTGCCGGTGCTACTAATATTGTAAGTCCAGACCTACTCTCCTGCGCCCAAAACGTGGCAACGTGCGGTGTTTATTATGTCACGCTCGTTGTAAATGGCGTCATGGGACTCCTGCTTATCGGTGGAGCGTGGTTGGTTAAATTGGGCCTTCAATTTAATGATAACGTTTTTAATTCGCCAGCCGTACAAACAGGATTTTCTGTTTCGCTCGCCATCGCCAACCTTGGCTTTGTCCTTGGTATTATCATCATTGCCATCGCTACCATTATACGAAACCAAACCTACGGCATAAAACAACTTTTGTGGAAATTGGTCGTGATGGCGATCTTAGTAAACTTTGGCTTGGTGATCACTGCGCCTATTGTTGGTTTTGCAAATAGTATGAGTAATTATTTTATAAATGCCACCAGTCCGTCAACCGCAACCGGCGGATACGTGATGTACGTTAATACCATGATGACTGCTTTCCAGCCACAGACGCCGATTGAAAATGGTTCTACCGGAGCCGTATCGTCAATATGTAGCGTCTTGAACTATGCAGGCCTACCCTTTAGTGCGATATGCGGGATACAGAGTGCAATTACCAATACTTCAAGTGCCTCGGATACTCTCTGGCAAAACACGATGGCGCTCATGTTCGACGTTGCCTTTTCCGGCGTCGCCGCCTTTACTTTTATCTGCCTGGCTATCCTCCTTATCGTCCGCTACCTCATGCTTGGGGGATTGCTCATTGTACTTCCTCTCGCGTGGCTCACTTATGTATTTCCAAAATTTGATAATAGCTTTAGTAAGTGGTGGAATACCTTTGTTAAGTGGACATTTTTTCCTCCGCTCGCTCTCTTTTTTATCTACCTTGCCTTTATCACGGCGACGAGCGTCGGCAATACCACTAACGCTACCTCAGGAACCACTAATAATACTTATTTAGCGTCTGCTCTTGGAGGAAAGAATCCGGGTGCAAGTGACTCGCTAGAGCAATCACTATCAAAACAAACCGGTCTCGGCGGCGGAGTCGTCGAACAGGCCGCCGATGAGGTCCTTTTAGTTGGGCTCATGATCATGGGCCTCATGTTCGCGCTCTCGCTTTCCGGCAAGGCGGGCTCGACTGTGGTAAACGGGGCGACGCACGCGAGCATGGCGGTGGCAAATTATGCCGGGAGAAAGGGAAAGCGAATAGTAGGCGACCGGATACGCACTGCAGGTACGCGATACAATCCAGAAACTAGAGAAACGACTACCGCCCTACAAAGATTTGGATCAAGCTTACAAGGAGTTCCTGGCTTAAGAGGAGCAGGAGCGGCCATTGCCAACCGTACCGCGCCAAAAGCAGTTCAGGAAGACAGGAAGGAGGATATCAAAAAATATATCGATGGTAATCTTAAAAATCTTGATAATGACGGCTTAAGGAGTCGGGCAACGGCAATGACCGCATTTGCCAATCCAACGGTAGCCGCAGCGCTCGCGCAGGAAATTGCGAGGAGAGATATGACGAACGATCCAAAAATTGCGCCGATGATGGATAAGTACGTTGATGTCGCCGAAAAAATGGGGACGGCTGAGGCGGTATTTAATAACAGGCCCGATTTGGTGAAGCCAAGGGAGGTTGCCGCGAAAGCCGCTGGTCCTGGTGGAGTTCCACCAGCCGTTCCCGCAAGAAAGGAAACGAGGGAAGAAGCAGTCGCCCGTGCGGTCGGAAACTCGAAGGGTGAAATTATTAATGCAAACGCTGAAGTCTTTAATTACACCGACGCCGCCAGTGCAATCTCTAAACTTGGCTTAAAAGATAACACGACGGGAGCGCCACTAACAGTTGCGCAAGCACAAGACCTAATCGAAAGTGCGATCCTAAAGCTTACACCTGCACAATTAGGGGCGCTTGGAGGCGATCAATCCTCGGGAAGCCAAGCCAGACAAAATAATATTACCGAATCCATGAAAACGATTTTGGGTAAATATCCAGGCTTGAAAAAGGCGGTCCTCAATCCCGCAACAGGAGCCCCGACAGGTAAATATGAACTTGATAATGTTGCATTACAACGCTATGTAACCGCTGCTAGAGCTGCAGGAGCTTCAAAAAATAATATTGATGCTCTTAATAATATAGAGAAGATCGTGAAGCATATGGAGTCGAGTCCAAATTGGGGGAGCGTGTTAAATTAGTGATTGCTTAAAAATATCATGAACACTAAAACTCTTTACGCAAAACTTGCAACGGTGCCAGCCCCTATTAAAGGGTGGCTTGGCTCCGATACTGTTGTTGCGTCCATCGACGCAATGGATGATCGCTTTACTCTTCCCACGGGGTCGTCGGCGATTATTTCGAAGCTTATACAAAAAATTCAAATAAAAGATATTATCCCGGACTACTTCAGTGGGGAATTAGCTTCTGAACTAAAACTGGACAAGGATAAGGCCATCCATATAACCGAGGATATTAAAAAAAATATTTTCTATCCTATAAGACAAGATCTATCCAATTACGGAATTAATATTGATCTCTTGGATAAATTCCAAATACCCCCAATCGCGTCACCGCTCGCCAGCTCTCCTAAAATTTTTAAAGATGTTAATACGTCATCAGTGCCAACTTCATCATCTGTAAAACCGCTAACCGTCTCCGACATCGGCTGGGCAAAGCAACCGGCGACGATGTCTACAGACGCGACCAGCACAGCGAACAATATCATCCCAAGGCCTTCAACGACGCCAATGCCAACCGTCGCGGCCAGTGCTATCCCAACTCCGCCCGCAGAACCCGCGCCGATGATGCTCCATGAAGATACGACGTTCAAGCCAGCGGAAAAGAACGCAAACTTTACCCTGCCGAGGCAAGGGATGAGCGCCGAGGTTACTATGAATCGGAGCGGCGTGCCGACTCCGCCACAAAAAGCGGCGGTCTTGGAATTTGGATTAAAGCCTGCGACGGTAACCCCGCCGCCAAGGCCCACAACGTTTGGCGCGCCGACACAAAGCTATTCAGGGTTTAAACCTTCGCTCGCATCTACGCCAACGGGAAATTCCGGCCCAAGAAACGTCAGTCAGATCACTCCAGTTTCCGCAGCCCCCGCTATTCCTGTCCCTCCCGCTCCCGTCGCCGCACCCGCCCCTGCAAATGTAGCGCCGATTACGTCGATGAGCTCAGCCCATACACCCAGCGCCACATCAATCGTCCCCGTGCCGATCGCGCCAAAAATTCCACGGACCCCGCAAGTATGGGATATCCCCGCAAAGCCAGCAATCGCATCCTCGTCAGTCCCGGTACCAACGCCGCCAAAACCGCCAACTCCAGGCGCGGCGCCTGCACCAGCTTCTGGCACGCCGCAGAGGCCCATCACGAAAGATTTTCTTTAACGCTGTTTAACGCCGGTGGTAAGTCCCGCGCGTGGGACTTATAATAAGAAATATGCAGTATCAGGTTCCACAATTTATCGAGACCGAAGATAAGGTCGTCGGACCGTTCTCGATCCGGCAGTTTGCCTATGTGGGCGCGGCGGCCGTCGTGAGCGGCATGTGTTACTTTTTTTTGCAAACATGGCTCTTTGCTATCGTAGCGCTCATCTTGATTGGCGGGGCGCTCGCGCTTTCATTTGTTAAGGTAAACGGCCGGCCACTTATAAAGGTGGGCGTCGCCGCTTTTAATTATTACTGGAAGCCGCAAATGTATGTGTGGAAGTCGGAGCATCCGGCGCCAGCGCAACATGCCGCGCCGACGGTGACACGCGAACTGCCGCCCATCGCGGCGATCGCCTCCGGAAATTCGCTGCATAAAAGTTGGGAAAACCTACAGACCGGCACGCCGGCGCCGGGGAAGATGCAATCTGACCGCCAGTTTGTGGAAAAGAAGATGACGGAGCGATATCAGATCTTCCAACGGCAGAGCGGCGAACGGGACGCGGCACGGCGCGTGGATTATCGCTAGGATTTGTCTATGATTTATGCGGGATTTGTGCGAAAATAAGAGCATGGCAGCCCCTTCAAAGCAGGATGCGGGAAATTCCCTGGATCTTGTCGATATTAAAGAGATCAAACAAAGCACCGTCATCGTAAAAGACGGCAGTTTGCGGCAGATCGTTATGGTGGGCGGCGTTAACTTTTCATTAAAGTCAGAGATGGAACAGAATATTATCATACAGGGATACCAGACATTTTTGAACAGCATCGACTTCCCGCTGCAGATCCTGATCCATTCCCGCAAAGTGAACATCGATAAATATATCGAAACGCTCACAGCGCGCAAGGAAATCGAGCAATCTCCCATCCTTCAAAACCAGATAGACGAATACAGCAAGTTCGTCCAGGGCTTTGTGGAAAAGAACGCGATCATGGAAAAGGTGTTCCTCGTGGTGGTTTCGTTCTATTCGGCGATGGCGCTCCCCGGCACAAAAAGCGTCTCCGGTGTGATGTCGCTTTTTGGAGGAAAGAAGAAAACGCCGGCGGCGCAAACCGCGCAGCGTGCCGAAGAGGCGGATAAAATGTTCGACGAGAACCTGGCACAGCTCAGCCAGCGCACCGCGCAGGTGACGAGCGGCCTTTTAAATATGGGCCTTGAAGCAACAGTGCTGGAGGATGAACAGCTCATTGAGCTTTTTTATAATTTTTATAATCCCCAAACCATCGAACGCAAAACCGCGCCTGCGCCGCGGGAATCATAACGCCACTTCACGCCACTTTTTATAAAATCCCATGCCAACACCCGAACAGCCACAGACGAATAATTTCGATGACGTAAAAAAGATCATCGCGCCGGCGGGAGCGCAGGTATTCCCAAATTATTTAAAGATCGGGGATAAGCTCGCAAAGACGTTCTTTGTTTTTTCCTATCCGCGCTATCTCTCGACCGGCTGGTTCGAGCCGCTCATCAACCTGCCGAATCTTTTTGACATCTCGATCTTTATAAGCCCGATTGACACCGGTAGCGCGCTCAAGAATCTTCGTAAAAAAGCGGGCCAACTGGAATCGCAGATGAACGAAGAGCAGGAGAAAGGCCTCGTGCGAAATCCCGTGCTCGAAACCGCGATCAACGATGTGGAAGGTTTGCGCGACTCGCTTCAACAGTCGGAAGAGAAGCTCTTTAACACCGGCGTCTACATCACCGTCTATGCGGACACGCAGGATGAGCTCGCGCGGCTGGAGAGCAAACTCGTCACCATGATGGAGGCGAAGCTGATCTATATAAAGCCGGCACTCTTTGAACAGCTGGAAGGCTTGTCTTCAATTCTTCCTATTAATGATGATAAGTTGCAAATCTACTCTCCGATGAATACGAGCCCGATCTCGTCATTCTTCCCGTTCGTCTCGGAAGATCTTTCGTCGAACGAGGGGATTATGTACGGCATAAACCTCCATAACAGTAACCTTGTGATCTTTGATCGCTTCTCGCTCGAGAACGCGAACGAAGTGGTGTTTGCAAAGTCCGGCGCCGGCAAATCATACACCACCAAGCTCGAGATCCTGCGCTCGCTCATGGCGGGCATCGACATGGTGATCGTGATCGACCCGGAGAACGAGTATGGCCGCCTTGCGGAAACATTTGCCGGAAGCATGTTTAATATCTCCCTGTCATCACACGAGCACATCAACCCGTTCGATATTCCGCCGGTGCCGGAAGGCGAAACGCCGTCGGATGTTTTGCGCTCGCATATCGTCAACTTGGCGAGCCTGCTCAAGCTGATGCTTGGACAGTTGAATCCGGAAGAGGACGCATTGCTCGATCGCGCGATCACGGAGACGTACGCCTCGCGCGAAATCGTCGCCGAGACGGACTTTACCGGCAAGGAGCCGCCGCTCCTCGGCGACCTGGAAACGATCCTGCGCAATCTGGAAGGCGGCAAAGACATCGCCGAAAAACTTTATAAATATACCAAGGGCAGCTTTGCCGGATTCCTCAACCAGCCAACGAACATCGATGTTAATAATCGCCTTATCGTTTTTTCCATCCGCGATCTGGAAGAAGAGCTTCGCCCGCTCGGTATGTTCGTTGTATTGAACTATATTTGGAACCTTATCCGCGCAAAGCTCGCCAAGCGCCTGCTTTTTATTGACGAAGCGTGGATCATGATGAAGAACGATGATAGCGCAACGTTCCTTTTCGGCCTCGTCAAGCGCGCACGTAAATATTATCTTGGCGTCACGACGATCACGCAGGACGTGGAAGACTTCTTACGCTCGCCCTATGGCCGCCCGATTGTCACCAACTCATCGCTGCAGCTACTTTTAAAACAGGCGCCCGCAACGATCGACATCGTCGCAAAAGCGTTCGATCTTACCGAAGCGGAAAAGAACTTTTTGCTTGGCGCCGAGGTCGGCACCGGCATCTTCTTTGCCGGCAAGCGCCACGTTGCCATCCAGATTGTGCCATCGTATTACGAAGATCAGATCATCACCACGAATCCGGAGCAGTTGCTGGAGGAAAAGAGTCAAATTTAATTTTCTTCATATATGGATGAAGCGGAAGAGCAAGAGATAGTAAAGCCATTCCCGATAGAAATAATCATCATCCTTATGATCGTCGCCGTAGCGAACGACGTCGCGGAGATTTTTTTCGATCTTTTGGACTTTACCGGAGTGGGTATCGCCGGCGAGGCAATCATGGAACCGGCGGATCTGATTTTGGATTTTTTCTTTACCGGCGTTTTTTGGTGGAAATGCGGCTTCGGCGGAGCTCCCAGCATTATCCAATATATCGACGATGCTCTTGAAATCTTTTTTATCCCAGGGAGAACGCTCTCTGTTGGCGCAGGGATCTGGGTAGCAAACCATCCAAGCTCCGCACTGGGAAGGATTGCCACAACCGCATCATCCCTTGAGACCGGCGGCGTTGGAGGTGTCGCCGGAGAAGTTGAGGGCGCGGCGGGAACGCTCGCAAAAGAAGCGGAGACTACTGCCCAAGGAGGACAAAAGGCGCTTCAAGGAGAAGCGGCGAGTGCTGGTGTTGTAAACGAAAACAACGAGGCAACTGCTGGCGGTCAGAAAAGAGAATCTTCGGTCGCTGGATCAGAATCTGCCGAAAAGGAAGGCACTGACGGCGGAAGTCCAAATGGTGGTGGTGGCGAAAACGCTCCAGAAAATGACATATTTAAGAATCCTCTGGACAACCCGGTGGGTACCGCCGGAGAAGAAGCATTTAATCCGACCGAGGATACCCTTCAGGAGGGAAAAGGATTTACGCCGACGGAAGCTGCGCAAAAAAACGAAGATGAACCCGGAAGGGGCATCCATCTCGTCGGAAGCCAGCCGCCAGTTCCTAATAAAAATAATGCCGCGAAAAGAGAGGTTACCGACGTACGACCACCGGAAAATCTAGAAGAAACGGCATAACACACCCCATCATCGCGCCGAATTTGCTATACTAAAGCAAAGACATGCTTTCGCGAACTATTTTTAAAAGGGTGGCCATAGCGAGCATTTTCATACTCGCTATGGCGAGTGGCGCTATATTTTATTTACCGATTGCGGCACACGCACAGACAGCGACAGCAGCGTCGCCGACATTCCTTGTCACCTGGGGGACAACCGGGAGCTATATCCCATCATTCTATATAGGGAAAGCGCTCCCGACGTATGGTTCGCAGATTACGGCGTCCCTTGAACTCATCTCGCCACAGGGAAAAGTGCTCGACCTCAGTGGACAGACAATTTATTGGTATGTTAATGACGTGCTGGTGGGTGGCGGTACCAACGTTCAAAGTGCGACATTTCCCCCCGTTGGCGATGCGCCGAATGCCATCGATCTGCGTATAACACTCCCCAATTATAACGGCGCATATCTCGTACACGCGATCACCATTCCGATGGTCCTCCCGCAAGCGGTGCTTTACGCGCCATATCCGAACGGACAATTTTCGCAAAATCCAGCCACCGTAACGGCTCTTCCTTATTTTTTTAACACTTCCAGCACCTCCAATCTTTCATACGCGTGGTCAGTGAATGGCACAAACGGATCCAACGCAGAGAATCCCCAGCAGGCAGAGATCACGCTTCCACAAGGCACGCAATCGGGAACCGCTCTCGCGGTTTCGCTTAGTATTACAAATCCAAACGACTCGACGACCGCTACCGCAGACGCCAACTTAACTTACGAAAGCCAGCTATGATCGCAACGCTCTTTCCGCTCATTCATGTCGCACACGCGGTCACAATAAGCATGGCGATCCCCGGCACGAATCCCAACACGAGTAG
>Ga0302140_10003857_pt1 | contig 19160 bp, 14 predicted proteins | sample I_Bog_E1_1_FD_202095 | JGI IMG/M metagenome (GOLD analysis project Ga0302140, IMG submission 202095) | Peat permafrost microbial communities from Stordalen Mire near Abisko, Sweden - I_Bog_E1_1 | ecosystem: Environmental > Terrestrial > Soil > Wetlands > Peat | place: Sweden: Abisko, Stordalen... | reverse complement strand
AGGAGCGTTTCGTTACAAGTTCGCGGAGATTTAGTTTGCAGCCGGCATTAGCAGCATGCGCAGGTATTCCCGTGTAAGGATAGCGCGCAATCGAGGCGCGACAGCCGGGTCACAGGGAATCTCCAGGGACCGGCAGCGATCGATGGCAGCGCGCAAATCGCGCAGAAATACAACGCAGGATGGGCATGCCTCGATATGTTCGCGCATCTGTTCGCAGGTAAGCGGTTCCACTCTGCCATCCAGGTATTCGGAAAGGTTGGCGAACAGATCGCGGCATTCCGCAGGACGTTGCCCGTTCTTGGCCTTGGCGACTTTTCGCTTCTTCGCAGAGGATCCTGCACCATTTTGATCTTCAGGAACACCCCGTAGAAGTTGGTGCATCTCCTTGCGCACGCTTAGACGTGCCCGATGAAGCCGAATCCGCACAGTTCCCTGTTGAAGCGAGAGAACCTGCGCAACCTGTTCGGTCGTCAACTCTTCCATATCGTGGAGCACGAGAACGATGCGCAAGACCGGCGGGACGCACAAAATTGCCTGATGCAGCAGATAGCGCTGTTCTGCGGCAAGGACATTCCTTTCCGGTCCCTCCGCGGCATCTTCAAGCAGTCTGCCCAGTTCCTCGCCGTCCGGCATTAACTCGTCGAGCGAGAGGTGGTGCGCTGGGGCGTGGGCCGGCTTGCGGCGCATACGCCAGCAGCGGTTTCTGGTGACTGTATACAGCCAGACAGCCATCTCCTGCGGGGTCTGGATCTTGGCCAGGTGCCGAATCGAACGGGAGAGCACCTCCTGCATGGTGTCTTCCGCATCCTCTGGATGCCCGCAGACCTTCATGCTGAAGGAATACACCGTTTTCTGCAGCATTCCGATAGCCTCTTCGACAGCTTCCGGAGTGTTCTTGCCAAAGAGGTCAACGGCTCGGATCAGTTCAGGTCGCATCGCAAGGGACCGTGGTGTGCAAGATCAGTATATTCCCTGCGTCGTTAATGGAGCCCCTTCTTCCCCGAGGCTCTTCGATCCACTGCGCCGAACATTCAGCAAGAATGGCCCTTCGGGCTGGGGATCGTTGCAAAGCCGGCTTTCAAAGCTGTCTCGATCATCTGAAGGCAGATTGGAGATACATTCTTTAGCCAACCTCGCATTTCGCCGCTTTCAGGCTTGCAGTCAGAAGCCAGCCATGCGCGTAACAAGGCAAGTGCAAGCCCCATCTCGGCGCCCGGACGGTTTTCCTCCAGCCGAAACATGCTGCGGTAGACTTCGTCTTTGAGCTGGTCTTGATTTCGAGACGGCTTGTTCGACCTGGCTGCTGCTTTTTGCGGCGTCATGGCTGCATGACTCCTTCTCACTTGGCAATACCGCACTCAACATCCTTCAGGCCCATGGCGCGGAGAATGTTCATTGCTGGACACCAGTTGGTGAATGCCGACTGCAACATGTTAAGCCCGACGAAAACCGTCAGCCAGAGCCAGTAGAGAGAAATGAAATGCGCAAGAGCAAGCGACAAAAGCATCATGACGCCTGCCATCAGGCGCACACCGCGTTCGACTGTCATAGGGAATCTCCTGGTTCGGCTTCAGGTTGAGATTGGGCTTGGCTCCCAGAGTGGACCATGTAGTAGAGCACTGGAATGGTGGGCCACGAGAGAAATGTAGAAGCAACCGCTCCCGCAATCAGCGACAATGCCAGTCCCTGAAAGATCGGATCGGTAAGTATCACGCTTGCACCAACTACGACTGCGGCTGCGGTCAGGAGCATGGGGCGGAACCGAGTTGCACCTGCATCGATTACTGCCTCGGCCAAAGGCATTCCCTGGCGAATGCGAAGCTCGATGAAGTCAACGAGGATGATCGAATTGCGCACGATGATGCCGGCGCCGGCAATGAAGCCGATCATTGAAGTTGCCGTAAAGAATGCACCTAGCATGGCGTGAGCAGGCATGATCCCAATCAGGGTGAGTGGAATGGGAGCCATGATGATCAAGGGGACAATGAAGGAGCGGAACCATCCCACCACAAGCACATAGATGAGCACCAGCACAGCGGCGAATGCAAGTCCCATGTCGCGGAAAACCTCGATCGTAATGTGCCACTCGCCGTCCCACTTCATCGAGTAGTGGTCTGTGGACTCCGGCATCGACGCGTTATAGCGGGTGAGCGTGTATCCAGCTGGAAGGGTGAGGTGGTCGAGTTCCTTGTTCATCTTCAGGATGGCGTAAACCGGGCTTTCCACCGCCCCAGCCACGTCTCCGGTGACATACACCACGCGGCGCAGATTCTTGTGATAAATGCTTGGCTCGATCGTCTTGTCCTCGACGGTGACCAACTCGCGCAACGAAACCATGCCGCCGTCCGCGCCGGGCAAGCGAATGCTCTCCAACCCCTGCTCTGAAGAACGGTCTGCGCGGTCAAGCTTCACGATTGCGGGCACGGGCTCTCGCGCTGTCTGATCATGAATCAGGCCGACCTCTGCTCCAGAGATCGCAAGCGCCAACGCATGAGTAACGTCGGAAACCGCGATGCCGTGCTCGGCAGCCTTGACTTCATTCACGCGCATCACAAGTCTTGGTTCCGGGTCTTCAACATACCAGTCGGTGTCAACCACTCCCGGAGTGTGCTGAAAGATGGTCTTGATCTGCTGCGCAACCTGGGTCTGACCAGCCAGGTCTGGACCGTAAACCTCGGCCACCAAGGTCTGCACCACCGGCGGCCCCGGCGGAACCTCGCTGACCTGAATGCGCGCGCCATACGCGCTGCCGACTGCGTCGAGCAACGGACGAAGCCGTTTTGCAATCGCATGGCTCTGCACGCTGCGCTCCTTGGCAGGCAACAGATTGACTTGAATGTCGGCTTGATTCGGCTGGCGGCGCATGTAGTAGTGACGCACCAGCCCATTGAAGTTATAGGGGCCAGACGTTCCGGTGTAGGTTTGGTAATTCAACACGTCCGGTTGCCGTGCAAGTTCGTCCCCCAACGCCTGGGCCACGCGCGCCGTCTGTTCCAGAGGTGCGCCATCTGGCATGTTGATGACCACCTGCAACTCGCTCTTGTTGTCGAACGGCAGCATCTTTACTTTCACGAGTCCGAGCGGCACAAGCGCCACTGAGGCCAGAAACAGCACCACCACGCCGATGAAGAACAGAACGCGATTGCGCGGGGACTTGATCAGCGGCGTCATGATGCGGCGATAGAGCCTGGTCCGCCAGTTTTCAGTCTCCGGCTCCAGTATCTTGGCCCCTTCAAGATGCCGACCAACGAGCCGGAGGGCAGCCCAGGGCGAAACTACAAATGCAACCAGCAGCGAGAAGAGCATAGCTGCCGATGCGCCCACGGGAATGGGTCGCATGTAGGGTCCCATCAGGCCGCGGACAAAGGCCATGGGCAGTACCGCCGCGATCACGGCGAAGGTGGCCAAAATGGTCGGATTGCCAACCTCGGCCACCGCTTCCACCGCGACTTCACTCATCGGCCTCCCATGATTCTCCGGCAACCGGAAGTGCCGCACCATGTTTTCGACCACGACAATGGCGTCATCGACGAGAATGCCGATGGAGAAGATCAACGCAAACAACGTAACGCGATTGATGGTGTAGCCCAGGAAGTAGAACACCGACATGGTGAGCGCGAGCGTAACCGGAATGGCAAGCAGGACCACCCCCGATTCGCGCCAACCAAGGAAGAGCGCGACAAGCAATGTTACGGACAATGTTGCTAGCAGCAGATGTTCAAGCAATTCATCTGACTTATCCTTCGCCGTCTCTCCGTAGTTCCGCGTGGTGGTCACCGTCACGTCGTTGGGAATGGTGACGCCCTGCATTTGATGCACGCGCTTGAGCACGGCATTCGAAATATCGGTTGCGTTGGTCCCCTTGCGCTTGGCCACAGTGATGGTCACGGCCGGGTACTGGCGCGCGCCCTGCGATGACTTGGAACCTGCGTTCGTCGTACCGTAGACCACATAGTCGGATGGCTCCGCGGCGCCATCGACAATCTTGTCAGCCACGTCGCGCAGATACACCGGATGCTCGCGAACCACGCCCACTACCAACGCTTCCAGATCCTCGCGCCGGGTGAAGAGGTTGCCGGCGTCAACGCGGACCTCCTGATTGTTATCGGAGAAAGTTCCTGCCTGCACGCTCGCATTTGCGGCTTGCAAATGCCCAACGATTGCCACGGACGATAGCCCGTAAGCGCTCAGCTTTTCCGTGCTCAGGACTACGCGCATCGTGCGCGGAAGCCCGCCGATGATTGTCGTCTCCGACACATCGGAAATCTGCGCAATGTTGTGTTGCATCTCGTCCGCGATGGCGCGCAGTTGATAGCCGTTGTAATGCTCGCCCCACAGTGTCATGGCGAGAATCGGCACGTCGTCGATGGAGCGGGCCTTAATAAGTGGTTGCGAAACTCCGGGCGGCATGCGATCGAAGTTTGAGTAAAGCTTGCCATAGACCTTGATCAGCGCGTCTTCCTGCGGCGTGCCCACAAGAAAGCGCACAATCACCAAGCTTTGCCCCGGAGCCGACGTCGAGTAAACATATTCGACGCCCGAGATCTGATGCACGAGATTCTCGATTGGCAGTGTCACGCGCTCTTCCACCTCGGCCGGGGATGCGCCGGGCATGACGGTAGCGATGTCCAGCATGGGAACAAGAATCTGAGGTTCTTCCTCGCGGGGAATGATAGCGACCGCGAAGATTCCGATGGCCAGCGACGCAGCAATGAAGAGCACCGTCAGCTTGGAGTTGATGAATGTATGTGCCAGCCGTCCGGCAATTCCAAGGTCTTGCGTCATGGACGAACACCTGTGCTGGTCTCTATACGCTTGCCGGCCAGTTCTCGGTCGGAGGGTAAGTCAACAAGTCTTTCACCGGCGGAAACGCCCGACAGTACTTCGACAAAAGTGCCCTGTGCCGCGCCCAGAGTGATGTAGCGGAGTTGCGCAATCCCCTGCCCGTCGAGAACATACACACAGTTGAGCGAGCCGCGCGCAACGACTGCGGAGCGCGAAATGAGAATTGCTTGTCTTGTGCCATTGGCGAACTCTGCCGTTCCATACATGCCCGCGTGCGTCTGGCTTGAGGATGGCAGGTCGATCTTAACAAGAAAGCTGTGACTGGCCGGATCGGCCGCCGGTACAACCTCGGCCACTGTCCCCGCCAGGTTCGTCCCCGCCCCACTCGCAGGCGCCCCGCCATCGACAGCCACCTGCACCTTCATCCCCTTATGTATTGCGCCGATCGCCGACTCATCCACGGTAGCGTCAAGCTGCAGCGCTCCCGATTGATCCATCTGGAGTAACGGGACGCCCGGTGCGGCCATCGTTCCCGGATCGGCCATCCGCGACGTAACCACGCCTGCGAAGGGCGCAACCAGGTGCGTATAGCTCATCATCGTGCGCGCCCCGCTCTCCTCCGCTCGTGCCGCATCGGTCTGTGCACGCGTTGCCTCCAGACTCGCCGCTGCTGCTTCCGCTCGACGCGAGACCTCATCCATCTCCTGCGGGCTTACACTCTTTTCGGACTCAAGTTGCTTGTAGCGACCCAGTGTGCTCGCAGAGAGGGCGGCGTTCGTCTGCGCCGCAGCTTGCATGTTGAGCGCAGCCTTTACGCCCGCTTGTGCCTGCTCCACTTGCGCACGCAAGGCCGCATCGTCGAGAACCACCAGAGTCTGCCCAGCCCGAACGCTGTCTCCTTCGCGCACCAGCACCTGCTGGATGCGGCCCATCACCTGAGCCGATACCACCGCGGTTTCCCTGGCATGAACGGTGCCGGTCGATCGCAGACTCACAGGCACCTGTTGGTCCTGGCTTTCAACAACCCGAGCCTGCATGGTTTGCACGGTCCCTGGCGTTGCGGCGGATTCACCGCCATGGCAGCCTGCGATCATCACCCCTGAAGCGGCAAGCAAACTTGCCCAAACAACATTTGTCATTGCAGTTCCTCCGCGGCATCGGGGGTCAGAGTCCCGGTAGCGTATAAAAGTTCGCCAAATGCCATGGCATTGCCGTACACGGCATGCCAGTAATTGGATTGGCTCTGCCGTTCGGCGTCCTCAGCCCGCAGCAGATCCGTGATAGTGGCGAGCCCCGCGCTATAGCGATTCTTGAGAATGCGCAGACTCTCCGCCGATTGATCCATCGCAGCACGCGCCGTCTCCAGTTGCAGTGCCCCTGTTTGCAGGTGAATGTGCGCCTGACTCACTTCCAGGCGTAGATGCTGCTCGGTGGCAGCCACTTGCGCGTCGATCTTCTGTTTCGCGGCGGTCTCCCGCGCAAGCTGTGCGCGCTTGCCAACAGGCAAAATGTCCACGCTGATCTGGACGCCGGCCACCCAGTTGTTGCCGCCCGAGCCGCCGAACGATGTGCGGTCTTCTTCCCAGTTGCCATAAGCTTTCACGCTTGGGCCGAAGTCGGACTTTGCCGCTCCCACGGCGGACGCCTGTGCCGATTGTGCCTGTCCCAACGCTGTCAGATCAGGCCGCTTCTTTGCGGCTGTCGCCATCTCCTCTTGAAGCGCGCCCTGCGGAAATGTGTGTGGCTCAATCGGCTTCAACTCAGTAACCTTCAGGTCCGGCGTGCCCATCGCCTCGCGCAACGCTGCCCATGCAAGTTCAACGTCGCCCTGGGCCGCAATCAACTCCTCTTTGCGCGCGGCCACGTTTACCTGAGCCGACATCCTGTCAGACTCAACGATAAGACCGGCCTTCACGTGCTGGTCCACCGAAGTCAGCAGCGCCGTCGCCGTCTCCTGCTCATGCTGAGCAACGGCAATCTCTCGCTGCGCGTACAGAACTTGCTGGTACGCCCCCACAACGTGAAAAACGATCTGCTGATCCACGGCTCTGGCAGAGGACGAAGCGCTCTCCTTGAACAGATCCGCGCGGTGAATCTCCTTCTGGGTTTTAAAGGAATCGAACGCTATCCACTGCCCAGCGAAGCGCGTCGAGAAATTGCCAATGGGCTGAGGGAAGTTCAGAGCGCTCAGCGCAAAATCTGCCTGCGTGAACTGCCTCTGCCGGAGCCGCGTTCCGAATGAATATACCGGATCGTTGCCGCGCGAGATATCTTCAGTAAATCCGAGCTGCGGCAGAAGCTGGGTGCGTGCCATACTGGCCGCAGAATTTGCATCCAGTGTGCCGGCGCGGGCAATCGCTGCCTCAGGGCTTTGTCCCAGAGCCTGATCGATGGCTTGCCGAAGCGTCAGAGGTTCGTACGCACCGGCGGCCAATCCCCCCATCGAGTACAGGAGAAGGAAGCCCATATAGAGATAAAGGCGTGAACTCATTCGGTGAAATGTCCTTGGGTGGTGCTTTCATAGGGATAAAGTCAGGGATTGGCGAATCCGTTACAAAATGCGTGAAACAAAATTCGGCGATGAGCAGGACACCCCGCCTGACGCTGATTCCAAAGTCAAACATTTGTCTGCGAACCCGCAGATCAAACACCACCATGAAAGTTGGGGCGAGACATCAGACAGATTTTTCATGGCCCCAAATGGAATCAAGCGCGATTGGAGCACGGAAAGTAGGCGTATACTGTCCCCAAGCCAGGACAGCAATCTTGGGAATCTTGTTCTATTGAATTGCCTGAGCCGAAACGCCCGTCGTTGCTGTTCGTGCAAGCGAAATCCGTAACGTAGCCTTCCATCGAAGGAAGATCGCTGCCGCCTTCCTCACTCAGGCGCGGGCGCCATCAACAGGAGAACTCCGATGACCGCCGAGCTGATCCACCGGCTCCATTTTGCCTTCACCATCACCTTCCACTATCTCTTTCCCCAGCTCACCATGGGCCTCGCTCTGCTGATCGTGGTGCTCAAGTCGGTCGCGCTCAAAACCGGCAGCGAGCAGTGGGACCGAGCCGCGCGCTTCTGGGGTCACATCTTCGGCATCAACTTCGTCTTTGGCGTCGTCACAGGCATTCCCATGGAGTTCGAGTTCGGCACGAACTGGGCTCGCTTCTCACGGCTATCCGGAGGCGTCATCGGTCAACCCCTGGCCATGGAAGGCGTCTTCAGCTTCTTCCTGGAGTCCGCCTTTCTTGGCCTCTTTCTTTACGGCGAAAAGCGAATCTCGAAGTGGATGCATTGGTTCTCTGCCGTAATGGTCTTCGTCGGATCGTGGATCTCCGGCTTCTTCATCATCGTCACGGACGCATGGATGCAGCATCCCGTCGCCTATGACCGCCTGCCCAACGGCCAGTTCGAAGTGCTCAGCTTCTGGCAGTTACTCCTGAATCCCTGGGCGCTGCTCCAATACGCGCACAATATGACCGGCGCGGTCATCACCGGGTCTTTCGTCATGAGCGCTGTCGGCGCATTTTATCTTCTGGAGGGGCGCCGCGAGAACTACGCCCGCATCTTCCTCAAGGTTGGCGTCATCGCCGGCGTCATTGCGTCCATCGTCATCATCTTCCCCACCGGCGACCTGCACGGCAAATACGTTGCCCGTAACCAGCCCGCCGCCATCGCCGGCATGGAGGGCCTGTTTCAAACCGAGACCGGCGCAGGCATGGTGCTGATGGGACAGCCCAACCCTGAGACCGGCCAAATCGATAACCCCATCGTCGTGAACGACGCACTCAGCTTCCTCATCTACGGCACCACCAAGGCTGAAGTCAAGGGCCTGGACCAGATCCCGCGCGACCAGTGGCCAACAGCTCTTCCGCTGCTCTTTTACGCCTACCACATCATGGTCGGTCTCGGGACCTGGTTCATCCTGGTCATGATCGTCTCCGCCTTCTTGCTCTGGCGCAACCGTCTCTTCACAGCGCGCTGGGCCTTGTGGGCGCTTCTGCTCAGCTTTCCGCTCCCTTACATTGCCAACACCGCGGGCTGGATGACCGCCGAACTCGGCCGCCAGCCCTGGCTCATCTACGGCCTCATGCGCACCAGCGATGGCTACTCAAACACCGTCTCCGCCAGCAACGGCCTCTTCACGCTCATTGGCTTCATGGGCCTCTACACGCTGCTCGGCCTTCTGTTCACCGTCCTCATCTATCGCGAAATCAGCCACGGCCCCGAGCCCACATCTATGCATGCAGTTCTCGCCGATTGACGATCGTCGCTCTTCTTTGAAGGCCTGGTAAAAGGAATTTCATCATGATGGGTTTCATTTGGTTCTGGCTGGTTGCCGTAATGATCGTCGGTTACGTCGTCCTCGACGGCTTTGACCTCGGCGTCGGCGTGCTCCATCTCTTCCTCTGCCGCACCGAGGCTGACCGCCGCACCACCCTCGCAAGCATCGGCCCCGTCTGGGACGGCAATGAAGTCTGGCTCCTAGCCGGTGGCGGCACACTTTACTTCGCCTTTCCGCTTCTCTACGCCTCTGCTTTCAGTGGTTTCTATCTCCCTCTCATGATCGTGCTCTGGCTCCTTGTGCTCCGCGGCATCAGCATCGAACTCCGCAACCACATCGAGGTCGGCGTCTGGCGTGCCTTGCTCGACGGCGTCTTCGGTCTCGCCTCCGCCCTGCTCGCCATCTTTTACGGAGCCGCCCTCGCCAACGTTCTGCGCGGCGTCCCCCTCCAGGCCGATGGCTATTTCTTTCTGCCCCTCTGGACCAACTGGCAGCCCGGCCCCAATCCAGGCATCCTCGACTGGTACACCGTCATCGGCGGTCTGCTCGCTTTGGTTGCCCTAACCCTCCACGGCGCTCTCTGGCTCACCATCAAAACCTCCGGTGGGTTGGCTCAGCGCGCCCGCCAAATCGTCACGCCCCTCTGGTTCATGCTCTCAGCCCTAACGATCATCAGCCTCATCGCGACCGTGGTGGTCCGCCCTGCAAGCCTGGACAATTACTTCCGCTTTCCCCTCACCTTCGTAGTTCCCGTCGGGGTTATCGCATCCATGACCGGGATATGGCTTTTTAACCGCAAACTTCAGCCTGTCAAAGCCTTCCTCTTCTCTTGCCTATACCTCTTCTTCATGCTCGCCGGCGCCTGCTGGGGACTTTATCCCACGCTCCTTCCCGCCACCACAGGCGCCGATCGCGACATCACCCTCGCCAAAGCCATCTCCGGCCCGCACACCCTCGCGGTCGGTCTCGCCTGGTGGCTCTTCGGCATGGCCCTCGCTGTCGGCTATGTTGTCTTCGTCTACTCGCGCTTCCGCGGCAAAGTCGAACTTCAGTCCGGGGTGCACTGAGGGGTTCAGAGATTTCGCTTGAATGAGGCACAAAAACCTCATCGGCGAAATTCCCGAGAGGTCATGATCGGGCAGACACTTGATGCACTTTGCTTGTTCAGGAAATATGGAGCCGAGCAAAGACCGGAATCTTCACTACGTCCAGCACCAACCCAAACGCAATTGCAGCGGCAAACTCCAAGGTAACAATCCAGAGAGCTAAGGGAGCCATGGCGATTCCGCAAACCGCCAGCGTTGAAATGATGAAAACATCCGCCAAGGAAGATAGTACGAGGATCAGGCTGGGGCGCAATCCCCACATATGTTGCCGCCCGCGTATCACATAAGTTGTGGCCTGGCTCCCAAACACAATACCGACCACGCAAAGGGTTCTGAGTGCGTCTATGCCGAGATGCATTTCGAACTTGCCAATGGCCAAGATTGCTGTAGAGAACGCAAGGAAACAGACCCCCAGGATGACGCCAGCGATCGTGATCCTGCCTATTTGCCATGAGTTCGGCATCTTCGACGGTTGCACTTTATCGGTCGTCAGTGACATCGAGAGGAAGTCGCCAGTGATCATCACGATAACCATTAGCATTGGGGTCAGGACTGCGTGCCCGGTCATTACCAGGCCGACTGCCAGCAGCAGTACCTGCACAATCTTTTTCATCACCGAGTTGAGCGTGTAGGTGAGGATGCGCTGAAACGTGATCCTGCCCTCTTTTACAGCTGCGACAATGCCGCCCAGGCCAGCTTCGGTGAGTACAACGCCTGCTGCCGATTTCGCCACATCTGTAGCGGTCGAGACGGCAATGCCGATCTGCGCCTGGCGGAGCGCGGGTGCGTCATTGGCGCCATCGCCGCACATCCCAACCGTATGCCCGCTTTTCTGAAAGGCCTTGACAAGGTCATACTTGCCTTCAGGAAGAATGCTCGCGAATACCGCGAAATCCTCCGGCTTGATCCCGTCAGGAAGCTTTCCGGGAGGGCAAACAGGCCCGGTCAATCCTACGTCGTGAGCGACGATTGCCGCCGTCGCCGGAGCATCTCCCGTCACCATGACCGTGGCCACACCGAGTGTATGTAACTCCGAAATAAGAGAACTCGAATCCGATCGCGGCGGGTCGCTGAGGGCGATCATTCCAATAAGCTGTAGGGAAGCCGTGGGCCCCCCTGCGACTGCCAGAACCCTGAAGCCTTGCTTCTCCAGTTCGTCAACGACCGCGGCCGCGGCGGGTGACGGAGCCGTGAGGGCGACGACCGCAGCATAGGCGCCCTTGACGATGCGCTCTGCAGCCCCCTTTGCATCTGTTGCGGTTGCCTCCGATGTCTTCTTGGCTGGGTCGAACGGCACAAACGTCGCCAGCTTTGGTAGATCCTGCGCGGGCTTCTTCGAGGCGGCAGAACGAATCGCCGCATCGACAGGGTCCTGACCGCCCTCGGAACTTGCCAGGGCTGCCATGCCGAGAACGTGCGCTTCGTCAAATCCGGGCAATGGGCGAACGCTGGTTACTGAAAGCGCATTGAGGGTTAGAGTTCCGGTTTTATCCGAGCATAGAACATCGATCGAAGCTGCCTCGTCCACGGCAGAGAGACGTGTCGGCAGCACGCCCTGCTTTGCCAGCGCACGAGCTCCGAGCGCGGCGGCGAGGGTGAATGTTGCGGGCAACGCCACCGGGATGGCGGCAAGCACCGAAGTGAGCAACAAGGGAACCATCTCACTCCACGGCATCGCACAGAAATAGGCGTATGCGCCCATGGCAAGAATCAAGGATCCGTTGAAGATGGCGAGGTTGCGCACGATCTTGAGCACAGCCTTCTGCTGCGTACTAACAACATGCGCGGTGCGCACGAGTTCTGCCGTGCGTCCAAATTTGGTGCGAGCTCCCGTGGCCGTTACTACGGCCGTTGCTTCGCCACGCCGGACGAGAGCCCCGGCATAGGTGTCCACACCCGCACCGGCTTCAATGGGCAGAGATTCGCCTGTGAGCATCGACTGATCGAGTTCAACCGATCCACCAGTCAGATGCACGTCGGCAGCGACAACGCCGCCAAGAGAAAGCTTTACCAAGTCGCCGCATACCAGTTCCGCGGCTGGTACAGTCTTCCAGTCGCCATCGCGCTGAACAGAGGCGTTGAGTGCGAGACGCGACTTCAGGGCCGCTAAGGTAGCCTGGGCTCGACCCTCCTGAAAGTAGGCAAGCGCTGCATTGAAGATCAACAGGGCCGCAATGACCGCGGCCTCGTAGTACTTATGCAGCACCAGCTCAAGCACAATGGAAGCTTCGAGCAACCACGGAACCGGCGCCCAGAACTTGGCTATTGCATTGCGAAGCGGATGAGCGGACGTATCTGGCATTGCATTGGGGCCGTCCTTTGCAAGACGCGCACGGGCCTCATCGCTCGTGAGCCCCTTCGAAGGGATGTCCTCGGCCGGCTTTGTCGGCTCACTGGGTGGTGCGGGGGCGACAACAGTCGTTGCACTCATAATTGGCCATCTGTATTCCTGTTTTCGCTATCACCATTCCGAAGTGCGCCCGGAGCCTTATTCTCCTCGAATCACAAAGACAGTGGCTGTGCTCTTTAGGGCATGGCGTGTTCCGGAACATGCGGTTATTGATATGCCAGTCCCCGCTGCGGGGCGCACGAACTGTTACACGATCATTTCATTTGGGCACGTGCAGACGTTCCGGGCGGACAGAGAGGGAGGGCAGCACCTTATGAACTGCCGGCGAACCACCCGGAACAGATTTCCACCAGTCATCTGGACCATTCACATGGCCGTTTTTACTTCTTGCTTCCGCTTACGTGCCCGCGCCCGTCCCGAACTTCATTTCCTTTGAAGTGGTCCATTTTGTCGAGGTGTTTTGACGACTCGGGTTTATCACCGCGCTGCGGCTTTGGGCCGGTATAGCCGTGTTCAGGATGAAGACGATTGTTTACGTGACCGCGGAAGTTGTCCGGGCCATGAAACCACTGCCCAGCGCCGATGAAAACGCCACCAGTAAACCATTCCGGGCCGTAGTAGCCATAGGGAGCGCAATCATATGGAGCGACGTCATAGTAGCCGTAGGGACAATCAGGTGCAGCTCCAATTGTCACTGCAACTTGAGCCGCCGCTTTTGGAGCGGCTGCCATCATCAAACATCCAGCTACAGTCGTTAGTAGAACAAGCTTAAATCCAGTCATAATCTTTCCTCGCCATTCTGGGGCCTTCAGCGAAGTCCCTCGTCTATCCAACGTAGTGACCCGGACCGTCATCGTCTGAGCAAAATCGACCACATTTGATTTGAGCAAAATGCGGTCAACTTAGAAATCGGATGTGATCAAGGTGCTCTTGTCTGTTGAGGGTTATGTCATTGGAGCAGGCGCTTAGAAAAATGGGGTCGCTCTCCAGCGAACCCCGCTCTGGAGGCATTTTGGAAGGGCAAAGCTGAGAAGGCAGGGATTGTGCGGAGGATTTGCAGAACTGCGGCAAGGTGGTTACTTCGCGGGTGTGATTGAAGATGCCTCTTTTGCGGAAGACTACAGCAGCATCGGCTCCACATATTGTTCAGTTTTGCTCACAATCGCAATCCTTTCTAAAAACTGCCTGATGAGGTGTTCGGTTTCTTAAGAGACGATGAACTGGTGAAGTCCTGCATTCGCTTCGTTCTGAAAGCAGGCCCGTTGCTAGGTTGCCGCCGGCAATGCTGTTCGTTTATTCCTTGGCACCGGCGTGTCTTCTGGCAATGTGCAAGAATGCACATTCATCCCAGTCTATCTGGAGTAGGGTCAGGCGATGATGAATTGCTCAGTACGCCGCATTCTTAACCTCGGATCGATTATGTGGAATATCTGCGCTTTCTCCGTTGGGTACTTCGTATTCACTACTGCCTTCCGCTCGTTTGCAACTGAACAGGAAGGATCGGAGACGGGTTCTCCTATTCGCGCTGTCGGTCCGCCCAGGGAGACATTGGCTGGCATCGGCGCCGCCCTGTTCCTTCTGTCGTTCGTTACAACCGAAGCATTGGCGACGGTTCGGGCGCTTGTCCACTGACACTTATCCGGAGTGTTGCCTCCGAGCCCATCTGCGCTCGCATGTTCGCAGTCAGGAGCCTGTAATGGCTGTATCTAACATCTCCTTGAATTCGCGACCGAGCGCTTTGGTCCAGCGCGGAGTTTGGCCTCCGGCATCCCAGAAACAGTCAGCAAACCGCTTGCAGCTTATGCCCAGCAGGCCGCTTCCGCTCCGCGTTGCGGTAGTTGGAAACCACCTACCCAGACAGTGTGGAATTGCAACCTTTACAACCGACTTGTGCGACGCGATGGCCGCCGAGTACGGGGCAGGTGGTACCTCGGTCATCGCCATCAACGATCTGCAATCGCCGCACACTTACCCTGCGCGGGTGCGATTCCAGATTGAAGAAGGCGACATCTCTTCCTATCGAGCAGCCGCAGACTTTCTAAACGCTGGTCATGTGGATCTGGCGAATTTGCAGCACGAGTATGGGATCTTTGGGGGGAATGCCGGCAGCCATGTTCTTGAGTTGCTGCGGCACTTGACAATGCCAGTGGTCACGACTCTGCATACTGTTCTTTGTCAGCCAGATATCCACCAAAAATTCGTTATGCAAGAGATCGCCGCACGCTCCTCGCGGCTTGTTGTCATGAGCGAGTACTCTTCTCGAGTTCTACAGAATGTATTTGGAGTTCCAGGCGAAAAAATCGACCTGATTCCCCATGGAATCCCCGATCTGGCCTTCGTGGAGCCGGATGTCTACAAAGGTCCACTCTCCCTCGGAGGAAAGTCTGTCTTGCTTACATTCGGCTTGCTATCTCCCAACAAGGGATTCGAGAGCGTGATTCAATCCCTGCCGCGCATCTTGTCGCGCCACAGTAACGTCGTCTACGTGATCGCAGGCGCGACTCACCCGCACGTCCGGGCACGAGAAGGGGATCGATACCGGGAGCAGTTGCAGGCCCTGGCCAGGGAACTTGGAGTGGAGCGAGAGGTGGTCTTCCACAACCGGTTCTTCAGTCCCAGGGAGATGGCTGCGCAGGTGGGCTCGGCCGACATTTACATCACGCCTTACTGTCACGAGGCACAGGCTGTATCCGGGACACTGGCGTATGCCATGGGCGCAGGCAAGGCGATCGTCTCGACGCCCTACTGGCATGCCGCAGAACTTCTCGATGATGGACGCGGAGCGCTGATCCCCTTCAAGAATCCAGATGCAATCGCAGCTAAGGTGCTTGAACTTCTGGACAACGATGGAGAACGCCAGGCTATGCGCAAACGCGCTTACCTTTACGCTCGCAGGATGGTCTGGAGCCGCGCAGCGCAATCTTATATGCGCTCCTTCATGCAAGCCGGCGCAAATCACGTGCATCCTGCTCAAATGGGTCTTTCCATCCAAACTGGCGAGCGGAGCGCTGCGAGCCCACACCCACGTGCCTACGCGGAGGTTTAGGCCATCCGCTTTTCGATAACATCGCCGCGAGAAGACACGTTTATCCGAGTCAAATCGGCGGCATGACCATGGGGTAGCTGCCCCAGATCATAGGAGATCAGAAATGCTCATACTCATCATTGTGCTTGTATTGGTTTTCGGCTTGGGCGGAGGATACTACGGCTACGGTCGGTGGGGTACGGGCGGAGGCGCAGGCATTGGGCTCGGCACGATACTGGTGATCTTGCTGGTCTGCTATTTGCTGGGACTCTTCCGCTAGATAGGTCTGTAACAGTTTCGACCGAAAGAGCTAACTCGGAGCGCGTGGTAACCTGGTGGCCGGCCCAGCTTCCGATCGGTCAAACTGCAAAGGCCCGATCGGGCTATCGTGTGCAGATGGTACACTCGATGCGCATAGAGGAGTGCCACTTTCAGTTTTCTCTACAACAGACTGCCAGTAGGCCCTTCGAAAAAGGAGCCTGCCATGATGGACCGTTCGCGCCGCGACTTCCTCAAGATATCTGGCGAGGCTGCCGGGCTTTGCCTGGTCGGCCCTTCTGCCGTCGCTCATGCTTTGTTGGGTAATGATCCCCAGTATCCTTCGGGCAAACTCGAACCCTTCCCGCTCGCTTCTGTCCGGCTTGGCTCCGGCATCTTCCAGCAGGAGGAGGAGGTCAACGCACGCTACCTCGACTCGCTTACGGTCGACCGGCTGCTCCATTCTTTCCGCGTCACGGCGGCCATTTCTTCCAGTGTGACGCCGTACAAAGGCTGGGAGGATCCCACCTGCGAACTGCGCGGACATTTCGCCGGTGGGCATTTCCTGTCCGCAGTTGCGCTGGCCTCGGCCGGTTCGAGAAACACTGTCCTAAAGGCCCGTGGCGATGAACTTGTGTCCGGTCTCGGCACGTGCCAGAAGAAAATCGGAACCCAATACCTGAGCGCGTATCCAAGCAGTCTCTTCGAACAACTGGCGCAGGGAAAGCCGGTGTGGGCACCCTTTTACACCTACCACAAAATCATGGCCGGCCTCCTCGACATGCACCAGCTCACCGGCAACACCGACGCCCTGCAAATTGCCGAAGGCATGGCTCAGTGGGCACAGGAATTCTTCGTCGGTATCAGTGCGGACCAGCACCAGCGCATTTTGCGCACCGAGTACGGAGGTATGAACGAGGTGCTGGTAAACCTGGCCGCGGTGACCGGGAAGGAGCGCTACCTCGACGCCGCTCACGCCTTCGAACAGCCGGGATTTCTTGATCCGCTTGCCGGCCGCCGCGACGAATTGCAGGGTCTGCACGCAAACACTCATGTGCCCAAGATTATCGGTGCGGCACGCATGTATGAAGTAACCGGCGATCGCCGTTACCGTGAGATAGCCGAGTACTTCCTCGCCGAGGTTCTCACCGCGCGCAACTACGTTATCGGCAACACAAGCCAGGATGAACACTGGAAATCGCCCGCCGGACATCTTGAGGGAACGCTCGTCTGGGTAAACGCCGAGTGCTGCGTTGCCTATAACCTGATGAAGCTTGAGCGCCTCGTCTTTGGCTGGACAGCCGACGCGCGCTGGATGGACGCATACGAGCGCGCTCTCTTTAATTGCAGGCTCGGCACACAAAATGCGCTGGGTCTCAAGCAGTATTTCTTCCCGCTTGCCGCCGGCTACTGGCGCGCGTACAACTCGCCGGAGGAATCGTTCTGGTGCTGTACAGGCACGGGCGCCGAAGAATTCGCCAAGTTTGCGGACACGATTTATTTCCGCCGAGGCAGCGACATCTATGTCAACCAGTTCATCGCATCCACTCTCGATTGGAAAGACGAAGGCATCGTCCTCGAGCAGGTCACGCAGTTCCCGCGCGAACAGGGTACCATCCTCAAAATCAAATCCTCACGCCCGGCTCTGCGCACCATCCATGTTCGTATTCCCGGTTGGACGACCGAAAACGCAAAGGTGATGATCAACGGCCGCCCGCTCGACGCAATGGCCGATCCGGGATCGTACCTGGCCATTCGAAGAATCTGGGCAGACGGTGACACCATCGTCCTCAGCCTTCCGATGGAGCTGCGCCAGGAGCCGCTGCCGGGCGATGACTCCATCGCCGCCGCGCTGTACGGTCCTCTCGTCCTCGCCGCCGATCTTGGCGCGGGCCCGTCTGAAGAATCATTCCGCATCATTCACAGTGGCGACACGGTGCCCAAGAACCTGCCCGCCGCATCCCCGTTGCCGAAGGTCGCGGCCGCACCGGACGCAATCACTAAGCAATGGATTCAGGTCGAGTCCCCGGCGGAGCTACGCTTCACGGTGGCCGGCGAAAACGCGAAATACCAAGGGATGCCTATGTATCTGATTGGCGATCAACGCTACTCCGTCTACTGGCAAATGGGGAGCCCAGACAAGAAGAGCTAGTATCCAGAGTTAATCTTAATAACAAAAACCTGCTGTCATCCAGATCATCATTACCCGCATCGGCGCGTTACGTCTTTAATGAACTCATTGTCCGATCCACAAATGCCCCGCGCCCCATCCATTCCCTTCTTTTCTGGCGAATGGGTGGGAGACCGCAAAGCTCAACCACCCCGTTTATTGGGAGCGGAGTTTGGCGAGCTTCTTGCGCCAAACGCAGTCAAAGGACCTGCGTCTCCACCAGCCTGAATGCAGAGAATATTTGAAGAAATGGACCGATTACAGGGGGCGACGTGCTAGTCTGACGCTGACTTTTGTAAGACATCAGGTTCCTCGGAGTGTCCTATGCGGAGCAATCATTTCGCCTTTGCAATGTTGGGATGTTTAGTCTTCTCAACAGTGGGTTCAGCCTCAGGGCCCGCGGACCGGGTCGCCACCGATCCGAAGAGTGTCGTGTCGGCGGCCGGGCCAGGCACTGGGCCCGTGGATGTCAAGCAATTGCTGGGTACGGTGCGGCTGGCTGGCGCGTCCTGGTCGCTCGATGGGCAGCGGATTGCGTATATCAGCAATGCTTCGGGGCGACTGAACCTGTGGGTAATGCAGGCGGATGGGTCGGGTGCGCGGCAGTTGTTGTCCTCGAACGATCGCCAGGCCGAGCCTGTGTGGTCGGTGGATGGCACACAAGTCGTATACACCCAGGATACCGGAGGCGACGAGATGTATGACCTGTACGCTTTGGCGGCGGACGGCGGCGCACCGAAAGACCTGACTCAAACGCCGCAGGTTAGCGAGACGTCGCCCTTGTTCTCGCGGGATGGCGTCTGGCTGGCGTTCAGTAGCAAGGCCAAAACTTCACCTTGGAGAGATGTCGCGGTTATGGAATGGAAGACGGGAGCTATCCGGCAGTTGACCCACGAAGCAGACCCGAAGGCGACCTGGTCGATCGCAGCGTGGAGCCCTGACGGACGCTATATTTATGCGACGCGCACGGTCGAGCGGGAGGACAGCGATGTCTATCGCCTTGAAGTGAAGAGCGGTGTAGCGGAGAAGCTGACCTCGCATGAAGGCAACGTTCTCATTACCGTAAGCGACATCTCGCCGGATGGGAAGACGCTGCTTGTTACGTCAAACGAGAAGGGCGGGTACTCCAATGTGGCGCTGATGGATGTTGCCGCAAAGACGATGCGTTGGGTTACCGACACGCAGT
>Ga0302140_10003852_pt1 | contig 19177 bp, 12 predicted proteins | sample I_Bog_E1_1_FD_202095 | JGI IMG/M metagenome (GOLD analysis project Ga0302140, IMG submission 202095) | Peat permafrost microbial communities from Stordalen Mire near Abisko, Sweden - I_Bog_E1_1 | ecosystem: Environmental > Terrestrial > Soil > Wetlands > Peat | place: Sweden: Abisko, Stordalen... | reverse complement strand
CGGTTTCTTCCGATACCCAACGCCTGCCTTCGCCAGCCCTGCGCCGCTTTGCCTGGGGAGTGCTGGTTTACTTCGTCGCCACCATCTTGTGGGGCACACTGGTGCGCGCCACCGGCTCTGGAGACGGTTGCGGCAACCACTGGCCACTTTGCAATGACACGGTCATGCAGGTCTCCCCCAGCGTAAGCACCATCATCGAATTCACCCATCGCCTCACCACCGGCATCTCCGGCCTGGTTGTCGTGTGCTTGCTGATTTGGGTCGTCAAAGGCACGGTGCGCGGCCACCTGGCGCGCGCGGCAGCCTGGGCCTCAGTCGTGTTCACGGTCATTGAGGGCATGCTGGGGGCGTTTCTGGTCAAGCTCGGCCTCACGGCGCAGAGCCATTCGCCCCTGCGCCCGGCCTACCTGTCGCTGCACCTCACCAACACGCTGCTGCTGCTGGCCGCGCTAACACTCACTGCGCACCTGCTCAGCCGCAGCCAGGGCTATCTCCGCACCGACATCCGCCTCGTGTCTCCCTTTGGCGCAGTTGCCGGCATCTTCGTGGTCATGATCGTCGGCGTCACCGGCTCGCTGGCCGCGCTGGGAGACACGCTCTTCCCCGAAACCTCGCTAAGCCTTGCCCTTGCGCAGGATTTCGCTTCAACCAGCGGCTGGCTGGTGCGCTGGCGCTGGATGCATCCCACGGTCGCGTTCCTGGCCAGCATCTTGCTGCTCTGGCTGCTCATTCACGCAGTGCGGCGCGGCGGAACCCACTGGGACAATCGCCGCCTTTCCGCGCTGGTGTTGTTCCTGCTGGCCACAGTCTTTTCGCTGGGGCTGCTGGACGTTGTCCTGCTGGCCCCGCTTTGGCTCCAGGTGGCGCACTTGGCTTGCGCAGATGCGCTGTGGGTTTCGCTGGTGGTGCTGACGGCGAGGCTTACGCTGCAACCGCGAGAAGCTGCGTAGCAAGTTGGCAAGAAGGCCAACAGCGGAGTCGCTTCTGATTCCTGCCGATACTGTTCGCTTGATGTGCAAGCTGTAATGAATTCCAGGAAAGTTGCAGGTCGAAGTGGCAGAATCCATCTTAGGCTTCTATGAGCCCCTCGCAGACTATTACCACCTGATCTTCGAGGATTGGAACAAATCGATTGAACGCCAGGCACGAACGCTGAACGCGATCGTTGCCCCTCAGATGTCAGTTGGATATCTGAGGATTTTGGATTGCGTCTGCGGAATTGGAACTCAAACAATTGGATTTGCAAAGGCCGGCCATCAAGTGGTTGCTTCCGATTTGAGCCAGGCTGCGGTGACACGCGCTAAGCGCGAAGCGGAGCAACGTGGTTTAAGCATCAAGTTTTATACCTCCGATATGACGTCCCTTTCGGAGATTGAAGAAACCGGCTTCGATGTAGTGGCAGCTCTGGACAATGCTCTCCCACATCTGTCGGCTGACGAAGTCAGGAAAGCAGTTCAAGCTATGGGCTCAAAGCTCAGGCCAGGCGGGATGCTTATTGCAAGTATTCGGGATTACAACCAACTCATCATCCAAAGACCAACCATGCACGAGCCTGCCTTCTACGGCAAGGAAGGGGAGCGCAGAATCGTTCATCAGGTTTGGGATTGGATCGATAACGCGAGGTATATTCTCCACCTTTACATCACGACACAATCGGAGAAGACCTGGGCAACTCACCACTTCGTTTCAGAGTATCGGTGTCTGCTCCGCGACGAGTTGTCGAATGCGTTGGAATGGGCTGGATTCCATGAAATAGGGTGGCTCATGCCGGAAGAGAGCGGATTCTATCAGCCAGTTGTGCTGGCAAGAACGAGCGCGTGAGCACACAACGCATAAGCGCCAATGCGAGCAACGCTTCTCACCGCATCGGTTCGAGTATGGCGCCCCCTGATCCCTGTTCCCTGCTTCACTTCACCAGCACTCCCGAAGCCACATAATTGCTGCCTTCCACACTTGCCGGGAGCGACGGCAACTCGGGCGTCGGCGTCAGGTTTTCGATCGTTCCATCGCGCAGCAATACTGTATCCTCGACCTTGCCGCCGCGCATGCTCGGGTTCCACGCGAAGGCCTGGTTGTTGACCACCACCTCGGTTCCCTCAGGCGTTGCGATCCACTCGCGCTCACCGTAGCCTGTTGGTCCGCCCTGATGATGGAAGCGCTCTTCGCCGGGAAAGCCCTGCGCCGCATACGCCGCCTGCGCCACGCGAAACAGCTCAGCGGAGGTAGCGCCCACGCGGGTTGCGTTGAGCAGCGCGGCATTCACTTGCGCGGCAGCAACAAAGCGCGCCGCAAGCTCCGCAGGCAGATCGCCGAAGTGAATGAACCGCGTGATGGAGATTGCCAGCCCCCACTTGCGCGAGCAGAGATTCAACATGCCGTAATGTTTGAGCCGCTTGCCCCGCGCCACGGCGTGCTTGTATTTGAGTATGCGATCGTCGACCGCGTAGAGATAAACCGAAGGCAAAATGCCGCGCCGCAACAGCGCGTTTGCGGTGATGGCCTCCAGGTCATACTCGCTCAAGCCAGGCTCAACTTCATTCAGAGCTTCCACCGTGGCAGCCGCTGTCTCCGCGCCCAGCCAGCGGTAGCGTGCAATCTCTGTCTCGCTGAGCGCCGCGCGCAGCGGGTACAGATTGACGGGTGTGAGCCCCGCTCCCGGCGTATCCGAACCTAACGGCCCAGCGGCCAGTTTTGCCGCGGCGGCAGCCGTATCGTCGGCCCACCACGGAAACAGCACCGGCTCAAAGTCCAACGCGCCAAACTCTTCGTCGTTGAGGCGGGGCGCTTCATTTTCCGTAGTGAAGTAATATCGCTTCCCTGCGGCTGTAACCAGCAACGACGCCACGCCTGTTTCGCACGGCGTCAGCACCCGCAACTCCACCGCGCCGCCCGTCAACCAGGCCACATTCTCATTGCGGCGGATGAGAACGCCCGCGAGCCTTTGCGCCTTCAGCCATTCCGCCACCTTCTCGTGCTTGGCGTCCAACTCCGCATTCCACGCGGCTTCGGTGACCACAGTTGTGCCGCCGATGATCAGGCTCTTGCCAATTCTCTCACTCATGATTGCTCTTCCTTATCAATGGAGAGTGAACAGTGAGGCGTTCCCATCAGAAGACCGAAGATGTTTCCGGGATTCATCTGCCAAGACATTCCATGCCAGTCCCGCCGCCGGCACAACTGACCACTGTTCACTGACCACTGACCACTGCCTTTGTCAGTCTTCCAGGGCCGGATGGTAGTGGCTTTCCCAGCCCAGATAGCGCGCGGCCTCGTGAACGGCTTTCGAAACATCGCTGAAGTTCGCGGCCACATGGTGTTCAAAGCCTTCGCGGCAAATATACTTCAGCAGTTTTTGCAGTTGCGGAATCTCCGCCACGCCCGCGCCGCCAAAGGTTTCCAGCGGGTCGTCGGTGAACTTGCCCGCGCCTGTATAGCCGCGAATCACGCCGCGGCGATCGTCGGTGGAGTAGCGCGCGAAGCTCATTGCGCCGGCCTTCACGCGGCCCACGCAGGTGCCGAACGTGTTCTCCCTGCCCACAGTGCCCGCGATAATCTCCTGGAAGTCCATCTTCACTTCCTTGAAGAAATGCTTGGGCAGATTGGAACAATGGAAGCACACGCATTTGTCGGGATGGCTGCCATAGTTGTTGTTCCAATCCAACAGTGCGGAAGGCGTGCCCGAGGCCAGCGCCAGCATGTACATGCTCAGCGTACCGGGCACGTCCACCTCGCAAGCCGATGGAATCAGGTTGTTGCTCATCATGCTCATGATGGTGCATGGAACCACGCCGAAGAACTCTTCCATCGAGGTCCAGCACTGCACGGCGCTGATGGTCACATGGGTCTGTTTCATCCAGCCATCGATGACCGCGCCCAGTTTTGACATCTTCATGAGCGCATCGTCGGGAATTCCGGCTGTTGACACATAGCTCTTGATAGCGGCCAGCTTGGCTTGCGCGGCATCGTCGGTGTCCTTCATCTTGTTGATGCGACCGAAAACTTCAGACAGATCCAGAGTCTCGATCGAGATGCCGCTGGTCTCGAGAATTCGTTCCGAGTAACGTACCGTGTTGAAGGCCGTGGGACGCGCGCCGATTGCGCCGATGCGCAGATTCTTCAGCCCCTTAACGATGCGGCAGACTTGGGAAAACCACTCCAGGTCGGCTGCGAACTCAGGCGAACTTGGGCTCTCAGTGTGCAGCGTGGTCAGCGAGTAGTTGATGCCGTATTGCATCATGTTGTTGCACGCGCTCATCTTGCCGCAAAAGCTGTCGCGGCGCATGGCAATGGTCATGTCGTCGGAGCGATCCGGAGTGGCCTGCACCAGCACCGGTACCTTCAATCCCGAGAGCCGGATCGCGTCCACGATGCCGCGCTCTTCACCGAAGTTGGGCAGTGTGACAATAATGCCGTCGATCTCCTCGGCGTGCTTCTTGAACAACTCCGCGCAGAGCTGCGACTCGGCGTAAGTTTCAACCGCGCCATGCCTCGACTCTTCCGGGCTCAACACGATCGCCTTGGCGCCGGCGGCCTCTAAAACGGAGATGATTTCATCGCGGCCCGACTTGGCCAGATGGCCCGGAAAAAAACCGCGATTCCCCACTACGATTCCAAATGTCATCGTTCGTTGTGCTGTCATGTCTTTCTTGCTCCTTGTTTGTTGCAAACCAATTAACTTGTGCGGCTGGGCCGGAAACGAATGAGGTAGAAGAGGCCGACGAGCAACATCAGGGCTCCCCACCAGACGGATGCGTGGTAGTTCTGGACAGCCATGATTCCAGTGCTAAGCTCGTAGAGGCCATAGCCGAGAATCAGTGCGCCATAAACAGTGAGCAGAACGCCGATGAAGAACCAAATCGGGATGCCGGACGAGTGCATGAGTGCTCCTTACCAGAAGTAGATGTTGAGGGCGAAGAAGATAACGATGGCGATCGCCGTCCAGAACCACTCGTTCTTGTAGAGGGGAACCGGCTCTTCGGTGGGCAGCGGGGTTACGCCATAGACCACGCTAGTGAGCTCAGAAAGCGGCTTCGGCTTGGTAAACAGGCTGACAATCACGTTGACGCCGACCGCTGTGCTGACGGACCAGAGAGCTCGATACATGTTCTCGGCCATGTCTTTCGCATCGGGCGAAATGGCGACGTAGCGCAGCGCCGAGGGATCTGCCTTGACCCAGGCCCAGAGGCCGATGGAGGTGAGAGTTCCCATGAGCAGGCCCCAGAACCCGCCCTCTTTGGTGGCGCGCTTCCAGAACATGCCCAGCAGCACCACGCCGAGCAGCGGCGAAATGAAGAAACTGAAGAGCGCCTGCACATAATCCATGATGCCGGCGGCCTGCATAACGAGGTACGCTGCCCCAATCGAGATGACCACGCCGACAATGGTCACAATGCGGCCGACAAGAACATAGTGCTCGTCGGGGGCATTCTTGACGATGTGCGGCTGGTAGATGTCGTAGGTGAAGATGGCGGTGAAGGCGCTCACGTTGCCGGCCATGCCGCTCATGAATCCGGCGATGAGCGCGGTGATGCCCAGGCCGAGCAAGCCTGGACCCAGGTAGCGAACCATCATCAGCGGCAGCACTTCGTTATAGCTGTGCAAGCCTGCTCCCGGATTGGCGGCGACAACATTTTCACCCACCAGATGCATCAGACTGCCGTCGGGGTTCTGAAGCACCACCAGGCCCAGCAGGCCGGGAAGAATGACGATGAACGGGACCGCCATCTTGAAGAAAGACCCGATGACCGGGGCCAAGCGCGCCGAACGCAGCGAGTTGGCGGCGAGCACACGCTGGACGACGAGGAAGTCGGTTGTCCAGTAGCCGAAGCTGATGGCGAAGCCGAGGCCAAAGACAATGCCCGTCCAGTGAATGCCCATCGGGTTATCGGCAAAGTGGCCCAAGCTGCGCCACATGTGCGTATAGTCTCCGGCGGGAGTGGCGCCAGTTGCGATGTTGTGGGCCAGGCGTGCCTTGAATCCGCTCCATCCGCCGGTTTCGACGAGTCCGAGGATGGGGACGAGGAGTGCGCCGCCCCAGATGAGGACGAACTGCAAAACCTCATTGAAGATGGCCGAGCGCAGGCCGCCGAGCGCGACATAGGCCGCAACGGCGAGGGAGCTGACGATGATGGAGAAATTCAGATCCCAGCCAAGAACGATCTTCATCACCTCGGCCATCGCGAACATGTTCACGCCGCTCATCAGCACCGTCATGAAGGCGAAGGAGACCGCCGCCACCGTGCTCGATCCCTGCCCGTAGCGGAGCTTCAGGTAGCCGGGCACCGAGTGCGTCTTGCACACATAGTAGAAGGGCATCATCACCATGCCCAGGAAAAGCATGGCGGGGATGGCGCCCACCCAGTACCAGTGCGCGGCCAGGATGCCGTACTGGTAAGAGGATCCTGCCCAGCCCATCAGTTCAAGCGATCCCAGGTTGGCGGAGACGAAGCTCAAGCCAGCAATCCAGGCGGTCATCTCGCGTCCGGCCATGAAGAACTCTTCGCTGGTGTTGGCTTTTGACTTGAGGTAGAAGCCAATCCAGATCACCATCACGAAGTAAATCGCGATCACGGCGAGATCAAGCGGACTCAAGTGCGCCAGCGAGGGAGCGCTGAGCGCGAGGAACGCCGCCGCAGCCCGAGGCGAAACCGTGGCTGCGATGGAGGCTGGGACTAATCCAAACATTCTAATCACCTGAAAAGGGAGAATTCGTCCTTGGAGTTCGTAGCGGAGCCGAGGGACGTTCGCCCCTAAGTAAATGGCTTTACCGCAGGGCTTGTCAAGCGGCACTATGCCGCGGAATGAAAATCGTGAGGCTGCGGCCCATCCCCGGCCTCAAATCGGCAAGAGCCCTGAAAAGCTGGCGCAAACCATGCATCGCTAAGCGTTTAACAGCACCAGTGCGTCCCATCCGCAGCGCGCTCGAAAAGTAGGACGCAATTTCTTTCTTGTCTTATACTCCCAAGGAGGGTAACTTGGATTATGGAACTCATCTTTTCCTGCCGCAATATCTTAAAAACTACCCCTTTCGCTCTCGTCCCGAGCCCACACCACTTCTCTGCCAAGCTCACCCCAGCCCAAAGGAGCAATACCTATGCATCCGTCTGTTGACCCCACCGGTTGTAGCGGCTTTTCGCGCCGCACGTTCTTCCGCTTTGCCGCCGGAGCCTCGGCGCTGGCCAGCATGCCCATCCTCACTGAAGCCCATCTCGCGCTCGCCCAGCGGCCCAAATTCGCCGACCCCAACAAGGGCATTCACATCGACGCCAACGAGAATCCGCTCGGACCCTCGGAAGCCGCGCGCAAGGCCATGATCGATATCGTTCCCCGCGGTGGACGCTACCTGATGGGAATGGAAGACGACCTGACCGCGACCTTCGCCAAGATCGAAGGCCTCGATCCAGAGTCGGTCATGGCATTTGCCGGCTCCAGCGAGCCGCTGCATTACACAGTGCTCACGTTTACCAACGCGAGCAAGCCGCTGGTGGTGGCCGACCCCGGCTATGAAGCGCCAACGTGGGCTGCGCAGATTGCCGGCGCGAAGGTGATCAAAGTCCCGCTGGCCGACCCCAAAGGCGCAGCCTCGCACGACATCAAAGCCATGCTGGCCGCCTCATCCGCGCCCGGTGTCATCTACATCTGCAATCCCAACAACCCCACGGGCACATGCACCTCGCGCGCCGACATCGAGTACGCCGTTGCCACCGCGCCCAAGGACACCATCCTGCTGATCGACGAGGCCTATATTCACCTGTGCGATGCCCCGCGCTCCCTGGATTTTGTGAAGGAGGGCAAGAACGTTATCGTTCTGCGTACCTTCTCCAAGCTCTACGGAATGGCCGGAATCCGCATGGGCTTTGCCATTGGACGCCCCGACCTGCTGAAGAAGATATCGGTGCATGGCGGGTTCAATGCGCTGCCCATCACGGCGCTGGCCGCGGCCAAAACCAGCTTGCTCGAAGCGGACCTGGTCACCACGCGCAAGAAAATCATTGGCGACATCCGCGTGGATAACCTTGCCTGGCTCAAAGCTCAGGGTTACACCTGTACGCCTTCAGAGAGCAACTGCTTCATGCTCGACGTGAGGCGTCCCGGCAAGGAAGTTCTGGCGGCCATGGCAGCGAAGGAGATTTACATTGGCCGTATCTGGCCAGCCTGGCCTACCCAGGTGCGCATCACTGTCGGAACGCACGACGAGATGATGGCGTTCCGCAAAGCATTCACTGAGGTCATGTCCAGCTCGACCGCCGGCCTGGAGCCGGCTCCCTTGCCGCGCAGATATGCCGAGAGGCCGTTTACGCATTTGTCGTAAACACAGTGAACAGTGGTTAGTGAACAGTGATCAGCCCGGATTTTAAGGCGTCCACCTGCTTCGCCAACCCAAGGGAGACACAACTGTGCCCCATCTGGGCGCCCTCTGGGCAGGACGTCTTTGTTCTTGTCCGATGGGTGGGAGTCCGCAGAACTCCACGACGACGTCTTGTCTTGCTTGAACTTGCGATCCTATTTCCTTCTACCTCTCTGAAACCTGTGCGCATGCGGTAGCCTGTCTATCGGGAGTACTCCGCATGAATGAACAGTTTTCAGAACGGCGCAACCTGATTGCGATGACAGCGGCTTCCCTGGCTATGGCGCTGATCTCGGCTCCGGTATGTGCGGCACAAGCGCAACCGGCGCCGATGGACTTTGCTGGCCACCAGGGCTACACCTCGCTGTTCGATGGCAAGACCCTCGCAGGTTGGGACGGCCAACCCGGCCTTTGGCGCGTGGAAGACGGTGCGATTGTGGGCGAGACGGTCAAGGAGAACTTTCCTCCCTGGGCCTTTCCCAACACCAATCTCATCTATCGCGGAGTCACGGCAAAGGATTTCGATCTGAAGCTCGAAATCAGGGTCGAAAAGGGCGGGGGCAGCGGCATCCAGTACCGCAGCAGCGTGGGCACACAACCCGGCCAGCCGCCGGGAAAGGCCAACGAAGGCCGCGATCCGCGCTGGGCGATGATCGGCCCGCAGGCCGATTTCTGGTTCCCGGTCAACGAGCAGGCAAAGGACTATAGCGGCCAACTCTACTCGCAGAACACCGGGCTCGGCATCATCGCGTGGCGCGGCCAGGTGGTCGAGTCGCTGCCCGCCAAGCGGCCGCAGTTGGTCGGCGTCATCGGCGATCGCGGCAAGCTGGGCGCCTTTGTCAAGGACGGCGAGTGGAATCAGTACACCATCATCGCGCGCGGCAACGTGATCCTGCACATCCTGAATGGCCAACTGATGGCCGTGCTGGTAGACGACGATCCAGCCTCGTCCAACAACGTCTCCGGGCTCTTCGGCCTGCAGATTGAAGGCGTGCCCTGCAAAGTGTCGTTTCGGAATCTGTGGCTGCGAAAAATCAATTAAACAGATCCGGCATCCCCTGTCAGTTCATTCAAGTCAGTTGGATTTCAATTCATAAACATGTCTACACAAGAGAACCCCGCCTCGCAGCGGGGTTCTCTGTTTCACTTCTTCACTCTTTCACTTCTTCACTGCCTCTAGTAAATGATCTTCAATGCCAACTGGACATTGAAGGGTTCCCCGGGCCCGATGCCCGGAGAGTAATTGCCGGAGCCGATCGTGGACCCGGTTGTGCCGAATCCGGACCCAGATCCGAAGTAGTCATTGCAAAGTTGCGTGCAGGCCGGGCTGGCGAGATTTACGCGGTTGAACAGGTTGTACATTTCAGCGCGAAACTGAACATTGACCGGGAAATCATGAACATCGAACTTGGTGTTCTTGAAGACCGACAGGTCGAAGTCAGAATAGCCAGGTCCGAAGATGCTGTTGCGGGCAATCGTGCCCCATGTGTTAGCTGCTGGCGTTGCAAATGCATTGGGGTTGAGCCACTGCACAAACTTTCCTCCGTCGCTGTTGGTCTGGATCGAGTGAGTGATGCCGGCAAACGGATTGCCGATCTGGTTCACCCGTTGCGTATATTCGTTGGTGCCACTCGTGTCGTTGTCGTCGTAGATGGTGATCGGCTGGCCGCCCTTGAAGGCAAACGCCGAGTTCAAAGACCATCCTCCGGTCAAGAGCTTCAGGGAGCTGTACGCCGGTATGTCGTAATTGATATAGCCCACCAGCGAATTGCGCGTATCGAAGTCGGAGTTGCCGTAGTCGCCGGGATCGCCCTGGAAATTGTTCTTGAAGTTGTAGCTGTCCTGCGGAAGAGCACCACGATAGGCCGTCACTTCATCCAGGTTGTGCCCCCAGGTGTAGGACGCCTGTGAGGTCAGGTTGTGCCAGTTTGTGGTGCGAAAAACCGCCTGGAGCGAGCTGTAGTTTGACGTTCCAATGCTTTCAACCTGGTTAATGTCCGAGTAGTAGTTACCGCCGTAGTCGCCGCTGTATGGACCCGGCGCGCCGCCCAGGTAGGGCTGATTAATGTTCAACAGGCTAAGAAGCTTGCGCCCTTCGCTGCCCACATAACCAACCTGGAGGAAGGCCTTGCTGCCAAGCGATTGCTCGATTTGCAGATTGAAGTTTACGTTGTAGGGAGAACGGAAATTGTTGGCCACGCTGAAAACGCCGCACGGGTTAGCTGCAAGGCATGCCAGTGTCGCCGTGGGAATAATCTCCTTGCCCGGTACGATATTGGTGGCCCCGGTTGAAATCGTGAACACCGGGCTAGACCCACCAGGATTGCCCTCCAGGCCGTTCGGTGCGCTGTTGCCTGGACGGTTGTCCAGGAAGGGGTTCGCGTTCGGCGTATCGAAGAACATGCCGCCTCCGCCGCGGATCACCATTCCAGGCCGGGACTTCGGCTGATAGCTGAATCCAACCCGCGGGCTGAATGAGTTCCAGTCCGACGCATAGATCGAAGGGATGTCCTGACCCACGAAGGCGAGGCCCGTAGTCGTCAACGTGGGACGGAAGACCGACAGATCTTTCTTGTTATCGGTCATCGGCTGCATATAGTCGAATCGGAAACCGAAGTTCATGTTCAATGCGGTCGTAACCTGATAGCTGTCCTGGCTAAAGATATCGAACCCATGCGAAAGAACCAACCGCTCGGGATTGCCCACGGCGATTGAACCCTTGGTCAAATAGCCGGCGAGGAAGTCGGCAAGAGCAGCCACATCCTGGTCACTTGTATTCCATGGCACTGAGCCGTCTCCGTTCGGTCCCTGATCGCCAACGAAATTGAAGGAGCCAATAGCGTGGCGATGGTAGAACTCGTCAACCTGCGCGCGCCGGTATTCGCCGCCGAGCCTTAGCTGATGGCGGCCTTTGGTCCAGTTGAGCGCCTCGTCGATGTGCCCGGTAACATCCTGGCGGCCTTCTGGCGGCGTATTCCCAGTAGGTTCAAAGTCGTTGCCAATGTTGATATTGGGAGCGTTGTCGAAGGGCGCGCCCGTGATGAAGCCATCGGTGGCAACGGCTCCGAAACTGGTATTGGCGTCAGAAAACGTCTGGTGGAAGTAGTTCACGCCCGCCGTGATCGTATTGCTGATGGACGGCGTGATAGACCAGTTGTGGCCGGCGGAGTAGTTGTATACGTGGATGGGGCCGATTTCAAAAAAGTACGGATTGATGGCGGTCGTGACCACGGGAGCCGTCTGATTTCCCTGGCCGAGGAAGGCCCGTGCATACACGCTTTGCCTGCTGTTGAATGTGTGATCTACCTTGGCTACACCGTTGTAGCTATAACCGAACTCAGGCGCCGAGCCCTGGATTCCGCCGGGCTGTGTGCCGGCGAGAAGATTCGCGGGCCAAAGAAGAGGTATCAGGCTCGCTGTGGCCGAATCGACTGGAACTCCGGCATTTGTCAGCAGTGCCTTGGCGGCCATTTGGTAATACTGGTTCGGTTCATAGCCAGTTGCGCCGGTGGCGATATTGAACTTTTGCTTCTCAAAGTTGGTGAACCAGAATGTGTGGTCCTTCCAGAACGGGCCGCCCATGGATGCGCCCCACTGCACGTTCTCCAACGGCTGCTTGGGTCCGACGCTGAATGGATTGGTCGCCGCCAGTACCTGGTTGCGCTCGTAGTAGTAGACCGAACCGTGGAGCGTGTTGGTTCCGGATTTGGTGACCAGGTTGACGCTGCCACCTGGGTTGCGGCCCACTTCAGCCGAGGACTGCGTCTGGAGGCTGAACTCTGCGATCGAGTCGATCGGCAGCGTAACGCCGGCAATGTTTTCAACGCCACCCTGGTTAACCGCCGGAATGTTGTGCCACCAATCGTTGTTGTCCGCGCCGTCGATCTGCCAGTTCACCTGATTCCCGCGTGTTCCATTCACTGAACCGAATCCACCCAGCGAGTAGCCGGCAAACCCTGGCGCAAGTCCAATCAACTGCGTAAAGTCGCGCCCGTTGAGCGGAATGTCCTGCACCGTGGTCTCTGGAATATCGGTGGTTTGAGTGGTGGATGTGGTATCCAGCGCCAAGCCGGAAGCGTTCACTTCGACGGTCTCTCCCGCGGCGGCGATGTTAAGCCTGACCGGCAGCGTGTAGATGACACCGGCAGTCACCGTAACCCCGGAGATCTTCTCCGGTTTGAAACCTGTCGCCGTAACTGAAATCCCATAAGCGCCAAGCGGAAGGTCCTGAAAGCTGAACTCTCCCGCGCTGGAACTGATTGTCTTGTGCGTCGAATTGGTTGCCGTTTCTGTCGCTTCGACACTTGCGCCAGGAACAACGGCTCCGGATTGGTCGGTCACTGTTCCGTTGATACCGCCGCGAAACGTCTGTCCAAGGCTGGTGGCAGGCAGCGCGACCAGCGCCGCCAAAGCCAGAAATAATGCACTGAATACACTTCGAGTAAGTCGATTCGTCATTGCGTTGTTCCTCCAGGGAATGCAGATAGAGTTGTACTGTCAACGCGCCCCTTAAAGTTTGAAAAAAAGTGCAGACGAGCGGGCGCTCATGAACGCACAGGTAACTATTTTTTCTTGGGGTGTTTACAAGGATGGAATGATGATGTGTTGGTTTCCATTCCCAAATATACCTTTCGAACTCATAAAGATGCAATAAAGAAACCCGTAATCGGCCCCCTGCGGAAGGCAGCCGACAGTCGTTGAGCCTCATGGTGAGCCAAATCACCCGGGCAGGTGAGCGCTGGCACATCTCCGTCCTTCCATCGGTGGCACCCTTTCGTGTACAAGGAGATTGCCATGGAGGATTCTGCCCTCGATGCAAGCGGCAATTCCTGGACCCATCCGTCGCTGATCATGGTCGCCACCGACCTCAGCGACCTTGAACGTCTGATGCCGTTCGCCCTTGAACAGGCCTCGGAAACCGGGGCGCGGCTTATCCTCCTGCATTCGCTTGCCCCCTCCTCCGCGTTGTCGGTCGATCCAGAAGGCATTTCCTATTACGATCCATCGCGCGCGGTGCAATTTGCGTCCAGCACTCTGGAGCCATGGTGCGTTTTTGCCCGGCGTCACCACATCGTATGCGATGCAATGATCCGCGAGGGCAATCCCGCGCAGCAAATTGCAACGGCCCTGGTCCAATTCCAGGTGGATCGTGTTCTTCTCGGCACCCGGAGCCGCAGCAGGCTGGGAAAGCTGCTGCTGGGCTCCGTGGCGGAACAAGTGCTGCGCTCGGTCAACCTCCCGGTCATCACCGTGGGACCCGAGGCTCATCTCCCGGTGGAAAAGCACGAGCGTGTCGTGCTGCATGCCACCATGCTTAGAGAGGCCTCTCGCCCGAGCGCTGCACTTGCCTGCCAAATCGCAGCCACACAACGAGCAAAGCTCGTACTTCTGCATGTGCTGCCGCCCATCGATTCTCCGTTTGCCGCTGGGACAGAGGGCGGTGAGCCAGCCGGACTCGATTCCACCGCCTTGCATGAACTGCGCGTGCTGGGCGCCGAAACAGGCGCCGGATGCTGCGCCGGCATAGAGCCCAGGGTTGTGCATGGAAACCCGGCCATCGAAATCCTGGCGGAAGCCTCGGAACGCCGTGCGGACCTGATCGTTCTGGGCGCAACCAATCGGTCGCCATTTGAGAATCTCACCCGCGACCGCACCATCCACCGCATTTTGGCCCACGCACGCTGCCCGGTCCTCACCCTGCGCGAGCCCCTTGCCGCTCAGGAAGCCAACGCATGGACGCACCGGATTGCGATGCACCTGTGAACGGAAGACCTGAAGCCTACGGTTGCAGATCGAAGAATTCGGAGGGAGCAGGGGGTCTTAACCCCCTGAGAACGCAGCAAATCAACAAGGCCTTTAGGCCCGGATAAGCGTCTCCAAAGCCAAGTTCAACTGCTGTGCTGGACATTGCCTACGCGGTAAGGCGTTCCAACTGGTCGGGTTTGACGATGGTCATGCTGGCGCCCCGGATGGTGATCCACTGGTCGCGGCGGAACTGGTTGAGCAGCCGCGTGACGGTTTCGCGCGAAGTGCCGGCCATGTTGGCGATCTCCTCGTGCGTCAACGCCATGGTAAACCGCAATTCAGGCTTGCCATTGGCGTTCGAGCGTCCCCAATCCAGCAGAAGCCGCGCCAGCCGCCCGGCAGCCGAGCCAGACAATGCCAGCCTTTTGGCGTCGTGAAAAACCGTGAGGTATTCGCCTGAAAGCGATTGCGCGGCATGCATGCTGGCAATGCCGTGGCGGCCAAGGAAGTCGACAAACTCCTGCTTGCGAACCGTCTTTACCTGGCAGGGCTCAATCGCCTCGGCGGTCACTTCGTGGGGAACATTGGCCAGCACGGCGCTCAGACCCATCACATCGCCGGGGCCGGCGATCTTTAGAATCATCGTCTTGCCATCACGCGAGGTGGCGGAGATCTTCACCTGGCCAAAACAGATTACGAAGACATTGCGCGCCGCGTCCCCCTCGCTGAACAGCTTGGCGCCTCGCGCATGGCTCATCATGATCCCTATCCCGTCGTAATCCCGAAGCGCCTCGGGCGTCAGATTGCAGAACACGCGCAAATGGCGATGCTCACAGTTGATGCAATCTTCTGGTGGGTGATGCGAATGAAATGAAGCCATAGTTTTGCCGACGATCTATATGGAGTATAGCGCACTTCAATCAGGCGGACGGCAAGGACCTCCATCAATTCTCGTTGCGCCCTCGTCTCGTTCCGCCAGGCCCCGAAAACGAAAACAGGATACGGAATCGCGGACGGAATCCTCCAGCCAAACCTGTTCGTTACCTAGAGTTCCACGGCGGAGCCGCGCCGGATCCTCTCCACTCGATTCAGGCGGCTGGCGTAGTAGGCCCGCGAAACCTCGCGGGCCAATTCCTCCAGCAACTTCATCCGCAGCGGCGGATAGCCCTGGAAGGCACGGTTCAGCGCGTCTGTGGGCAGCAGCAAAACCGATCCGGGTGTTTGCGCGGTTAGCGTGTAAGTATGGCTGCCGTCTCCCAAAGTGGCCGCCAGTTCCACAAGATCCCCCGGCCTCGCCCATCCAAGACTCAACCGCGTCTCCATCCGTTCTGTTCTTCGCAGAAATTGTCCTGAAACCACAAGATAGAGCCCTTCACAGGCTCCGGACTGGCGAAAGACGACTGTCCCCGCATCGAAGTCGAGGCTCCGCGCCGATTCCGTCAGCAGATTCCCGGTTGCGGGAGGACATGTCAACAACTCAGCCAGAGGGCGCGCTGCTAACGCGTCCATGCGCCCGGATCTCGCTTCAGGTTGCATGATTGCATCTCCCTTTAAACCCACCCTTTATCCGGTCCCGCGGTGAACGGCCCTCCCATTCCACCTGCAGGCCGATTCCCGGCCAGCGCAACTGGTCGTGCGGATTTGCGGAGAACGAATCTCCAGCGGCAGCAAATCGCTCCACTTACGGCAAATCCAGGAAAACGATTCAATGAGATGCGGTTGCGGAATCCTTGTTCCGCCTTCCCATCTCCAGCGTAAAATGCAAAATTTCTACCACTGCGCCTGGTTGGCGCTATTCCGTTTGCACGGGCGTACACAGCTCCCGCTCCGCCATGGCGAGCACCGGCTCCGGCGGAACACAAATCACAGGCACGCGAGAGCGGGCCAGCAGCGCGAACGCGGTCCCATGCGGTCCCGGTGTATGGCTGGCGCGCTTTACTCCGGCTACCAGCAGGCTGGGATGATACTGGGCAATCGCCTCTGCGATTGCGTCCGCCGGGTTGCCGTCTTTCACCATGTAGCGTATGGGACAGCGCCCGCTCGGCTTGATGCCAAACTGCTCCAGCGTGCTTCCGCGCGGATTCAGGAATGCCGAAGCCTCTGCCGGCCCGCGCGCATGCAAAACCAGCAGCGTGCGATGAAATGTCTCCGCCAGCGAATGGGCTGTGGCCACCGCGGCCGCCGTAGCCTCATTGTTCTCCATCGCCAGCAGCACTGGCCCTCCCGGCGTCGGGCGAAACTCGCCCGCATTCCAATCCGCCGCCACAGCAAGCACCGGGCAAGGCGCCATCCGCACAAGTTGCTCCGCCACCGCGCCCACCAGAACCGGCCCTGCGCCCTGCATTCCCTGCGTCCCAATCACAATCAATCCCGCCTGGTATTGCCGCACCACATCCACCAGCATCTGCGCCACTGCGCCCTGGCGAATCTCAGAATGGCTGTGAATCCCTTCCTGCATCAACTCGCCGGCCATCTTGTCCAGCGCCGCCCGCGCATCTTCCGTAAGCCCTTTCAGCACCCGGCCCGGAACCGACGCAACCGCCGCGTAATCCCTCGGGTCAATTCCGTGAGCCAGCACAATGCGGGCCCCATACCCCGCGGCAAGCTTGCGTGCATACTCCAGTGCCGCCTCCGATTGGCCGGTCAAATCCGTAGCCACTACAATCGTCTTCATGCCGGATGCAAAGCTCATCGATTCCTCCCTACGCCGGATCGCGTCCCAATCGTTTCTTCCCCATTGGATTCCGAGTCTGCGCTTCCGATCATCATCCAATCTGTGACACCATTCACCCCGCGCAGTGACACGGGTCACATGTTTGTCCAGAAAAACCTGGCTAACTTATTGAAAATCATCGGCTCGGTGGGCTTGGCACTCGGAAATCCGGCGCCGAGAACGAATGTCAGATGCAAGTTTTAAGTTGTAAGTTCTAAGTTGTAAGTTGTCAGCTTTTAGTTTTCAGTTACCAGCCCAGATTGACCGTGCACATTCCTCGCCCTGCAGTTTGGGTGGATGGTCGCCCCGCCCGCGCGAAGCAAAACTTACATCTGACAGCTTACAACTGACAAGACCTGCCTGCGACTATACATCCCTAAGCCAAATGCGTTAGCCTTCTCCGGGTCATGAAAAACTCACTGAAATCCGCTGCGCAATTGTTTTTGTCCATTGCCTGTGCATGTCTGTTGCCGGTCCTGCAGGGTTCCGTTCTCACCTCGGCAATCCAGGCTCATGCGCAGTCTCCCGCGCCCGACTCCCCCGCCATCGAAGCCAAAGCCCAGGCAATGGTCGCTCGCCTCACGCTTGACCAGAAAATCCAACTCCTCGGCGGCGTCGACGGCATGTATACCCACCCCATCTCCGACATTGCCCTGCCCCGCTTCAAAATGTCCGACGCCTCGGTAGGCGTGCGCACCTGGGGACCCACAACCGCATATGCCGGCGGCGTTTCGCTGGCCGCAACCTGGGACCGGAATTTCGCACGCAGGCTCGGCGAGTCGCTCGGCAAAGACGCCCGCGCTCGCAGCGTCAACTTTCTGCTCGGCCCAGGCGTCAACATAGCGCGCTCTCCAGTGGCAGGCCGCAACTTCGAATATCTCTCTGAAGACCCGTTCCTGAATGGCGACATGGTTGTGCCGTTCATCCAGGGCGTTCAGTCCCAGGGCGTCATCGCCACCGTCAAGCATTACGCCGTCAACAGCCAGGAATACAACCGCCACAACGTAAGCTCCGACGTAGATGAGCGCACCCTGCGTGAAATCTACCTGCCTGCCTTTGAGGCAGCCGTCACCAGGGGCCATGTGGACGCGGTGATGAACTCTTACAACCTGCTCAACGGCGTGCACGCCACCCAGAACGACTTCCTCAACTTGAAGGTTTTGAAGGGCGAGTGGGGATTCCAGGGCATCCTCATGTCCGACTGGGACGCGACCTACGACTCCGTTGGCGCGGCCAACAACGGCCTCGATCTCGAGATGCCCAGCGCTCGCTTCATGAATGCCAAGGCGCTCACTGCCGCCGTCAAAGATGGATCGGTCACCGAGGCTACCATCAACGACAAGCTCCTGCGTCTTTTCCGAACCAGCTTACGCTACGGCTTCCTCGACCGCCCTCAGTTTGACCCGTCCGATTCCACTTACTCCGTTTCCGCTCGCGCCGTCGCCCTCGATGGCGCGCTTGAAAGCATCACGCTGCTCAAAAACGACGGCCACCTGCTGCCGCTTGACGCCGCCAAAATCAAGACCATCGCCATCATCGGTCCCAACGCGTGGCCCGCGGTCACGGGCGGCGGTGGCTCGTCTACCGCCCAGGCCTTCGAGCCCGTCAGCACCCTCACCGGCATTGCCAACCTGGCCGGCCCCAATGTTCACATCCTTTACAGCCGCGGCCTGCCTGACTCGATCACTGTTTTCCGCAACACCCACTGGGAAGGCCCTGTCACCGCAGCCACCTATCCCAGCAAAGACTTCACCGGTACGCCGGAATCCGCCACGCAGCCGTTCTTCGGAGACACCGGCGGAGGCAGGCGCGCACCTGTGCAGGCAGGCAATCCGGGGAGCAGCATCCGCTACACCGCAAGCTACAAGGCCGCCAAAGACGGCAAGTACCTGGTGCTCACCTCATCGCAAGGCTGGGGAACCAGCGTAAAAGTGCTCGCCGACGGCAAGGAGCTTTGGACTCCACCCCACGCCGAGGGCATGGTGCCCCCGTTCTGGACGCTCGATCTGAAGGCCGGGCAGTCGGTGAACGTCGAGGCCGACTATGTGCCAGGGTTCGGCTCGCGCTTTGGTCTTGGCATTGCCTATGAGCCGGAACTGGTAATGGGCGAAGCAACGGAACTGGCCAAAATATCGGACGTGGTGGTGGTCGCTGTCGGCTTCAGCCCCGAAACCGAGGGCGAGGGTGCCGACCGCTCCTTCAATCTTCCCTGGGGTCAGGAGGCGCTGATTGAGGCCGTTGCCGCAGCCAATCCGCACACCATCGTCACCCTCACCGGTGGCGGCAGCACGGACACGCGAGCCTGGCTCGATAAAGTTCCCGCGCTGCTTCACCTCTACTATCCCGGCCAGGAAGGCGGCACTGCTGTCGCC
>Ga0302140_10003850_pt1 | contig 19184 bp, 13 predicted proteins | sample I_Bog_E1_1_FD_202095 | JGI IMG/M metagenome (GOLD analysis project Ga0302140, IMG submission 202095) | Peat permafrost microbial communities from Stordalen Mire near Abisko, Sweden - I_Bog_E1_1 | ecosystem: Environmental > Terrestrial > Soil > Wetlands > Peat | place: Sweden: Abisko, Stordalen... | reverse complement strand
GCCGCAATCCATGTATAAACGTATAGCCGGTATTTTATTTGCCGATGATGCCACTTTATCAATGATGTGCCCGTCATCATATGCAAAACCGCTGGACAAACACGCTGCTTTTCCAAAAACTTCAGGATGCAGCCAGATCATATAAAAGGATATGAGCCCGCCCATGGATGACCCCATAGCCGCGGTATTATTCCTGTCCGGTTTGGTTCGGTAATGGGCATCGATGAATGGCTTCAGGTTGTGTATGATGAAATTAATGTAGGCCATCCCCTCCGGCGTGCCCGAATATTCCACCCAGCGGTCTTTCGTATTATCTATTCCTACAATAATAAATTCTTCTATTTTTCCAATGCGCATCAGGCTGTCGGCCATTTCATCCATACGCCATTCGCCACTATAAATGGTGTTGGGCGAAAATATATTCTGTCCGTCGTGTGCATACAATACGGGGTATCTTTTGTTGGGCGATCTATAATAAGATGGGGGCAGCCACACCTTTACGTCCCTGGTATACTTTAGGTCCGGGTCGTCAAAGTTGTGATAATATTTTATAGTTCCCCTAACACTCCGGTTGTACAGGTCGTTCCAGTTTGATGGATGGACTACTACCGTAGTATCCTTTTTCAGCATGAACGGGGTTTTCGGCGCCTGGTATTTGCCATAGGTGTACAGCGCGTTTTTGTAATACGAGCCATGCGTCACCTGGAACTCGATGGAAGTATTTACGGGAAAGCTGGTTTTTAGCACCCATGTGGTATCGTCGACTTTGGTCATTTTTCCTTTGCTGAAATCAAACCAATTTCCAAATGCGGCCTGGTTGCCCATAATTATCAGCGAGTCGGTCACAGGAATCCTTTGCGGCGCGATAACCTTTATCGTAAGTTCCGCCGTTTGTGCAAAAACTGTTACCGACAATAAAGTCAGCATAAAAAATAATATGCAGGCAGATTTTAACTTCATGTTAGTTGCATTTGCATAGTCTTTTAGGTGTTCGATATTCCGGCCGCACTCAAGCATTAGGGTTTTCCGGCCCTTTTGGGTCAGCTCCTTAGCTGCCCAGCCGCCGCTGATACCCGAACCAATAACTATCGCATCAAACCTGTTACCCGACATGTCGTATTTTATACACTGAAGCCGAAATCCCAAAAAATGCAAAGTAACTGGGTTGCATTGATTTGCGTTATGGTAGAATTGGCAATATATTGGCGTATTTTATTCAATAATGTAAAATTAATGTGGCAAAAATCAATAAAATTGAAAAAACAAGAAGATAAAATGCACCATTTTTCTAATAAGTTTCACATTGTTTCCATTGCTGATCATCATTTAATTTGATACTTCCAATTGATCTGAATATGAGTTTGAAATCGTTCATTGTTGCCATTTTATTTTCAATGGGCTGTTTTTTTAGCCTGGTGGCGCAAAATAAGCCGGCAGTTGCAAAACACTTTTCGTCGGCACGAAACAAAGAAGAGATCATCTACCATATTTTTCAGCGCAGCTTTTACGACAGCAATGGCGACATGCAGGGCGATTTGAACGGTATCCGCCTAAAATTGGACTATCTGCAAAAACTGGGGGTAACGGCTATATTACTCACGCCATTATACCAGTCTCCTTTCTACCACAACTATTTTGCAGATGATTTTAAAAAGATAGATCCCACCTATGGCACCATGCACGATTATTTGATGCTGATAAAAGAATTACACCGGCGCGGCATGAAGTTTTATATGGATATGGAGACCCAATATGTTACAGAAGATCATATTTGGTGGAAAGACGGCATCAATAACCTCCAATCTAAATACAGCGATTATATTTTATACGACGATAAGGCGCACACTACGCCGGCGAGTATAATATTTAATTTAAAAGGCCTGCTGGGATTCGACAGCGTCTATCGGCGCATTACGACCGTCAACTTATACAGTAAGGGTGTGCAGGATTACAATTACAGGCTTTTTAAGTTTTGGGTTGATCCTAATGGAGATGGTAAATTTGATGACGGGGTGGACGGTTTTCGCCTGGACCACATGATGGACAACCTGGATAATAAAGAGCCCGGCCTGTTTGCAAAATTCTGGCGGCCTTTATTGGCCAAACTGAAACGGGTGAACCCAAAACTAAAAATTGTTGCCGAGCAGGCCCAATGGGGTTCATTAGGATTGGAATATTTTAAAAATGGGGGCGTGGACCGGGTTTTTGCGTTCAGGCTGGCCTTTGCTATACGGTCATTCAAAAAAGACCAGATCGTGGCTGCTGCTGATTCAACCTTCCTGTCAACACCGGCAAATAAACAACAGGTGGTATTTATTGAAAACCATGATACGCCGCGGTTCAGCTACGGCGTTAAGGGGAATGTCGACCAGCTAAAGCTTGCGGCAGCGCTTAACCTGCTTTTGGGCGGCGTTCCATCTATCTACTACGGCCAGGAACTCGGTATGAGCGGCACCAACGCCGCCCTTGGTGCAACGGATGCCAACGATATCCCCAACCGTTCGGCATTTGAATGGTATAAAAGCGACCAGGGTAAAGGCATGGCGTACTGGTACAAAGTTAAGGGCCCATGGCGTAATACTTTTAATAATGACGTGCCCAACGATGGCATTTCGTTGGAGGAGGAGCAAAACGATCCAAATTCGTTATGGAATTTTTACCGGAAGATGATCAGCATAAGAAAAGCACACCCCGAAATATCAAAAGGGACCTATCAAACACTTACCAATAATAGCGACCAGGTATTCAGTTTTATCCGTTGCCAGGGGAATAAGCAAATTATCGTCGCGGTAAACTTATCGGATAAGCCAGTAAATGTTGTTATAAATGTAAAAACCGCAGCCAATCCGTTGAAGGCATTGGGAGGTGAGGCTAAACCGATCATTTCGGACAGTTCTATTTCGGTGAGCCTGCCTGCCTATGGCATTGAAGCCTTGAATTAATTTTGGTTTTAGGAGGGGAATGCCAGGAAGCGGTTGCGAAAGTTGTCAAATACCCTTAACTTTCTGCTTTTTATCACGCCAATTTGCTTAATCAGTTTTACCCTTGCTTTTTGAGCAACCGTAAATCACGCCCGTTTTTGACCTTATGAAGAATCGGATGGACCGTTCGGCCTTATGGAAACTTGATCGCTTTTTGGCGGCAGGTTTTAAAGGCTTATTGCTGATTTTTCTTATTTCGACGTTGTCCGTTAAAACATTGGCACAAACCTGTAATGTAATCAATTCAGTTCCGGCTACTCCGCCAAAATCAGGTGCATTGGCTTTGTTAGTCTCCGCGCAGGGCTCGGGATATTACGCGGAAAACGGCTCGCGAATATATGATACCTACGATACTGCCGGCGTTGGGCCTTATATACAGATCGATACATTACTTTCTTTTTGGAGGTATTACAACACAAATGCTCCCGGTCCAATGAATCGCTGCGCAGTTTGGGAGAACGGAAACCCGATTCGACTAGGGTTTAGTGTTTGCGTGGATATTTCGGAAGCTAAAGCCTATTATATGGGTTTTGGCGCGGACAACAGCGGTGTTTTGACCATTGACGGCGACACCATCCTCCAAAATATGTCCTTTGAATATTGGGGGATATACAAACACACATTTTCTAAGGGCGAACACCTGGTTGAGTTTTCCGACGTCAATTTTGGCGGCCCCGCGGCAATCGCGTTTGAGATATATGATAACACAGCGGCTCAAATAGCGGAAGCAAACGGTTATGCAGACCTCAAACTCGTTTACAGCACCCGTCAGTTATTCGGGGCGCAGGTTGAGGAGGGCCCTCCTGACAGCGCCTATTCATGCCCGGTTGGGCCGTTTATCCTTGACTACTGTGCATCATCCATCCCGGTCTGCTCGCAGTTTGTTCCGATTTCATTAAATCTAACTAATCCCGCCCCGGCTTGTCTGACGGCCGGCGTTGATCTTACTGCGCCTGCTATTACTGCTGGTAACCCTTCAAGCCTGACTTTTACCTACTGGAAAGATAGTTTGGCCACTATTCCGTTGGCTAATCCGCAAAAGGTCACGCAAAGCGGAACTTATTATATTGAAGGCAGCTTTAACCAGTGTAATTTGATCAAGCCGATCACCGTAGTCGTAAATTCTGCAAATACATTGCTGGCAAAACAGATATGTCCAGGCGAGAGTTATATGGGCTAAACAAAAGGCGGCGTTTATACAGATACCCTAAAAACATCAGGCGGTTGTGATAGCCTGGTCACGCTTAACCTTACGGTCAGCCCTAAGGTTAACCTGGGCGCCGATCGCACAATTTGTTTTGGCGATACCGTAGTGCTGAACCCGGGGCAGTATAGTCAATACCGATGGCAGGATAATTCCACAAACCCGCAATATGTTGCTAAGGTTGCCGGAACTTATTGGGTAAGGGTGGTTGATACTTCAGGATGTAGCTCTGCCGACACCGTCGTTATTTCGCCGGGCAATTGCTTTGCAGCCAAAATCCCTAATACCTTTACCCCCAATGGCGACGGCGTTAACGATACCTGGAAAATACCTGCGCTGGCAAGCTACCCGCAATGTGCCTTAATGATCTATAATCGCTGGGGGCAGCAAGTATATAAAAGCATCGGGTATCCGACCCCCTGGAACGGAACGCTTAATGGTAAAAACCTGCCGGATGGCACCTATTATTATCTTATCAATTTAACCAGTAATGCACCGCCTCTTTCAGGCTTTGTCACCATCATCCGTTAGCCGGTATTCAGGCTACGGCGGGGTGCTGCTCGTCATTCAGGCTATGCATAAATTTTTTTCGATAGTTGAGCGGGCTTAATCCCATTTTTACCTTGAACATTTTGTAGAAGTGCGAAACGTCGCCAAAACCGCTTTCGAAGGAAATTTCTGAAATAGGCTTGTCGGTTTGTACCAATTGCTGTATCGCATAATTGAGCCGGTACTCGATAATCGTCTCCATGAAAGTTTTACGGGTGATCTTTTTAAAATACTTGCAAAACGCATTGGTGGTCATGTTGGCTATCCCGGCGGCAACATCGAGCGATACCGGCTGCCTGAAATTTTCGACCAGGTAAGCAAATACCGGGTTAATGCGTTCCTGTTCGGCAATACTTCGCTCCGCGACGATCATATTTTGGTCGAGCAAAATATAATCATTAGTTGAGGCGAGTCTTTGTAAAACCTCGAGCAAGCCAATAAGCATCCTGAAGTGATTTTTCTCTTTACTCAACACCTGCAATTGGTGGTTCACCAACGTCCGGGTACCTGAATGAAAGCTGATGCCCGATGTGCTTTTTTGAAAAAGCTTTTTTATATGCTGTAACTCATTTTTACTAAAAAAATCCTCTCCTAAAAAAGCGCCATCAAATTGTACGACGATGGCGCTTGCCTTTACCTGGTTTGGTCCATCATTAACCAATTTCCAGCAATGGGGTAGGTTGGGGCCAAGCAAAACCAGGTCGCCGGGGGCAAAATCCTCCATGTGGCTGCCAACATAACGCTTACCATAGCCTTCCAATATGTACGTGAGTTCGTATTCAGGATGAAAATGATAGGGTGCATCAAATGCGGCGTTATCGAATTTCCTGAATAAAAAAGACTGCCCGGTAACCGGCTGAATGATCTCGTACGAAGCCTTGATCATGGTTTATTTTAATAAAAACAATTGAGCTAAATAAATGTAAGGATAAAATAAACCATTATTGTACCATTTTCGTCATTTTATTTGACGAAAATGCTTGCTTATTTTGGTTATTAACATATATACGATGAACAAAAAGGTTGCAGATTTACCATTGCTGGATGATTTTAAAAAGTTATCCGCAGAAAATATCGATGAATTTCGGGAAAAGGGCCATACCCTTGTACAGGAGGTTTTGACCGCTGACGAAATTGCAGCCTATCGCCCCGTCATTGTAGGTGCGGCTGATCGCTACAACACCGAGACGCGGAAAATGGACGATCGCGACACTTATGGCAAAGCATTTTTGCAGATTATGAATTTGTGGAGGGTTGATGAGGATGTTAAAAGGTTCGTGTTAGGCAAAAGAATGGCAAAGATCGCCGCCGACCTGATGGGTGTTGAGAATGTACGCATCTACCACGATCAGGCGTTATTTAAAGAAGCCGGCGGCGGACCGACACCCTGGCACCAGGACCAGTATTACTGGCCGATAGACACCAACAATACCGTTACCATGTGGATGCCGCTGGTTGATATTCACATAGAAATGGGGATGCTGACCTTTGCATCTGGCTCATATAAAGAAGGCTCGATATTCAATTTCGAGATTTCTGATGAGTCTGAAGAGGCGTTTGATAATTATGTAAAAGAGCATAACTTCCCCATCAGCCGCGCTAAAACCATGAATGCCGGCGACGCTACCTGGCACCGTGGGTTTACCATTCATCACGCCAATGGTAACGATTCAAACAAAATGCGCGAGGTAATGACCATTATTTATGTCGCCGATGGGGCGCACGTTACCCCATATAAAAACAACTGGCAAAAAAACGATCATCACAAATGGTTAATGGATAAACCGATCGGGGAGCTGATCGATTCGGAATTGAACCCGAAGGTGTTGTAAGGACACAACATTTTGTGTCCTGGCGGTTCGGTTGATCAAAAAATCCCCCGATTCGCACCGCCATCAACCTGGATGGTTGTTCCGCTGATGTAAGCCGCTTGTTCCGAAGCGAGGAAGGCTACTAACGCCGCCAATTCTTCCGGTTTACCAATCCGTCCCAGCGGAATGTTTTTAGCCCTGTCTTTTAGCGCCTGTTCGGGATCGGCGTCCCTTGGTAGGGTGTGCTTTATCCGGTCAGTCAGGATCATCCCCGGCGCAACGTTGTTTACCGTGATGTTGTAAGGGCCGAGTTCATCAGCCAGTAGTTTTGCCATACCAACAACGCCCATCCGCATGCTGGTTGAGAGCACCGAATTCGGCAACACCGATTTAACTGATCCGCTGATAATGTTAATGATCCGGCCGCTGCCGCTTTCTTTCATATAGGGCAGCACCAAACGACTCAGGCGTGCGAAACTCTTCAGCGTAAGCTCAAATGCTTGCTCCCAATCTTCATCATTAAAATTTTCGAATTTATTAAAAGGAGGGCCACCACTGTTATTTACCAAAATATCGATTCGCCCAAACCTGGCTGCGGCTTTTTCTATGAAATTAGCAGTTTCACCGGCGTTCGAAACATCCACTGCTATTGCAAAAACCTCGTTCCCGGTTAACCGGGTTATTTCGTCCGAGGTTTTCTTAAGTTCAGTTTCATCGCGCGAGCCAATAACCACTTTGGCGCCTTCGGCAGAGAGGGCAGTGGCAATTGCCCTGCCAAGCCCTTTGCTGGCGGCTAACACAAGCGCTACTTTATTGTCGAGGTGGAGGTTCATTTTCCGGGGTTTTATTAATTGAAAATGGTAGAGACGTGATGCGTCGCGTCTTTTATCAAATATGTTGAATTGCGTGCGGGAGACGCGATGCATCGCGTCTCTACGTGGCCTTCTTCTTCACCCTTTTTTCCAGGCTTAACAAAAAAGCCGGCAACAAAACCAGGTTACAGGCCATTGCCACCAGTAAAGTAACTGACAGCAGGATGCCCAATGCGCTTACACTGCCAAACGTTGAAAAAGAGAAGATGCCGAAGCCGAAAAACAAAGTAATGGCAATATAGATCATACTGATCCCGGTTTCGCGGATGGTATCGGATACGATCTTCGAGATATTGTATTTGGTATATTTTAATTCCTGCCGGTAACGGGTGATAAAATAAATGGTTTGATCAGAAGATATGCCCATGGCAATACTGAATATCAAAATGGTGGACGGTTTTAGCGGTATGCCGGCAAATCCCATAATTCCGGCGGTGATAACCAATGGAATAAGGTTTGGCAGCAGGGAGATCAGGATCATTCTTATCCCGCGAAATAATATCCACATTACCCCGGCAATTAAAAATATAGCCAGCGCCAGGCTTTGGTAAAGGTTTTTTACCATGTAATTGGCGCCTTTGATAAATATCATGCTCGAGCCGGTGAGTTCCACATGGTATTTTTTAGGATCGAATATGGAGTCGATACGTGGCTGCATTTTGGCCAACACTTCATTCATCCGGTGCGAGCCAACGTCAATCATCTCAAAGCTTGCCCGCGTATAACGTTTACTGCTATCCAGGTAGTTGCGCAGAATATTGGTCCCCTTTCCGGATTTACCCGCATAGCTCAAAATAAAACCGGTTTCGAAACCCTGCGGGAGGCGATAAAAGCTGGGATTACCGCCATAGAACGCCTGTGTTGAGAATTTTAAAGCCTGCACAAGCGAAACCGAGTGACTGAACTCAGGATAGGAGGAAATGAGTTTTTCCAGCTTGTCAACTTTAAGAATAAACGCTTCATTTATTACGCCATTTTTCCTTTTGGAGTCGATGCTTACCTCAAGAGGCAGAACGCCCTTAAAATTTGATTCGAAAAACCTTAGGTCGCCAAGCGTATTGCTTGTTTTAGGCAGATCGTCAACAACATAACTGTTCACGTTTATCTTTCGCATCCCGTAAAAACCAACGGCAACCATCAAAATCGTGAGTGTATAAATAATCTTACGATGATTGTGTACCAGGTGATCAATTTTAATCAGCAGGGTTTGCATGCCTTTCCGGTCCTTTATCCCGGTGAGCTTTGGTTTGGGGTCGGGCAGATAGCTAAAGATGATCGGCACCAGCAAAAGGCTTAAGGCAAAAGTTACCATGATGCTGATAGAAGCCACCAGGCCAAATTGCAGCAATAATTCGCTGTTGGTAAAAAACAGAACAAAAAAACCGATAGCCGTAGTGATATTGGCAATAAATGTGGTTATAGAAACTTTTTCGATAACCGTATGCAATGCCTGCTGCTTATTGTGATGATGATTGAATTCGTAATAGTACTTGTTCAATATAAAAATACTATTGGGTACACCGATGATAACCACCAGGGCCGGAATGATGCCGGTTAGGATGGTAATTTCGTAGTGCATCAGCACCAAAATACCCAGTGCCCAGGTTACACCCAAAAGCACGATAATGATTGGGAACACCACCGGGTAGCCGGCGCGAAAAACCAATACAAGGATAAGCGTGGTGATGAGCAGAGAGTATAACAAAAACTGGGTAAACTCTTTTTTCATCAGGTCGCCGGATATGCTGCGTATCAGCGGCAGCCCCGAGTAATGAATTTCGATATGGTCTTTTTTAGCAAAGTCATCGCTGATCCGGAGGATCGATTTAAGTATGGGCGCTCTAGCCGGTGTGTTTAGTATGGCGCCATCAAAAGTTACCGCCATTAGGGTTGCCTGGTTATCGTCGCTTAAAATCAACCCCTTATAAAATGGCAGCGACATAAGTTTAGCCTTAACGCTGTCTACCTGTTGTTGGGTGCCGAGCGGCTGTACAACCAGCGGTTTCAATGTAAATCGATGGTTTGCGGTGTCTTTTTGGAGGTCGTAAATACTGGCAATGGAAATTACAGCGGTAATGCCTTTTATGTGGCGGATTTTTTCGCCCGCTTCGTACCAGTCGTTAAAAATATCTTTGTTAAAAATTCCGGGCGATTTAAAACCCACCACCATCGTACTGGCATCCTGCCCAAATATTTTCTTAAACTCGTTATATTTAATGTAAGCTGAGTCGGTTAGGGGCAGCACTTTACTGCCGGCGAAGGTAATGCGTACCTTGCTGGCCTTGTAACCCATAAAAACAGTAACCAGCGCTACTATGATCAGTAAGGTAATACGATTTTTTAAAATGAGGTCAGCAAGTTTCTTCCAGATCATTAACTTATAACGGGTTATTCCCGGTGGCTAAACTACGAAAATAGATTTAGATGGGTATTTCCGGGAATGATATTGTGACAATGTTTTTCAAATGTGCAGATTTGCAGGGCGATTTAACAAAATGAAAAAACTATTCAGGAGCTTTGGTTTTGCATTCAGGGGCGTTGTTTATGCCACTAAAACGCAGCTCAATTTCAGAATACACCTGGGCGCAACTGCTATTGCGGCAGCTATGGGTTTGTTTTTTCATATTTCTGGCTATGAATGGCTTTGGGTGGGTTTATGCATCACGATTGTATTGGTAACGGAAATATTTAATACCATGATCGAGACGTTGGTCGACCTGGTCTCACCGGGTTACGACGAAAAAGCCGGCCGTATAAAAGACATGAGCGCAGGTGCGGTGGTTATTGCCGCAGCTTTTGCTTTAATCGTAGGCCTGGTGATCTTCCTGCCAAAACTGCTTTTGCTTTTTAAATAATGCTGCACAAAACCAGGGGCATCGTATTTAAGACCACCGATTACGGCGATAACAGCATCATCGTGCAGGTTTTTACCGAGAAATTCGGGCTGCAATCCTATATCGTCAACGGCGCAAAAAAACCCAGGGCAAAAATCAGCCGTAACATGTTCCAGCCGCTTCATTTATTGGATATGGTGGTTTACCATAAAAATACCGGTAATGTACAGCGTATAAAAGAGGTGAAGAATTCACCGGTTTTGCAAACCATCCCTTATGATGTCATCAAAAGCAGCCTGGCGATGTTCCTGAATGAAGTTTTGTACAAAGCCGTAAAACAACAATCAGCCGATGAAAATTTGTTCGGGTTTGTTTTTAACGCGGTTGAATGGCTGGACCACCAAAATGAAGGATTGGCTAATTTTCACCTGTTTTTTTTGATAAGGCTTACGCGCTACCTGGGCTTTTATCCGGGTACTCACTTAGCCGGCGATGCGGGCTATTTCGACCTGAAAGACGGGCTATTCCGCAACTATAAACCGGACAGTATATTATATCTTTCACCCCCGCACACCCAAAATTTCGCTGCCTTATTGCAAGGTACCTTTGAAAACCTGGCTCAAGTTAAGTTAAGCAACGATGAGCGCCGTTACCTGGTCCACAAGCTGCTGGATTATTATACGCTGCATATCGATGGTTTTGGGAATGTACGCTCGCACGAGGTACTGGAGGAGGTACTGGGGTAGTTGTCTTGACCGTTGATTAAATTCATTTTTTTGATTTCGCTGATGAACTATCTGAGGGCTAAAGGTGCCGCCTAGTGTGTGTTAGCGCCCGTTGAAAACGTTAGAATTATGGGGGCTATTACCAGGCCTATAAGAAATCCGGAGATCACAGTTACAATTACGTCCCCATATAAATGAACATTCATACCTGTCAAAAATCTACAGCCAACAGCACTCAAAGTCGTTCCTGTAACAATCAACCAGTAGTTCGTTTGATTTTTGGGTTGAGGAGAGGACTTGACTTTAAGACTTAGGATCGCCGACAAAACAATAATGCCCCCGATGAGACTACTCAATTGTTGCAATATCCGATAATAATAAATATGGACAGAAAATATCTTTACAGTCCGTTGTAAAAAATATATGTGATGCACAAAGTAGCCCTGAGGATGGGTAAAACTATCCCAGAGCAGGTGAGAGGCGGCACCAATAAGAATTGAAGTGAAGACAATTAGCCAATTCGCCCGGAAAAAGACGTTCCAGTTAAAGCTGCGGAAGTCATTTAGCCGGTTGCGCAGAAATCCAGGCAAATTGAGAATAAACCTATCTTGAACAATATCGTGATAGATAAAAGCTACAAATACCGCAAGCGGAATGTCAAACCAAAACAAGCCCAATACAGAATGGCTATAGATGCTTTCTACTTTCATCCTCATAAAGTATTCAAAGTCGGGTATGATGCTCCCTACGATCAGGCCGGTCAAGGAAAATGCGCGCGGAGACAGCCTTTTTAGGGGCAGAACGACGGCCGGGTGAGAGAACGTAAATGGCATTATCTTATTTTGATAGGGCAAATTAGTAATAAAGCAGCACTTGCAATTCTTCAAAAATTTTAAAAAGAAGCGCTACATTTTAAAATATATCAAAAACGATACATTGGAATCTGAAAAATAGCTTTTATATTTAAAAGCTCTATATTAACTGATTAAACTCCATTGTATGTTGCCGACGCAAAAACGCCAGCTTTCCATTGACGTGCTCCGGGCCGTTAACATGTTTTTCATGATTTTTGTAAACGACCTGGCCGGGGCCAAAGGTGTACCCGGATGGATTGATCACGTAAAAGGATGGGAAGATAATATGCACTTTGCAGATACCATTTTCCCCTTGTTTTTGTTTATTGCAGGTTTATCTATCCCATTGGCGGTTGGCCGGCGTATAAGCAAAGGCGATTCTTTTATTACTATCGCCGGTTATATCTTGCTTCGCTCGTTTGCGCTGATAGTAATGGGCTTTTTTCATGTTAACATGGAAGAATACAGCAAAGAGGCTTTGCTGCCCTACGGCGTTTCGGAGTTTTTGCTGACGCTTAGTTTCTTCCTCATTTGGCTCGACTATCCCGATACATTAGCAAAAGCAAAAAAATACGCGTTAATGGGACTCGGTATCGCCATATTAATAGTATTGGCCGTTCTTTACAAAGGGGAGGGCCGCCATGGCGGGCCAACACGCTGGCTCGAACCATCCTGGTGGGGCATATTGGGTATAATTGGCTGGTCGTACCTGGTGTGTGCCGGTTTGTTCCTTATCTTCAAAGGCAGGTTTGGCGCCATGCTGGTTGCGGCGTTGATCTTCCTGGCTATTAATATTTGCGCGAACGGTGATATTATAAACCTGCATCTGTGGGTGATTAAGGACGGCGACTCGGACGCCCTAATGATGCTCGGCTTGGTTATTTCTTTGTTGTATACTAAACTTATTGCCGGCGGGGGCTACAGCAAAGTTTGGGTTTCATTTTTACTTATTGGGGCGGCGCTTATCGTTTTTGGTTTTGTGGTGCGGCCTTATACCGATGGTATTTCCAAAATCCGCGGAACTCCCGCATGGGTATTGATCTGCTCGGGGATCGGCGTTCTTTTGTTTGAACTCTTTATATGGCTTATTGATGTAAAAGGTAAGGTCGACTGGTTTAAAATTATCAAACCGGCCGGTACAGCCACGCTGACTTGTTATCTCATCCCTTATTTTCAGGAAGCACTAATGGCGATATGCCATCTCAGGTATATTGATTTCTTTGCTAATGGTTACGGCGCTATTCTCCGCTCTTTTATTGTATGCTTAGTCGTTATTTTTATTACCGGGCTGCTGGAGAAACGCCGTTTAAAGTTAAAAATCTGATTTCCGGGGTTATCATCATGAAAAAAAAGCTTATTAGCCTGCATGTGCTGGTTTTACTGTGCGCATGTGCTTTTGCGGGTAGTGTTTACGCCCAATCGGGCAAGGTAATTATCGGGTATGTAGGCGGCTTCCGGGGCCTCGTCAATACAAGCATTATTCAACCCCAAAAACTTACGCATATTAATTACGCTTTTGTTGATGTAAAAAACAACCGGGCATGGCTGCATTACGAAAAAACGGATACCGTTAATTTCAGAAATTTAAACCTGCTTAAACAGCAAAATCCGGGCCTGAAAATACTGATCTCGATAGGCGGATGGACCTGGAGCGGCAAATTCTCTGATGCCGTGCTAACCGATACTGCGAGGCAGCAGTTTGTCGCCAGCGCGGTCGATATCATTAAAAAATTTGATTTGGACGGGATAGACATCGACTGGGAGTATCCTTCACTTCAGGGTCTGGAGGGAAATGTTTTCCGGCCGGAAGACAAAGAGAATTTTGTGTTGTTATTTAAAGAGCTGCGCCGCCAAACAGATAGTTTGGCGGTTTTGACCCATAAAAAATATTTACTCACCACTGCGGCGGGTGGTTTTAAATCCTTTGTGGACCATAATGACATGGGCGCCGCCCAGCAATATATGGACTTTGTGAATTTAATGACCTATGACTATTCGGAAAGCGCGAAGATCGCCTCACACCATACCGCTTTATATTCATCCAACGCAGAAGATGCCCATAACAATGCCGATGAAGCTGTTAAATTATTTGAAGCGGCCGGCGTTCCGGCTGAAAAACTGGTGATGGGCGTGGCTTTTTACGGTCATTCGTCCATTTTGGCGCCGGCTAGCAAAGGCCTCGGCGATAGTGTTGTAAAGGTTGTGCGCGGCGGTGGCTATACCAAATTAAAGGATAGTATTTTAAAGATACCCGGTTTCGAGGTTCGCCGGGACCATCACGCAAAAGCCGATTATGCTTTCAATATAAATACCCTACAGTTTATAACATACGACGATGAATGGTCGGTACGGCAGAAATGTAAGTACGTAAAAAGGAATAAAATGGCTGGCGCTATGTTTTGGGAGTATGCCAGTGATCCTAAAGGGTATTTGCTGGATGTAATATACAAAGTGTTAAACTGACACCAGCGTACCCCCCCTAAAACAAAAAAAGAGGAAGCGGGCGCTTTCTCTTTTTGTAGTAACTGACCTCATTATTTATCATAAAGAACTAATTGGTTAGAACGATAATAATAATTACACAAATATAAAATCTACAGACATAGCGGACTAATTTTTTAACAGAAAAATCGTAACTTTTTTTGAGCGGCGCCCCTTAAATCAGTAAATTTTATCAACAAATGTCACTTATTAACAAATTATGAATATAAACGGCGAAATTTGAACTATATCGACTATCATAATGTCCATATTTGATTCAATTGCCGCGAAATGCTTTGTTATCGAACTTTTTTGGATAAAAACAACCTTTTTAGAACTATTTTGCCGCCAAAACAATACGGAATTTGAAATACATATTTACGTTCATTTGTTGCTTATTTGCCCTTCAACTTTTCGCTCAGAAGAAGAATAGCAAGTATGTTTATCATATTCACCAGGCAACTTCCGAAATTAAGGTCGACGGTGTAATGGATGAAAAAGCCTGGCAGGACGCCGAAGTGGCAGACAATTTTTACATGGTTTTGCCCATGGATACGTCTTATGCGAATGTTTGTACAGAGGTGAGGATGGCTTATGATCAGAAGAACCTGTACATCATCGCAGTTTGTTATAAAGGGATTAACGGGCCGAGTATGGTTGAATCGTTAAAACGCGATTTTAACTTCTCCAAAAATGACAACTTTATCTTTTTCATGGATACATTTAATGATCTCACCAGCGGCTATTCATTCGGAGCGAATGCAGCAGGGGCAGAGTGGGACGGGACAATGTACAATGGGGGCAGCGTAGACCTTAACTGGACAAACAAGTGGGTATCGGCTGTAAAGGACTACCCTGATAAATACATTTTTGAAGCAGCCATACCTTTTAAAGCGATCCGCTACAAAAAAGGAATGACCGAGTGGGGAATAAATTTTAGCCGCAACGACCTTAAAACTACAGAGAAATCGGCCTGGGCGCCGGTACCCAGGCAATTCCCCACGGCGTCGCTGGCGTACACCGGCACGCTTTTCTGGGACAAACCGCCACCTGATCCCGGATCGAATATGGCTATTATACCCTATGCGCTTACCTCCATCAGCAAAGATTATGCTGATCATTTACCTATTGCGACCAAATTGGAGGCGGGCGTCGATGCAAAGATCGCAATATCCTCCGCCCTGAACCTCGACCTGACCGTAAACCCGGATTTTTCGCAGGTAGATGCCGACAAACAGGTGATCGACTACAGCCGTTTTGAGCTGTTTTATCCCGAAACACGCCAGTTTTTCCTTGAAAACGGCGATTTGTTTAACAATTTTGGCTATGCTTCTATCCGCCCGTTTTTCTCGAGGCGGATCGGTTTAAGCTCAAATATTATCGGGGGCGCCCGCTTAACCGGCAAACTGGATAAAAATTGGCGTATCGGCGTGATGAATATGCAGACGAGCAGCAATGATTCGCTGCCGGCGCAAAATTTTACGGCTGTTGTATTGCAGCGTACAGTATTTACACGCTCAAACATCGGCTTTATGTTTGTGGATAAAGAAGCGTTCAACTTTCCGGCTGGGGTGGACCCGGCGACCCAGCCCAATAATTCAAAGTACAATGCCAATATTGGTATGGAGTTTAACCTGGCGTCGGCAGCGAACCTGTGGACGGGCAAGGAACTGGTATTGAAATCATTTACCCCCGGAAAAGACGGTCATGATTTTACGGACGCGGGCAACCTGCAATATGCCGACAAGCATTGGTTGATAGGCGGTGAGTACGAATACGTCGGCGCAAATTATAATGCCGAAGTGGGTTACGTACCGAGGGATGGTTACATCCGGCTGAACCCCTATATCGGGTACCTGTTTTTCCCGAAAAGCGGGATTATCCTTAGCCACGGGCCGCAGATCAATTTTTCCGATTATTACGACGGTTCTTTCAACCCGACAGATTACCGTGATTACCTTTCCTACCAATTGATTTTCAGGGACCGGAGTATTCTAACCGGGCTGGTGGAAACGGATTATGTAAAGCTATTGTCGCCTTTCGATCCCACAAATTTTGTGGGCGATTCATTGCAAACCGGCAATGTGAGCCATTGGAGGAATGCCGAACTGTCCTATTTTTCGCAGCCCCAGCGCATCTACACCTACGATTTTACACTTGATTATGGCGGTTATTACGACAATGGCAAAAAAACCAGCCTGGCATTTGATTTCGGCTACCGTTTTCAGCCAATCGTAAATATCGCATGGAGCACCACGATTAGCGACATACAATTGCCGCAGCCCTGGGGCAACAATACTTTCTTGCTCATCGGCCCAAAAGTGGACGTCACCTTTACCAACAAGTTTTTCCTGACTGGATACTATCAATACAACCAACAGGGACGAGATTTCGACATCAATACCCGGTTGCAATACCGTTTCAGGCCGGCATCGGATTTTTTCATCGTGTACACCGACGATTACCTGCCCCGCCCGTTCAATGTTAAAAGCCGGATGCTGGTGTTTAAGGTTACGTATTGGTTGAATAATTAGTTGATTAGGTTGATTGAGTTGGATTAAGTTGATTGGGTTATATTGCGATTCAACTTAATCAACCACTCACTCAATCAACTCAATCAACTTCTCATTTCCCTTCCCCCAACCACAACAAGGTATTCAACACCAACTTTGCCTCATCGGGACTGCTGAAGGTGTAGGATAGCGTACGATCGGTATTATCATATTTGTGCTCGTAGTCCATATCGTTGTGACCCATGTTAAAATATACCATGCGGTAATTTTTGTTGGTCCACACCACGGGGTAGTAGCCGCTGTGCCATATTTCGCTTAGCTTGGGCCCGGTGCCGAGGGGGAAGCTGGCTGAATCGATTGAGCAGAGTATTTGAATGTCAGGGTTTTTGCGAAGATCTTTTTCCCATCGGTACCATTCATTTGGCGACGACTTTATTTTTTTAGGCAGATGTTTGGTCGCCGGGAAATTCCGGTCGACATCCAAAATAGCCACCGATGGCCGCCAGATATTGCTTACATATTGCCCTGCGCCCAGGAAGGTGTTATGGTACCAGTCCCAGTCCTGGTTAAATTCCGAGGGCGTAAGGGCGAACGCAGCAAAATGAAAGCCCATCCAGCCGCCGCCATGCTCCATGTAATTTTGAAATGCCGCGCGTTGGGCCGGCTTATCGGGTCGGGTATCTAAAAACACCACAACCTTGTATTGCTTCAAAAATTCCGGATTTAAATTATCCCAGTTTTTCGTGGAATCGTACTGAAAATGATATTTCCCGGCCATTTTGGCGAACCAGGGGTTGGCTTCGTGCACAAAACTAATATGGGCCTTATCGTCACGTGCTGTATAAAACGCGATGACTTTGAATTTTGGGGTATCGGTTTGGGCATGAGCTGCCTGTAGCCCAAGGCAAACCAGGCAAAAAGAAAAAATACCGATCATGTTTTTTTTGACGAACAGGCAGAATCGCATAGCTAATTGGTTGATATGTGGCAGCAATAAAAGTAGTAATTATTTTGAGTTATTGCGAAAGGTTAAACCATTGCCCGGTTAATTACGTAGGTCAAATAAAAACTCGTATCATGAAGTATTTCCCTTATGCCCTTTTATTTGCTATCAGTTTTACATCCTGCAGCAGAAATTCAAAAATAGTTAATCCCGCTTATGCAGATAGCCTGATGGTGCATTATACCTATCCGCCACAGGTTGCCCAGAATGCCGCAGATATGCAATTCTGGAAAAACCGGATCGACCCAAAACGGCCGGGACAAGTGAGTGAATCGAAATATGCATCGGCGTTGGTAGCACGTTTCCGGCTGTTGGGCAATATCCACGACGTAAAAAAGGCGGACTCCATTTTAAAAGCCGTTAACAAGCGTTATAAGAATACATTGGCCGGCCCATTTGTTGCTTTAACCGGCACATCTATGCTGCAGCACCATTTTGAAAGGGCCGATACCCTGCTGCAAACGGCACTAAAGCTTGGCGTTGACGGATTTACTGAAACCACACTTTCGTTCGATGTCAATTTCGAGACGGGCAAGTATAGTGCAGCAAATGTTTTTTTGAGAAAAGAAAAGAGCGATAAGGATTACAGCTATTATTTCAGGCAATCGAAGATGGATCATTTTACGTCGAACCTTGACAGTGCAATCGTCAATATGCAAAGAGCTGCCGACCTTGAAAAAAATGAGCCTGCTTTACGGGGCATCGCTTTATCAAACACTGCCGATCTGTATATTCATGCCGGCGACCTTGACAAAGCCGCATCGCTGTACAAACAATGCATAGCGTTGAACAGCGCCGATTTTCATAGCATACTCGGCCTGGGCTGGTTAGCATTGGTGCATGATAAAAATGATACACTTGCCGGGAGAATGTTTAAATTCGTTCTCACCAAAAATAAGCTGCCCGATCCATTGTTCAAACTGTATCAAATGGCGCAGCAACGGGGCGATAAGGCACTTGAAAAGCAATATGCCAATGCATTTATTACCCGCGCAACCGATACCATTTATGGCAGGATGTACAACAAATACGTGATTGAGATATATACCGGTATTTTAAATGAGCCTGCAAAAGCCGAAATGCTCGCTAAAGACGAACTGAACAACCGTACCACACCGCAAGCCTACGCATGGTATGCTTATACATTGTTTAAGAACAATAAGAAAGATGAGGCTTATCGGGTATTTGAAAAATACGTATCCGGTCAGCCGCTCGAGGGCCTGGAGCTTTTTTATATGGGCAAACTGATGAAGGGCCTCGACAAAGGCTACGATGCGAACGAATTTTTTAAAGCGGCTGAAAAAAACAAGTACGACCTGAGCCCTGATATGGAAAAAGACTTAGCGGCTAACTTAGA
>Ga0302140_10003848_pt1 | contig 19186 bp, 15 predicted proteins | sample I_Bog_E1_1_FD_202095 | JGI IMG/M metagenome (GOLD analysis project Ga0302140, IMG submission 202095) | Peat permafrost microbial communities from Stordalen Mire near Abisko, Sweden - I_Bog_E1_1 | ecosystem: Environmental > Terrestrial > Soil > Wetlands > Peat | place: Sweden: Abisko, Stordalen... | reverse complement strand
ATGCCGGGCATGTTCACTAGCCATGGCCAGGGCGTGGTCGCGCTGGTAGATCTGTTTTTCGCCCGCGCCGGTGATGCGATAATATTTGATGCCAGTAAAACCCCGGTTGTCGGGGGACGGCAAATGTGGGCGCACATAGTCGAAGTCGAGGTCAAAGCCGATGTCGCGGTAGAAATCGCGGTACCGCCAGTCGCCGGGATAGCCCTCGTGCTTGCTCCAGACCTGGCGGGAAGAATCAAAGTCGCGGCCAAACGCGGCCACGCCGTTGGGCGTGTAGAGGGGGGCAAAGGTGCTATAGCGCGGGCGCGGCGTGGCATGCAACAAGCCGTGGGTGTCGAGGATGAACCAGCGGATGTTGGCTTCCTGCAAAAATTCCTCAACGCCCGAGGCGTAGGCGCACTCTGGCAGCCAGATGCCCAAGGGGTCGCGGCCAAAACAAGCGCGGTAATGATCCCGGGCGGTGAGGATCTGCGCGCGGATGGAGGGCGGGTGGCTGCCGAGCAGCGGCAGCAAGCCGTGCGTGGCGGCGGTGGTGATGATTTCGAGCACGCCGGCGTCCTGCAGCATGCGGAAGGCCTGAACGAGGTCACCATTATAGCGGCGCCAGAGTTCGCGCGCCTGGACGAATTTGTTGTGGTACATCCAGGCCAGGTCCCGGAAGGCCCGGTCCCAGTGGGTGCGATGAATTTCCTTTTGGGCCAGGTCGATGAGACCATCCAGATGGCGGGCGTAACGTTCGCACAACAAGGGGTCGCGAAGCATCGCACAGAGGGTGGGCGACAGTGAAACGGTCAGATGGGCGTCGAGTTGATCGCGCAGCCAGCCGTTGAGCACATGGATCAACGGCAGGTAGGTTTCGGTGATGCCCTCAAACAGCCAGCTTTCCTCAAGAAACTTCTCGTGTTCAGGATGGCGCACAAACGGCAGGTGCGCGTGCAAAACGATTGATAAATAGCCGGGCATGTCGGGATGGGCACAGTTGGCGCGATCAGGCGTTTATAAATCCAAAATATTCGATATCCATTCAGCGAGGGCCCGGGCCTGGATCAAAACAACAACGCCCAGCACTGCCGGAACCAAGTACAACACGACTGCCAGTGGTCGTACCGGGACCGGATGCCGGGGAACATAACAATTGGCCAGATACAATCCCAGCTCCAAAAGGCTTAACACTATCGTCAACACGCCAATCAACCGGACCAGTGTCAACGCTCCGCGTTCGGGCGAATCCATGTTTAGAGACTGCCAGGCACCGGTGGTTTGAGGGCCGGGTCTTGCGGGGTGGTCCCCACATCCCCGCGGTATTCGGTGGAGCGGCTGAATTTCAATTCCGCCGCACGGCCATCCGTGCCATCGGCCGAAATCGCCACGGCCGGCAAATCATATTTTCCATCGGGCAATGAAAACCGGAAGCTGAACGTGCCGTCGGCGCGGAGCTTGATTTCATGGCCGCCAAGCGTGACTTTGGCGTTGGGCTCGGTGGCGCCATAAACGACCAATTCGGCGTTGACATTGAACCAGAAGCTTTTGGCCCGCTCGACTTCGCCGCCAAAGGGACTGGTGACACTGGAGATGCCCGAGGGGCCGGGAGCGGCGGCGGCGGTGGTGGATGCCCCGGGGCGGCCCGCGCCGAATGGTGTCACGGGCGAGGTGACCTCCTGGGCAAGGCGGCGGCGGATGAGTTCGGTGATTTCGAGTGAGCCCATCCAAATGCGACGGGTCTCGTCAATATTGATCACACGGGCCAGGGCCTGTTCCTGCTCGGGGGTCCAAACGCGTGACGGCCCTGGCGTACCCGAGGGCGAGGGCGCGACGGAAGAAACACCGGAGGAGGAAAAGCGTGGCAATTCCGGATGGCCATGCCGGCGCAATTCCTCGATGGCGACCGCCAGCGGGACGTTGTCGCGCACGGCCTGCTCAATAATCTGCATTAATTTGGCGAAGGGGAATTCGAACGGGATGGTGGCAAATTCGGCGTCATTCTCGGACGAGGCGGCGTCGGGCGGGGTTAGTGTGCCGCTGGAAACGGCCACTCGCACCCACTTGCCCAGCGCGGAGTAATAACCCAGTTCGGCGGCATACGAATTGCCGGCACGTTCCACATGGGCAAACCAGTGGCGCGATTCGGGGTGGACATGAATTTCGTACGCCGGATGGCCCTCAATCTTGCCCGCGTAGATGCGGAGAATAAGATGACCGTCGCTGGAGGCTGAATTCAATTCCTTCTGTTGCTCGGCGGTGAGATCCCAATTTGAATAAAGCCAGTGCGGGTCGCGTGCCGTGAGGAATAATTTCCTGGTGCCGTAGCTTTCGGGCAGTTCCCCGCCCGAAAAATTCTGCGCGGGCGGCGTGGCACCGAGGGAAAATTTTTCACCCGGTCCGCTGGCCGGCGGTGCGGAGGGTGCGTCGCCTTCCAATAAAATGGGTGGTGGTTCCATCCGCTTCTTGCGCATGTAGGTGCGGCGCACGAGGGTGGTGGCGTTCACTTCAACCTTGGGCTCTTCGGTGCCGGCCTTTTTGGACGGAGCGGGGACGGATTTTGCGAGCGGGGATTCTACTGGATTGGGGACGGCGGCTGGAGGAGCGGAGGTTTTGGTGGAAGAGGCGGGAGCGGTTTTGTTCAGGGTAGATTTGGGCTTGAGCATTTTTTTTACGGTTTCCACGGCGACATCAAGCAGAGGTTTTCGGACGGTGCGGGCTTTCGGCGGGGGGGAACCTGGCGGGGCGGACTGAACTGCCGGCTCGGCGCGACCGGGGCGCGACCGCTCGGTTTTGCCGGCAGATTTGGGAATCTCAGACTCGGACTCTGGTTTTTTTTTCATGGCAGTAATTCCTTGATCTACGAATATTGCCGACGACATGTTACGACGGCGAACGGTGAGACGCAACACGTTTGCGCATATTTTTGCAGATCAATTCGCACTTGCCGCAGCCCGTGAGATAGTGTTAACTTTAGAAGCGAGGCTTTCTCTGTAACCATACACTGCGAGGCTGGGACCAACTCATGAATGCCGCCACGAGCAATAATGCCGAACATACCACTGTGTTTGTGGTGGACGACGAACCCATGCTGCTGGAGCTGGCCGAGGCCATTTTGAAGCCACAGGGATATGAGGTGCGCACCTTTCGCGACCCGGAAACCGCGCTGAAAGAATATATTATCGCCCAGCCTGAGGTGGTGATCACCGATTATGCGATGGGGCGCATGAGTGGCATGGACCTGATTCGGGAGTGCCGCCGTCTGAATCCGCGCCAGAAAATGATTTTGTTGAGCGGCACGGTGGATGAACACGTCTTCGCAAGTGCGGCCGTCAAGCCCGACCAATTTCTCTCCAAGCCCTATCAAGTTGCGGAACTTGCGGATCGCGTCCGTTCGCTGCTTTTGGCCTAAAACGAAATCCCGGTTGTAAAATGAAATTAAAAATAATTCTTGGCATCCTGGGAGTATTGGTCGTGTTGCTGGTGGTGTTGGTGCTGGTGGCGGGAGCCCATCTAGGGGCCCTGGTAAAGGCCGGCATGGAAAAAGTCGGGCCCAAAGTCACGCAAACCACGCTCACCGTGGACTCGGTTGACGTATCGATCCCCGGCGGGACGGCAGCCATCAATGGACTGGTGCTGGGCAATCCGCAGGGATACGAGGCCGCACAGTGCATCAGCCTGGGAAAAGCATCCATCAGCCTGGTGCCTGGCTCGATCATGTCGGATAAGATCGTGATTCGCTCCATCGAAGTGCGCGCGCTGGAGATCACATTTGAGGGCAACCCATTGGGGGCGAACAACCTTTCCCAACTCATGGCCAATGTGGACGCTACGAGCGGGGCGACCGGGAGCGCGACGAATGCGGCCGCGCAAAAGTCGGGGAAGAAATTGGAAGTAGACGACTTGCTCATCACGGGCGCCAAAATCCATGCCAAACTTACCGGCCTGATTCAGCAGGAAATCACGCTGCCGCTGCCCGACATTCATTTGACCGGGCTGGGAACCGGCCCCGGGGGGATCACGGCGGCAGACCTGACGAAACAGGTGTTGGCGGAGATCACGACCGGCACGATCCAAGCCGTGGCGAGTTCGGTCACCAACCTGGGCAAGGACGCGGCGGGCGCGGCCAAAGGCATCCTCAAGAACGCCGCAGGGGGGGTGTTACAGAACTCCAATGTTTTGGGCCAGGGCGTGGACAAATTGAAGAAGGGACTGGACGGTTTGTTGGGCAAGTAATCGGGGCCGGCAATGGCTTGATAATCTAGTCACCACGCCCGCGCGTACTGGTTAGGCGGGGGAATCTTCTGACCCAGCGCCTTCGCCGCGTGAGCCGGCCAATATGGGTCCACTAGCATCTGTCGCGCCAGCAAGACCAGATCCGCCTTGCCGCTGCGCACAATTTCGTCGGCCTGTTTGGGTTCGGTAATGAAGCCCACAGCCGCGGTGGGGATATCGGCACCGTGCCGCACCTTTTCAGCAAAGGGCACCTGATAGCCGGGTTCCAGCTTGATTTTTGCGTCCGGCACGATGCCACCGGAGCTGCAGTCGATGAGGTCCACGCCCCCGGCTTTCAACTGTTTGGCGAGCGCGACACTCTGCTCGATATCCCAGCCCTCATCCTTCCAGTCGATCGCCGAAATCCGCACCGCGAGCGGAAGTTTCTCCGCCCAGACCTGGCGCACCGCGCGCGTGGTTTCCAGCAGGAAACGAATCCGGTTTTCAAAAATACCGCCGTAACGGTCCGTGCGCTGGTTGGCCAGCGGTGAAAGGAACTCATTAAAAAGGTAGCCATGCGCGGCGTGCAACTCCAGCCACTCAAAGCCCGCCGCTTGGGCGCGCCGGGCGGCGGCCACAAAATCATTTTGCACGCGAGCGATGTCCGTTTCCGTCATCGCATGGGGAACCTTCGGCAAATCGCCGCCGAACGGAAGCTCGCTGGGCGCCAGCGTCGGCCAACCGCCCTGGGCTGCGGATAAATGCGCGCCGCCCCGCCATGGCACATCCGCCGATCCTTTGCGGCCGGCGTGCGCGAGCTGGATGCCGGCCACAGCCCCCTGCTGTTTCAGAAAAGTGGTTACGCGCGCAAGCGGTTCCTGTTGTGCCTCGGTCCATAACCCGAGGCAACCCGGCGTAATGCGTCCTTCCGGCGCCACCGCCGTGGCCTCCACAATGACCAACCCTGCGCCACCCACCGCGCGGGAGCCCAAATGCACCAGATGCCAGTCATTGGCCATACCGTCCCTGGCTGTATACTGGCACATCGGCGAAACGCCGATACGATTCCGCAACGTCACGGAACGGACCGTCAGAGGTGAAAACAAATGCAGAGCCGGGGTGGAATGATTTTCCATAGCGCAAATTGGATAAAGCCAATCCGGCAAGAAAGCAAGCAAGGTAAATTTGGTTTTACCGGGCCTAGCCCGCCGGGTGAATCAGTCCGATTGGTTTGACCTGGTTTGACCGTAGGTTGGTTCCAGCGCGGATGCCGGGACTGGTGACCCGACCCAGCATCAGCGGGTTGGAGGTGCCGAAGGTTCATTTTTTGGTTTTACCTGGCTTTACCGGGCCGACCCGCCGGATGAATTCAGTCCGATTGGTTTGACTGGGTTTGAGAGGCCGAACCTCGGCTTGGAACCTTAAGCAGAGGCACCAAGTCGGGGAACCCGGCCTACAATCGGCGGGGTAGCCGTGCCAAAAGTTCATGTTTTTGGTTTTACCTGCTTTGACCGGCCGAAGCTCGGCTTGGCGCCTTAAACTAGGACGCTGGGTCAGGTGACCCGGCCTACAAGCAGTGGGTTGGTGGTGACAAAAGGTCATTTTTGGTTTTAGCCGAACCTCGGCCTGGCATTGGTTTTACCCGAGTGGCGACCGTGGATCGACGGATTATGCCAGCCCGCTGGGGCTAAAATTGTTATTTGATGTTCGGTTACAAATATTTCGCGCCGCTGGCGCTGAAGAGAGGCGTCGATTCGGGTTGAGTTGGCATGGTGATGCTTTTGGTTTGACCCAGTTTGACCATGAAATGAGTTGGCAAATCAGTGAAGGGGCGAATTTGGTTTTACTTGGTTTTACCGGACGGACCCTGGACTGGTGCCTTAGGCTGGGACGCTGAGTCGGGTGACTCGGTCTGCAACCAGCGCATTGGGGTTGCCAGAGGTTCATTTTGGTTTTACCTGCTTTTACCCGATCCTTGGCCTGGCACCTTCAGCCGGGCCGCCGGTTCGGAGACCTGGCTACACCGGCAACTGAAATGAGGCAGGGCAGATGAGGTTTTGTTGATGGCTCTGATGGTTGACCGCATAACAGAACCGTACCTCAAAAAATCATTTTGTAAATTTTCAATTTCACAAAGATTTTTGACCTATCTAGACGGCGCGGGGGCTTGGGGCGGATGGCAGGCTGACCAGACTGTTCCGAACTTTGCGTGGTCACGGTAGCCACAACCCCGTTGGGGTTGGGAAGATATTTGCGGCACGTCACCCGGGGTAGCGCGCCGCGCGCAACCCCGGGCTGCGTGTCATTATCCCGTTGGGATAAAATGCTGGCGCGGGCCAATGACGCCTTATAGGCTTTAGCGAAGTGGCGATCCCCGCGTGGTTGATCCAAGACGATTGTCGATTGGCCTTTCGAGGCATGGGGATTTTCTTCCGGCCCAGATCACTTGATACCGGCAAGGCGCTCCTTCCAGATTTTGTAGAGGTCGACGGTGGCACGGACGTCGCGCAGACAGTATTCGGCGATTTCGCGAAATTTGCCGTCGGCCAGGAGGTCTTTCACGTCCATGCCGGTGACCCCGGCGCTCTTGGGGGATTCGATGCCAAAGGCCTTGCAGTAGAAATCCAGGTTGAACCGGCGGGCGGCGCCGTCGCGTCCGCCCACGCTGTAAAAGGTCAACTGTTCGGCCAGGTCGCAATGGGGTTCGGTGGCGTAGCGGTAGCCGAGCCAATTTTTCTTGGAGATGGGCACGTTTAGCAGTGCGGAGCGAAGGTAAATGAAGGGCACATCAAAGCCACGTCCGTTGAAGGTCACGACGTTTTCGTAATGCCGGGCCACGTCCCAAAAGGCGGTGAGCAATTCGCTTTCGTCGGCGCAGGGCACGAATTCTACCGGGCCGGCTTCGCCGGCGTCCTCGAAATCCTCGGCGAGGAACTGCACCTGACCGCGGCCGGTTTCGGCATTGAGCATGGCGATGCAGACCACTTGCGAGGTGAAGGGCCAGAGGCTCATGAACCGGGTGATTTCCCCGCGTTTGGCCTCTTTGGCGACAAGGTCGTCAATTTTTTCGGTTTCGCGGAAGAGATATTCCTGCTGCACTTCGTCGAATTGTTCGAGCGGGAGCGCCGAGGTTTCGATGTCAAAAACGAGTGTGGCCATGCGGGGTCTGGTTTGTTGGCAAATTCTAAGACGGCGGGCAAAGCTTCCGCAAACACCAAAATCGAGCGGTGGCGGCTTGATCGACGCGGCTTTAAGCTCAGAGTGATCCATTGGAAATGGTTTAACCGGGTCGGAAACAGCCGATATACAAATGTGAGCAAATTCGGCAATCAATGGAATGCGGTCTTGGCCCGTCTGATTCTGCAGCGGGGCGTCGTTGGCAAGGCGGCGCAAATGGCCTGCCATGTGGTGGCCTTTGTCGTTGGGCGGGAGCATCGCCGACTGGCTTGGGCGGGAATTCGCCGTGCCGTCTGGCTATAGACGCTGAGATCAAACACGGAAATGGGGGTGGGCGCACCAAGGGAGAAGCCAGGAAGCGGGAAAATTGTGGGGTTTTTCGGGCTTTTCGGGACAGAAAGCGCGGCATTTTAAGACCTGATTATTTTTTTGAACACAAATGGGGCAGCATGGTCGAATCTTATGGCTGACCTTAAGTCTTTTGCCGCCGGCGACGCCAATGCTGCAAAAGCCTTTTCTTCATTCAACGGGGCGGCGTCGCCGTTCGTCCCGACACTTTCCGCCGTTGTGGGTGCAAGCCCACAACGGTGGACTTTTTTTCGAGCGTATCACCTGATCCTGGGAAGGCAACGACTTTGGCGCTGGGTGGCCAAAGGTGGCTATTTTTGGCGGCGAAAGGCCAGCAGGCAAGCGATCCCTGCTCCAGCCAACGCAATTGTGCCGGGTTCTGGAGTCGGAGTGGCGCTAACGCTAAACGAGTCCAAAACGGCGGTAGTCGTATTTCCGGAATAAGAGCCAACCCAAATGCCCACATCCAGTGTTTCGGGAAGCGAACTCATGGTGACACGGTTGATTTCGGTAAAATCAGTTCCGTCCAGGGAATAGTATTGGGTGAAATCATCGCCAACCCTGGTCATTTCCAGGTAGAGAGACAGACTGCCCGAGTCGGGCAAATTGTAGGGGTAGTAATCGGATAACGAACCGTTGACTTCAGTGCGGGTTCCCACCTCGCCGTCAAAGCCTTTGTAATAAGCCCCAATCCAGGTAACGGTGGGACTGCCACTCGTTATTGAAGGGTCAAAGGCGCCGATGCCGGCGGTGGCATAAGTGCTGGAGGACAAGCTGTTCAACAAGCACTCCATGGTAAAATCGCCGGTAAGGCTTAAATACAATAAATGGCCTGAATTCAAGCTATTTTCCCAATGGCCGCCGGTGTCGCTGACAGTCAATTGGCCGCCGGAAGATTCAAAGGTGGACGACGGATTATTGCCGCCATAAGCGCCCAGCCAGCCGGCGGCGCCGACGCCTTGGGTGAAATCCTGGTTTTGGTTAAAATCGGCCGTGAATGAAAATTGCGCCAGGGAAACAATCTGGCTGGCGATCAGCGCCACGAGCGTGAAGAATTTTTTCATAAATTCCGTAAAACCCGGAGTCAGTCTAAATTTAGGTGGATATATATAGCAAGGCAAAAGCGTTGAAGGAAAAAGACGAATAAATGGTGCGCGCGGCGGGGGTTGAACCCACAACCTTCGGCTTCGGAGGCCGACACTCTATCCAATTGAGCTACGCGCGCAGTGACGCTAATTTACAAGCGCTTACGATTGATTTCAAACCGGCGCAATTCCTGATTTGGCATTCACTTCTGCAACCCTAAACTTCAGGAGCGAGCCCCAATCATCCTGCAGCTTCCAGTCAAGCGGTCTTGCATAAGGTGGCACAGGACATACACCGACTCGAATCATCTGAGGTATACTATGCCCGCTGCAAACGCAGCGGCAAGCAAATCCGTAAAAGCCTGGGGACCACCGATCCCGCGCTGGCGCGGCGGCGGCTGGCCGTGTCCGCACATTTTAGAGCCTCGCTGACCTTTCGCTCCGTTCACTTCCCGGTTGCTTTTCCTGTTGGCGTTTGTTGATGTTTAAAATAGTCTTGCTATCAAAGCATCTGGAGCGATTAGACTATGATTTGGGTTGCACCTTCGGAAAAAGACTCGGTCACGGAGACCTTGGAAAAGAGCCTCTGGGACGCCGCCGACCAGTTCCGGGCCAACTCCGGCCTCAAGGCCCAGGAATACTCTGCCCCCGTGCTCGGCCTCATCTTCCTGCGGTTCGCCGAAGTCCGGTTCGCCGCCCAGCGGGCGAAACTGGAAAAGACGGTCACGAGTTCCCGCCGTGGATCACGGCTGGATGAACCAGCGGCCTACCACGCTGACGGCATTTTGTATTTGGTGCCAAACGCCCGGTTTGACTTCCTGCTCGACCTGCCCGAAGCCGCGAACATCGGCGCGAAGGTCAACGAGGCCATGCGCGACATCGAGAAGCACAACCTGCAGCTGGCCGGTGTACTCCCCAAAACCTACAATCTGTTCACCAGCACCCTGCTCAAAGAATTGCTGAAAAAGGTTTCTGAGATTCCAGCCACGGTCGATTACGACGCCTTCGGGCGCATCTACGAATATTTCCTTGGCGAATTCGCCCGCACCGAAGGCCAGAAAGGCGGCGAATTTTACACCCCCGGCAGCATCGTGCGCCTGCTCACCGAAGTCATCGAGCCGTACCATGGGCGCATCCTTGACCCCGCTTGCGGCTCCGGCGGCATGTTTGTCTCATCCGCCCGGTTCGTGGCGGAACACAAGCACAACCCCGCCGCCGAACTCTCAATCCATGGCGTCGAGAAGACCGACGAAACCGGTCGCCTCTGTCGCCTGAACCTCGCCGTCCATGGGCTCGAAGGCGACATCCGCCACGGCGGCAACGTCAACAGCTACTATGACGACCCCCACGACGCCACCGGCCACTTCGACTTCGTCCTGGCCAATCCGCCGTTCAACGTCAATGCAGTGGACAAGGAGCGGTTGAAAGACATGGTCGGGCCAGGCCGTCGGTTTCCGTTCGGCCTGCCGCGCACGGACAACGCCAATTACCTCTGGATTCAGCTCTTCTATTCGGCGTTGGCAGAAGGGTCAGCCGGTGGTTCTGTTGGCGGCCGGGCCGGATTCGTCATGGCCAACTCCGCCTCCGACGCCCGCAGTTCCGAGCAGGACATCCGGCAGAAGTTGATCGAAAGCCGCGCTGTGGACGTGATGGTCGCCGTCGGCCCAAACCTGTTTTACACCGTCACGCTGCCCTGCACCTTGTGGTTTTTGGATAAAGGCAAGGGCAAATCGGCCCGCAAAGCGAGTCAAGACACCGTCTTGTTCATTGACGCCCGCCATATCTACCGGCAGGTGGATCGCGCGCACCGCGAATGGACCCCCGCGCAGATTGGCTTCATGGCCAACCTCGTCCGTCTCTATCGTGGCGAACCCCTGGATTACACCCTGGGCGGCGACGCAACGCGCGCCAAGATTGAAGAAGTCTTTGGCAAGAAGCCGAAATTCGCCGACGTGCCCGGCCTGTGCCGCGCCGCCACGCTCAAGGAAATTGAAGTCCAAGGCTGGTCCCTCAACCCCGGGCGCTACGTGGGCGTGGCCGCCGGTGAAGCCGTGAGCGACGAGGATTGCAAGGAACAGCTCGAAACGCTGAACGAGGAACTAGAGACCCTCAATGGACAGGCGAGAGACTTGGAGCGAACCATCGCTGACAACGTGGCGGAAATCCTGGAAGCATGACTGATCAACGAAAATCAAAGTCCCCGGCAATTGTGCAACAGCCCGTTGCACAATTGAGTTCCCGATTTGTGGCGGGCATGAAGGCACGCATCCGCACGGCCCAGGTCAAGGCCGCGCTGGCGGCCAATGCCGAACTCGTCCTATCCTATTGGGTAATCGGGCGCGACATCCTCGCCAGTCAGAAACACCAAGGTTGGTGTGCCCAGGTCATTGACAGGTTCGCCACCGACCTCCAGCGGGAGTTTCCAAAACTCACCGGTTACCGGTTGCTGCATGTTGCGCTGAAGGCACAACTGCCCAAAGCCAGACAGATCAAGCAACTGGTAGCGCAAATGGGGGTGCCCCATGAAAAATAAAACTCTATTGGTCGACCGCGAATCGAGCCGTTGCAGGCAAGGTGGCGGAGATTCTGGAGGCGTGACGAATTCAAAGTGGGAGCGAAACAGACTCGGCGATTTGGTTGGGGCGCAGAAGGGCTATGCTTTCAAAAGCGGTTGGTATTCGGACGCTGGCCGACCTATTGTCAAAGTCAGCGACTTCACAGACGACTCGGTCGATTCTTCCGGCCTCGTCTGCATCCCGGAAGAAATCGCTTCGGACCACCTTAAATACGAACTGAGGATAGGTGACGTTGTTGTTCAAACAGTCGGCTCGTGGCCGAATAATCCGGCTTCCGTCGTCGGGAAGTGCGTTCGCATTCCCAGAAACGCCGCTGGGGCCTTGTTAAATCAGAATGCGGTGAAGCTCTCTCCGACCAAAGACCTCGACGCCCAGTTTCTCTTTTACCTGCTGCGCTACGATGACTTCAAAACCTACATCATTGGCACGGCGCAAGGCGCGGCTAGCCAAGCGGCGATTACGATGGAGGCGATTCGCGCTTACGAGTTCGATACTCCCCCGCTGCCGGTGCAACGGCGGATAGCGAGCATCCTGTCGGCCTACGACGAGCTCATGGAGAACAGTCAGCGTCGAATCCGGATTTTGGAGACGATGGCGCGCGCCCTTTACCGTGAGTGGTTCGTTCACTTCCGCTTCCCCGGCCATGAAAAGCTCCCGCGCGTTGCCTCCCCCATCGGCGATATACCCCAAGGCTGGGAGGTGAAGAAGCTTGGCGACATCCTCGAATTGATCTACGGCAAGGCACTGAAACAAGAAGATCGGAGTGGTGGCGCTGTGCCGGTGTTTGGCTCAAGCGGCATAGTCGGCCAACATGACAAGGCACTCGTCAAAGGGCCAGGCATCATCGTGGGCCGCAAGGGAAACGTCGGAAGCGTCTTCTGGAGCGTCGAGGATTTCTTCGTGATAGACACCGCCTACTATGTGACCTCGTCGCTGCCTCTGCGTTTCTTGTTCTACGTCCTGCCGACGTTGAACTTCCTCAACAGCGATGCTGCCGTTCCGGGATTAAGCCGCAACCAAGCCTACACGCTTGAAATACTAGTACCGCCCCCTCCGTTGCTGGAAAGGTTCTGCAATCTTGCCAACACTTTTGAGCAGCAAGCGTCCACGCTTCAACGACAAATCCAAAACCTCCGCCACACGCGCGACCTGTTGTTACCGCGGCTGTTGTCAGGGCAGGTCAATCTGAAGGAGAATTGAAAACTGATATGGCCGAACCGCAACAGCAATCCCCATTCGAAATAGATCTAGCTGAGCATGGCGACAGGCTCTCCTTTAAGACCTCCGAAGAATTACGACGCTGGAATAACAATGAACGAAATCATTGGATGTGGGTTAGAGAAGCTGGTCGGCCTATGACCGACCTGGCTGCCAGCTCGCAGGAGGAGTTTTACGTCCACATTGAGCAATTGGCTATTCAATGGCAGAGAGTCATCCAGAACCCTCAAGAGATCACCAGAATTTTTGGCAGCATCAAGGAAATTTTCGATCAGTATATTTTAAGAAGACGACGCTTGATCTTGAGTACCAACCCAGCTGCGTCCTTCATTCAGGGGTTGCGCGAGAAACGAGGAGATCGCATTGCAGCCGGTGCTTACGCTGGAGTTTTGAGCGCACAAATAAATACAGGGATCCAAACACAGTCAGATTTTTTCGAAGGCATCGTTGAGGCGTTTTTGTTCAAGCGTGAAATAGATTGGACTGCTAAGGCAAACCAGCAGGTGTTTGATCGCTTAAAAGGCAAGTACGACGACGAAATTGCCCGACAGGATTCACGGTTCCAACTGCTCGAAGAAAAGAATCGTTTGCTAAACGAAGCGTTTGATACGGCACTAAAAGACAAAACTGAAACACTCAAAAAGCTTCACGAAGACCAAACAGCCGACTATACCAAGCTGACTGAAAAGCACGTGACCAGTCTTATCGCAATTGAAAAGACGTATGACCATAAGTTAGCCCTACAAAAGCCGGTCCGATATTGGCAGACAAAAGAAAGCTATCACGGGAAATCCGCCAGAAACTTCGGTGTCGGCGCAATATTAGCCGCTGTTTTATTAGGAGTCGGAATGGCAAAGCTGGTTTACTGGACATTTTCGAGTTTGAAGCCCGACGAAAACCCAAAACATTGGCAAGTTGGGCTGCTGCTAATCGCTTCCTTCTTTACTGTTTGGTTCGTCCGCATTTTGGTCCGGATGTTTTTTAGCCACCATCACCTTGCCACGGATGCTGCCGAGCGTCGCATGATGATTTTAACCTATTTAGCTATGTCACGCGAAGGCAATCAATTTGCAAATGACGATAAGAAACTAATCGTTCAACACTTATTCCGATCTGCTTCTGACGGACTGGTAAAGGACGATGCAGCGCCGCCAAATTTGTTTGAATTTATGACGAGAAAATGAATACAAATATCGCAATGGCCGGAATTCAGAACTCCCATTCGCCGCGTAACCTTCTGCTGCCGGGGCAGGTAAAGATTTCAACGCTCGGAGCATTATCCGACGCAACTGAATCAAACCACAGACTTTCGCTAATACTTGGCTTAACCACACCCCATACACGCATATTATGATTGGAACATTGGACCGAATAACAATCACGGGCTTACACGGAAGCAAGAAAGTCGACGCCCGCATCTCGGAGAATTGTCTTATACTTGTTGGAGAGAATGGGTCGGGCAAAACGACCTTCCTTCGTATTCTTTACCATTTCGTATCTGGGCGCTGGTTCGCCCTCCTTCAATTCAATTTCACTTCTATTACAGCAAGCATCGGCGGTAACGAGTTCCCGGTGACTCGTGAAGAACTTGCCAAGGGGTTCGAGAAGATTGATCGCCGCGTTCTCGCGGAGCTTTCTCCTGGTGCACGACGGCGTTTGATGGATTGGATTTCGACACGTGGTGCCCATGACATGCCACCCGACTTGGAGAGGTCGATTCATCGCACGGGCCTGCCTTGGGATGTGGTAATTCGACAACTTGAATTCTTTGACGAAAACCCTCGCGGCTCACGTAAAGAACTCCAAGAACGGATTCAGAGAATTCGAGTTGCAATAAACGCCCAAGTCTTATATCTGCCGACCTACCGCCGCATCGAAAGGGAACTCGGGAGTATTTTTGAGGGCGTGGACCTTGATGAGCTACGAGCGCGAAGAAGTCGGGCACTTCGCCCTGAGAGCGAAGATACCTGCATAGAGTTGGTGGAATTCGGAATGAAGGATGTGCAGCAGGCCATTGACGCCGCATTATCGCGACTGAAGGAGTTCGCACGTGAAAATCTTAACAGTCTGACCCTGCGATACCTCGGAGATGTAGTTAATCAGGAGTATTTGAGCGTGGGTCTGAGCGAGATTGCCGACCTTCGCGAGGAGACAATTCGCTCCGTTTTGGACCGCATTCCTGAAGGAATTCTCACAACATTGCACAAAGGCCAACTCTTAAGGCTCATTAACGAGGTTCGGACCTCACCTTCTCCGAATGAACACAGCAAGATTATCTGCCACTATTTCCTTAAACTTTTTCACTTCCAACAACTGCTTAAGGAGCGAGAGAGCCACGTGTCTGCTTTCTGCGACCTTTGCTCACAATACATTGTGGACAAGCGATTTGTTTACGACAGTGCCAATTTTGGTTTCCAGATTGTCCCCAACGACGAACGGCACAAGGACCACAGAATTGATTTGAGTGACCTATCCTCTGGTGAGAAACAGATTGTGTCGCTTTTCAGTCATCTCTATCTATCAGGCAAGGAGCGGTATTTTGTGCTGATTGATGAGCCGGAACTGTCTCTATCCGTCCCGTGGCAAATGCGCTTCCTTGTAGATATTCGGAAGGGGGCGTTTTGTTCCGGTTTGGTCGCTGTGACGCATTCGCCATTCATTTACGACAATGTCTTGCGCCCATATGCACATTCGATTGGCGAGTTTGTTACCATCTGATCCACGCCGACTATATGAGCATGATAGATGTCCACCGTGAAGCGATGACTAGCAACAACGTTCCATGGAACAACTTTTTGCTTTTTTATGGCGTGGGCAAAAAGATGGTTTATGGATTTGTAGAAGGAAAAGACGACCCATCTTTTTATCGCACTTTCTTTGAAAACCTTCTACCGGAAGGTTGGGAGTGCAAGCTGATCCAGGCTGGCAGCAAAGACAAGGTCCTCGCTCTGTTTGCAGCAACTGATTGGAACCAATATCCCAAGAAAGCGGTTTGTTTTTTTGTGGATCGGGATTTGTCTGAGTTTTTGGGAGGCGAGAAATACCATGGTGAAAACCTGTTTGTCTCCGACAGCTATTCAATTGAGAATGAATTGCTGAACGAACACACGCTTGAACGTATACTAGACGAAGTGTGTGGCATTGGCACACTTAATCCTCCTGAACTGCAAAGAGTAAAGGAGTTGTTCCGGAGCAATCTTACTACTTTCAAGGAGGCATTAGCGTGCGTCATGGCCCAAATCATTCTTTGGCGTAGGGCTCGGCAAATAGGTGATAACCTGATTGCAAGGTTGGACAAAATTAAAGTGAAGGCGTTCTTTGAATTCAACTCAGGAGTAATCGCATTAAAGTCAGATTTCGTTCTGGAGGCTTCCCGGATACAGAACGCGGCCGATGCCGTTAATGCTCCCATAGGGGCAGCGGGCGATTTAAAGGCTGTTGAAATGGAATTTCGTGCCAAGGCGGGCATTGAGAAATTTGTCAGAGGCAAATACTTAGTTTCATTCTTCTTGGAATGTACGGAATCATTGCGACTCGCTATCCCCGCGCTTTTTAACCGCCATCCTGTACCCCCGGGAAAGACGGCAGGTGTCGGTGAAAGAAACGCAATGGTGATCATTGGTCCGCGAACCCGTTGTCCTGTTTCATTGCGCAACTTTCTTGAAATTAACTATGTCGAACATATCAAACAGACTCAAGCTGCCGCTGCATGAATGCACCCCTCTACCTCGGAGGCCAGCTTGTCGAGCAACCCGCCATCGCGTTGTTCACGCAGCTTGGCTGGCAAGCGGCAGAGCCATCTCCCAATACCGGCGTAATCCGAACTGGCTCACTCGACCTTGCGAGGGAAATTCAGCAATCTAGCGGCATGATGCCACCAGCATGAACCTCCGACCAGAACAGATTTTGATTTACCACATCACCGATGTGGCGAATTTGCCCGGCGTTCTGGCCGAAGGTGGACTGCATTCGGACGTGGCAATGGCGCAGCGCAAACCAACGGTCATCGGCTATACGCACATCAAGGAGCGGCGCATGAAAGAGCTTCGCGTGGGATGCTGCGGCGGACGGTTTGTAGGTGAATTTGTGCCGTTTTACTACTGTGCGAGGTCGCCGATGCTGTACGTCATCAACCGTGGCAACACCGGTCTTCCGTCAGGTTGTCAGCGGAGCATCGTTCATCTTGTCAGCACGGTGGCGGTGGGCATCGGGTTGAACCGGTCGTGGGCCATCAGTGATGGAAATGCCGGAGCGGCTTATGCATCGTTCTCTGCGGACGTCGAAGCCCTGAATGAGTTGGATTGGGAGGCCATCCGGGCTACGGACTGGCGTGGCAGGACGGGTCAGAAAATGGCGGAATTTCTGGTGGCGGATTTCTTTCCCTGGACAGGATTCCATGCTGTGGGGTGCCACAACAGCGGGGTGGCCAAACAGGTACAGGATCTGTTAAACTCTCAACAGCATCGCCCGGCGGTCGCTGTCGAGCCGGGCTGGTACTACTAAACCATGATCGAACTGACCAAAGGCAATTTGCTGGAAGCGCCGGTGGAGGCGCTGGTAAACACCGTGAACACCGCCGGCATCATGGGCAAAGGGATCGCGCTGCAATTCAAGCAGGCTTATCCCTCCATGTTCCGCGACTACGAGCAGGCGTGTAAAGCAGGCGAGGTAAAGCTTGGCAAGATGCAGGTGTTTGACCTCGGCGGATTGGCGGGCGGGCCGCGCTGGGTCATCAACTTTCCGACGAAGGGGCACTGGCGCGCGGCGAGCCGGGTGGAAGATGTCGAGGCCGGATTGCAAGACCTCGTGGCAACCATCAGGCGGCTGTACATCAACTCCATCGCTATTCCACCGTTGGGCTGTGGCAACGGCGGGCTGGACTGGCAGGATGTACGGCCACGCATCGAGTCGGCCTTTGCGGAACTGCCCAAGGTTCGCGTGTTGTTGTTTGCTCCGGGCGGCGCTCCCGAGGCCAGCGCCATGCCAAACCGCACCCAGCGCCCGAAGATGACCATGGGGCAGGCCGCCTTGATTGCGTTAATGGACCGGTATCTCAAGGGGCTGCTCGACCCGTTTGTCACCCTGCTGGAGATTCACAAACTGATGTATTTCCTTCAGGCCGCCGGTCAGCCGTTGCGCCTGCAATACGAAGCCAAGCACTTTGGCCCGTATGCGAAGAATTTGCGGCAGGTTCTCATCCGCTTGGAAAAGCATTACACGCAGGGCTACGGCGACGGCAAAGACAACCCGACCAAGGCAATTGAACTGCTACCGGGTGCGGTCGAAGAAGCGGAAACATTCCTCAAGAACGACGAAGTCATCCGCCAACGCATGGATCGCGTGGTGAAGTTGATTGAGGGGTTTGAAGACCCCCATGGTTTGGAACTGCTGAGTTCGGTTCACTGGGTCATGAACGAAAACCCAGATGCGCGCGCATCATCTGAAGCAGCCGTATCGGCTGTCCATAAATGGAGCTCCAGAAAGCGCCGTGTCATGAAGAAGGAACATCTGGTCAAAGCTTGGAAACGGTTAAAGGAGCAAAGCTGGGATGCCTGCTTTGCGGTGGCATGAGGCACTAAACATTCATTTTCGATGAGCGCCCACGCCTATACCGAAGAGCAGCTCGTCGAGCAACCAGCCATTCGGCTATTCAAGGAATTGGGATGGGCGGCGGTGTCGGCGCTGGAGGAAATCTTCGGTGGGACTGGCACGTTGCAGCGCGAGACAAAGGGCGAGGTGGTGTTGGTTTCCCGGTTGCGCGCGGCGTTGGGGCGATTGAATCCGGCGTTACCGCCGGAGTCCATCTCCGCCGCCGTGGAGGAACTGGCCCGCGACCGGTCGGCCATGAGCCAGGAGGCGGCGAACCGCGAGGTGTATCTGCTCCTCAAGGAGGGTATTCGGGTCAGCGTTGCTGACACTGACACCGAACCCTCATCCCCGGCCCTTCACCCAAGGGGAGAAGGGAGTTCTCCTATTCCCTCTCCCACTGGGAGCGGGAATGATGGTCGCAAGAACGTTGGGGGCCAGAAAGTGGAGCGGTTGCGGGTGGTTGATTGGGACAATCCGGCAAACAATGATTTTCTGTTGGTCAGCCAGTTCAGCGTCACCGGTGCGCTGTATACCTGCCGCCCGGATTTGGTCGGATTCGTCAACGGCCTGCCGTTGGTGGTCATCGAGCTGAAGAAGCCCGGCGTACCGGCGCGCGCGGCGTTTGACGAGAATCTGACGCACTACAAAGCGGAAATTCCGCATCTCTTTTGGTTCAATGCGCTGCTAATCGCCTCAAACGGCACGGATAGCCGCGTCGGCTCGTTAACGGCGGATTGGGGGCGGTTCTTCGAGTGGAAACGCATCGAGCGCGAGGATGAACCCCGCCGGGTGTCGCTGGAGGTGATGCTGCGCGGGACGTGCGACCGGACGCGCCTGCTCGACCTCGTGGAGAATTTCACGTTATTTTCAGAGCACAAGGCCGGGTTGGTGAAGATCATCGGCCAGAACCACCAGTTCCTGGGCGTGAACAACGCCATCGCCTCGATGCTTAAAGCGCGCAAGTTGGGGCACGGGCGCGGTGGCGTCTTCTGGCAGACG
>Ga0302140_10003847_pt1 | contig 19187 bp, 19 predicted proteins | sample I_Bog_E1_1_FD_202095 | JGI IMG/M metagenome (GOLD analysis project Ga0302140, IMG submission 202095) | Peat permafrost microbial communities from Stordalen Mire near Abisko, Sweden - I_Bog_E1_1 | ecosystem: Environmental > Terrestrial > Soil > Wetlands > Peat | place: Sweden: Abisko, Stordalen... | reverse complement strand
GCCCGAGCATCTTTCGAATGGGTTATGTTCCTTGCGCCCGAAAGAAGACAAACTTTGTTTCGCGGCAGTATTTGAACTTGACGAAGAAGCACATGTAATTAACGAATGGTTTGGAAAAACGGTCATTCATTCGGACAGGCGGTTTACTTATGAAGAAGTGCAGCAGGTGATCGAAACCAAAACCGGTGATTTTGAGCCGGAAATAACGCAATTGAATGCCCTGGCCTACAAGCTGCGCGAACGTAAGTTTAAAAATGGCGCCATCAGCTTTGAAACTACCGAAGTAAAATTTAAGCTGGACGAAACCGGCAAACCCATTGGCGTTTATGTAAAGGAACGCAAGGACGCCCATAAACTGATCGAAGATTTTATGCTACTGGCTAACCGCAAAGTGGCCGAATATGTAAGCAAAATGGGCAAAGGCAAACATAAATACACCTTTGTTTACCGTGTGCATGATACGCCGAAGCCGGAGTCGCTGGCTAATTTTGCGCAGTTTGCGGCCAGGTTTGGGTATAAGATCAATACCAAATCGGACAAGGAAACGGCCAAATCGCTCAATTATTTAATGGAGCATGTGGAAGGCAAAAAAGAGCAGAACGTGCTTACTCAATTAGCCATCCGCTCCATGGCCAAGGCCATTTATACCACAAAAAGCAGCAGCCATTACGGGCTGGCGTTTGATCATTATACGCACTTCACCTCTCCTATCCGGCGATACCCGGATGTGATGGTGCACCGGCTGTTGTTTCATTATTTAAACGGCGGTCAGTCGGCCAATGCCGATCATTATGAAAAGCTGTGCCAGCACGCCTCGCAAATGGAGAAAAAGGCCTCGGATGCCGAGCGTGCCTCGGTTAAATACAAACAAGCCGAGTTTTTGAAGGACCAGGTCGGCTCTGTTTATGACGGTGTGATATCGGGCGTTACCGAATGGGGTATGTATGTGGAGATCATCGAAAATAAATGCGAAGGTATGATACGCCTGCGTGATATATCGGACGACTTTTATACTTTAGACGAAAAAAATTATGCCATCATCGGCCAGCGCAAAAAGAAGGTTTACCAGTTGGGCGACGAGGTAAGGATAAGGGTGAAAAATGTGGACCTGACGAAGAAGCAGATTGATTTTTCCCTCGTATCGTAGAGACGCGATACATCGCGTCTCCCCCATGCAAATCAATCGTGCCGGGAGTTTTACCTCGGGACGAAAAATATTGCGTTCCGTACTAAAACGAGAGTTGAACGAAAAGTTTGTTACCTATCAGCGGGAGACGCGAAGTATCGCGTCTCTACAAAAAAAATGCAGAAATTAAGAGATTTACAATTCATCATTGAGGAAGCCATAACCAAACTGGATATTCCCGGCCATCCGCTTGAATTATACGAACCCGTAAAATATATTCTTTCACTCGGTGGCAAGCGGATGCGGCCTGCCTTGCTGTTAATGGCCTGCGATTTGTTTGGCGGCGATGTGGAAGCCGCGCTATCACCTGCCCTGGCTATCGAGGTGTTCCACAACTTTACACTGGTGCATGACGATATTATGGACAACGCGCCTTTGCGCCGCGGTAAAGCTACCGTGCATGAACGTTGGGGACAAAATGCGGGCATCCTTTCGGGCGACGTGATGCTGGTGCTGGCCTACCAACTGATGATGAAGGTGGACGACCATTTATTGCGTACCGTACTGGATGTTTTTAGCAAAACCGCCGTAGGTGTTTGTGAGGGGCAGCAGCTTGATATGGATTTTGAAAAGCGGCAAACGGTTGGGATAGATGAATATTTGAACATGATCCGGCTGAAAACATCGGTGCTGCTGGGCGGCGCATTAAAGATGGGCGCTTTGATCGGCGGCGCGGAATTGGCCGATGCCGAATTGCTGTATAGTTTCGGCGAGCATCTGGGCATTGCCTTCCAATTGCAGGACGACATTTTGGACGTGTACGGCGACCCGGATAAATTTGGCAAACAGGTTGGCGGGGATATCATTTCCAACAAAAAAACTTACCTGCTGATAAAGGCCCTTGAATTAGCCAATTGGGCGCAGGCGACTGAACTAAGCGACTGGCTAACCAGCAAAGAATTTGACAGCGATGACAAGGTTAATGCGGTAACATCGTTATACAACCAGCTGAATGTAAGGCAATACGCCGAAGCTGAAATGGAGGCGCACGCCGAAAAAGCCTTTAAAGCGTTGGATCAGATTAGCCTGCCGGCTGAACAAAAACAATACCTGCGGTATTTTGCGGACTGTTTGCTCGTGAGGGAGAATTAGTAACTTTACAATATGAAATGGTTTTACCTAATTCTTATCCTCTCCCTTGGAGTTTTTGACATAAAGGCGCAAAAATCGTCTCCATCGACCGCGCCGACAAAAGGCAGCTCTAGCGAGAATCCCGGTCTTGGATATGTATTCCCGTCATTTCCGGGAGGAAACCGAGCGTTTAGTAAATTTTTAACTGCGAATTTAAAAAGGCCTAATTCGGAAGATGTACAAGGCAAAGTTTTTATTAGTTTTTTTGTTGAAAAAGACGGGCGCTTAACGGGATTTAAAGTGGAAAGAAGTTTAGGGAAGGAATTCGATAACGAAGCACTTAGAGTTTTGAGAAAATCTCCAAAATGGATTCCTGCCATGAAAGATGGAAAGCCTCTCAGACTTCAATATACAATTCCTATAAATTTTACCATGATTGAATAAGCTCATGAAAAAAATTCTGACCCTTCTGCCATTAATATTGCTAATTGGATATTTACACGCCCAGCAACACCTCACCTCCGGCGGCAAACTCAAACCTGAGCAGGCCATCATGGACATCCGCCATTATACCATTGCGCTGGATGTAAATTTTGATGAAAAATCCATCGATGGTTATACCACTATTGATGTGATCATGGCGCAGCCGACGCATGTTTTGTTGTTTGACCTGCTCGACTCGCTGGATGTAAAACAGGTGCTCGTCAACAATACAAAAGAGCCGTTTGAGCACAAAAACGATATGATCACGATTAGCCTGGCGGATGAATTGCCGGCCGGGCGGGCCGTGGTTAAAGTGGTTTACGGGGGTAAGCCGCATATAGCGATACACCCGCCCTGGGACGATGGCTTTATCTGGACACGCGATTCCACCGGTCACCAATGGATGGCCATTACTGCCGAAGGTACCGGCGGAAAGCTGTATTTCCCGTGTAAGGACCACCCATCCGACGAGCCCAATGAGGGGGTGGATATGCTGATCACGGTGCCAAAAGATTTGGTGGTTGCCGGGCCGGGTTTACTGCAAAGTGTTGTCAAACACGGCGGCAAAGCTACTTATCATTGGAAAACCAATTATACCATCAACAATTACAGCATTATTTTTAACGCGGGCGATTATAAGGTGGTCAGCAGGGATTATACCACGGTTGACGGCCATCACGTGCCCATGCAGTTTTATGTGTTGAAAGAGCATGCGGATAAGGCCGAACATTTTTTGGATATGCTGGTGAAGGTAACGCACGAAAAGGAAAAGTATTTTGGCGAATATCCCTGGGCGAAGGAAAAGATAGGCATGGTTGAAACGCCGCACCTGGGCATGGAGCACCAAACCATGGTGGCTTATGGCAATAAATTTCGCTACACCAAAGTTGGCGGCGAGGATTACGACTGGCTGATGCACCATGAGTTCGGGCATGAGTGGTGGGGTAACAAAGTAACCGCAAAGGATTGGGCCGACTATTGGATACACGAAGGCATCAATACTTTTGCCGATGTGCTGTATTACCGCGAGTTTGGCGGCGAACGCGCTTATATCGACCAGTTTAAAAGCTTTGCGCCCCGGATCGGTAATAAGGTGCCGGTTATTATAGGGAAAGATATTGACGAAGAAGCTGCCTACACCGACGATATTTATGCAAAAGGTGCTTTCTTTATGCATACCATCCGCTATGTAATGGGCGACAGCCTGTTCTTCCCCGCACTAAAGAAATTTGTTACCTCGCCGCAATACACCTATGATAACCTGGTGACTACAAGTGACGTGGAGCAGTTTTTTAGCAAGGAAGCCGGCCAGGATTTGAAACCACTGTTCAACTTGTACCTGTACACTGTCGACAAGCTGGAAGTATATGTTAAGCAACTGCCCGGCGATGAATATTTGATACAATTGCAAAACATGTCTATCCCATTGCCGCTGGATATTACCTCGGACGCCGGCACAAAGCGGTTGGTGGTTAACGCCAAGGGCATTACCGTAAAAAGCAAAACCCTGCCGGTGATCGATCCGGACATGTATTATTTGAAGAAGATCACGATTGAATAATTAACAAACTAAACCTCACATTTATGAAAAGAACAACTTTGACTTTAGCGCTTTTGGTAATGATTTTTGCCATAGCAAAAGCGCAAACCACTGACTCCGCCAAAACGAAAGAGACAAATAATATCGTATCTGCAAATACCGTTAATCAGGACAGTATTTATGCTGATGTGGACCAATACGCGCAATTTCCGGGCGGATTGGACAATTTTTACAGATTTTTAGGACGTAATATTCGTTATCCAACTGACGCAAGGGACGCAAAGCAGCAAGGCCGGGTTAAGATTCAATTTGTGATAGAGAAAAACGGCTCACTGTCAAACATAATCGTTATTAGGGGAGTGTCGCCATCCATAGACGCAGAGGCGATAAGAGTTCTTAAAATGTCTCCAAAGTGGATTCCCGCAAAAAAGAATGGTGAAGTAGTAAGAGAAAAAACATGGTATCCGATAAATTTTACATTAGGCGGTTAATGGGAACCATGAAGCCAAAAAAAAGCCCGTAAGCATCAAACTTCCGGGCTTTTCTATTTTTCGCCTTTGTTGGAGTTATCTTCCAATCTACGGAGACCACGAACTTTCACGGGGGACTGAATAAATTCCATAACTTCGGATCATGAAAAAATACTTGCTAACATTAACAACATCGTTATTGCTATTGACGGCGCGGGCACAAACTGCAGACACCGCCAAAATCAAAACAGCAAAAACCTCGAACGTCGAAGTAATACTGGATGCCCCGACCGCCGGCCCCGAAAACGACGGAGCGGTATTTACTTCGGTAGAACAGGAACCGGAATTCCCGGGCGGGTTAAATGCCTTTTCCCATTTTTTAGTCAGTAATCTCCGTTACCCGCAAACAGCCCGCAATAATAAAAAGCAGGGAAAAGTGATTGTAACCATGGTTATTGAAAAAGACGGCACAGTGAGTGGCGTAAAAATTGCCAGAAGCGTTTCCGACGACCTGGATGCTGAAGCGATGCGGGTAATTAAATTGAGCCCCAAATGGAAACCCGGCATACAAAACGGCAGGCCCGTTCGGGTTGCCTATTCCGTCCCTATTAATTTTACGCTTTGATAAATAATGATAATAAAAAATGTCCTGTACAAAAAAAGCCCGTATTTTAAATATACAGGCCTTTTAGTATGATCAAATGCTGAATTACTCAGCTGCTTTTTCTTCTGTATCAGCTGCTTTCTTTTTTGGGGCAGCTTTCTTTTTTGGCGCTTCTTCAACCGCCGGAGCTTCTTCAACTGCAACTGCTTCTGCTACTGCAACTTTTTCTTCAACAACAGGTGCTTCAACTTTAACTGCTTTAGCTGCGGGCTTTGCAGCCGGTGCAGGTGCGGCAACTTCAGCTACGGGCGCAGCGGCAACCGGGATAACCGAAACGTATGAACGGTTATCGGCTTTCTTTTTGAAAGTTACTATACCATCTGCCAGTGCGAATAAGGTATGATCTTTACCGATTCCTACATTAAGGCCCGGGTTATGCGGGGTACCGCGCTGGCGAACGATGATGTTGCCTGCAATTGCCGGCTGACCGCCGAAAATTTTGATACCTAAACGTTTGCTATGTGATTCGCGGCCGTTTCGTGAACTACCGGCCCCTTTTTTATGTGCCATTTCTTAAATTTCTTTTTGTGATCCCAACCGAGGGCCGGGAACGGTTAAACTTTAATTATAATGTTATACCGGTGATCTCGATCTTGGTAAACTGCTGACGGTGACCGTTGCTCTTTTGGTAACCTTTTCTTCTTTTCTTTTTGAAAATGATCACTTTATCACCTTTTAAATGCGACACGATCTTAGCGGATACCTTAGCACTTTTTAAATCAGCCCCTAATTTAAATTTACCTTCGTTTTCGGCTAACAATACATTGTCAAATTCAATACTAGCGCCTTCATCCCCCTGTAGCCTGTGTACAAAGAGCTGCTGGTCTTTTGCAACTTTAAATTGCTGTCCTGCTATACTTACTATTGCGTACATGTTTGTTAATTATTGTTTTTAAAATTCGAGGTGCAAATATAGAAATTCTATTTTCAATTAACAATAGGGCAGCTATTTTTTCTGCCGGTCGTCCGCTTCGCTGATAACGCTTTGAATTTCTTGAATTAACAAGCGGTTGGCATCGGCCAGTTGCGGGGAGCCGTTGTAATTGGCGTCGAACAATACCGTTTTTGTTTTGTGCTGATAATTCAACTCAATCCTATATTCAAAAGGTTTTGCGCCGTTGGTGTTGGTGGTATCGGTATTGAGCAATTTTGCCGGGAAATCCCAGAAACCAACCTCGGCGGCTTTGCGGTGCAGGTACAGCAAATCGTTATGGGTTAAATACAAACGGGTTTTTACCAGGATATTCTGCCGGTTAAGGTATTGGTACTCCCCTGTTGCTGAATTGTACTGGTTAACCAGGCTATCGCCTTCACCATATTTAAAAACGATCGATTTAAATTCCGAAAAATCATAGGGAGAGGGTTTAAAGATCTGCCCGTAATACTGAACAATTGTGTCTTTTGCCGCCAGCGAAACGATCAGCAGCGCCACTACCGTCCCTATAAGTAAAAACTTATTGGCCAAAACACCTTGGCTTTTTCGCCTCGAAACCAAAAAAATAACAGCAGCTGCCAGGGCTGCACAAAGCAGGATCAAAAAAAGGCCAAATCCGTTGTTTGCGGTCATACCAGGTTATAGCTTTTGCCTTTCTCTCGCTTCACTTAAAATATTGGTGATCTGTTTGACCAATATCTTATTGGCCTCTACCAGCTTTAAAGGGCCCTGGTAGTCGGCATCAAATAAAGCCTGTTTGCTTTTTCGCTTATAATTAAACTGGATGAAATACCTAGGCGCCTTCCCGTAACCGGGGCTCGTGCTATCGGTATTTGTCTCCACATCCGGAAAATCCCAAAAACCGATGTGGCGCGCGTCTACATGCAAGCTATCCAGCTCAATTTTAGTTAAATACAGGTGCGTTTTTATAAGTGAATCGTGCTTGTTCAAATAATCATATTCGCCTGTGGCGGAGTTGTAATAGTTGACCATGCTGTCGCGGGTACCGTATTTGAATACAAATGATTTAAACTCCGAGAAATTGTAAGGGGCGTGTTTGAAAACTTGCGCATAATAGATCAGGCTGTAAACGGCAAATGAGCCGATAACGGTAATTAGGAGGAATGCTTTTTTTGACCTGTCAGTCATGTATTTAGTTTTGAGTTATTGAATTATTGAATTATTGAATTATTAATTTATTGAGTTATTGAGTTATTGAATTATTGAGTTACTTAAACCAGTCGCTGTAAACTTATCTTATCGATTCTTCGACACGGTTTTCCTTGATGCTGAGGCAATTTTAAGGATTTGATTTGCTTCATCCGTTAAGTAATTTAATTCCGACTCTTTTACAACCTCAGCCTCAACCAACACTTCCATCCAAAAAACGGATTCGTCTGCTTCTTCAACTACGATTGACAGTTTTGAATGAAATTCAGCTTGTGACCGTGCCCGGCAAGCTGCCCGATAATTGGCCCCCACCGAAGACGATGACCTTAGCAATTGCCGGCCAATTATTTTCGCTTCTTCAGTTTTTGGCAGGGTTCTGAAAAACCGAATGTTATCTACCACAAATTTTTTTGTCCTTTTTTTGAATTTCTCGGCAAATTCAATGTTTTTTGTTTGATCACCCATATGATTTAAGTTTAAACAATAAGCAAAGCAAGTGATTAATTCAATATCTCAATAATTCAATAACTCAAAATTGCCCAATTCACTAATTGATTTCGTTTTCCCATTTGCTTACGACCGCAGTAGCAACAGCATTGCCCAGTACATTTGTTGCTGACCTCCCCATATCCAATAAAGGATCAATCCCTACGATCAGCGCAAACCCTGCTTCGGCAGGAATATTAAATTGAGGCAGTATTAGTGCCACCACCACCAATGCCGCCCTGGGTACGCCTGCTATGCCTTTGCTGGTAAGCATCAGGATGAGCAGCATGGTTAGTTGCTGTGCCAGTGATAGGTGAATGCCGTAAGCCTGCGCAATAAACAGCGAGGCAAAGGTCATGTACATCATGCCGCCGTCGAGGTTGAACGAATAGCCCAGCGGCAAAACAAAGCTGACAATTTTATTACTGCAGCCGAATTGCTCCAACTCTTCAAATAGTTTTGGATAAGCAGCCTCGCTGGTTGATGTCCCGAACGCCACCAGCATAGCATCTTTTATACGGCCGACCAATTTAAAAACGCTTTTGTTAAGGATGAAATAACCGGCTGCAATAATCAGGAGCCACAAAATGACCAGCGAAAAATAAAACTCGCCGATAAAAACGGTATAGGTTGATAAAATACCCAGTCCCTGTTTGGCAATAATGGCTGCCATGGCGCCAAAAACGGCCAGGGGCGCCAGGTACATGACATAGCCGGTTATTTTTAGCAGCACCTGTGTAATGGCTTCGAAAACTTTTATGATGATTTGCCCTTTTTCGCCGATCGCGGCGGTACCGATGCCAAAAAAAAGTGAAAACACTACGATTTGCAAAATTTGATTGCCGGCCATTGCGCTGAAAAAACTTTCGGGGAAAATATGTTCTACAAAGTCTTTTACCGAAAAAGCTGCCGCAGGAAGGCTCACCTCGCTATAGGGGATGTTTAAGTTTACCCCTCTGCCCGGTCCGAAAAGGTTAACCAGCAGCATCCCCAGCAATAACGAAACCAGGGTTGCGCCCAAAAACCAAAGCAGTGTTTTTCCGCCAATGCGGCCTACGCTTTTTATATTATCCACTTTGGCCACCCCAACCACCAGCGAAGTAAACACCAGCGGCGCCACAATCATTTTGATCAGCCGCAGGAAAATATCGCTTAATAGCGTAAAACCCTGCAGGCGGTGGTCGCGCAGGGTTTCGTCGGCTTTAATATGGGCAGTCAGCGTCGTCCGCTGGCGCACCAGCATTTTATAGTCAAGGTCAGCTGTGTCTTTTAATCCCGGTATTGCTTTTTGTACGCTGCTTACACCTGATTCGGCGTTGCTGATGCGGGTATTGACCTGGCTAATCGCCAGCATATTGTACAAATAGCCAGTAATTACCCCTAAAATGAGTGCGATGAGGATGTATAAGGTAAGTTTGCTTTTTTGCATGTCTGGACCGGGCAGCAAAGGTAGGGATTTGAGTTGATTAAGTTGATTAAGCGAGTGGTTGATTAGGTTAGCAACGACCGTTAAATCGCCGACCCAACTTAATCAACCCAATCCAACTTAATCAACCCACCCGATAGCTATCGTGTCAACTTAAACAAGATGCGCCCGCAGCATCCAGGCCATTTTCTCATGGTCTTCCATCAGGCCGGTAATATAATCGCTGGTGCCGTAATCATGGTATTTGGAGGCAAAGGGATCGATATTGCCGCGGATAAATTCAATGATGCTTTCGTGGTCCTCCAGCAGTTCTTTAATAAAAGAAAGGCTGTCGTTTTTATCCTGCGTTTTTTCCGTTAAATGCGTCAGGTCCAAAAAGCTTTTTAGCGTTGCCGGGGCATAATGGCCAATAGTGCGGATGCGTTCAGCCACGCTGTCCATAAAGTCGTCCAGCTGTTCGTACTGGCTTTCGAAAAACAGGTGCATGGAGTGGAAATCGGTGCCTTCCACGTTCCAGTGTGCATTACGGGTTTTGGTGTACAATACAAACTCGTCGGCCAGCAGTTTTGCCAGTTGATCCGACACCGCCTTGCGGCTTTCTTCGTTAATTCCGATGATATTCATGGTTGTGATTTTTGCGAAGTTAGTCCGAAAGTCCGGAAGTCCGAAAGTCCGAAAGAAAGATTTGACGCTGTTTTGATAAAATATTCAATCAGGAAGGCCGGAAGAAACATTTGCCAGTGATTTGGCAAAATTCTATTAGTGACCGGTGTATCAAGAGTGAAACAAAAAGCTTCGTCTTTCGGACTTCCGGACTTTCCAGACTAAACCTTCTCCACCACCACCGCGGTGCCATAAGCCAGCACCTCGGTTATGCCCTGCATAACTTCGTTGGCGTCATAGCGCATATTGATCACCGCATTGGCGCCGTGCTGCTGTGCATGCTGCATCATCAGTTCATAAGCCTCTTCGCGGGCGTTTTCGCAAAGTTCGGTATAAACCGTGTTCCGCCCGCCAAACATGGCCTGTACGCCGCCCATAAAATTGCCCCCTACCCCGCGCGAACGTACGGTAATGCCCCTGATGATTCCTAAATGCTGGGTGACTTTGTACCCTTCTAAAAATGTGCTGGTTGTGACTAACATAATTAATTATTGAGTTAATGAATTATTGAGTTAATGAATTAGTGAATTAGTGAATTACAGTTTGATCGCGTTTTTGCCGGATTGTTTCAATTTAGTTGATTTTGCGCTAAATTTAAGGTTTTAGTGTGTATTTAATAATCATCCGGCCAAGTAATATCCCAACAAAAACAGACTTTTTGCCGAAAAAAGATTGGAAATTTGTCAAAATGCATGAATATTGTATGAGATCAAAATATGCTTTATTTTAGCAAATATTTTTTTTGTATTATAAAACATAACCCCAGGTTTTATGTTTAAACTCCTAATATTCTGATCAAGCTGAGCAAAAAAACGGATGGCTAAAAAAGTACCTGAAGACGGATATAAAGATATCTTTAGCTGCAACCCGGCCACTTTACTGGTTATGGACATTGATGCGCCTTCCTACACCATTCTTGACGTTAACGAAGCTTATTTAAATGCCACAAATAGCACAAGGGAATCGCTGGTTGGTAAATCGGTCTTTGGCGCATTTCCGGCCAACCCAACTGATGAAGTATCCAAAAATATCGAAAGGACAATTTTTTCGTTCGAACAGGCTATCCAAACCAAAAAGCCCCATACCATGTATAATTACCGGTATGATATTCCTATAAGGGGCACGGACGAATTTGAGGAAAGGTGGTGGACAACCACAAATATCCCCATATTGAATGAGGAAGGTGAAGTAGCGTATTTTATCCACTCGCCCACCAACGTTACGGAACTTTATAAACTGGCAGAGCGGGAAAAGGCAGGTGTTGAGGCCCTGAAACAACAGCGTGCGCAACTGCTCTCCTTTTTTATGCAGGCCCCTGTTGGTATTGCCATATTGAGGGGACCAGGGCATATTGTTGAACTGATAAACCCCACGCTTACCGGTATCTACGGCAAAACGGTAGACGAAATGCTGGGGCAACCATTGTTTGATGTGCTGCCGCATATTAAAGGGCTTGGTTTTGAAGAGCTGCTTGACGAGGTAAGGCAAACGGGCGTACCCTTTAAAGGCGAAGGATACCCGGCGCCCATGCTGCGCAACGGGACGATGGAGACTGTTTATTTCAATTTTGTATATGAACCGTTTCGCGAAATTGACGGCAGTATATCTGGTGTTATTGCAGTGGCAATAGATGTTACTGAGCAGGTGAACGCCCGGAAACAGGTGGAAGATGCGGAAGAAAGGGCGAGATTAGCCATTGATGCTGTAGGACTGGGCATTTTTGACCTGGACCTTTTGACCGGGGAAATGATCACCTCGAAACTATTTGCGAACATTTTTGGCTTTGCTGAACCGGTGCCGAGACCCGAATATGTAAAAGTTTTTCATCCTGACGATATGGCCGCACGGGTGCAGGCCCACATTGAAGCACCGGCTACCGGACGGCTTTTTTATGAAGCAAGGGTGATATGGCCCGACAAAAGCATTCATTGGGTAAGGGTTGAAGGGAAAGTTTACCACAATGCCGGAGGCACCGCCATTCGCATTTTAGGGACTTTACTGGATATTACAGATCAGAAAGCAGCCAAAGAAGCGCTGGCCGCAAGCGAGCAATTACTGGGCAATATCACGTCTGCAGCGCCGGCCTGTTTGTGGATGTCGGATGAAGAAGGCGCAGTTACCTATATCAATCAAACCTGGACCGACTGGACAGGCAAGCCATTCGAGGATCACCTGGGCATGGGCTGGATCAATTCAATCGTACCAGAGGACAGGGAAAAAACAGCAGAAAAATTTATAAATGATTGCGCGGCCAGGCGTTTTTACGAGGCCGAATACCGTATTGACCATGTGGATGGTACACAACGCTGGTGCGCAGCAAACGGCAGGCCGCATTATGATAAAAATGGGGCGTTTGCCGGGTATATTGGGGCTTGCGTTGATATTACCGAACAAAAACACCTGCAGCAGCAAAAAGATGATTTTATTGCGATAGCCAGCCACGAGTTAAAAACGCCGGTTACCAGTATCAAGGCGTATACCCAGGTAGTAGAAAAGATGCTGCAAAGAAAGGGCGAGACCAAAGAGGCCGCAATGATAGGCAAGATGGACGCGCAGATCAACCGCTTAACCAGCCTCATCGGCGATTTGCTGGATGTAACCAAGATCAACTCGGGAAAGCTGCAGTTTAATGACCAGGAGTTCGATTTTAATTCACTCGTAGATGAACTTTTGGAAGATTTGCAGCGTACTACGTTAAAGCATACCATCGAAAAAAAAATCGGGGCGACGGCAATTGTTTTTGGCGACAGGGACCGGATTGGGCAGGTGATTACCAACCTGATCACCAATGCCATCAAATATTCGCCTGATGCCAACAAAATAATCGTTCACAGCAGGCCAAAAAACGGGGAAATTACGTTGTGCGTGGAAGATTTTGGCATAGGAATAGCAAAGGAAAATATAGATAAGGTTTTTGAACAGTTTTACCGTGTGAGCGGCGAGATGCAGCATACCTTCCCCGGCCTGGGGTTGGGGCTTTATATCTCGTCGGAAATTATTAAGCGTGAAGGCGGAAGGATATGGGTAACCAGCGAACAAGGCAGGGGTTCTACCTTTTGTTTTGCCCTGCCGCTAAGAAAAAATTGAAAAAATTCAAGACGTACTATGGAAAAAAATAAAACGATAATGATTGCCGATGATGACCCGGCAATATTGGACGCGGTAGGCATTTTGCTTGAATTTGAAGGCTACGACGTTAAAGGCAGCCCTAATGGCGCCGAGCTGCTCAAAATGAATACTGAATTTCCAGACCTGGTGCTACTGGATATATGGATGTCGGGCAGCGACGGGAGGGATATTTGCCGCCATTTAAAAAACAACCCGCGCACCAGTAAAATCCCGGTATTGCTAATATCTGCCAGTAAAGATATCGAACACTCGGCCCTGGAGGCCGGTGCCGACGATTTTTTAGAAAAACCGTTTGATATGACCGTTTTATTAGATAAAATTGAGTCGCAGTTCCGGAAATCACACAACGCTGCCTGAAAGTTTATTTGGCCGGTTGCAAGGTGGCGGCGGCGGTGAAAAAAATATTCATATCACGAATAATCGTTGAATATTAGTATTTTAGCGCAAAAAATTGCCCCCTGATGAATAAGAATATCGCCGTAATTGAAGACGACAGGGATATTCTGGACCTGATCGAGTACATCCTTACCGATGAGGGTTACAATATTAAATTGTATGACCGTATTGCACCAATAGACCATATTATAACGCAGCAGCCTGCGGTAATACTACTGGACAACCGCTTAGCAAACGGCTTTGGCACTGCCCTATGCCTATCCTTAAAATCAAACGAAAAAACACAGCATATCCCCGTTATCCTGGTTTCGGCCTCGTCAGACATCCAAAAAATTGCTGCCGATTGTGGCGCCGATGCCTTTTTACCTAAACCTTTTGATTTGGATGAACTGATTAAATTAGTGAAAAGATACGCCGGCGGTGCGGATGTTTCTGAACGTTAAAAATTTAAGGGCTGGTTATTGAGATGGGCAGTTATCTCCGTCAACGGCATAGTGCATCCGTAGAGGAACTTTTCGGCCAGCGGGCGAACATCTGAACGTTTTACAACTCCCCTTTGTTCCTCGCCTTGGCTATGTATTTCGAAACACTTTTGAACAGGCCATGCGCGGCCATATCTGTTTGTTCGCCTATTGCTGCAAATAGCTTTACAAAATCGGTCTCAAAAGTCGGCTGATTGTAAGGTGTAACTGCCCCTGAAGTCGGATTGCGGAAGCTGCCATCCTGACTGGTGACGTTAGTAATATGCGGCCTAAAGTGATTTATTGCGATGACGTATTTGCCATCGCACACTTTTACTTCAAAGTGAAACAATACCTCAAAATTAACCGGCGCGAAGTTGCTATTCGGCACCCCCGGGTGATAGGTGTATGATCCCCAAAACATTCCCTCACCGCTGACCAGGCAGGTGTCCGTATGCAGCGTAGTATCAACACGGATAGAGTCTTTAAAATTAGCATTGCACCATTTCATCAAAACAGCAAACAGCTTTTGCTTACCCACCCCGGCAACCTCAATTTGCTGTTGTTCGTCTTTCTGCGACAACGAAAGAAACGCAGTGGTTTCGTTTTTTTCCGTGACCACCCGCATCTACGCAAAGGCAGCAAAAGGTAAAAGACAGATAAGGATAGTTAACATTTTCATGGTTGTTCGGCCGATCCTAAAAATAATAAAAAATTTCGTTATGGAACTAAAATCAGGCAAAAGCTATTAACACGGGCAAAGGCACAGCCGCCGAGTGCATTTTGGTTTTTTCTTGAAATAGACTGCAAGCACAGACTGCTTGCCTAGTGTATCTGTAAAGCAAGGCAACAACAGTGAGGCTATACAGGTGTTATTGGAAAAACGCATCCTTGTAAAAACTTCATTTCTATTTTGATTTTTCAAATTATTATTTAACTTTAAATCGGATTTGCAATAAACCTTGTTAAATGGCTGAAAGTCAGCCACTGTGTAACTTAACCTTTAGTCACGAAAGATGAAATCAGCGTTAACTTGGGGATCGTTTTTTTCAACTGCATTGGCAAGGTCTCCTTTTTCTGTATATAAGCTCTTTTTCACGAATGTAACTTTTCAATTCAAGACCGGGCCATCACGCGCAATCGGTTCCCCCATATTTCAATTAATCAATTAAATACGTCATAGCTAAACCTCACTATAATGGCAGAAAATACAGAAAGCAACAATAAACTGGAGTTCTTCTCGGATATTCAGCAAAAACTGGTTTTGATAGCTGCCGGGCTTTTATCAATAACAACCATCGTCCCGATGTTCGTTAACAACATACGCGATATTTTTCATTTATCAGTTGAGGTTGGATTTTATGTTTTTGTTTTTGTTTACTTTTTTGCCCCGCTGATACTTTATATCACCTATTGCAGCATACATGATTATGTGGGATTTCTACAGCTACTGCCGCCTAAGCAATATGACATTTTCTTAACCAGCAAAACAGGCCGGCAGCGTACTGAGTTTGGAATATTCATTTTAGCGCTCCTATTTCTAATCGTTTCTTTTCCTCCCTATATTGGTTTGGCAATTTTGATGATGTTATCGGCTTCAGCACTAGTCATCAGGCAAACTTTTGACGAAGGGAGGAGATCAGCGCCGGGCAAAGGCTTGTTTAAAGAATTTCTGATAATCGGTTCCTCCATATTTGTGCTTTTTTTGGCTTTTTATGTTTTAAATTTTGATGCCGTAAGGGGGGCGTTGTTTCAAAACCAATGCGTACAGGCAGATGCCTTTCAATATTACAAATACAACGATAACCTGGATAGCCTTATTGACCAAACCTCGCTTTTAAAACACAACGCCTACAAGGAATTTGTTTTCAGCAAAGCACTATGTCAAATAACAAGTGAGAACAAAAAAGATAAAACCACGGAAGTACCGGATAGTCTGTGCCTGGTGGCATCGGGACTTGCGGCTGCTGACAGAAGGATGTCTGCAACTGCCTCCGTTTCGAAAATGGTAACAGATATTGTTAAGCGTAAAATCACCGGCAATGCGCCTGAGGTGTACCGGCAATGCGCCATCCTTGACGAATACGCCAAAACAGTAAGGGCCAGTGCACAGAACACGATTAAAGAAAAATGGGTAAGGTTGATACAGCAAATTCAATACAAAGGGCTGCTTTGGCTGCTGATTTTGATATTGTTGAGTTTATGCCTTTGGCTACGCATGAATTTGAAGCTGTTAAAATTAAAGGCAGTAACTTTTCCACTTGCCGTTCCCGCCGACGATATAGCAAAAGTGACAGACAACATTGCGCAGATAAAAACACTTATTTATATCCTTTTGCTATTGGTGCTGCCATTTTTCAGGCATATCGAAAAGAAGGATATCGACCTGTCAAAACCTTACCTCAACTTCAGCCTTGCAAATGTTTTTAAGGGCAGCTTTGACATCAATCCCGGTAACGGTGGCAGCGATAGCAGTTCGTTCAATATTACAATTGAAAACATTCCCGGGTCTATTTCGACTGACTCGCTTAGCAAAAGCATAGATAGCCTAAAAAAGAGAGTGGATGTTTTAGCAGCGCACACCATTCAAAATGGCGATGAATACGATGAATATTTAAAGTTAGACAGTACAAAAATGAAGAAGAAATGAAAAAACTTTTTTTATTAATTTGTTTAATATTTACAGGAATGAAGGGATTCTCGCAGACTAGTCAAAAGGTCGAAACCCTCATCGGAAAACTTGAGCGAATACATACAGCATTATCGCTAATTGATGAACAGATACTATCTGTAAAATCGTCGAATATGGAATATGACCTTACATGGAACCCAGGTACGCTAAAAACACAAACTGATATCCTTAACGAATATCCAACCCTGTTGAATTCGAGCTTTGGGCCAGGGATTGATGATCGTAAAATGATTTATCGGCGACATCTTAAGCGATTTATTGCTTATGCTGTTCTTTTTAATAAAGCTACAAATCGCAATCATATACAATTGGCAGCGTTTCAGTCTCAGATTATTTCGATCCTAACCGCAACCGATGACTTTGAGGTTTTTTTAAACAGCCTGAATCCTAAACCGGCTGACACGACTGTATTAAACTTGATTAAGCAAATTGACAAAAACGTCAGCCATTTGTCACCCCGAATAGACAGCATCAAAACGCGTGTAAATATTATCGATACCAGTGTGCATATACTTGCTTCATCTGTTGAGGCTAATGGTGAGGCAATAACAGAAGCACAGGTGGAGATTAGAAAAGCGAGGACAGAAATAGCCGAGGTGAATGACACCGCCAAAAAAATCCTCAGGTACGTTACACCTCTCACAACTCCCAGGGGCATAGTTGGCGGCGAAGCATTCGGCAACGACGCCTTCGGCGCATTTTATTATTTTAAAGTTGGAAAGGGCTCTGATAGCGAGAGCCGGCACATTGGCCTGGAGGTTATCGTTCCTATCCGGTCGACTGCAATAAAAGGTGCGGGCGGGTTTGTTTCGTATGGGATACGGGAAAATCACTTGCTTTTAAGCGCGGAGCTCGGTTATCTGTACGATAGCAAGCCGCAAAACATATCGTGGAAAATTGATGCGATGTTGTTTATAAAAAATGAAGGAATAGGGATTTGTTATTCGCCGATCACAAACGTTGGCGTTAAAGTTGCGATCAGGCTGCCATGATTTTTGGCACTGCAAAATATCGCAAAAAAACGTTCATCATATGAACGCAAATGAACGCTTTTTTGCGCCGGTTCGATTTTTTTGATAGCGTTTCGTACCCTGTTTGAGGTGCTTTCGTTTTCGTTTTGAAGGCTAATTGAAGGAATTCGTAACCGCTTTGAATGGACACGAATTGTAACGAATTTGACGAATTTTGACGGCGCGGTTTTTGGATGTTACGGAGTATTTGGCATAAAAAAGCCAACTTTTTGAGTTGGCAGTTTGAAGTTGGCAGTGGCATAAACCCCTCAAGTCATGTCGTCCGCCCATGAGTGGAGGCACCCCACGCGCTAAGCCTGCGCTCGATAGGCAGTCCCAGGATAGGCTGCCTCTCTTCGGACTACCCGTTATGATGAGGTGCTGAAACAAGCATGACTTGGGGAGGGAGGGGTGCACATCACCCCTCCTTTTCCCTTAAAATACGATTCACACGACCCAATGCAATACCGAGTTTAAAGCCTATTTGGCGCTGGCTGAGGCCGGTTGCAGCTAATTCGTGTACACGGGTTTCGGCCCTTACCTTATCGGCAGGCGTGGCACAATACAGGTGGTCGCGTTCTGCGGCATAGCCTTCAAACTCAAATTTTAAAAAGTTGGCCGGCTTCACCAGGCGGAAAAGGCAAACATTATCGGCGCCGTAAAGCTGGCGGTATTGCCGTTGTTTGATTTGTTTGAGGTATCGCAAACCGGGTTTCAGGTAGCTTTCGCCGATAGCAAACGCGCTGTCGGCAAAATTGATGAGCATTTTACTGCCCTGCAGGTCGTTGCGGGTGATGGGCTTTGCGGGGTTGCGCTTGGGCGTGTGTGCCAGTACCAGGATGGATATGCCGTGTTGCGTTTTAAGCGCTTTGAGGCATTGCATCAGCGATAGCGCCTCGGAAGCGCGCTCGGTGCCGCTGCGCAGGCTGGTGATATTATCGATGATGAGCACATCGGCGTTGGTGTGCGCCACTACGTGGGCTATAGCCGCATTCATATAGTCGTTAAAGGTGTTAAACTCGGGCGGCAGGAATGCTGCGGGCTTAAATTCGGCCCGGTAAAAACCTTTGGGGAAGGTATAACGCACATCATTGTGTGTGTACCGGCCCTGGAACTGGCGCGCCGAAAGCTCAAAATCAATATAAACCACATTGCAGTGCGGTGCGTTGAAGCCAAAAGGCGCTATCTGGGTATGTGCGGCCAGGCTGCAGCCAATCTGCACGGCCAGCGCCGATTTACCTACGTTGGTATCGGCAAACATAATGCAGAGCTCGCCCTGGTACCACAGTTCGCCAAAAAGCATGCAAGCCTCGACGGTGTTTTTTTCCATTGCCATCCACTGGTTTGCGGTGTGGACTGTGAACAGGTTTTTGCCGCCTTCCGGTACCTGGCCGAATGCGCGGGTT
>Ga0302140_10003845_pt1 | contig 19192 bp, 12 predicted proteins | sample I_Bog_E1_1_FD_202095 | JGI IMG/M metagenome (GOLD analysis project Ga0302140, IMG submission 202095) | Peat permafrost microbial communities from Stordalen Mire near Abisko, Sweden - I_Bog_E1_1 | ecosystem: Environmental > Terrestrial > Soil > Wetlands > Peat | place: Sweden: Abisko, Stordalen... | reverse complement strand
GAGTGGCTGACAGACTGCCCATGCGAGGTTTCACTTGTCAGCTCACCCAGCGCGTTCATGCTTGTATACAAAATTTGCACACTTCACACGCAAACTCACGCTTGGTAAAGCCAGCTCACGAGGAGCCATGATCTCCAACAGTCGTTCCGTGGATCCGCGTCCAAAGTCGATCAGCCAGGCGTCATCTGTATCACCGTCGATAAGAACATCATGCGGCTCGCCACAGACGCCGATCGCATGAAGCTGATCAACGGTTTCTCGGATCAGGGAAATCCACCGCCTTCTCCGCGTTCTAGAAGGGGACGTCTCTGTATCTTCCAGAGTGGACGCTTGGTTCGGAGTCAGGAGGAAAGAGTGTATTCTTCCAGATCCTGATGGGGTTGCGGTTTCGGTGGTGAGATAAGATTGAGTTTCGGGGTCTGATGACTGAGGATTGTTGAGGTTTTGTAATAATTTGGAGACGATAGCATTCTTTCGATGACTTGCTGGTGGGGAATGGGCACCTGCAAGATTTTCTCCTGCCGTCTACTAGGACTTTCGAAGTGCCTTTTCGAGACAGTTCGAACCTTCCAGGACTTTGATATCACAGACTCTGAAATCACAAAAAGAATGGATTGGCAGAGCCAACTCAAGTTTTGATATCCAAACCAGAGAGAGAAAGTCCAGCAAAGTCTAGCAAAGTCCTCAAAATCATTATGAAGCACAAACTCGGCTTTTGCATTGACAGTAACAAATTGGAAGGGAAAATCTCTGGGCAATGTATTTGCTACAAAACTAGCAGTGGAGATACTACCGCGTTCGAGAAAGCTAATCCAGCAAATTCGGAAGTTCCGGTATCAAGAACAAGTCTTTGGATAATACAGATCATTTATACTTTCTCTTCAACCTCTTCAACAAGAAAGGAGTTTTCATACAGCTTCACCACAAGTCCTTCTCTCGTGCGATCCAAAATGGCTGTTGAGTGGAGTGGGACGACAAAGCAGTTGCTTTCGCTGATGAGCATGACTTCGCCCACATCCCATTTCTACTCATCACCTTGACGTTGAATGGCATTCGTATCTCCTTAAATTCACCAACGGCCATGTTATCCCACGATTGCCAAAGGTTTGAAGAATAGAGTATAAACTAGCTCCGGCCCAGGCCGCACTCCAACCTCGGTTGATGCGGGGTCGCTTGCAACCTCACAGCTCACCTCTCTCTTTCGAACACTCACAATGCATCGCACACTCCGCCTCTACAGCACCTCCGCCCCATCAATCGCCTCGCAATTCCTCACCAAATCCCAATCCCTCCCTGCACAAACACAAACCCAATTCCTAGACGCAAACCAACTGCAGCGTTTCTCCGCCACGCTCTCCCGGCCCGAGCTCACGCTTTCCCTGCCGAAAAGCGGTACCTTATTGCCGGCTTGCTATCATCTGGCTTATTTCACGCCTGCGCAGGTGGAAGAGGAGTTGGGAAGAGATGGCACGGATACGACGTTCAACCCGCCCAGGCCGTTCACGAGACGGATGTGGGCTGGTGGGGAGCTGGAATGGAAGGGGGAGGAGAATAGGTTGAAGATTGGACAGCTGGTCACGGAAACCACGAGGCTTGTTTCTGCGGTGGGGAAGAAGACGAGGGCGGGCGAGGAGATGGTTGTTGTGGGGGTGGAGAAGGTTTATGAGAATGGGCTTGGCGTGGCTTTGGTTGATAAGAGGTACGGGAGCTTGTATTTGTGGTCTTGAGAAGAGTAATTGGATGGCTGATGTTGGGTTCTAGGAATTGGATCTTCCGCCCTGAAATCACTACACCGCAGAGCCCTGCTTCAAAGCCAGAGGAAGTCCCTCTCCCAACAGGGAAATACACGCGGGAGTTTACCCAAAATCCAGTCACGCTCTTCAGATTCTCCGCCTTGACATTCAACGCCCACAAGATCCATTACAACAGAGAATGGTGTCGTGAAGTAGAAGGTCATCGAGATCTAGTTGTCCACGGACCGCTGAATTTGATTAATATGGTTAATCTGTGGAGAGATGTGCAGGGTCGAGATGTTGTTCCGAAGAAAGTTACGTATCGGGCTACGAGCCCGCTGTATGCTGGTGAGAAGTACAGAGTTGTTATGGATGAGACGCAGGGTAAAGTGTCTGAGGTCGAGATCGTTGATAGCTATGGGAAGACGAGCATGATTGGTCAGATTGAGAGTGCTTGATGGTATTCTCCAAGCTCTTTAAGAATGATGTTTATAGAAGGAGAGAAATGTATAGTATATTTAGTTCTGGATTAATTGCTCTTTTCGTCTCATTTTTCATTATTACTTTCACACCAAGTGGGTTCCGCCAAGAGTTTCAAAGGGGCCGAGATCTCCAAGCTCGCCAAGACGTCTGACTCGTCCCTATTTCAACGTCGTCTCGTAAAGCATTGGCAAAGCATATGCCAAGAGCGAAATCAACGTCATAGTTCAAGTCAGGATTCTCATTTTACGAACTGTCAACTTGTCAAGAGTAGATGAGTTGTGATTGATGCCTTTCCTTATTTTTGGACAATTGTCCTCTGTCAATTTTGGTAAATCCCATTTTCTAGTCTCAAGGAAAAACTCACTTTGAGGTCGGATGGTTTGAAATCGATAACGTCCCAGAGATTTGTGCAGTAAGGTGGGAGCGGTAAGACGGCTGCGGCGTAGTGGCTACCTCGTTCGTGGGCTCTTGGTTATGATGAAGGCAGCAGATCATAGGTGGTAATTCAGTCCTAGGCAAACCGGACTGTTGAACATGTGATGGCTTCGTACTAAAGTACCAATAGCCTGACAAGTAGACCAGAGCCGTGTCAGTATTTTGTGTCTCGGGGCGGCCCACTTTACGTATTTATATCTTAGCTTGTTAGTGCTCCAGGAGTTCGACCTCGTATAAAGGCCGCATCTTCAGCAATGTCTAAGTATAGTATTGCAGTTCCTTGTTCTCAATGCTAGAACAGTCAGCACGGCCTAGTGTTACACCTCAGCATGCACCTTATGAAGCGCTCTCTATTTGCACTGCTCTCGGCCTCTATAGCCGCTCAAAACATCGATACCAACAACGTTGCCTCTGAATCCAGTAGCATCTATTCAAGGTAAATCCTTGCCTCCTTACCCTGCCCTCTCCCACTCCCAATAACTAAACCATCTAAACCCACAGCATCCCCCAACCCACCTCCCTCTTCACAGACCAAGAAACCACACGCCTATCCGGGACCCGCTTCGCAACGCCCATCTCAACAGCCACTGGTCTCCTCCCTTCAATACCTACCACATCTAGCACACAAACAGCACCCCGTGCTACAGCATCAGGGACGGCAACCGCGGCTCCGAGATACACGCCCTCTGCGTCGAGGACTGGAGACCAGGAGGAATTGGCTTCTTTGTCGAGTGTTGTGTCTAGTCTTTCTTCTGTTGTGGCGGAGGCAAGCGAGATGCCTAATGTTGGGAATGTGAATGTGGAGGGTGGGGTTAGAGGAGGTGTTTGTGTAGGGGTTGCGGGATTGATTGTGGGGCTTTTGGGGATGACTTAAGGGTTGGGGTGGATGTTGGCGTTATGTGTATGTGTTAGTGAACTTCGAAGGTATTTTGTGGTAATGTTCTGAGATAGTTGGGATATTGAGTTGTTGTGCAAGAAGTTTAAATGTGATTCACTGTCCTGACTGTGCTAGATGTTCATGAGAGTAGCTTTTATCTCAAGGCGATTCCTAGGGTCAACTCTCATCTCAAAGTTCATTTTCATCGAACCTTTGACTCTTAACTCTTATCTCAAGATTTCTCGTCTAAAGTCAATGCTCATCTCAACATTAGCTTTTATCTAAAGTCAACTCTCATCTAAAAATAAGAGAACTATCTAAAAAGCACTAAGGATACTCACTTAGTCCTAAAGCCTTTCTCTTATTTTATTTAGCAAGAAAGAAAATAACATATAAGTTATTATATTGTACCAGAAATTCTGGGACATTGTCGATTTGCAATAAAGTAAGACTTCAAGATTCACTCTTACCTCAAGAACAATCTTAATGTTCCAGGACTTCCTAATACATTGAAGCGATGTGCAACAGAACATACGTTCTCGAGACGCATTAACCCCACCGCAACGAAAGGGATACCTCCTCTGCGACGACGATTATTGAAATTGCAAGTCTCAAAATTTGAGATCACGACCTCTGGGAGTTATAACTGCTATGAGAGTGCATATCAAACTCGACTCGCGAGGAGGCATGCCCATAACTCATATAACCATAAACACGCATCATCCCTCCGGAACACCATCAAACATCCCAACTCCCAGAATCGCGTCCAAGAAACACCTTGTAAACCCTCCTACTAATCGCCTGTCCAACTCTCCGATCAGTAAACGCACCATCCTTATTAGCACACTTCCTACAATCCTCCAACGCCAACGGTCCATTCTCTTCGAGACCCCTGACTAGTTTCTGCACACTCGGATACTCGGCTGCGATACCGTATGCAACTGGTGCCGTGATGCGGATGATCTCTTGCAGCATCTTGGTGTAGGTGTCCGCGGCGTTTTCGCCGGTCTTGACTTGTCCGGATTCCATGCAGAAAGCGGTGTCGAGAGTACGTTGTTGAGTTCTGGGGATGTGTTAGCAATTGTTCTATTGATCGGCAGGAGATCATACTTATAGGGGATGGTAGAGATGTGTTGTGTAAATGCTACTATCCACTCTGCCGTCTCGATCTGAGCAGCAGTGTGATGGATAAGAGTGCCGTGGATAACTTGTAGCTTCAGTAAAGCGTCCTCAATAACGTCTTCGTCAACATATTCCTGATCTTTCTTCTTCTTCGTCCTCTGACTTGCAGTTGGAGCATGGTCTTCCTGGCTCAGATGACTTCGTACAGCTGCCGTAAATTGCCTGTTCTTTACGTTTCGGTTCTTCCTCATCCACGCGACAAGTCCTTCAATCATGTAGATGATCTCACAGGATTCAAACTTGGCCTTCAGCCTCAAGACGTGAGCATCTAAGTCCTGCCCCTCATCTGCCATGGCGAGATCCACGAATTCTTTCGCTGACAGTATACACATAACATGCTTCTCGGTCTTGATTCGCATAGAAACAGGCTCCCAATGGCCCATATTATCATTCCATTCAGCGATGACTTTCCGCCTCCACTTGATAACAGGAAGCGAGCTATCCCAGTCGGAGTGTTCAATTTGCAAGGGTGACAGGAAGTTTCGAGCTTGTCCGGCAAGCTTCTCATTCAGACACGATGGAATATCGACGATCATCTCAGGTGCAGAGACCTTCTTATCAGTCCGAAGAGTGTTAACCTTCGCCATTTCGGCAGCTTTCTCCTTATCCCGGACTTTCTGTTCTCTGGCAACTCGTTTCTGCTCCTTCTCAGCTTCCTTCTCAGCCTTTTTGTCCTTCGATTTCTCGGCCCTTTCCCTTGTTGCCTTCTCCTTGGCCCTTTCAACATTGTATTTCGCAAGAGCAGTCTGTGAGCTTCTGGCCGATTTTTGACCAGGCCTCGATGCTAACGAGCCAATATCGGGAAGTTCAATATCAGAAGAATCGTTGATCGCAGGCTCTTTTGCTCTATTACCATGGCTAGACTCCAATATTCCGTAACCATAATGAACATTCTCTTTTGCATTTCCATCTTTAGGAAGGCCAAAATCGAATGGATCGTCCTCTCCATCTTCGTATAAAGTCGCCTTCCTCTTCTCTTTCCTTCGCCTCGCCGCATCTTCAAATGGATCGGGCGAGCTCGTAAATAGTATAGGGTCTGACTCAAGTACGGTGCTCATTGTTTTCGATCGTTTTAATCCTGGCGCCTTCGTGGATTTGGAGGTATGCATCTTGGATGAAGATTCGATGTTGGAGGTTGCTCTCTTCAACTCAGGTTTCTTCGGCACTGTGGTCTTCGAAGCAGCTTTCGGTGACGGAGTGAGTCGTCTCTTTTTGGGAGCTGGTTCATTGGAAGCAAAAGGATCATCGAAGTCGTCAAAGAGAAGTTCGAAGTCATGAGTCTTCTTGGAGGGGTTTGAGGATCGATCTTGCCTCGATTGGCCATCCGGGGCCGACTTAGGAAGCGTAGATGTCTTCGGAGGTGTACTAGGAGGCCCGTTCAGTGGCGAAAGCGTGGTATCAAAATCGTCCGAGAGGAAATAGAAGTCGTTGCCTCCAACTAGCGTCGCAGACTGGGCAGGCTTGGAAAAGTCATTAGGCGGTGGATTTGGTCTCGTAGAGAGCCTTGATGTCGCTTCCGAGGCCTTTAATGGTGGGAGAATGATCCCGTCTGACGAGAGGTCGAACCAATCTTCGTTGCGGGGCTTGGACGTTCCATAGTTCAGGGCTTTACTAGGAAGTGCTGATTTGTTTACTTTGGGTCTGACGGGCCGAGGCAAGTCTGGACTGGACACGAGATCTATAATCTCGATTGGCATGTTGAGCCAATACCAGGAGTTGATCTGGTGAGAAAGCTGCAAGTGTGCGAAAGAGGTAAGGAGACAATTGCAAAGGGGGCGGAGATCGAACGGTCATGAATCTTAAGTTTCGCGCTAGACGCGACTAGAGAACCTACAGTCGCGTCCAAATCGCGAAGCACGTGACACGGGAGATTGATTTTCGTCCCACTCCCAGGCTACCTCCATCTCTTCGCAGCTCATCCGGACTGGTTGTTTGGACATTTGATGATATTGGAAACTTAATGAGCCTTTAGATAGCCCTCAAACAGTCACCGCCAAGTGGCCTAACCAGCCCTGAGAGCAAAATTCATGTGCCACATCTTCCACCGCTAACTCCAGCTTTAAATGCAATCATGGGTATGCGCTGAACCCGATTTACTACGCCGAACCATGCAAATGCCACATAAAATACTTCCTTGAAATGCCTCAGACGCCGGGTAACGAATCCAGAAAACCGGATTTGCCCATCAGGGCTCTCAACACGCTAATCAGTAGCTCATGCCACTTTCATCATCTTCCGTCCTATCTTCAATCCCACTTTCATTGTGCCCATTCCCAAGTCCGTTTCCTCCTATTCCCAATTCGAGATATATATCCTTCTGAATCGCCAAGAAATACTTCCTCAAGCTCTTCAAACCTCTCAAGAACCCGTTGTCAGGTAAATCAGGGTGTCTGGGAGGGCAAGGCCGCTCCTCGGAACGAAAATCTTCCTTCGTGACGCAGTTTGCGAAGTCCGCAATTTTGAAATCAATCTCCTTCCTCTCCGCACCAATCTCCTCCCCATTACTCTCGTCATCTCCATCATAAAACATCAGTAAACTCGCCGCATAAAATCGATATCCAGCTAGAGACTGAATGATGACTTCAAGCTCGCAGAGCTTGCGTAGAATAGTCGGGATATGCCGCAGAACGCTGGTATAGTTGACGCCGTCATACAAAAATCGTGTCAAGGCATTCTGAAACTCGGTGCCAACTTTGAGATCCCGGCCAAAGTATTTGTCTTGAAATATGTACGTCTGAGTTTTTGCATCCCAAACTTGCAGACCACAGACTCGGACCCCAAGCTGTCTAGAGGTTGTCTCTGCGCATTTCCGACGCTGCGACTCTTGCTTCTTTTTGTTTGCATCGACACCATACTGACGGGTTCCCATCTTGAGGTCCATAATGCAAGGCCGCTTCATTCCAGAAGTCAAGTCTTCTAGAAGAAGAAAATATTCTTTCCGGGTGCCCGGCTGAGCTCGTGCTTCTTTCGGATTCACTGGGCGAGGAGCTTGTAGAAGCTTTTGATCTTCGGGGCCAGCTGGTAGCATACTGCCTGTGCCTGAAGTGCCGGGAGACATAACATCTTGAGGATTTCTCGTATTCTTCGCATCAACTTTCTCATCGCTACCCGTCATTGACCTCACCAAATCGAGCCGCGGTTCAGGGTCCATCGCGAATAGATCTTCTTCCACGTCGCCCTTGTAGCCGGCATCATCGGCTTCTTCAAAGTACTTCAGGTTGCCTCGATCATCAGCAACTTCTGAAGGTTTCCGCCGCAAACCACCACTCGAATAGCGTCGTTGACGTTTACCAGTGGTCGCCTTCTCGGTATGATTAATTTCAGGTTCCGGCGCACTAGTCCCCGTCTTCGCGTCAATTCCGGAGACTTTCTCCTCTACCTGTAGCTTTTGGGGTTCAACTAGTTGAGCATCCGGCTGCATAGAACGAATTTTCTGTTCGGCGGCTGTCTTCATTGCTCTTCTTCGAATAGATTCTTCGGCGGGCTGCGAAGATGTCTGACTCTGCTGTGCAGTCTTGAGACTAGATTCTGAATTCGAATTACGCAGACTGGGTGGGTGTCGCCCTGTAAGAGAACGATGCTGCGATGCCGGCTTTTTGTGTCGCTGAATTGGAATCGGTTGACGAAGGAACGCATCTGTAAAGACTTCATTGCGTAGATCTTTGTTGACAGTAGTCATGCCCCAGCTTTGGGCAGGCTTCTCATATAATTTCGGCCGAGAGGGATCATCACGATACTCCGATGGTATCGGGGTAGGGGCGGAAATAGTTGCTGATATTGACATTGTAACATTGTCGCTCATGGATCGGTGCTGTGAGTCAATGAAGTTTGGATGGCCATGCAAGAAACTACTGGGCAAAATGTGTCTGTTATCCGTAAAGGTGACGGTTGGCACTGGGACAGAAGAAGACTGGATAGATTGGCTGATGACACGTGCATCTGCAGATTGCTTCTCGGCGGATGAGGGTTCATAAGTCGATGTAGACCCAACAGCACCGACGTTTGATCCGAGACCTCCTTTCTCAGAATCTTGATGCCCAACAATCGACTCGTCAACGTTCTTTTTCTCCGATTTCCGTCGCGACTGCTTCTCAAAGGTAACATTCAGAACGCCGATATATCTGAGAAAATAGAAAGACGCTGTTAGCAATCGTGTCCGGGGCTTCGACGCAACATTGAAGGATTGTTCACCAAAACCCAGCTTCAGGCCAAGTAATGAGAGAGGGAAATTGAGATTGACATACCTTGGGAGGAAGCTTAGTAGCTGCGGGTTATAGCGCTCCACTGTCTCGTAGAATTGATTCTCCCGATTGTTCAACTGCTTACAGACCGCACGCTTAGAGAAACGCCACATCGTTGTGTGACCTCCAACCTGGTGACGGTATGGTATCAATTCAATTGCGTCCAAAGGCTCCTTAGGTTTTTGTTGGTGATCATGAATATGTTGCTTATAGTCCTTAGACAGGCGGCGCTTAGTTTTCAGAGAACTTGATGGCGTGGTGTCAGAAGCGTCAGTAAGGCCGACGTCCGAGTCGCCAACTGTCGAATAGGCATTTTCGTCATGATCAGTGTCAGAGAAAGGTTTCGTATCAACATGTGGCCTCTCATTATCACGGAATGCATAAGGCTGCTTCGGTAGGCTTGGAGATGGAACTGGTCGAGATTTAGCGTCTTGGGGCAGATAACCTTCATCCACATCATCTGGCGAAACGACATGTTCTTCGAGCCATTGAGAGTCTTCTTGCTGGGTCTGGCCCGTCCAAGAAAATCCTGTCGCGCCCGTGGGCCCGTCTCTATCTAGCTTGGGCGAATCCCGAGGAGTTTGGTGTGGCAAGAAAACCGCCGAGGAGACTTGCTCCTCTCCGGAATCATCGCCCTCCTCTAGTGATTTCACCAAAGACAGATCCGCACCCTCCTGGACAGCAAGGACTTTTGAAACAGCCTCGTTTCCCTGAAAATCGTTCTTTTCATCCCCAGATGCGAGACTATTGGGCTTCGGCCTCTCCGACTCTGCGACAGGAAGACTTGATGAAAAGGAGGAATACTTTGGCGCGCCCGGCGTCAGGTTATGGGACTTCCGAATATCAGCAAGAAGTTGAGCAGGCATAGACTGCAATTGCTCATTGGAAATCACTTCAATGGTGTGTGTAGCATCAAAGTAGTCTTCAGCTGGTGCCAGGCCTTCCGTGGGATTCTGTGCAGGGTCCAGTTTATGTTTTGACGTGGGATCTTCCTGCTGGAGAGGTGAGTGAGGAGGACTTCTTATTTCCATAGAGCTGCTGCCCAGAGTACCAATCTCGGTGGGTTTCCGAGCATGAGAGTCTGATCCAGTCTGAGCCCTGCCATTATCCTGCCGGCCCTGGTTCTGCGAGGGAAATTGATCGTGTGAACGACCCCGAATAACACTATCCCGCTTTCTCGATCGATCTTCTGGCAGACCCTCCTTGAAGAACCTTAGACTGTGGCTAGATTTCCGACTCCGATTGCTGGGTTCGACTCCAGCCAGGGCATCGGTTATAGACCTCTCAACCTGCCCCCCAAGACCGCTGTCATCACCCTGTGCACCAATGGACCAGGTCTTCTCAGCAGTGATGCTCGGACGAGGCTCTCTCCAAGATCTGTATTCAGCTCGCACACCTTCTGTTGGAGGGTTGTTGGAAATTGAGTCTGGAGAAGTGGGGCGCAAGGGTCTTCCAGATTGGCTCATACCAGTATCACCAGCATTGATCGAATAAAGACTGTTCGGACGATCCTGTACCCTCTTCTCTTTCTCCGTCCGCTCTAATGATATGCCTCTGCCCCCAGCATTCTTCAGAAACGTGCGATGGTTTGCCAGATGCCCAGTGACTGCGTTCAAGTCGCGCAGGCTGAATTGGCTGGTGGGAGAGGCAGATCCGATGCTCATCATGTCATCTCTGGGAAGCTCGCCTGCAGACACTGTGGTCATCGTTGCCATCTCACCTGCAAGCATCTGCGTGCTATCTCCTGTGGTCATGCCATTGTCTTGTTGTTCATCTTCGAGCGGTCGATGCGATTGTGATCCCGGGGAGTCTCGAAGGTGGGGAATTTTGCCCGTGTCTGCAAAGGCAGATTCGTCTGCTTCGTAGGTCGTAGCTAGAGCCTGTGTCAACAACGAAGTGGAGCTTGATCTGGGAGGTTGAGTCCATGGCCGACTTTTGTGCTGGTCGGTGTCCCGAGAGCTTTTACGACCCTGCTCTCCTCTCACCGGTCCGGTGGATGCGGCATTTTCGGGCTCAGGAAGGGAGGTTGACATGAGGCGGACATCTATCGAGTCCTCATGCAATGTGGCAGGTTGGATGGCAGTTATTGGGCGGCAATGGCAGAGCCTAGGTGATAGAGAATTGTTGTGAGACCAGGATTGCCAGGGCTGGGCTCGATTTGCGAGTGCAGTGCCGCCACGGGGGTGACGGGAGAACGGTTGGGCGACGCGGCGGGAGGCCTGTTCCTCAGGCTAGTGGGCACGTTGTCGTTCCGCAGCTTGTATGGAGGGAGAAGGGGAGGCGGTGGTGTCTGCACACGGTGCGGGAGGGGCTCAGATTCGTTTTGAGATGTTGATTTTCTAAAGTGCGAAGCGACCAACCCCAATGCTGTCATCGAGAGCGCCACCGGAGCGGTACTGCCCCTGTCACAGGCGACAAGGCTAGCACGGGACGGCCGTGCGCAGTGCTTCCCCCTTTGCTCGCAACCTGTGCTGTTCAAGTCTCACTCAGGACTTTGTGGCCAGCCTTGGGCCAGCCTTGTGCACAGCAACAGCACCAGCTGCTACTGTTCGCTCTCCCCTATACTTACGACCAGACTCCCGCCCAAGGGCCGCTAGCATTAAAGTTCCGCAAGCCCTGGGCGTCTCCCTGTCACCGTGGTACACGCCGTTTTGCAAAGTTTTGTTCTCTGCTCAGGCCTGCGCGAGCTTCCAATTACAACCTATCAACAACCGTGAACCAGCAACGTGTTTGGCCGGGGATCGTTGACCGCCTCTCAGGTCATGACTTCACTATCGCTGCTCGAGCTCCAGCCTGTGTTACAAATCACTTCGAGCACAGCGCCAATATAATCGTTCGTTTGGGTCATTGAGAGGTATCTCACCATACTTGCGTGACCACCACGCTTGCTATTGGGCGAGTCGAGAGCCACGCAGCGGGCCGCGTCTGGATCCCACATGCTCCAGAGACCCGGCAGTGACATGATGTCTTGACCCCTATGAACTGGACGGAACTAAAGGCCCCGTCTCCATATTGACACGTAGAGAATAGTAGAGCTTAATTCGAAATAGAGACGTTGGGATCTTGGGAGGCTCTGTAGTTGATATGTGAGGCAATCACGTGGGGCACCTCTCACACTTCATAGGACACAAGTCGATCAATATGGTTCTGTTGCGGGTATCGCCGACTCCTAAGCCGTATCCTTTGGTCTGTAATATCGATCTTCCCTGACCCGTCCTAACGGGCGCAAAATCTGTCCTACCTTCAGAGACGTAGCCATCTTTCACACAAGTCCAAACAGCCTCCGTCTCTTGTGACCATTACTTTCCCGACGACCGCTAGACTTCAATGCCTTTGATCCCTTCGCCTTCTTTAGCTCAGCTTCAATTGACCAGTCATCTCCAAGAAAATCGGACATGTCTCCAATTGCATCATCCATGTCAAAGCTTGCCATAATATTTCCCATCCGTTTTTCTGGCGATTTGGGACTCATCTGGACGGAGCTCGGGGACTTGTTCCTTGTCCAAGAGTTCTCTTCTATGCGACCCATGTCTGCCCTTGATTTGTGCAGAGGTAATCTGGGGGAGAACCTTGAAAGTTGCCCATCTACAGAGGCTCTGCGATCTGCTGCAATAAAAGCTTCCGCTTGGGCGCTTAGATGGGGACTACTGTTCACCGGAGAACTTGTGTTCTGAGGCAGAGTGTGTTTGAATTGCCTGGCAGCAACAAAGTGGCCAATAAATTTAGGTAATGTTGCGGTGCCATCATCGTAAATATCTTCATCAGAGTCATGTCGCGGTGGTGGAGGAGATCCAGGACTTCTTCTCAAGCGATGGATCTCGCCATAAAGGTCGGGCTGCGAATTCTCTTTCTCCTCCGACTCTAGGACACCAAATGAAACTCGTTTGTTGGATTTCTTAGAAGACGGATTTTTCAAATTACTGGTCCACGGATTGTTTATTGCAGCATCAACAAGTGATTGAGTGTTGGGGAGCCCGTTGCTTTCCAAGTGATGATTCCTAGATTCCGGCTCCGGCGACGGGCTCATCAAGTCCTTGAACGGTGTAATCAACACAGCCGGGGTTTGTGGCCTTTCACCAGCTTGCCAATCGAGGCCCTCCGATCGATCATCGCTATCCGGAGAACTTAGTCTTTGCCCAAGACTACCAGCCACGGCACCGCCGCTCGTGGCCGGTGTACTACGATTAACTTGCCCATGAGGATTAACGGGAAGGAGTTCAAGATTCTCAGCTGCCCATGGGCTTTGCGGTCCACAGCCCTCCCAGCTTGTATCCGGATCGATGCTTGAAGCCTTCGGGTGAGCGTTCAGTGGTGGACGAAATTCTTCCAAATTGACAGGGGTAGGGATTTTGTCACTTGTAAGAGCCCCAAGCACTTCGCCCTCATCTGTTTGTTGTAACTGTGGCTCGTTGGTGTCCTTGGGTGAAATGTGTTGGGTGCGAGGAGTAGACACTGCAGGAGAGGGATCTGTTTCTGGTTCGGCGCCCTTCTCCGATGTTTCCGTACCGAAATCTCTTTGCTGAGAACTACCTCGTAATTGAGGAGTGTCGCCAAAGTCTGCGATTTCAGCGAGTTCATCCACTCCACCTTCCGTCGTCCTTATATTCCCTTCCAGCAAACTGTGAAAGGAGGCATTTACGCCACTCGAACGGGGAGCATGCCTTTGATCAAGAGGAGGATCCTGAACAAACCCTACTTCCATCATGTTCAGATCGCCAGTTTCGTGGGCCCGAGAATTGTTGCTTCGCGAGTGAGCTGGGGAGCTGGATGGTGGACCATGTTGAGAAGCGGATCTCTGGATGGCACTGATCACATCTTGAGTTTCAAGTGGTAGGGGCTCGAAAGGGATATTGGGTGTTGGCCTGGGTGGGGATGTATTGTACGACTGAGTGCTGCCATCATTTAGATCGTGAAATATGGCTCTCAGTTTCGTCGCGGATGATTTCGACGGACTCTTTCGTGGGCCTGGTAATGACTGCGAGTTGCCGGTAGAACCGCGTGATATTTTTGATCGCTGACTGCTACTCATCGATACAGGTTTGAGTGTTTGTGAAATCTGAATAGGAGACTTGCGATCTATGCGAGAAGGCCGCTTGGATGAAGTAGTTGCCCTTGGCGAAACGCACCCCATAGACAGAGCTGACGTTTGCTCCATAGCATCATCCATGAAATCCCAACTTTTATCAGACTGATTGCTCTTTTCTTGCATTTCATTTCCTGCCACCAGGGCCTCATCAACCAGCGGCGAAATAAGCTTTTGGTCGTAGATTTTGGCTTTTATTGAGTCCCCATCATCTGATACGTTCTCTTCCTGAGCTCCTTGTCTTGATGGCAGTGGTGTTCCTGATGGTGTAGTTTGGAGATGTGCTTTAGAGCTTCGTTCATTTTGCTTTGGCTTTAACCATTCACCATCCATCCTCTTTCTCTTCTTCTTGTACTGGAACATCTCTAAGTCCCGTGAAGATGGTGCTACTTCGGTGACGAAGCTGTATTCGTCCTCTTCCTCAAATTCGCGCAAGTGTCTATCACTTTGCAGTCCCAGAGACTGACGTCGAAATTTTGGGAGCTCATTCGAAATTGGGCTCAGGGTAACATCTCGGGCACTATCGTGGGAAGGTAAGATGCTATTGGGTGAAGGTTTGCGAGGTATTATGGCATCACATTCAACTCCCTCCACAATTACAGAAGAAACTTCTGTAGAACGATGGGACCTCCGACGCGGCTTTCTACTAGATTTGCTTCGTAACGAGCTTGAGAAGAACGCCTCTTGTGAAATTTCCTGAAGCTCATCGTTCTCATCTTTATGCAGCTGAGAGTTGCTGGCGTCTTGCTCTATCGACGATCGTTTATGCGCGGAATTCAGTGCAGATGCAGATGTTATCGACGCTTGACCGCGGTCGTGTGAAGCAAAATCTGGCGTGGCAGTGTCCATGGTAACATCTATTTGTCCCTGGGCTGATGCTATATCTGCAAAGCTGACTGAGAAACGTGAAGTCGTACAGGTTGTTTCGTTGTTTGATTCACTCCGTTCAGGAAAACTGTGATGCTGCCGGCGATATTTGTCGGCCACTTCATGGTGAGGTGTAGGTGTTGGAATCTCAGGACCGTCCCACCGAGCACGTTTAGAAACATAAGATCCTTTCAGCCAGTGAGCATCAACAGGTCTCTTTGTTCCTTTTGTCTTCATCCCCACACGTTCACTGGTATATGGGGTTTCACTATGGTGGTTGATCATTGATTGATCTTCATAAGGATTTGTTGGCCTCGAGTTGTGCTCCAAAAATTCGGCTTTCGTAAGGTGGTCTTGCGACTCTTCGAGGTCCAATTCCACAAAAGTACTCCTAATTTCAGGTGGAGTATCCTGTTCCATGGAGCCGTCTCTATTGATGCGTTGTGCCTCAGCCTGCGCCGAAGCCTTGCACCAGGCGAGCGCCTCCGTGGGGCCCAAATAACCAAGCCCATGGTCTGCTGCTCTCTTCATCACCTTCTCTCGTGTAAAAAGCATGTCTTCTGAACCAGGCTGCCACCATTCGTCCTGCTTGGGAACCCAACGCCAGGGATTTACCCACCCAGATAAAGGTCCCCTTAGGGTCGCAGATTGTAGCACCGGCAAATGGCCTCGCATGTATCGTTTGGCGTGGTCCTCGTATCGCAAACGTTTCTGCTCAGTCTCTTCCGCAGTCTCCTCTGCGTCCGACCCGGGCCAAATGACATCCTCCGGTCCAAAAGCTGGCGAGCAATAGTATGGCGCATCTTCTTGTTCTCCGATGCTTAGTTCACTCGTTTTGTTGTAGGGCTCCATAATTATGGGCGGCTTTGGGCATGAATGTTAACGTTGAGTCCATTGAGTAGGCGGGGCTGAGGTGGTTGTGAATCGCGTTACCGCGTTAACCTGTTCACGAAATCGCGTGAACATGGAAAGTTAAAGTGGTGGTCACGTGCTCAATAATTTCGTCGCTCAAGGCGGTATCGTATGAACGGAAGCACGACTTTGAGGTTAAAAAGTAGTTCCTCGATCAAGATAATCATATGGTGCAATTTCGTATCGAAGTACTAGTCAGCTTTGTTGCTTAAGAGCATCGAATGAGCTCAACCTAGCTTAGAGTACCTTTCAAATTCACGAAACCTAAGCAGTAAGTGAAACTCAATTGAAGACCCCAGACTTCATTATGTCACGTCCACCAAATCTCCGCTGCCTGAAATCTGTCTCATCAATCTTCTCTGGGCAACTTCCCGCAGTAGACACGAAAAGCCGCGCTCAGATTTTAATTCCTATGTCAAAATCGGTATAGCTCATATAGAGAAATATTGCATTTGGAGATGTATAAGATGAAAGGAAAGCTGTCTGAGTCTCGGCCGCAGGGTGAGGAGTATCTATGGGGACACCTCAATTGATCCCACCTCCCTGAGTTCGATAAGTGATATTCAATTGCACTTTGTACAGTATAAAACTCTCTGCTCAAACGGATTCTGAGGGTGATGCGGGGTTGGTTGCTACAGCAACAAAAACAAACCCCTGCTCTTCTTTTGGAACCGCGTTGACGACAGACCGAGGCGAACGACAACGCGTCCTCGAAACAGCCAGAGAATATTAACAGCAGCTATACGTACTCGAAGACAGCTAATCCATCCTCGATTCCATTCATACAACCACAAACTTGAACAGAACGCGCAAACCGAAGATAACACGATTGCATTTATGGCCACATAATATTCGAGCGATTCTATACTTTCCGTCGCAATGGAGCAGGCATGGCTGGATTCGCTCTCTGAGGATTGGGTTTCTCAGCCTCGATCAGGATCTCCTGTACAATCGTTGCCCTCCCTGTCCAGCACATCAGACACGTCCCAAGCTCGTGCCGCGTCGAGTCGCATACCAAAATACAACCCTCAAAAGCAATCATGGACTGCTGGGCAGGACGGCGCAAACAGTCCTTTGAGCGAACGAAGTCTGAACGAAAATAATATCCCATTGTCACAACGCAGTGTGCGACATCCTTCGAAGCTCCGCGAGGTAACAAACGGGAGCCGCGGCAGACGCCTGTCTCGAACGATGTCAGCTTCAACAACGCAATCCGTGCAATACCATACCATTCAACACAAATCTGGCAGCCTGTCTCCCCAGAAGGATAGAAAAGAGACGCCCGAGTGGAAGAGACGACTCATACATGGAGACGTTGCATACGGCGAACAACGCGACCTCTTCAGCCCAGCAGGCCTCGAGAATATTTTCCGCCCGCCGCCTGCTCAATCGCCAACGAAACTGCCCTTAGCAGACTTTGAGGTTGGTAGTGTCATCATGCCATCAAGCCCACCACCATATAATCTTGGTCATACAAATGCGCGCAAGGATGAACGAGCTATTGAAGAACAACCTGGAGAAACCCAGACTCGTCAGAAACCGCGAGTTATGAAATACAAATTGGCAGATGAGGGCGAGAGCGACTTTTCGGCAAACGATTTGAGTCGAAGCAGCAGCTTCCAGCCAATAAAATTGAAGTTTCAGAACCAGCAACGAGAGATTGACTGTTCGGACAATAGTTCCGACGCAGCATCGTCTGTCGTTCGACACGAAGGACGTGTTGACGAAATTGGAAGGAGTGTCAGTGGTCAAAGTGATATTCGGAACGAGGAACTCAGTCCCATATATATCGGCAGACACAACACGACTGACGGAAAAATCGACTATACGGCACTGAATCTACCTGCCGACGAGCTCCAGCGCCGGCTGGAAAACATTCAAGAAGAAAGTGCTCTCTCATCTGACGAGATTCAAGACACCTTTTCTGAAGAGCTTCCAGCAAATATGACCATCGACACAGATGACTATGCGCACAATGGTCACTTCGTCAATCTTCGGAGGGGGGGCCGATCCCAGGAAGGTTCCTTCCAAAAACGAATGTTGAGCCCTTCATCGCTCCCGGCAATTGATGAATCAATCCTGTTGCCTGAAGAGTCCATGCAAGCCAGCACCCCTAAGCAACTCCCTAACATTAAGAAGACAAGAGCGTCAAACGAGTACCAGCCGCCTCAATCACCGCCTCGGTCTCCACAAGTTCCACGTGCACCTCATCCTAGCCCCACTAAGTCAACGAGCAAGGAGCAAAAATCCACATCGGGCAGCCCGTTAAAGCTTTTCGGGACGTTTGACACTTTTACGAACCAGACCTTGTTGCGAAGACTAAGTCAATTTGAAGCCAATAGCGAGAGTGGTGCAAATACTTCCTCGTCTGCACACCAGGAATCAACACAGCCCGATATGAACGAAGCTTTTGTTGCGATTTCAAGCTCCGAGAAAGTCTCGCAACGCAGTCATCATCATCATCCGCGAGAGGCTAGGAACTTGAACAGCTTCGGCCGAGGCGAATTGGACAGTTTCCAATTCAGCGAAGAAGTGTCATATAGTTCAAGTCGATCAAATGCACAGGATGAAGATAAGGAAAATTTGACGTTACCCATTCTCAACCCGGACACTCAGACCGCGTTCAAATTTCAACTTGAGCCTTCGCCTGCTCTCGATGATGACTTTGTTGTTGAACGTCGAGCAAAGTATACCGATACTACAAGCACAACGAGGCATATCATCAGCGTTCGAAAGACTATGCGACCAGCCACGGGTAATTCGGACCAATCTTCTGAACTACCTCACTCTCAGCGAATCGAGAATCTTCAGACTCCTCGAAAAAGGAATGGAAGTGGAGAAGCAGCAGGCAAGAGGTTACCAAAAACTCCGCTGAAAGACCCTACCCCAAAACGTCGACGAACGCTACATAAATCCGAAATCACCTACGAGGAGGGGAAAGACGTTGCCGAAGATCTCGATTTTTTGGTGGAAACTCATCAGCAGATGCAATCAGTCATTGGCAGAAAGCGAAAAGACGCCAGGCATGACAATGATCAGCAAGCAGCAAATCCAACAGTTCTTGCCATGCGCCAGATATTACGACCACGTACACCAACCCCAAGTCAACGAAGTAGTCAGCAACATGCTCGGGCGATTCTTCAGGAGTTAGACCTTACGTCTTCAGAACGTGTCCGACTGTTGCAAGAGAAGAAACTTGCTAAGATACAAGCAGAGCTTGACTCAACCGATCCCCTCAAAGCGTCTACAGCTCTTGGAGTAAGCCAGCAGATGCTAGCTGATAGTCGGAAAGGTTCTGTTACCACTCAAGACTTTCTTGATGAGGCAAAGAAAATTATGGCAGGTATTCGAGGCAAAGCAAGACCAAATAGTGGCCTCA
>Ga0302140_10003839_pt1 | contig 19201 bp, 16 predicted proteins | sample I_Bog_E1_1_FD_202095 | JGI IMG/M metagenome (GOLD analysis project Ga0302140, IMG submission 202095) | Peat permafrost microbial communities from Stordalen Mire near Abisko, Sweden - I_Bog_E1_1 | ecosystem: Environmental > Terrestrial > Soil > Wetlands > Peat | place: Sweden: Abisko, Stordalen... | reverse complement strand
ACCGCGACCGGTGTCAAGATTGACGGGGTAACGTCCGACCAGCGCGTCTTCGGCATTTATGGGCCCGGCCAGGCGCGCGATGTGCTCTCCCAGTTGCTGCAAGGCTCCGGCTACAACGTCATCATGATTGGGGATCAGGGCGAGGGCACACCGCGCCAGATTCTGCTTAGCATGCGCCAGTCTGGCGCCGCCTCTGCTACTCCCAAGGCTAATCAGACTAACAATGAAGACGAAGAAGACGAACCGCCAGCCCCTCAAGAGCCCGAGCCACCGGTCCGTCCCGCCTTCCCCCCTGGAGTCCCGCCCCGCAGCCCGCAGCAGATCATGCAGGAGATGCAGCAGCGCCAGCAGCAGATTCAACAGCAGAATCAACCGCAACAGCCGAATCCGCCGCAACCTCAGCAGCCGCAGAACTAAATCGGTTGTTGACGATTTTGGAGTGAGCAGGAACTTTAAACCCTTATGAGAAATGCCGAATTTAAGCGGCAATATGGCCCGGATCCTTACCCTGGAATCCTGCACCGATAGAAAATGCTTTGGGGAAACAACTGTTTGCTGGAGCCAGATCGCACTTAATCTCTATTTCAAGAAGAAACTGTAAATCACTTTCCAATTGCCGAGAAAATTGGCAACCTCGAACTCGTTTTTCACACCTGAGCCGCGCTCGCACGAGCCTTAACCACCACAACCTGACTTTGCGGCCGCATCATTGCGAACCCCGCCCGCAGCAGCCAGTAGGCAGCCAGAACGCCAAAGGCCATCGAACCAGCCGACGCTGCAATCAACATTACAAAATTCACTAGCTCAGTCATCTCGCCGCTCTGCCTCATTCATCCTTGAATCTTTAACTCTTGCGCCCTTTGGTTTCTTATCGACCCGAATCATCCTGTCTCTACCAAAATACTTTCCAGATTCTCTCAGAAGTCGAGGACATCGTGGCACCAATCCCTATTGATCAATGGGATACCCGGCCAGTTTTGATGCATGAGGCCGGGTCAATCCCATTTTGGACCTGAGACGCAGATATGGGCGGGTATCTATTTCAGTTATGCGCCACTATGCCGATGGGGACGACTCCGGGACGCCCGCAAATTCAGGGTCGGCCGAATACCTGCCTCATCTGCTGCATCTCATTCTTCGATGATGACCTCGCTATGTATCATGGTTATAGTGACCATTTCCCCGCTTGCCTTATCCTTTGATGCTTGATTAACCGCAACCTGTTCCGACTTGTACGCTGAAACCTATCATGGCCATCACTCACATCTCGGTGCGCGGGGCACGCCAGCATAATTTGCGCGACATCAACGTGCGCATCCCCCGCAACACGCTCACCGTGGTCACCGGTCTCTCCGGTTCCGGCAAGAGCTCGCTTGCTTTCGACACGATTTATGCCGAAGGCCAGCGCCGCTACGTCGAAACCCTCTCTGCATACGCCCGGCAGTTCCTGGATCAGATCGAGCGCCCGGATGTTGATTCGATTGAGGGGCTGTCGCCTGCGATTTCCATCGAACAGAAAACGACCAGCCGCAGTCCTCGGTCGACCGTGGGCACAATCACCGAGATTTACGATTACCTGCGCCTGCTCTACGCCTCCGTGGGCACGCCTCACTGTCCGAATTGCGGGCGGCCCATCGCCCGGCAGACAGCCGAGCAGATTGTGGCGCGCATTCTCGAACTCGGGCGCGGCGAGCGCGTCACCGTAATGGCGCCTATTGTCCGCGGCCGCAAGGGCGAGTTCAAAGACCTGCTCGATCATCTTGACCAGCAGGGTTTCCGCGCGCGGGTGGATGGCGAGTTGCGCGACCTGTCTGAGCCGCTGTTGCTGGATCGGCGTAAAAACCACACAATCGAAGCAGTGATCGACCGCATCCTGCTCAAGCCATCGGTTCCAAACGCGACGGCACCTGCCGCGCCCTCATCCGCAGCCAGCAAGCCTTCCGTTGAAAAGCGTCTGGAACAGGCGGTCGTCAAAGCACTTCAACTCGCCAACGGCCTCGCGCTTGTGGCGGTCGCGGGCGCACAAGATCAGCAGGAACAGCTTTTCTCTTCATCCATGGCGTGCCCGGATTGCGGTCTCGATGTCCCGAAGCTTGAGCCGCGGAGTTTCTCATTCAACTCCACATTCGGCGCGTGTCCTGAATGTCACGGCCTTGGTTCTCTCTACGATCTCGATCCCGCAAAGGTCATCACCGACTGGTCGAAGCCGCTGCTCGATGGTGGCCTCGGGCCGGGCTCGGCATCGCAATATCTTCTCAAGCTGATTCACCTGGCCGCGGACAAATACAAAATCGATCTCAAGCTTCCCTTCGAAGACCTGCCCGTCAAACACCAGCACATTTTGGTCTACGGGCCGCCGAAGGGTGAAGCGCCACGGACAGGTTTCCACGGGATTCTTCGCTTCTTGCGCGACACGATTGACGAGGCCCGCAGCGACGGTTACCGCGAATACATGATGAACTTCATGTCGGCCACGCCGTGCCCAGTCTGCCGTGGCAAGCGTCTGCGCCCTGAATCGCTGGCTGTCAAAATCGGCGGCCTGTCCATCGCCGACTTTACTGCGCTGCCTCTGAACCGTGCGCTGTCCGCGGCCATCAATATCAGCTTCACGGCACGCGAGGCTTTGGTAGCTGACCGCATCCGCCGCGAAATTGTCGAGAGGCTCGAGTTCCTGTGTGCAGTAGGCCTCAACTACCTGGCACTTGACCGCAACGCCGCGACCCTTTCCGGCGGTGAGGGACAACGTATTCGTCTCGCAACACAAATCGGATCGCGCCTCCGCGGCGTACTCTATGTTCTCGACGAGCCTTCTATTGGACTGCATCAGCGCGATAACATGCGGCTTATTCAGGCTCTCGAGCGGCTTCGCGATCTTGGCAACACAGTCCTCGTAGTCGAGCACGACGAAGACACGATTCGCCACGCAGACTATGTGCTCGACCTCGGCCCTGGCGCCGGACGCCTTGGCGGACACGTTGTTGCACAAGGCACACCGGATGAGATTATGGCTTGCCCCGAGTCGCTTACCGGCCGATACCTTTCAGGCGCAGCCACCATGTTGCAGCGCGCCCATCCGCGTCCCCTTACCGGCAAATGGCTCACCGTCACCGGCGCTCGCGAACACAACCTTCAGGATGTGACCATTCGCATTCCGCTCGGGGTCATGACCGTCGTCACTGGCGTAAGCGGCAGCGGCAAAAGCACGCTCATCAACGACATTCTCTACCGCTCGCTGGCCCAATCCATCTACGGCTCACGGGAGGAACCCGGCGCGCACGACTCCGTCACCGGTGCAGATCAGTTGGACAAAGTCGTTCGCATCGATCAGTCGCCAATCGGTCGAACCCCGCGATCGAATCCTGCAACTTACACGCAGGTTTTCTCACCCATCCGCGATCTGTTCGCCATGCTCCCTGAATCGCGGGAGCGCGGCTACAAGCCTGGGCGCTTCAGCTTCAACGTAATGGGCGGCCGGTGCGAAGCCTGCCAGGGCGACGGCCAGCGCCGCATCGAAATGAACTTCATGCCCGACGTTTATGTTCAGTGTGAAGTTTGCAACGGCCGTCGCTACAACCAGGAAACACTGGCGGTGAAATTCAAGGGCCACTCCATTGCCGATGTTCTTGATCTGACTATCGAAGACGCACTTACAATCCTCGAAGACGTCCCGAATGTCCGCCAGAAGTTGCAAACTCTGGTTGATGTCGGTCTTGGCTACGTGCATCTGGGCCAAAGCGCGACCACGCTTTCCGGCGGCGAAGCCCAGCGCATGAAGCTGGCTCGTGAATTGAGCAAGCGGCAGACAGGCCGCACGCTTTATCTGCTTGACGAGCCGACGACGGGCCTGCATTTCGATGACGTGCGGAAGCTGCTTGAAGTTCTGCACCGGCTCGCCGACCTGGGCAACTCCGTCATCATCATCGAGCATAATCTCGACGTCATTCGCAATGCAGACTGGATCCTCGATCTCGGCCCCGAAGGCGGAGAAGACGGCGGCCGGATTGTCGGCCAAGGACGGCCTGCGAAAATCGCCGCCACGCCCGATTCCTACACCGGCCAGTTCCTCACCCGCTATTACGCGTCGACCAACGGAAAACTCTCCGCCATCGAACCTGTCGAAGATTCGGAACAGGACTTGATCGAAACTCCGTCCGATCCAACCACCACAGAGGGTGCACCATCTTTTCTTCGTACTTCAGAAGAGAGGGTGGGAAGCCCCGACCCTGAACCGGCCAAACCAAAGCGCGCCCGCCGCAACACTCCGGCAGAAGACGACCTGGCTGCAACACGCGCCAAGTCCAGCCGTCCCGTTCAGGCCGAGACGAAAGCGAAGGCTACCGGCCAGCGCGAAAAGAAAACGGGCCGCGCATGAGCACCCTTCCGGAGCACGAAAAACTCGACCCGGAGCCCGGCGCGCCGCGCCAGAAAGACTCGCTCACGCATGAAGATTTCCAGTCGGCGGTGAACAAATATTTTCCGTACGAAGTTCCCAAATACGTCGAGCCTCAGGAGTCAGAGCCTCCCAACGAACCGCCGCTGTTTGCATCGTGGTCGGAACCTGAAGCTCTTCCGCCGCCGCAGCGGATTCCCAATTTTGGCGATCTGGGGATTCTCGCCCTACTAGCCCTCCTCGGCCTGCTTGGGGCCAGCCTTCTCACGCGAGTCGCACTGAACTTTCATCTCTGGGGCGTTTCTACCGTTACGAAGGCTCTCAACGACATCCACTACACAATCGGCACGATGGCCGCCCTTTACGTGATCACCTTTGCTGCCGCCGCGATCCTGTTTCCGTTCCTGTGGCACAAAGGCCTCTTCGCTGGCTTGCAATGGAATGCTTCGACCGCGCTGCGTCTTCATTGGCGACTGATGGGAGCAGCGGGCGTATGTTTTGTGCTCGCCATGGTCGATGAAGTTTTGCTCCCCGGCCCGACGAACGCACCCATCGACAAACTGTTTGAAAACGGAACCGCTGCCTGGCTTCTCTTCGCTTTCGGAGTTACCGTTGCGCCCTTCTTTGAAGAAGCGATCTTTCGCGGCTTTCTGCTTCCGGCTCTTTGCACCGCGTTCGATTGGTCCGTGGAGAAGGCAACTGGCTATCCACCTCTACCGCTGGAATCGAATGGACATCCCCGCTGGTCTCTGTCGGCCATGGTCTTCGGCTCCATCGCCACCAGTATTCCTTTTGCGCTCATGCATGCCGAACAGACCGCGTGGTCGCTTGGGCCGTTTCTTTTGCTCGTGTGCGTGAGCCTGGTGCTCTGCTGGGCTCGCCTCAGCACTCGTTCGCTGGCTGCCAGCGTCCTGGTCCACGCCAGCTACAACTTTCTGCTCTTCTCGCTCATGCTCCTCGGCACCGGTGGCTTCAAGCATCTCGATAAGATGTGAAAGACTCACCGCAAGGAAACCAGTCAAGTCTGGAGAGACTCGCCTATGATTGCGCCCAGGTCCCTGCTCCGTATTGCATTCGCTTTTGTTGCACTCGCCGCCAGCTTGTCGGCACAGGATCGCTCCTATGGCCGCTCCGTTGTTTCAACCCAATACGGCATCGTCGCGACAAGCTATGTTCAGGCATCCCAGGCTGGCGCGAGAGTCTTGGAGCAAGGCGGCTCAGCGATTGACGCAGCCATAGCGGCCAATGCCGTTCTCGGAGTCGCCGAGCCGATGACCAACGGAATTGGCGGCGACCTCTTCGCAATTTACTGGGACGCAAAAACCGGCAAATTATACGGCCTGAACGCCAGTGGCTGGGCACCGAAGGCCTTGACGATCGAACATCTGAAAGCCAAAGGCATTGCTGAAATGCCGCAGGCAGGCATCGATTCCGCAACTGTGCCCGGCGCCGTGGATGGATGGCAAAAACTTCACGACCGCTTCGGCAAGCTACCGTGGAAAGACCTCTTCCAACCTGCAATTTTCTACGCGCAAAATGGTTATCCTGTCCCGGAAATCATTCACGATTACTGGAAGGCCACGTTGCCGGCGATGATGCAGAATCCGGAAAGCAGCCGTGTGTTTTTGCCTGGGGACAAAGTGCCGGAGACGGGCCAGGTCTTCCGCAATCCGGACATTGCCGCGGCTCTCACTCGAATCGCGAATGAGGGCGAGTCAGCGTTCTACAAGGGCGCGATTGCACAGGCGATCCTCAAGTCGTCCGCGGACCTGGGAGGCACCATGACCGCGGAGGACCTTGCTGATTATTCCGCGGAGTGGGTCGAGCCAATTCCCACCAACTATCGCGGATGGGCCGTCTACGAGCTACCTCCAAATGGCGATGGCATGGCCGCTTTAGAGATGCTGAACATCATGGAGCAGTTCAAGCCTTCTCCCGACGGGCCCCACAGCGCCGCCGAGTTACATACCAGAATTGAAGCGATGAAGCTGGCTTACGCGGATGTCAAGGCGTACGACGGCGATCCCCGTTTTTCGAAGATTCCGGTGAAGGAATTATTGTCCAAAGAATTCGCAGCAAAGCGTGCCAGCTTGATTGACTCAGGCAAGGCCAATTGCACCGTCGCACCTGGCGCTCTGACGGGGAGCGATACAACGTATTTTTCGGCCGTTGATCGCGACGGAAATATTCTCTCCATCATTCAGAGCAACTATTCGTCTTTTGGATCGAAAGTAACCGTGCAAGGTATGGGCTTTGTGCTTCAAAACCGCGGCGGCCTGTTTTCACTGGACCCCAAATCGCCCAATGCGCTGGCGGGACGAAAGCGCCCATTTCACACAATCATTCCAGCATTCATGGAGCATGGAGATCAGCATATCGGCTTCGGCATCATGGGCGGCATGAATCAGCCTCTGGCGCACGCGCAGTTCGTCTCCAACATTGTGGATTACAAAATGAATATTCAGGCCGCAATGGAGGAGCCGCGGTTTACAGTCGACGCGAAACTCGGATGCAACATAGTGATCGAGTCGCGCGTCACGCCTGCGTCCATCGATCAACTCACAAAAATGGGCCACGTGCTTGAAGTACGCAAAGAGTACTCAACCACAATGGGGCGAGGCCAGGCGGTGTTGCGCGACAGTGGGACCAAGGTCAACTTCGGGGCTTCCGATCCGCGGGCCGACGGTGCAGCTGTACCCGAATCACCGAAGAGCTTCGAAACGAGCTCCCAATGAATCCACAGCTCGAAGACCCATTACAATCGAAAACGATGACCATTGACAGCCACGCCCAGCTACTACTCGCTTTGCTTGCCCGCATCAGCTTTCGCCTCGGCCAGTTCAAGCTCTCTTCCGGCGGCACCAGCGATTATTACATCGATTGCCGTACGACGACGCTGCACGCAGAAGGCGGCCGTCTTACCGGCCACGCCATCCTTGAACTCCTTGAGGCTAACGGCATCGATGCGGACGCCGTTGGCGGGTTGACCATGGGCGCCGACCCAATTGTCTCGAATGTTGCTACGGCCAGCGCCTGGCGCGCCCTGACCAAGCCAACCGCGCCACTGCTGCATGGGTTTCTGGTCCGCAAGGCTGAAAAGACTCACGGCACAGGACGCCGCATTGAGGGCTTCTGCCACCCTGGCGCGCGCGTGGTGATTGTCGATGACGTTTGCACCACCGGAGCTTCCACCATCCATGCAATCGAAGCGGCTCGCGAGGCTCAAATGGCCGTTGCCGCGGTCGTTTGCATTGTCGAGCGCCAGGAAGCCAATGGCCGCCCTGCGGTTGAAGCGGCTGCTGGCGGCGCGCCCTTCCTGAGCCTCTTCACAGCGAACGACGTACGCGCCGAGCACATTCGCCAGCAGCAACAGGCGCTGTAAAGAATCGCAGCGCAGCCGCGCCTCACGACTCGAACAATCCCGCCTCAGGCTGCTTGATCGAGCAAAACCGCTTTAAGCTGCGACGTGTGCACTTGAATGCGGTCCTTGTAGCTGATCAGCCCGAGATCGCGGAAGCGATTCATGAAGAAGCTCACACGTGATCTGGTAGTGCCGATCATCTCGGCCAGTGTTTCCTGCGTGACTGGCGGAATAAAGGTTTGCGTTTCGCCCGGCTTTCCGTGCTCCGCCATCAGCAGGAGAGTTCGCGCCAAGCGCTTTTCGCTTGAATTGAAGATCTGGTCCACGAGGTCGGCCTGCGTGCGTTGGCTGCGAGCCAGGAGGTACGAGAGGAACTGGTCGCTGAATTCAGGTTCCTGATGCAGCAGGCGCATCATTTCCCCACGCCTGATCTTGAACGCTGTGCTTCGATTCACGGTTGTCGCCGTTGCAACACGCATGCCCGGTGTCAATCCAAGAGCCTCTTCGCCAAAGAAATCCCCAGGAAAGAGAAGTGTGACGGTTGCCTGTTTCCCTTTTTCTGAAACCACGCTCAGCTTTGCGCGTCCCTGCTGAAGACAGTAAATCGAATCCGCAGGATCTCCCTGAGCAAAAAAGGAATCTTCAGGTTCCAATTCAACAATTCGACGCCCAAGTCCGACGCTCGCAAGAAAGGCGGCGGGATCTAAATGCATGTCATTCTTTTCGTCCAATTTCATACTCCCTCCAAAAAAGCCGGTGTCTTGAACAAGATGTTCCTACCGTGGAAGCAGCCAGTTTTCATTCAAGATGTGGGTTAGGGCGCACAGACTCAACGGCACAGTGCAATGCGCCCGGGATTTGCCGGCTCAATGTGCCGGCTTGAATTTGCGAATTGACCCGCGGCAGAATGAACGCTGCTCCAACCTTGCCGGAGCAGGCGTCGGCCGGGGCTTAAAGTGCGGCTCGACGTCCCGTCAAGAGATTGACGATCAGAACAATCGCCGCAACGACCAGCAGCAGGTGAATCAGGCTGCCTGCAACATGCAAGCTGAAACCCAAGACCCAGAGAAGCAGGATCACTACAAATAGAGCCCAGAGCATTGTTTCCTCCTTATTATTCTTGTTGTTTTCGTCGCAGGCGCTTGATGATCAACGGCGTGTCACGCGCCTGCGAGCATGTACCACCATCGACTGCTACTGCCCGCTGGCAGCAGCAACCTTCGCCTGTTCCTTTGCGCTTCTTACTGCGTCAAGGAAGGACTGAGCTTGCGGAGGAGGCGGTACCTCGCCGCGCAAAATTCGACGCGTGGGAATGTCTCCGCCGTAGATCGCTTCAGTAGAGTCATCGTCACGACGAATTGCAGCGCCGTTCAGCGTGATTCCAGCAAAGATTCCCTTTGCACGCGAGTAAGTGAGGATTTCGGTGTTGAGCTTCCAGTCGGTGTCTGCCGAGGCATGACGTCCGACCGGGCCGGCTGCCGCAGAGGCGTCGCCGCCAATTTCGAACTTACTGTTGATCAAATGTTCCATGCCCTTGTCGCCCTGGACAACCAGAACCAGATCGATGCCTTCCACACCAATCTGGAGGCCCCAGCTGCCGCCAGTGATGGTAAAGAACGCCGGTGCGCTCCACCCGTTATCCGTACGGCACGTCGCGACACCCCTACCATTTTCGGCACCAAATACAAATCCGCCCTTCAGCAGGTGAGGCACCACAGCGATACACTTGGCGTGATCCAGAACCTCTTCTGGAATACCTTTGTCAGGGGCCGCCATAATTTCATGCAACACGGCGCCGGCATGTTCCATCCGTTCGTCCGTCGCCTCGCGCGAGGTCCCTGCCCACGCAAAGCTTGTAAGACTCAGCACCGCAGCACAAAGAATTGCTTTCTTCATAACGCTCCTCCAGTTCCTCTCGAACTCGTCTTCTTTTTTTGTTGGACTGACTTTCATTCGCACTACTCGTACACCAAGACTTGATGCGCCCGGATTCGTTATTGTTGCTTTTGGGGCATAATCTCGATGGCTTTATGAATCGCCGCTCTATGGCGGGGCTTGTCGACACGACGAGGAGAAGACACTTTCCTGACCTCTTTTTCCTGCTTGTTTTGATGCGCGAGCCCCCCAGGCTGAGGTTTGCTGTTGCCGCTCGGAGGTTCGGTGTTGCCGTTCCATTGCTTGACCAGGAACATCGCTTTTCTGATTGCTTCGCTGGTCGTTCCGTTCTCCCGATCTTCGTGAACAGTCTCCGGCTTTTGAAAAACCAATTCTCTTCCGCCATGCATGGCTCAGTCCCCCCTGAATCGTCGACTGGATTGCTCCCGTGGTTTATTTCCATCGCAATTTCGAAGCCAAGCTGGAAAAAATCGATTAACTTAATGAAAATATGATGCTTACTTGACATTAATGGAGTTCACGAAGCGGTTCCATGCCGTGTAATTCTTACCTTTTCTTGCAAGGATTGCGCACGTAGCACTCCCCATTTCCCGGGCGCTAAATTAACCCGCTAAGCTATTAGTTGGCACTTGGGTAATTGCCTTCAGACCATGGACCTCTATGAGAAAATCCGCACGCTCCCCACGCAGCCGGGCGTTTACTTGTATAAGAACGCCGAGGGAGAGGTCATCTACGTCGGCAAGGCGAAGAACCTTCGCTCGCGCGTCCGCTCTTATCTTTTAGAAGCCTCGCAAGCCAACGCTAAAACGGGCTCTCTGATGCGCGAGGCCGTCGATCTTGACTACATACTCGTTGCCAATGAGCACGAAGCCCTGGCGCTTGAAAACAACCTCATCAAGCAGCGGCATCCCCGCTTCAACATTCTGCTGCGCGATGACAAGACCTATCCCTATGTGAAGCTGACTTTAGCTGATCGTTACCCCAAGGTCTTTGTCACTCGACGTCTTCGCAAAGACGGCGCGGCTTATTATGGACCGTACTTTCCCGGCAATCTTGCGTATCGGATCGTGGAGCTTATTCATCGCAGCTTTCTGATCCCGAGTTGCAAGGTCGATCTCTCGCGCTACCATCCACGCGCGTGCCTGCAGTACTACATTCATCGCTGCCTGGGCCCTTGCGTCGAAGGATTCACCACCCCGGAGCTCTACGCAAATGCCGTTCGCGATGCACAGCTATTTCTCGAAGGGCGGCATGCGGAACTCGAACGGAAACTTACCAACCGCATGATTGCAGCAGCTGAGGCCGAGCAATTCGAAGCGGCCGCTCGGCTTCGCGACCAACTCTCGACAGTCCATCAGCTTCAGGAAAAACAGCGCGTAGCCACAGCTGAACAGGACGATGACGCCGATGTATTCGGCTATCACTTTGAAGCGGGGAGCCTGGCCGTCAATCTTTTTCACGTCCGCGCAGGGAAAATAGTAGATCGCCGCGAATTCTTCTGGGACGACCTGCCGGAATTGCTCGAAACAGCGGACGATGTGGAAGATAACGAATCCGAACCCGCCACTTCCGAACCGCAATTCCATGCCGGCGCAGTCTTCAGCGCCCTTCTCAAGCAGCTCTACATCGATCAGCACTACGTTCCACGCACCATCCTCATCCCCGTCGACTTCCCCGATCGTGAATCCCTCGGCGACCTGCTCAGCGAGCGCACAGGCCATCGCATTGAACTGGCCGTACCTCTACGCGGGGAGAAGCGATCCCTTGTCGACCTCGCCGGCCAGAATGCAAAGCAGTCCTACACGCAGCGCTTCCGGGTTCTCGAGCCTAGCCGCAAGGCTATCCAGGAATCCCTTGCCGACTTGCTGATGCTTCCCGAGCTTCCGCGCCGCATCGAGTGTTTCGACATCTCGCATATTCAAGGCGCCGAAACGGTAGCTTCGCTGGTGGTTTGGGAAGACGGCAAGATGAACAAGCAGCTCTACCGCAAATTCAAGGTGATGACGGTGCTCGGCGTTGACGACTTCGCCTCCATGCGCGAAGTAGTTCACCGCCGTTATAAGCGAATTCTCGAAGGAATGGACAAGAAGCCCGGCGAGCCGGAATCAAGCAAGCCGGGACCAAACAACAAGGAGCCGCAGACACTTCCATCGCTGATCCTGGTCGATGGCGGCCTTGGCCAGCTGCATGCCGCAGCGGAAGCTCTGGAGTCACTCGGCCTCACGTCGCAGCCTCTGGCCTCCATCGCTAAACGCGAAGAGGTTATCTACCTTTACGGCAACGAAGACGAGCCCATCGTCCTGGATCGCCGGTCCCCTGTCCTTCATCTCATCCAGCTCATCCGCGACGAGAGCCACCGATTCGCGGTTGGCTACCATCGCCAACGCAGAGCCATGCGCGACCGCGACTCTGAGCTGCTCAACATTCCTGGCGTCGGTCCGCAAACCCGCCAGCGCCTGCTCTCGCACTTTGGCAGCCTCCGCGACGTGCAACAGGCGACAGCTGAGTCACTGGCCGCCGTCGTCCCTAGAAAAACCGCGGAAGTAATCTGGCGCCATTTCCACAAAGCCTCTCCGCCGATCGCAGACTCTCCACGTCCCTCGGTTTCATGAGGGCCCTCGGCATCCAGTTCTGGTCTCTTGTTTCCTGCCCCGCGATCCCCGTTGGGTATATCCTGTTGTTGGCCTATGTTTTGCAACGGCAGCAGGGTGCCAGTCCGCGAGCCACCGGCAAAGGACTGAACTTCCTCACTTTATTGCCGATAGGTGTCTCAATAAACCAACCGTGGCCATTTTTCAATTCGGAGAGAAGATTCCTTCATGCAGAGCTCGATCCAAACTCCCGAATCATCGCGAGACGCCAGTTTGACGGTTGCCGTTGTCAGTCCTGACAAGCAACATCGCCTCGCCGCCACGACTGCCCTCGCCCAATGGGGCGATGTAGAGCCGCGCGAGTTCCCTGACTACCCGCCCAACCTGGACAATGCTACAAGCCTGCTGGGGCAAGGCTTCGATGTCGTCCTCGTGGACCTGGACGGGAACCCGCAATATGCGCTCGCATTGGTGGAGAAGCTGTGTATCGAGGGTTCTACCATTGTTATGGTGTTCTCCGGACATGCCGATTCAGAGCTTATTCTGAGCAGCATGCGCGCCGGGGCACGCGAGTTTTTCAACTTGCCTTTTACCCAACCGACAATCGCGAAAGCTTTGCAATGGGTTGCAGCCCAGCAACAGCCGACCTTCACTGCGAAAAAAGTAGATGGACGCCAGCTGGTATTTTTCGGCTCCAAGGGCGGCGTCGGGGTCACCACGGTGGCCACCAATTTTGCAGTAGCGTTGGCCGAGGAGTCGCGGCAAAGCACCTTACTGATCGACCTCAATCTCCATCTTGGAGACGCGGCTATGAGTCTGGGAATCAATGCGCCCCGTTCCATTGTCGACGCACTTCAACACGCCACACGCCTGGATGCGCATCTTCTCTCAAAGCTGGTCGTACGCCATGATTCAGGGCTATCTGTGCTCGCCGCACCTGCCGATCTCCCCGCCAACCTGGCTACCAGCGTCGCCATCGGAAGCCTGCTTCAAGTTGCGCGCAAGCAATACCACTACGTGGTGGTCGATGCCGGGAAGAAAATCGACCTGAAACAGATGCACCTCTTCGATGAATCGGCGGCGGCTTACCTTGTCACTCAGATAGGGATTCCCGAGTTGCGCAACGCGAACCGTCTGATCGCGCAGTTTTCGGCTGAGTACGGCCCCAAACTCGAAATCGTCGTCAACCGCCATCAGTCGCGCTCAACGGGACTTTCGGATGAACATCTGGCCAAGGCTCTTAACCGCCCGATCCAGTGGAAGATTCCCAACGATTTTGCGGCCGTACGAATGATGCAGAACACGGGCGTTCCGATTGTTCATCAGGACTCCTCCATTGCAAGCGTTGTCAGGCAGATGGCCAGGGCAGTCTGCGGCACATCCTCTGCGAAGGAAGGCGAAAATGCTCGCGGCTTCTCGGTTGCGGGTCTGCGTTTTCCCTGGAAGAGCGCTGCCAAACCTGTGAAACCGGAAACAGGCAAAACCGAATCCGACCGGGCTCCGCAGCCGCCTAACACTTTACCCGAGCCGTTTCTTCGCTGAGCGTCGTTATTCGTGTCCGTTGATGTGGATGTTATGCGATTTCTTGTCAGCCCTCGCACAGGGGCGGGGCTCCTCCTTGAATCAATACCAAATCAATACAAATCGTGTACCTTTCGTTCATCGCATTGCTTTTTGGACAACCGCATTTAACCCTCCCGCATCCCATGTGCCGTGCGTAACTACGGTAGGACAGGGAGATGAGTAAAATGCGCAACACCAATCAACATCGTCCATTCTATTTGGGGTCGGCAGCCATGCTCGCTTGTGCTTTGGCTATTGCCGGCTGCCATAACAACGCCGACCATCCCGACGAAAAATCGGCGGTCTCGAACTCGCTCAACAGCAACAACTTGAGTGACGTAAGCGTCTCCCAGGATCGGGACAAGGGTGTGATGACGCTCACCGGCAACGTATCTTCCGGCGATCAGAAGGCGCAGGCCGAGAGTCTTGCCAAACAGGCAGCTCCCGACTACACCATTGCGGATGAAATCGGTGTGCGCCCAGTCGGAGATCAAAGTCAAGCGAGCGCGGTAGATTCCAAACTGGACAGTGGCATCGAGGATAACTTCAAAGCTTCGATCAAGGCTCACAAAGCGCTCGACGACCAGAGCATTCACGCGAAGGCTAAGAACGGAACGCTGGTTCTAACCGGTTCAGTGAAGACGTCTGAGCAAAAGCAACAAGCGGAGAAGCTGGCAAAGAAAGTTCCCAACGTGCAACAAGTAGTTAATGAACTGGAAGTGGAACCGAAGAAGCACTCCACCTCCAATTCATAAGTGTTCGGCTTTGCAGCGTGACACAAATTGTGCTGATGAAGTTTCATTGAATGGGCTATTCGGCCGTCGCACTCAGGCTGGATAGCCCGACGTTTTCATTGGTGATCATTTCTAGAGTTTTCATCCGTCTTTCTTCAATGCGGATTTCGATGTTCTGCATTTTCTGAACGACTTGTACAGGCAACCAGCTCGAACCCGGATGCTTCTATAACAGTGAACGTGCGGGTCACAACTGCCGCGGTTCGAATGCATGTAAGGGGTGTCAGGTTTTCGCGATTTCCCTTACCTAGTCGACGACGGAGGAGAATCGCAGAACAGTCATCGAGCCCTGCGATGCCTTCCCGCAAACCAATCGCAAGTCACACTCCCAACTTTGACAACTGAGGATCAGAAATGTCCAATCCATCCACCACAGTGCACGAAGTAGAAGCTGCCCTGCGCTCCGTAATCCAATCGCTGATTGATGGTCAAGAGGGTTTTCAGAAGATCGGCGAGAATCTGAAAGACGAGACTCTGAAGCGGTATTTCCTGGCCGAATCATTGACACGCGCGGAGTTTCGCGGAGAGCTTGAAACAGTGCTTCATCAGGAAGGCATTCACGACATTAAGGAGAGCGGCACCGCCAGCGGCACGATATATCGGGCATGGGCCGGCCTCAAAGCTGCGCTCGGCGGCGGCGACCACACCCTGCTTGTCACTGCTGAGCAAGCCGAGGACGAGTCGAAGCAAGCATACCAGGATGCCGTGAATAAGGAACTTCCTTTTCCGGTGCGGCAACTCCTGACCAGGCAGTTTGCACATATCCAGACAACACACGACTTCGTCAAATCAGCTCGAGACGCAAGCAAATAGCGAAGCAGAGTTCTAACGTCCGTCCTCATGGCGCGGGGCGAATTGAGTCCTGGTCATCTCCATCAGCTCAATTCGTCCCCGTCGCTTTTGCATTTGAAGCCATGGTCGCTCCGCTTGCTGCCACAGTTTTGGTCTGCTCAGTCGAAATTGCGCGGCAAGGCTCCGGTACATTTGCCATTTGTTTCGCGAAGACCCGATAGCCTACAGTTCCTGGCTTCAACACTTCCCAATAACTGTCACTACTCAGCAGCGGCTTCTTGTTTTCGATGAGTTGGCGCTTCAATATCTTTACTCCGCAGGTGAGGTTATTCTTCGGCTGCAGAATTGTTTTCGCAGGATCTTTCTCCGGCAATTCCTTGTCCTTATCCCAATCGAAATCGCAACCATACCGGTCAGCGTCCATATAGGTCAGTTGCAACAATCCCTCGCTCCGTACTGGCCGCTTGCTCACGGTGTCCTTGACAACCACTTCTGGCTCTGTGTGGCGGACATCTGCCGTGGGAACCAGCCCTGCTTCAGCCGCGGCAAGAGCCTGGAAAAAATAGGCCCAGTAGGCACGCTTGTCTACTTCACTCATCGCCTTGAATCGCGGACAGAACGGCCTTACCGGGCGCTCTACTTTGGACGACAGCATCTCCGGCGGCAGGGCTTTCTCTATAATCACATCCCATTCAGGATCCCAGGCCGGCTCGCCGAGTTGCTCCTTCTTTTCTGCAATCGGTGTCGGTGGAGCGGCTTTCACTTCAGGTTGCGCAGGTTGCTGAGAAAATGCCGTACGACCATGAAAGCAGCCCCCGGTTATCAGGAGCGACGCCGCTACCACAAGTTTTCCGGCTTGCCATTGGGACATATTTCACACCTCGACGATGAGATGCAGGTTTTCTTACGGACGAAAGCTCGTGAGCCTGTAAAAAAGCGCGGCAAGCCAGAGCTTAAACATCAATACTATGTTGACCGGATTCGTCTTTTGATTCCCGAAAGAAACCGGGAACAGCTTAGGGAATTCTTATTATTCTTGAAGCGAGATCACCCTTCTTTACTCCCATTTACTCTTGACTTTCGCAGTAAGGTGACATCAGTGCACCCCAAATTGCAAGTTGCCCCAAGGGCCTTGAGAGTGCGCCAGAGAAGAGGAGATCGCATGGCAGGCAGAATCCTGATTGTCGAGGACGAACCTATTGTTGCTCTTGATCTGCAACAGGAGTTGCAGGACTTTGGGTGTGAAGTCGTCGCACTGACCCAAAGCGCGGATGAGGCGCTGATAGCCGCGGAAGAATTTCAACCTGATCTGGCGTTGATGGATCTCCATATCGTCGGCTCATTGGATGGGATTCAGACGGCACGTCTGCTCCGCGAGGCTTACCAGATTCCCTCTGTATTCCTCACAGCGTATAGTGATGACGCAACCATCGCGAGGGCAGTCCGGGAGACGCCGTACGGCTACCTCACCAAGCCTTTTCAAACCCGAGAGCTCAAGGCCACAATTGAAGTGGCTCTGCACAAAGCGAAGATCGATGCTGGTCTACGGAATTCTCACGGCAAGATGACCTCGTCCGTCGATGGGATGCACGAGGCATTGCTTACGGTCTCACTTTCGGGCAACATCCAGATTATCAATGCGGCGGCTGAGAATCTCATCGGGTACTCGCGCGATTACGCGGCTGGCCGCCATCTCCGCGAAGTGCTCGATCTGAGAGACACACGCAACGAACTCGTCCCAATTCCTTCGCTCCATGGGCTGCGATGCCCGGTCGAGGAATTTGGGTTGTTGCTGATCCATCCTGGCGGAGATTCTTTCACGGTCGACATGGCCATCTCACCCTCTTCTGACAGCGGCGGTTCGCAGACTGGGTACGTCATCACTCTGCGCAAGGCGGATGAGCGCGTCCGCTCGCAGGCCATTGAGGATGCATTCAACGCTTCAGACCTCTTCGAACTGGCTCCCATGGCCATGGTCCAGTTGGATGATAGCGGCCATGTAGTTCGTGTCAATCAGGCTTTGTTGCGGGAATCGGGAGTTCCGCTGGAGAGCCTGGTGGGGCGAACGCTCACCGGCCTGCGGATGGACTCCGATCCGCGCATTGCCGGGAAACTCATGCAGGGGCTGTTGGAAGGCAGTACCACGGTCACTACCGTCAAGCCGCTGTTCACGAACTGAAATTCGCCAAGGGCGCCCTTTTGATGGTCTCCGCGGACGATCAATATACCCGCGAGACCGGTTCATTCTTTCACGCTGCGTGTTTGTCCCGCACGTGAAAAGCTCAACAACGTCTTCGGGAGGTCGGTATGCTCTTTCCAAAAGATGAAATCCCGGTTGATCCTCAGTCATTATCTTTGCCTGTTGACGACACGGGTTCGATTCATAGCACTCTGAAGCTGCTGGTTGAGAATGTGACTCATTACGCGGTCTACATGCTCGATCCGGAAGGGCTGGTCGTCACGTGGAATGCAGGCGCGGAACGTCTCAAGGGATTCAAGCAGGAGGAGGTTCTCGGGAGGAATTTTTCAATGTTTTTCGTCCCGGAGGATGCGAAAGCAGGTAAGGCGGCGGAGGAGTTGGCGATAGCGTCGCGCGATGACCGGTTTGAAACAGAGGCCTGGCGGCAGCGGAAGAGCGGCGAGAAGTTTTGGGCGCTGGTGACTCTGACCGCCATCCGCGGCACGGGACGCGAATTGCTCGGCTTTGCCAAGGTTACTCGCGACATATCCGCGCAGAAGGCGCTTGAGGATGCCCAGACTCAGTTGGCTCTGGAACTCGATCAGAGGGTGAAGGAAAGAACCTTGCAGCTCGAAACCTCGGTGGAACAACTGCGCGCCAAGAACGAAGAGATTGAAGCTCTGGTGGCCACCGTCTCCCACGACCTGAGTGAAAAGGAAGTGCTGCTCCGCGAGGTTTACCACCGGGTCAAGAACAATCTTCAGGTGGTACAGAGCCTGCTGAAGATGGGGTCGCGGACGCTGACTTCGAACGATGCCAAGCTGGCAATTGAGACTGCGGTTCAGCGTGTGCGAGTGATGGCAATGGTGCATGAGCACCTCTACCAGACTCCGGACCTAAGCGGGCTTACGCTCGCCTCCTACCTGCGCGATGTTTCCCAGGGAGCCATTTCGTCAAACTCCGAACGGCCGACCCAGATTCAAATGGAACTCGATATCGATCGCATCGCTCTTCCGTTGGACTTCGCCATCCCGCTGGGTCTGCTGGCCAACGAACTTGTTTCAAACTGCATCAAGCACGGCCTCGCACAGGGGCGTCCAGGCACCATCTTCATTTCCGCCAAAATCGTTCCTGGAGCTGTGCGCTTTACCGTCCGCGACGATGGAGTCGGCCTTCCCGAAAACTTCGACGCATCAAAATGTACCTCCATGGGATTGAAACTAGCCACCAGCCTGGCCAACCAACTCGGAGGGCGGCTTGAATTCACCTCGAGCAACGGGTCGAGCGTTCACGCAGATCTGACCCGCCTTTGTACGCAACCTGTATGCCGTCACGCCGACAGGCGGCCGACCGCGATACCTCCAACCCTGCAGAGGGAAAAGGAGATACAACTTGCGGTCGGCATCAAGAGCTCTTCGCGAAAAGTCACCGACCCTTCGTGCTACCTTTCTTGAGCGACTCCGTCCTCTATCTCCTGCGCCAGAAGCGAGATGACCAAACCGCCAAAGGGTCATCCCGAGTACAATCTTCGGGTGCCATATTTTCGCCTCTTTCTGAGCGAACAAGCGGAAGCGCGTTCGTCCCCTTGTCAGGAAAGTGAGCGGAACGCAGACTTAGAGGAGATTCGATGCGCGC
>Ga0302140_10003838_pt1 | contig 19202 bp, 17 predicted proteins | sample I_Bog_E1_1_FD_202095 | JGI IMG/M metagenome (GOLD analysis project Ga0302140, IMG submission 202095) | Peat permafrost microbial communities from Stordalen Mire near Abisko, Sweden - I_Bog_E1_1 | ecosystem: Environmental > Terrestrial > Soil > Wetlands > Peat | place: Sweden: Abisko, Stordalen... | reverse complement strand
AACACCTGTCAAATCCGCCACGGCGGACAGCCCCGGGGCGGCGGCTACTGGGACAGCCATCGACCAAGCGGCAGGCGGCGATGCAGCCGCGGCCCAGCCCGACCTGGTGGTTCGCATTCTCCATCGCGAAACCGGGCAGGTGTTGCTGGTCAGCCGTGTTCGCCAGCTCGTTCATCTGCCCATCAATTCTGAGGGTTATCTTGAGAGCCTGCGCGGCCGGGCCCAGGACTGGGTGCTGAACCTGAACTACTTTACGGGTGGAAGCAGGGTGGTGGGCACGGTGCAGTCAGCTTGCGCGCCGAATATGGACTTCATCTCGGAACAGGAGGTTGCGGTGGCCGGCTGCGACTCGCTTGGCTCGCATAAGCTTTTGGCCGTGACCACGCAAGGCAAGACCCTTTGGGCCAATCTGAATCCAGACACTGCGATCTGGCCCCTGCTGGTCCGGTCGCCCGATGGCTCGCGCCTGGTGCAGGAGACGCTCGCCGTGACCCACCCCGTCAGTGGGTATGCTCCCCTCAGCAGCGACGATATCAAGGGCCAGGTGGTGCGGGTATTCGACGCGGCCACGGGCGAGGTGGCGTTTGAGTCGCCGGCAAGCCCGGTGCTTGATGCAGGCGGAAACGTGGCACTTTCGCCTTCAAGCCGGAGGGTGGCTGTGCTCAATGAAGGGGCGATCGAGGTCTTCGATCTGCCCGCCGCGGCTGCACTGGCCGGCGCAGCGGCAAAGACGCCCGCCCACTAGTCCGCGTCCGCGCGCTCCCGCCTGATCTTGACGAACAACAGCACAATTAACAGCAGAGCGCCAGGCCCGGCGATCCATATAGCCCAAGTGACGACGACGGGAATATCATTGGAGAACGCTACGGATTCACCGGAAGGACCCACTTTGAGGGTGGCATTCACGCCTGCGCCTATGGTGTCCGTGTGGACGTTGAGCACAACCTTCTGGCGCTGGCCCGCAGTGGATTGGTATTGCCCAAGGGTCACGTTGTTTGCCCCGCGCAAAATGGTCGTCAGGGCCCCCTGCTGGATGACAGATCCGTCCCCGGTGGTGATCTTCCAGTCCAGGTCGACTGCAGTTTGGCGGAGTGGAATGCCCGCCCAGTCCAGTTCAACGAAATTCGTGCTGCTTGCGGCCGGAGTGAATTCAGGTGAGGTGATTGTGCCTTGTTTGAGCGTAACCGGGACCGAAAGCGGCTTGGGATTCGGGTTGCCACCCAACCGCGCCAGAACGTAGGCCCCCGGCGTAATGCCTGCAACCACCAGCAAAAAGCCAACAAACACAAGGATCCTGTACCACGGCCAGTTTTTCACGGCATTCGTCCTCAGTCCTCAAGGTTTAAGGTACCAAGATTCTACTCTTGTTCATGGATAGGCCACCGAACCCCGTCTCAAACAGGTAACCTGCTTGGCGACATGCAGCCAAATCCCATGTACACTAGCCGATGGGAGTTTCCTTTTGGCCACGGCTTTAGTCCACTACAAGGCTGCGGCGGTTTCCGACAAGGGCCGCAAGCGCCCCTCCAACGAGGATTCTTTCGGCTATTCGGTTGAGCATGGCGTTTACCTGGTTTGTGACGGCATGGGCGGGGCCGCGGCAGGGGAGATAGCCAGCTCCCTGGCGGTGGACGAGGTGATGCGGCTGATGACCGCGCGCGAGCCCGGCAAGCCGTTGGACGAGGTGATCGAAGAGGCCATCTCGACAGCCAACGAGGCCATCTTCTCCCGTTCCCAGACGAACCCCCGGCTGAACGGCATGGGCACAACGTTGGTGTCCGTCGTGGCTGAAGACCGGCGGGTGCGCGTCATTAATATCGGCGACAGCCGCTGTTACCGCCTGCGCTCGGAACACCTTGAACAGATTTCCCAGGATCACTCGCTGGTGGATGAGCAGGTTCGACTGGGCCGCATGACGCCGGCAGAAGCCCTGCGCTCGCCGCTGCGGAATGTGATTACCAGGGCACTGGGCACGCAGAGCCACGTGACCCCGGATGTGTTTGAGTTGGCCGCCGAACCCGGCGACCTGTTTCTGCTCTGCTCCGACGGCCTCACGCGAGAACTGCCCGACCTGCAGATTGAGGCTTTGTTGAGCGAAGGCCTGCCCACCATTTCTCCTCTTGTCAACCTGTGCAGGCGCTTGGTGGAAGCAGCAAATCAGGCCGGCGGTGCTGACAACATTACCTGCCTGCTCGTCCGCGCCGAGCAGTAACCCGCTCCCCTACTCTCCAGCCGCTTCAGCCACGCCGTCGGCGCGATGCACTACCTTGCCGAGCAGCAGCAGTAGAGGAATGCACAGTAACGACAGGTACCCCATCAGGCGAAAGTTGTCAGCATAGGCAAGCAGCGCCGCCTGCTGTTGGATGCTGCGGTAGATGGCGCCCATGGCCTCCTGTTGCGCCGACCACGCACTGGATCCGGCTTGCATGAATTTGGCTTGGAGCCCCGCCAGCAGCCCCTGGGCCAGCGGATTGCTCGCCGACACATTGCCCGCCAGGTAATTCTGGTGGGTCTGTGCACCGCGCACAAGGCAGGTCGTAATGGTGGCAATGCCCACCGAGCCCCCGATATTGCGCATGAGGTTGTAAATGCCCGCGGCGTTGCCGATCTCCTGCTTGCGCAGCTTGCTCATGGTCATGGTGGTGAGCGGAACAAACACGAACCCGCCCGCAAAGCCGTTAAAGAAGTTTGGCCAGGCCACTGACCCCATTGAAATCCCGAGATTGATGTGGCTCAACACCAGGGCCGAGTAGCCAAACCCGGCAAAGCCGCAGGCCAGCAGTATGCGGCTGTCAACCTTATTGACCAGGAAACCCACCACTGCCATGGCCAGCAGCGAACCCAGGCCGCGGGGACTCACGGCCAATCCACTCGTCAGGGCCGAGTAGCCTAGTTGGGTTTGCAAAAACAGCGGCAGCAGAGCCGTTATCCCGTACAAGGAAAACCCATACATGGTCGCGATCAAGGTACCCAGGCCGAAGTTCCGATTGCTTAGGATGCGCAGCTGCACGATGGGCTCGCGGCTCATGAACTCCCTGATGACGAAGCCCACCAGCGCCGCCGCCGACACAACCGTCGTCACCCGAATCCAGTTAGCTTCGAACCAATCGGCTTCCTGTCCCTTGTCCAGAACCAGTTGCATCGTGCCGAGCCAGATGGCCATCAGGCTGAAGCCCAGGTAGTCGATGGCGCCTCGAAACTTGTGGCGTAGGTAGGGCGGATCTTCAATGAAGAGATTGGCCATGAACAGCGCCAGCATGCCGACGGGCAGATTGATGTAGAAGATCCAGCGCCACGAGTAGCTGTCGGTAATCCAGCCGCCAAGCGTGGGACCGATGACCGGCGCAACCACGATGCCCATGCCGTAGACGGCCATCGCTGTGCCGTGTCTGCTAGGCGGGAAACTTTCAAGCAGAATGGACTGCGCCAGTGGCTGCATGCCGCCGCCGCCCAGCCCTTGCAGCACGCGCGCCACAATCAGCATCGGCATGTCCATGGCGACTCCGCACAACAGCGACGCGGCGGTGAACACCAGGATCGAAATCATCAGCAGGCGCTTGCGGCCGATGCGCCTGGCGATCCAGCCTGAGGCGGGCAGCATGATCGCATTCGCCACCAGGTAGCTGGTCAGCACCCAGGTTGACTCGTCCGTTGATGCTGACAGCGTGCCGGCAATGTGGGGCAGCGCGACATTAGCCACCGATGAATCAAGGACCACCATGAAGGTGGCGAGCATCACCGACGTGGCCACCAGCCAGGGGTTGACCGTAGGCTTCCAATCGGCGTGCGCGATGGCGGAATCAACCGTTGGTTGGTTGTCGGCAGCCGTTTTGGCCTCACTGACCATAAAGTCAGTCTAATATACTATGCAGTCAGAAGGACTGTTCTCAAAACCAGCCCCGGGAGTGCCAGCGATCGGCAACGCGATGAAAACCAAACAGCAGGTCGTTTCTGAATTCCGCCGGAGTGAAATCATCTCCGCTGCGCGGACCATCTTCGCGCGAGGGGGATTTGACGCCGGCATCATGGATGAGATTGCCAGGGAAGCGGGTGTCGCCAAGGGCACGCTTTACCTCTACTTCCGAAACAAGACCGAGATCTACAAGGCCGTGCTCGACCACGACATGAGGGAACTGAAAGAGAGCACCATCGAGCGGCTCGACGCGGCAAACGGCCTGAAGAACAAGATCCGCGCGTTTATGCTGGCGAGGCTCGAGCGGGCTAGGGTCAACCGGGAGTTCTTCCGCATCATGGATTCGGATTCGCGCTCGCTGACCTACACGCGCAGCCAATATCGCGATTGGCTGCGGGAGCCCGTGTTGCGGCTTGCCGCGGCCCTTGAGAAGGCTGCCGCTAAGGGCGAAATTCGCCGTCTCGATCCCGAAAAAACAGCGTGGATGATTGTGGATATGACGCGGGGAACCATCCAGCGAAGCCTGCTTGCAAGTACCGATGCTCAACCGGCCCGCGACGCCGATTTTCTGCTCGACTTTATCTGGAACGCGCTCCAACCCGCGCCTCCCTCCCGAAAGCGCTAAGGTTCAGTTGGCGTAGAAATCGCGGCTTCACTTTCGACGCGTTTGATCCTGGCCGCCGGGGAGAGTCTCTTTCCGGCGGCTTTCCTTTTTGGCCTGCTCTGACCGGCCGCGCCCAGCATCGACGACCAACGCAGTTCAAGAGGCTTGGGCGCTGCCAGCGCTTTGGCGATTGCGAGATTTGCGGCCTCGCGCACGATCCATTCGAAATTCTCCTCGCCGACTGAGTTCACATCCGCATCCGGCACGGGATTCATGAAGTCGATGGCGTAGGGGATGCCGTTCTCGACGGCAAACTCGACCGTGTTGAGGTCGTAGCCAAGAGCGCTGCACACCTTGAGCGCATCCTGCTCCATGCGCTTCAGCAGCATCCGCGGATATTTTGGAGGATTCCGCATGTAGCGTTCCTCATGCGGCCTGCGCGGATCGTACGCCATGATGCGCACTTTCCTTTGCCCCACGACGAAGCAGCGGAAGTACGCCGTGAAGTTGACGGCCTTCTGGTACATCATGCACAGGTCGCGCGATTCGTCGTAGGCCCTGAAGAATTCCTCGCGGCTGTGGACGGGGAAAACATCGCGCCATCCGCCGCCATTCACGGGCTTGAGAAATCCGTGCTCTCCAACATAGGCGAAGACCGAATCCCAGTCGAGCGGGTACTCCAGGTTGCGCATCGATCGTTCCGTTGTGTCGCCGGGGAGCTTTTTGTGGGGCAGGATGACCGTCGGCGGCACCGCGACGCCGAGCCGGTCGGCAAGGGCGTAGTTGAAAAATTTGTCGTCCGCCGAGCTCCAGAATGGATTGTTGATCACCACCGTCCCCTGGAGCGCCGCATGCTTGAGCAGCGCGCGGTAAAACGGAACGTCGTGGGAGATGCGGTCCACGATGACGGCGTAGCGGCAAGCCTGGCGAAGCGCGACGGCGCCTGCAAGCACAAACTCCGCTCGAACGCCCTCGCCCGTCCGGGTTTCAACGTTGCGGGCATTGATGTGCTCCACAAGCGCGCTTGGAAAGCTGTTCTCGACGCCGAACAGAATGCCGATGGTTTTCATGCAGGTAGCCTTCCTTGGACACAGACAATTCATGATACGGAAGCGAGGTCGTGGACGGCCAAATTTGGGTCGCGGAGCGAAACAGGAGTACCCTTAAAGTGGTCGGTAGCGCGGGAGGGTCGAATGACATACCGTGCTTTGACAGTTTCGAGAGAATTTGGCAGCGGCGGTGGACGGATTGCAGGCACGATCGCCGGCTGGCTTGGTTGGAAGTTGCTTGACGGTGAAATCATCACCGCAATCGCGCGCAGGGCGCACGTCGATTCCCACGTCGTGAGCACCTACGATGAGCGCGTTCACTCCTGGCTGCGGCGCATCAATGAGGAAGCCGTGCGCGGCGTGGCCATGGCTTCAGGCCAGCCGCTTCAAGAAAATGACATCTTCGACGCGCACGTCATGACCGAGCTGACGCGCAAAATCATTGAGGAAGCCTATAACGGCGGCGACTGCGTAATTGTGGGACGGGGAGCGCAGTGCATCCTGGAACACCGGGCGGATTGTTTTCATGTCTTTGTGTATGCGCCGCTGCGCGAGCGCGTCAAGCGGTTGAAGAGCAGGTTGCCGGCCGGAATCGACGTCGCGCAACGACTGCGGACGGTCGATGAGGAGCGGGCGAAATACTTGCATCAGCGTTTCGGGAAGAGTTGGTGCAGTCCGCATCTCTACGACCTGATGATTTCGTCGAGTGAGGACGAAGACGCAACGGCCCGCGTGGTGCTGTTGGCGATGACGGGAAGCACGGTGCTTTCGGAAGTGAAGGTCTGAGGGTGGAGTTTCCTCCCCGCCCGTATGCGTGCTTATGCTTTGACGCCCATCGGCGATACCAGCGTGAGCTTTACGGTTCCCGCAGTGGTCCGCCTGTGAGGGGTGCCGCGCGGAATCAGCAGCAGATCGCCCGCTTTGAGGTTATAGGTTGTGGCGCCTTCTGAATCCGGTGCAAGCCACTCGCCGGGGCCGGTACTGTGCGCGCCTTTGGGCGTGCCGCCCACTTCATAGGTGGTTGTGCCCTCCACAATCTGAAAAATGTGGTCGCGGCCCTCGTGCCATTCAAATTCTTTGGCGGCGTGGTTGGTTTCCACGGTGTACATGATCGTATAGGTGCCGCCGTTGACCAGTGTCTTGTTGGCCGGTGCGGCTTCCAGCTCGTGCCACACGCCCGCGAGTTTTTCTGCGGGATAAAGCTCAAAGGTTTTTGAAACCGGGGGCAACGGCGGAGCTTGCGCGGCAAAGAGCTTTTCGTCCTTGAGCGTGAGGCCTGCGGCGGCGGCGGCGGCTCCGCGCAGAAATGTGCGGCGGCCCGGATTCTTGATCACTGTATCTCCCATGTTTTTCTCCCGGACCAGTAAAACATGAGGTCGCTGTGGCTGTCAGCCTTGAGGCCAGAAGCGCTAGGAAGTTTGTTCGCGGCGGATTTCGTCGAGAAGGCGACGGTCCTCGTCGTTGAGAGATGCGGCTTGAAGCAGATCCGGCCGGTTGGCGAGAGTTTTGCGGAGCTGTTGTTCTCGGCGCCAGCGGCGGATCTGTAGGTGATCGCCGTTGAGCAGCACCTCAGGGGCGCGTAGGCCGCCGAACTCGGCGGGGCGCGTGTATTGGGGATAGTCGAGCAGGCCGCCGGCGCCATGCTGCGAGCGGGGTACTCCGTTGGTGTCAACGGCGATGTCCGCGTCGGCGACGCCAAAGCTCTCAAACTCACCGGATGCTTCATTGCCAAGTACGCCCGGGATGAGGCGCATGGCCGCATCGATCACGACGGCGGCGGCAAGCTCGCCTCCGCTCAGCACGTAGTCGCCGATCGAGAGTTCCATGTCGCAGTAGTGTTGGTTGATGCGCTCGTCCACACCTTCGTAGCGTCCGCAGAGAAGCACCACGCGATCGAGGGTCGCGAGCTCGCGCGCGATCGATTGTGTGAACGGGCGGCCCTGTGCCGAGAGCAGGATGACGCGGGTCTTTTGCGCGTCAGGATCGGCGGCGCGTGCCTCGCGCGTTGCCAGGCCGAGAAAGGCGAGAGCTTCGGCGAGCGGCTCGGCCTTCAGGACCATGCCTTCGCCGCCGCCGAAGGGGCGGTCGTCGACCGTGCGGTGACGGTCGTGCGTGAAGGCGCGCAGATCGTGGACTTCAGTCGACACCAGCCCCTTGGCACGAGCCCGGTTGACAATGCCGTGCTCGAAGATGCCCGCAAAGAACGCGGGAAAGATGGTGACGATGTCGAACCGCATAGTTCTGATGATAGAAGGGACGGCGCGTGGAGGACAGGGAATAAGGCAGCGAGTCGGAGAGCGGCGTGCGAACATCGAATAAGTGATGAGTTCACACGATGCAGCGGTTCCTGCGGCGGCTTCCCCGGCTACCGATGACAAGCAGAGGGTCCAGTTTGGATTTGAGAACGCCTATGCGCGGCTTCCCGAACGATTCTTCGTTCGGCAGAATCCCGTGCCAGTGGCCGAGCCGAGACTGGTGAAAGTTAACACGCAACTGGCCCACGATTTGGGGCTGGATGCGGCGGCACTCGAGAGCGAAGAGGGTGTCGCCATTCTGGCAGGCAACCGCGTAGCTCATGGATCGGAGCCCTTGGCCGAGGCCTATGCCGGACACCAGTTTGGCCATTTTGTGCCAAAGCTGGGCGACGGGCGCGCCAACCTGCTGGGCGAGGTGGTGGGCCGTGATGGCCTGCGCTACGACATCCAGCTCAAGGGCTCGGGACGAACGGCTTTCTCGCGCGGAGGCGATGGACGAGCCGCAATCGGGCCGGTGCTGCGCGAGTACCTTGTGAGCGAGGCGATGGCAGCCCTGGGTGTGCCGACCACACGAACGCTGGCCGCGGTCACCACTGGGGAACTGGTGATGCGGGAGACCCCGTTGCCAGGCGCCGTGTTGACGCGAGTGGCCGCAAGCCATCTGCGCGTGGGCACATTTGCGTATTTTGCCGCGCGGCGCGATATAGATGGCCTGCGCACGCTGGCCGACTTTGCTATCGCCCGGCACTACCCTGCAGCGGCGAAGTTTGAGCACGGAACGCCGCCTGCCGCGCGGCCCTATCGCGCGCTGCTGGACGGCGTGGTCGAAAGGCAGGCTCGGTTGGTGGCGCAGTGGATGATGCTTGGATTCATCCATGGCGTCATGAACACCGACAACACCTCGATTTCCGGCGAGACCATCGATTATGGGCCCTGCGCGTTTATGGAGGCGTACGATCCAGCTACCGTCTTCAGCGCCATCGATCAGCATGGACGCTACGCCTATGGCAATCAGCCCCGCATCATGCTGTGGAACCTTGCGCGGCTGGCCGAGGCGTTGTTGCCCCTGCTGCTTGACGAAGAGGGAAGCGAACAGGCGGCCGTGGATTCAGCCAATGAGGCTCTGGGCGCGTTTCCGGTGCAGTATGAGGCGGCGCGGCTTTCGGGTTTGCGGCGCAAGCTTGGCCTGGCGACCGAACGCGAGGGCGATGCCGAACTGGCCGAACGGCTCTTTGAAGCAATGGCCGCCAACCAGGCCGACTTTACCCTCACCTTTCGGCGGATATGCGATGCGGCTGCGGGCCCTGAAGGCAACGCGGGCGTGCGCGCTCTTTTTGCCGACCCAGGCGCTTACGATGAGTGGGCTGCCGGATGGCGCACTCGGCTCAGCGAAGAGCCAGGCACCGCAGAGAAACGTGCGGCCCTGATGCGGAGGGCCAATCCGGCATTTATTCCGCGCAACCACCTGGTCGAGGCAGCGCTCAAGGCAGCCACGGAGCGGCAGGATTATCAGCCGTTCGAGGAACTGCTGGAGGTTCTCGCTGACCCCTGGCAGGACAGGCCTGAGCGCGCGAGATTTGCACTGCCGGCCCGGCCTGAAGAACGTGTGAGTCAGACATTCTGCGGCACTTGAGCCGGCGAACCTGGCTGATTCCGCGATTTTTCATGAGTCTTCGGCTTCGACGGGTGCCGTTTTGCTTATTTATAGGGTTGCGAGTGCGGGAATCTGTACCAGCTGCACAGTACCGATGGCGGCGCCCTCCAGTCACCAAAGTAACCACGGGCTCCATAGGGCCCGGTGCCAGACACATCGGGCCGCCTGTTGATTGTATTGATGTTAGTGTCATTTCCAGAAACATTACCAAGGTTTGTAAAGTGTCCAGGTTGCCATTTATCAGACGTTTACAACTTTCAGGTGATTGAGAATTCTCTAAGATTTAGATGGAAACCAAACCGTTCCTGGACTACGATACTGAGAATTGATGAAAAAGATTGTTCTAGCTTTGGTCGTACTTTTCTCCCCAGTCTTACCGGTTGTAAGCGGACAGTCTAGCTCTGCGCATAAAACAGTCACAACGCTCGAAATGCAGATGCCGACGGCAACCGTTCCGGCACCCGCCGCGCAAGACCAGACCCCTGCGGCACAGAATGTCGCCACAGTGGCCGGGCAAACGGTCGCAGCACAACCCGCCTCGCAAAACTCAAATCCACAGGGCTCAAATCCACAAAGCTCCGCGCAGCCCGCCGCTGGGCGAGATCAGGCTCCGGCCGCCCAAGATGCGCAGGCACCAGCCGCGCAGTCTGCCCAGACCCCTGCTGCACAGGATCCGCCAACGCCTGCCGCCCAGCCTGCCCAAACTCCCGCCCGGCAAGATCAGCAAACGCCGACCGCGCAGCCTGCTCAGGCTCCACCCGACCAGGATACGCAGACGCCGGCAGCTGTGGTTGCCCAGGCCCCGGGCGCGCAGGATGCGCAGACACCGGCGGCAAAGGATGAAAAAAAACCTCCAACTCCTGAAGAGATTGTGGCGGCCGCGGAAAAGCAGGCGGATCTGCTGGGTGGCCAGCCCGGTCCGTTTGAGCTCGACGTCAATTTCTCGGTGAACATGAACCGGGCCATGGTCGGGCACATGGAGCTGCGCTGGGAGTCGAAGGACCACTGGTGGCGCCACATCGAGATGGACAACTTTACCCAGACGATGATGCGCAGCGGCGGCAAGATCTACACCTCGAGCAACATTCATTACATGCCGTCTGAAGTGACAGAGTTGATCAATCTGCTTGGATTCGCCGAGGACCAGCAGAGCCGCGGCGAAATTGCCGTGACCATGCAGAACGATCGCAGGGAAAACGGGGTCAGGGCGCAATGCCTGCAGGCCGCGCTGAAGCAGTTGGACAACCAGCCTGATGAAGTCTGCCTGAGCGCGAACTCGCACGACATTCTCAGCGACTACTGGAAGGCTTCGCCCGACCAGCGGCGCAAGGAAGTCTTTACGCACTACATGTCGTTTGGCAATTACCGCTTCCCCGGCGAGCTTGAGCTTGCTGTCAACGGCAAGAGAGTGCTGGTGGCCAACGTGACCAACCTGAGCCCGACGCCGTTCGACGAAAGCCTGCTCGATCCGCTCAAGAAGTTAATTCAGCCGCAAACTTCCTCGGAGAGCATTGCCCAGGCGAAATAAGCGGAGAGAAAAGATGCAAAACCCAAGGGCGGCGCGAGCCGCCCCTTTTGCGTGGCGCTGATTGCCGCCGAGCAAGGGGCTTTCCCTCTTTGCTGGAGCGAGATCTGGCGCCCGCCGTGATGGGTGCAGAACAGCAATCTCAGATTAAAGGCTTGGTCGACCTGCCTCATGCATCCCTTTGCGCGACGGGGCATCTATGAGGGGTGGCTCCACGCTTTCTTTCTGAAGGGATTCGCTTATCATGACACAGCCTCTTTTTGCGCCTTTTCAGCTTCGCTCCGTCACGTTTCCTAACCGCATCGGTGTTTCGCCTATGTGCCAGTACTCCTCAGTCGATGGATTTGCAAGTGATTGGCATCTGGTTCACTTGGGCGCACGCGCGCAAGGTGGTGCGGGGCTGGTGATGGTGGAAGCGTCAGCGGTGCTGGCCGAGGGACGCATCTCTAACGGCGATTTGGGAATCTACAAAGACGAGCACGTGCCGATGCTCAAGCAGATCGTCAACTTTCTTCATACGCAGGGCGCGAAAGCGGGCATTCAACTGGCGCATGCGGGACGCAAGGGGAGTATGAGCGTTCCGTTTGGCGGCGAGCGGCTGCTCAAAAGCAATGAGGGAGGATGGACGACCTCGGCGCCAAGCGCGGTGGCGTTTTCAGACGACTACGCCGTGCCGCAAGCGCTGGATGAGACGGGCATTCAAGCGGTGGTGAGCGCGTTTGCGCAGGCCGCGCGCCGTGCTCAAGCTGCGGGATTCGATGTTGTTGAGATTCACGGCGCGCATGGATACCTGCTGCACGAGTTTCTTTCGCCGCTTGCCAACAGGCGCACCGACAACTACGGCGGCAGCTTTGAAAATCGGACGCGGTTGATGTTAGAAGTGGCAAAGGCTGTGCGTGCTGCGTGGCCGGACAGGCTACCGCTGTTTGTGCGCATCTCCGCAACGGACTGGGTGGAAGGCGGCTGGACGCCGGATGAGAGCGTGGAATTGGCGAGGCAGCTAGGCGCGGCCGGCGTCGATCTTGTGGATTGTTCGTCGGGCGGGCAGACGCCGAATGCAAAGATTCCCGTGGGGCCGGGATTCCAGGTGCCGTTTGCAGCGCGGATTCGCAGGGAGACCGGCGTGTCAACGGCGGCGGTGGGCATGATAACGGATCCCAACCAGGCGAATGCGATTGTCGCGAACGGCGAGGCGGACATGGTGCTGATGGCGCGCGAAATGTTGCGCGATCCTTACTGGCCGGTACATGCGGCGGCTGCACTGGGCGAGACGGCGAGCTGGCCGGTGCAGTATCTGCGGGCTGCGCCGCGAGGGTCGCAGGCGAGAAAAGCAGGGAATCGGGATTAGTCAATTTTGTGCTAAGAAAAAAACGGGGCGTTCGCCGCGGCGAACCCCCGTTTCCCGTTTGCTGCCGGGTCGTTGCAGTTCTAGAACTTGAAGTGGACAGCGAGCTGTGCGCTGCGCGGGCCGCCGCCGCCCAGATAGGGGTTGCCGCTGCCTACATCGGGGGTTGCGGTGGTGGTCACAAACTGCGGTCCATTCGCAACCGGATCGGCGCCGGCCACCAGCTGATTGCCAACTGCGTGGCTATTGCCGAATGCGTCGATGCCGAAGCCAGGCAGCAGCGGGTTGCTCAGGTTGGGATGATTGAAGCTGTTGAACAGGTCGGCGCGCAGCTCCATCGTCAGCCACTCCCTCAGGTGCGAGGTCTTGGTGAGCGAGAAGTCGAAGTTCGAGTAGTTGGGCGAGTTGAAGGCGTTGCGCCCTTCGCTGCCCGGATGCCCGTTGGTGCAGTTGCCGCTGCCGGCATCGTAAGTGCACGGCGCGGCGAACGCGGCCATATTCAGTAGGTTGACGCCGCTTGCGCCCGCATGCGGGTTGCCGATGATGTCGGGCCGGCCGAAGAACTCGCCGCTGCCGTTATAGTCGCCTTCAAAAAGGTAGCTCACGGTGTATGGTTGGCCGGTGGCGAAGTTCAGCATGCCATCCAGAGACCATCCATCTGCGATCCACTTGGCTTCGCTCGCCTTGGGCAGATTGTAGGTCCAGTACCATTGCACCCGCTGGCGGACATCGAAGTTGGAGCTGGCGCGCTCGGCGTGTGGATTGAAGCTGTCGTCGGGCTGAGACGCGTTCGGAACAAAGTCGAGCCCGTCGCTCGCCGTGTCAATGGAGTGGGCCCATGTGTAGTTGAGCGTCGAGGTCACGCCGTGTAGGCCCTGCACCTTGAGCGTGGCCTGCGCGGAGTTGTAGCTGGACTCGGCGCTGGTCTCGATCTGGTTGATGTAGTAGAGCGGTATGTCGACGAACGTGCCGGTGGAGTAAGTGGGGAAACACTGATTTCCATAACTGATCGTCTGGCCGTTTCCGCAGTTCACCGTGCGGCCGGCAACGTTGTTCACCTGGTTGATGTCGCGGAATCGGAAAAGGTGACGGCCCTGTGACCCGATGTACCCGACTTCAAGCGCGATGTTCTTCTTGAGCTGTGACTCGATGTTGAAATTGTAGGCGGCGTAGCGCGGCGTGGTCAGGTGCTGATCGACAGTGAACACGCTGCTCGGCGTGTAGTCGCCGAAGATGGGCACGCCCGCCGTGATGGTGGAGACCACGGGCGAGGCGAAGCCAATTGTGTTGAAGGCCGGGCCTGCTTCGCCGGCGTTGGTGTTGTACGCCTGGTTGCCGACAAAGAAGTCCTGCGAGGCGCTGTCGTAGAAGATTCCGGCGCCGGTGCGGATGACAAGCTTGCCATTGCCAAGCAGATCGTCTGCAACGCTGAGGCGGGGAGCCAGGTTGATCCAGTCCTTGGGATAAAGCGAGCTGGGTGCGCCGCTGGCGCCGATCGTCTCAAGGCCGCCGGTCTTGACGTTGAAGATGCTGAAGGCGTTGTTCTTTGCGCCGATCACGCCGAAGTAATCCCAGCGCAGGCCGTAGTTCACCGTGATGCGCGGCGTCATGCGCCATGAGTCCAGCAGGTAGGCTCCGCCACCGTTCTGGTAGGAGTAGCGGGTGCCGGCTCCCTCGGCTGAGCTGCCCCCATCGATCGTCCCGGAGAGGAAATCGTCGAGAGAGCTGAACACCAGCTTGCCCCGATGGCCCGAGTCAATAAAGCTGTTGATGAACGTGCGCCGCCACTCGTAGCCGGCCTTGAAGCTGTGACGGCCCTTGATGTATGAGACGTTGCCGAAGAGCTGGTAGTTGGTGTCGATGCGGCCGCGCGCGTCGCTTGCGGTTACGCCGATCGGGCTGTAGGAGCCCACGTCGATGGTGGGCAGACCGAGATCGTAGGAACTGAATCCGGGAGGCAGCGTGTTGAGCCCGAAGGCGGAGTTGGGATTTAGGCCCATGTCCTGCGGTAGGAACTGCTGAAAGAAGCGGTTGTAGCCGCCGCGAATTTCAAAGATCAGGTCAGAGCGCGGAACCGACGTGTAGGAGAGCGAAACGATGTTTACATGCGTCGGCGTCGAGGTGTTGAAGCCAGGTGCGCTGCTGCCGGTGTAGAGCATGCCCAGCGGGAAGCTCTGCATGCCGTGCGAGAAGAAGTAACGGCCGGTGAGCAGATCGCCAGGCGAAAAGATGTGCAGATGCTGATCGATCTTGGCGATCACGTTGTCGCTGTTGTTGCTGAAGGGCGTGGTAAAGGTCTCGCTGCCTCCGCTGGAGGGCAGGGTTCCCCAGGGCTTGCTGTTCAGCAGGCTCTGGATCACGGGGTTGATAACGCCGCCCCCGGACGTATACGCGTTGATGTCGGTCTGTGTGGGCACGGTGCCCAACTGCGGTAGGCCGCCGTTTTCACGCTGGCCCTCGTACGCCGCAAACCAGAACGACTTGTCTTTCAGGATGGGTCCGCCAACGGAACCACCGAACTGATGATTGCTGAAGGAGTTTTTGGGCTGCGCGTCGGTGTTGAAAAAGTTGCGCGCGGCCAGCGCGCCATCGCGGAAGTACTCAAAAAAGCTGCCGTGCACGGTGTTGTCGCCGCTCTTGGTCACGATGTTGACGGTGGCGCCTGAGCTGCGACCAAACTCGGCTTCAGGATTACCGGTGACCGGAATCTCAGCTAGCGCATCGACCGGAAGAATGGTGGAAGGGCAGCCCCACACGCCCGCCTGGTTTACGGAGGGCAGGTTGCGGTACCCGTCGTTCATGTCGGTGCCGTCGAGCAGGTAGTTGTTTGAGCGGCCGCGATTGCCGTTCAGGCTGAACAGGCCGTAGGAGCCGGCGGACTCAGTCGAACCAACCGGGTCGCTATTGGCGCCCGGCACAAGCTCGAGCAGCTTCGTAAAGTCGCGTCCATTCACCGGCAGCTCGGCCACTTCACTGGCTTCAAGCGTGCCCCCTGTATTGTTGGTGGTGGTTTCAATCAGCGGCACGTCGGCCGTCACTTCGATCACTTCCTCCACCATGCCGGTGGGAAGCTTGACGTCAGCGCGCGTGGGCGAACCAACGCTCACCGGAATTTTGGTCAGCGTGGTGGTTCGGAAACCGGCCTTTTCAACCGTGACGCTGTAGGTGCCCAGCGGCAGCTCTGAGGCCACGTACTGCCCCTGTTCGTTGGCGGGCACAATGCGGTTCAAGCCCGTGTCGGGGCTGAAGACCTTCACCTGCGCGCCCGGAATGGCAGCGCCGGACGTGTCGGTGATCGTGCCTTGAATGCTTCCGCGGAAGGTTTGCGCAGACGCGACCGAAACACAGACGACAAGAGAAAGAACGACAGATAGGATGGCAGCCGAGCGGCTAAGCATAAGGCCAAGCTCCTCAGGAAGAGATTTTTTCTGGAATTATTGATCGCATGATAACACGGCGTTTCTTTTAAAATCGGTGACGGATAAACATGGAGCCCCCGGGATGCGGCCTATAATTGCTGGCAATTGCCATGGCAGACATTGATGGGTTATTGAATCGTTGGCAAAAGGCCGGCGTGCTGGGCGCGGAGATCGCCGACCGCATCCGCGCCTACGAGCAACAAGAAGACAAGCCCGGCGGCCTCAAGTGGCAGGGGCTGATTGCGCTCATCCTCGGCGCGATTCTGCTCGCTTGTGGCGTCGCGCTGTTTGTCTCGGCACATTGGGATGAGCTTGGCCCCGCCGCGCGCTGCGTAATCGTCATAGCGATGGTGGCCGTGTTTCACCTCGGCGGCGGCCTGGCGTGCGAAAGCTACAAAGCGCTCTCAACCACTCTGCACGCCGTGGGAACGCTGGCGGCGGGCGCAGCGATTGCGCTGGTCGGGCAAATCTTCAACATCCAGGAGCACTGGCCCGGAGCGGTCCTGTTGTGGGCTTTGGCAGCGCTGGCAGGGTGGATGCTGCTGCGCGACGAAGCGCAGCAAACTCTCGCGTTGCTGCTGGTTCCGGGGTGGTTCTTCTCTGAGCTGGCCTTCCGCATGGCTGGGCACATCGGCGTGGACGTTTACCTGGGCCGCGCCTTGTTTGTCTGGGCCGTCCTTTACCTCACGTTCTTTCTTGGCTCGCGGCGAAAAGTTGCCCAGGGGATTCTCTTCGCATTCGCTGCCATCGCGGCCGTGGTGGGCCTTACGCTCACGCTCGATGGCTGGGTTTCGTGGTCGTCGGCGCAGACCTTTGTTCCTTTCAGCACGCGCGTGTGGGCGTGGATCGTGATTGCCGTGTTGCCTCTGGCGATTGCGGCCTTCCATGGGCACAAGGGGCTGGTTCCACCGGCGCTGGCCGTGGCGCTTGCCATCGCGCTGCCCTGGTGCATTCGCAGGGGCACTCTTGTGGATGGCCACTCCACAATGGTTCCCCAAACCTATACCGTGCAGGAACCAACCCTGGCGGCGCATGCGCTGGTGGCGCTCTTTGCCGTCTTCCTCTGTGGCTGGGGCGTGCGCATGGCGTCTAAGGCGCTGGTCAACCTGGGAATCGTTGGGTTCGCCATCGCCGTGGCCTGGTTCTACTTGAGCAACATCCTCGACAAGATGGATCGCTCGCTCGGATTGATCGGGCTCGGCGTGCTGTTCCTGGCCGGCGGATGGGCCCTTGAAAAAATGCGACGGCGGCTCATGGCGCGGATGAACGCCGCAGGTTCGAAGGTGGCGCAATGAACATTGGAAATTGGACCCTGACCAAGACTTCGGTTGCGCTGCTGCTGATACAAGTGGCGATTGTTTCTACAATTGCGGCGAAATATTTTTATGAGCGGCAGAAATGCCCGCGGGTTTGGGTGCGCACCGTCGCCATTGACCCGGAGTTGCCCATGCGCGGCCGCTACCTCCGCCTGCGGCTCACCGTGGACGGCTGCCAAAGCACGCTGCCCTCGGCCAAGGGAGCGAAATTTCCACGCGGGTGGAATGGAGCGGCGGTTCCGGGAAACTACTCCGTTAAATATTTGGCGCCGGTTTTGTTTCCCGCAGAGTTGAAGGTGGAGAATAACCAACTGGTCGCGGTCCAGATCACGGACGAGGAACAACAGGAGGCCGGCCAGATGGTGGAGGCTCCGCCGGGCGCGGCCTGCCAGCAGTTCCGGCTTGCTGAGCCGGTGGACTATTACATCGCCGAGCATGCGGCCGACCCGTCGTGGACCAAGCCCGGCCAGGAGTTGTGGATTGAGGTCACGCTGCCGCCCAAGGGCCCGCCCAGGCCACTGGCGCTGGCGCTCAAGGACAATGGGCTTTGGAAGCCGCTCAACTTCTAGGTTTCAATTGTTGAGGTCGATCAATCCTTCAGGCAATGCCATCTCCACGCGCCTGGCTTCGAGGTCGACTTTGCGCAGATAGCTTTTGGCGAAGGGGACCAGGATCTCGCCGGCTCTGCCCTGAATTACCAACAGAGCCACCGGTCCGGCCGTGCGGTCTACATCTTCAATTCCCCCCACCACGACCGGCGCGCTTCCAGCCACGTCCACCAGCGTGCAGCCGATCAGATCGCCGATGTAGGCTTCGTCTCCGCCAAGCGGCACGCGCTGCTCGCGCGGGATGGCAACGATGAAACCGATAAGAGTTTCCGCGGCGCTGATGGAATCGATGCCAGCAAAGTGGAGCACGATGCCGCCCTTGTGCGGCCAGTGGGCTATCAGTTCGACTTCACGCGCTGGCGCGGCGGAACTGCTTTCCTTCAGCAGCCAAAGCTGACGTCGCTCAGCAAATTTTTCAGGGAAGTCGGTAAGAATGTCGGCGAAGACCTCGCCTTTGCGGCCCTGGGTGCGGCGGATACGGGCTAGCCAGGCCCATTCAGGGGTCGGGCTGCTGTTTGGCGGGCTGTGCGCCGGTGTGCCTCGCTCGGGCGTTGGTGCCTCTCCGTCAGAAGACGCCAATTATTCGTCGTCCTCTTCAAGGATGTCGAGCGTGAAGCGATGGTGCAGCTTCATGCTCACGGCGCCGAGGATCGTGCGCACGGAGCGCGCGGTGCGGCCCTGCTTGCCGATGACCTTGCCTACATCCTGAGGCGCAACGCGAAGCTTCAGCACCGTGTTTTCCTCACGGTTCACTGACTGCACTTCGACGGCTTCCGGCTCATCCACGAGGGCCTGGGCGATCTCCCGGACCAGCTCTGCGACTGAGGTGGGTGCGACCATTTCATTTTGGGTCATGCTCTTGCCCCTGACCAGATGCATTCAGAAATTGGCTGCCTGAATCTGTGCGCGAATAGTATCAGCACGCACCCGGGTTCGTCAGCAAATCTGTGCGCCGGCTCAACAAAGCCGGCGCGAACCATCATCTACCCCCGGACGGCAAAGGGCAAGTGGAGGATGAATCAGGCGGCAGCAGTGGCAGCCGGAGCCGGATTCTTGGTCACCAGCTTCTCCACGATCGGGGAGAGCTTGGCGCCCACGCCGCGCCAGTAGGCGACGCGTTCGTGTTTCAACTCAACGGTTGCGGGCTCGGTACGGGGGTTGTAGGTGCCGACCACCTCGATGGAGCGGCCGTTGCGGGCGCGGTCCTTTTCGATGACCACGATACGGTAGTAGGGTTGCTTGCGGGCGCCAACGCGCGCCAAACGAATCATCACCACGGCGATACGGTTCCTTTCAAATTCCAGTGCTCTGTTGCTGATCTTGGGAGTCTTCCTGGCCAACGCGGACGCGCCCCGCCAAATAAAGGCCGGACAAGAGTGCCCAGCCGCACAAGACACAACACCTAAGTATCGCTGAAATGGGCGTTCAGGGCAAGTTTCAGACGGTTTCAACACGAAAAGACCCGGGTGCCAGCTTCTTCGCTCCGTTGGGATGATTTTATTAGGGTTTCGGCG
>Ga0302140_10003834_pt1 | contig 19213 bp, 12 predicted proteins | sample I_Bog_E1_1_FD_202095 | JGI IMG/M metagenome (GOLD analysis project Ga0302140, IMG submission 202095) | Peat permafrost microbial communities from Stordalen Mire near Abisko, Sweden - I_Bog_E1_1 | ecosystem: Environmental > Terrestrial > Soil > Wetlands > Peat | place: Sweden: Abisko, Stordalen... | reverse complement strand
CGCGTTGCTGGAGAAGTTACCCGGTGTCGCAGGAAGGCCGTTGATGAGAGTCGGGTCCCAAAGCGTGTTGATAATGTTTTGCGAAACCTGACTGGGCGTGACGTTATATTTGCTGAGTTCCGCGAGTGCCAGTGCTTGGTAGGCCGTCGAAGGCTCGGTGGCGGAGTTGGACAAGCCGATGATGAACTTCTGCTCCTCGTAGGTGAGGAAGAAGAAGGTGTGGTCATGCCAGATGGGGCCGCCGACCGATGCGCCGTAGTTTTGGTTGCGCAAGGGCTGCGAGGGCGATCCGGGCTGAGCAAATGGCGAGGCTACGGCCAGCGCCTCGTTGCGGTTGTAGTAGTACGCGTCCCCGTGGAAGGCGTTGCTGCCTGACTTGGTGGAGATGTTCAGATTGCCGCCGGGGCTGCGGCCGGACTCGCTGTTTCCGGTGGTCTGGAGGGAATATTCGTCGAGGGCCTCAACCGGATACACGACGCCGGCGATACCGCTGATGCTGCCCTGGTTGACCGCAACCGCGTTCAGGTACAGGTCGTTGTTGTCAGTACCGTCAATGGTGTAGTTGAGCTGGTCGTTGCGCGTACCGTTGACGGAGCCGGAGTTGTTGTATCCGGTGAAGGCGACGGAGCTGCCTTGAAGCTGCGTAAAATCACGGCCGTTCAGCGGCACATCCTGGAGCGCCTGGCCGTCGATGACGGTGGTCTGGACGATGGTCGTAGTGTCGAGCGAAAGAGCGTCGGCAGCCACTTCAACGGTGGTGGCCTGCTGCGCGACGGAAAGCTTCACGGGCAGCGTATAGATTGTGCCGGCCTTGACTTGGACGCCGGTGGCCTCGGTGGTGGAGAATCCAGCGGCTGCAATCTTAACCGTGTAGGTGCTTTGCGGGAGATCGTTAAAGGAGAACTCGCCCGCGCCGGATGAAACTGTTTCGTGAACGGTCGCGGTAGCGGTGTCGGTGGCCGTAATCCTGGCTCCGGGAATCACTGCACCAGAAGTATCGGTCACCGTGCCATTAATGCTGCCACGGAAGGTCTGGGAACTCAACGCGCCGGGTAGGAAAAACAGCCCCGCAATGAAGAGAAAAATGGAGAGAACGGACCATTTGCGTCGCATGAAACCTCCAAAATGTTAGGGTTCGCTTTTGAGAGCCGATAGAAAATAGCTGTTTGTTGAATGCGGTACGTGCTCCAATGAGCTACCAGCACAAACCGCGAAGGGATGCAGGCATTGGCTTAGGAGTCTTCGTTTTTATGATTGGATAATGTTCGAAGCAGGAATTAACCCGCAGAACTTCAGAACAAATCCGTTCCCAACCCCGTCAGCATAGCGTTGTGGCAACAACAGCCCGTACGGTTCGGATTGTATCCATCACTGAACACTAAGCCAATTCTATGAACCTGATAGCTCTGTGTCAAACTTGGATGGCCGGGGTTTCAATTTTCCTGAACGGATCGTTCGCGCGGCCGACACCTCCCGATCTGTCTGCAATCTTCCTTCGGCTGCCTTTGCCCCTTTAGTTCTGGACGAAGGAAAAGAATTTTTGATAGCATTCGGCGGATAGTGGGCAACTCTCTTGAAAGAGGCATATCGATGCGCCAACCGCGCAAGCAACTTCGAGTTTTTGTCGTTGACGATGAGTTCATCATCGCTTCCACTCTTGGACTAATCTTGCGCAATAAGGGTTTCGACGCTGTATCTTTCAAAGGCCCACTTGAGGCACTCGAAGCCGCCCGTTCTCTAAGTCCAGATCTTCTGATATCCGACGTAGTCATGCCCGGTTTTTCAGGCATCGAATTAGCGATCCGCCTGCAAGCGCAATCCCCTCACTGCAAAGTCTTATTGTTCTCCGGACAGGCCGCCACCGCTGAATTGCTTGAAGCAGCCCGTGCCAAAGGGTACGACTTCGAAATCCTATCGAAACCAGTGCACCCGATTGAACTGTTAAAGAAAATTGCGGAAACGACGCGGATCGCGGCGCCGAGTTCATCCTCCTCTGGTGATGTGCATCCTGACCTTGCTGCAAATCTTGCTCTCGGCGCAACCCGCGAATAAGGATTAGACCTAAATTTCTTCAATCCGAACATGGCAAGAGCAACAGGATTCCATTCCGATTCTTCGGTTTTGTTGCTCCCACGGCACAAAGGTCGCCCGGACTCCGGCTTTTAAGTAGCGCCAGGTGGCTCGGGTTGACTTGAATCCCTTCGCCAAAATTAAGTAGGCAAACAAAAGGCGAATTAAGCTACAATCCACCATGGACTTTCCCCCTGAGCTTTCATGGGCTCACCCTGTAACCGCAGAATGGTTTGTTAACAAATTCGGAACTCCGACGGAGCCACAGGTCGCCGGTTGGCCCAGCATTCTGGCCGGTAAACCGACGCTGATCGCTGCTCCGACGGGCTCAGGAAAGACCCTCGCCGCCTTTCTAGTATCGATCGACCGACTCTTGCGCCAGGCAATTGATGGCTGTCTGCCGCCGACGACCCAGGTGGTGTATATCTCGCCGCTCAAAGCTCTCTCAAATGATGTTCAGAAGAATCTGGAAGGACCGCTGACAGAAATTCAGAAGCTTGCCTTGGAACGCGGCTATCTGTCCATGAACATTCGTACCGGCGTGCGCACCGGCGATACGCTGCCGGGCGAACGCACCGGCATGCTCAAGAACCCTCCGCACATCCTTGTCACTACTCCGGAGTCGCTCTACATCCTTTTGACCGCCGGAAAGAGCCGGGATCGACTGCGCAAGGTTCATACAGTGATCGTGGATGAAATTCACGCGATTGCCGATGACAAGCGCGGTGCGCACCTTGCCCTCTCGCTGGAACGGTTGGAAGCGCTGGTATGCGGCGAAAACCGGCTCTCTGCCGGCGCATTTGTCACCGGCCTGAACACGCCGCCGCAACGCATTGGATTATCGGCAACACAAAATCCGATCGAACTGGTTGCGCGCTATTTGACGGGTGCTCACGCCAAACGTGAGCCTCCGACGATCGTTCAACTCGGACAACGGCGCTTGATGGACCTGGCGATTGAAGTTCCGAACGACGAGCTTGGCTCTGTTACTTCGTACGCCATGTGGGAAGAGATCTTCGACAAGCTTGCCACACATGCTGGGAATCATCGATCGACACTGGTCTTCGTAAATACGCGGAAGATGGTCGAGCGGGTTTCCCATGAACTTGGAAAACGCTTGGGTACAGAGAATGTTGCGGCTCATCATGGCTCGTTAGCCCGCGCACTGCGCCTGGATGCCGAGAGGCGGCTGAAGAATGGCGAAGTCAAAATACTGGTGGCGACCGCTTCGCTCGAACTGGGAATCGATATCGGCGATGTCGACCTTGTTTGCCAGATCGCCAGCACGCGTGCCGTATCGGTCCTCATGCAGAGGGTGGGAAGAGCAGGGCACTGGCGTGGCGCGGTTCCAAAAGGCAGACTATTTGCAACTACGCGCGATGACTTGCTGGAGCAAGCGGCGCTGGTACGCAAGGTGCGCGCTGGTGAACTGGATATCCTGGAGATTCCTCCTCAGCCCATTGACGTGCTTATGCAACAGGTGGTGGCCGCATGCGGCGCTGAGTCATGGGATAAAGAATCGCTCTATGAAGTCTTTCGGCGTGCGTACTCATATCGCGACCTGACTCGCGAGCAGTTTGAAGAAGTGATTGGAATCCTGTGCAACGGCATTGAGTCAAGCCGTGGGCGGTACGGAGCATATTTGCTGCACGATGGCATACATGGCCAATTGCACGCGCGGCGAGGCTCGAGAATGATTGCCATTTCAAACGGTGGCGCTATTCCGGATACCGCGCTTTTCAATGTGATTCTGGAGCCGGAGGGCGTACAAATTGCAACGCTCGATGAACACTTTGCGGTGGATTCGAGCCCCGGCGATGTGATTCTTCTTGGCAATACGAGTTGGCGTGTAAAGAAGATTGAAGCCGCTGGCCGCGTGCTGGTAGTGGATGCGCATGGCGCCCCGCCGAGCCTCCCGTTCTGGACGGGAGAAGCGCCGCAACGCACCGGTGTGCTGAGTGACGGTGTGAGCCAATTGCGGGAAGATATTGCGACGCGCACCGGTACGCTCGCTCCGGGGCATATCACCCCTGCTCATCCTGACGTGATGCACGCGACCGCCTGGTTGATGGAAGAATGCGGAGTTTGTTCTTATGCAGCGCAACAACTAATTGCATACATTGTTGCTGGCCGGGCCGTGCTGGGCGCGATTCCAACGAAAACCACACTCATTGCTGAACGATTCTTCGACGAAGGCGGAGGGATGCAGCTTATTCTGCATGCCCCCTTGGGTGGACGTATTAACAGGGCCTGGGGCCTTGCGTTGCGCAAGCGGTTTTGCCGCGGATTCAACTTCGAACTGCAGGCTGCTGCAACAGATAACGGAATCAATATTTCTCTTGCAGAGCAGCATAGTTTTCCCCTGGCGGATGTCTTTCAATTTCTGACTGAGTTAACTGTGAAGTCGCTGTTGGAGCAGGCCTCGATTCCTTCTCCCATTTTCAAGACACGCTGGCGCTGGGCGGCAGGTCGAAGTCTTCAACTACTCAGAACTTCCAACGGCAAGCGCATCGCACCCCAGGTACAGCGCATGCGCTCAGAAGACTTGATGGCGAGCGTTTTCCCTCAAGCTGCGGCCTGCTTCGAAACAATTGTGGGCGATATCCAGATTCCTGATCACCCACTGGTCAGAGAGGTAATGCAGGATGTGCTGCAGGAAGCGATGGATCTTGATGGCCTGCTGGGTGTTCTGCGCGGAATTCAAGACGGATCCATTCGCTGTGTTGCCGTGGATACACCCTTACCCTCTCAGTTTGCGCACGAATTGCTGAATGCAAATCCATTTGCGTATCTCGATGAAGCGGGCCTCGAGGAGCGGCGTGCCCGAGCGGTACAACCGCAAGGGAGGATCCCCGCTAGCGTCCTCGAAAAGCCGGGGAAGCTCGATCAGCAAGCTATCGAGACGGTACGCGAGCAATGCCGGCCCGACATTTGCGATCACAACGAATTGCACGATCTGCTCATGACGCTCGTTATGCTGCCACTGTCGATGATTCCAATCGACAACTCTCCGCACTGGGCGCAATTCCACGCGCGTCTGATCCGCGACGGTCGCGCTGGGGAGATCGACCACTGCGGAATCCCTTGCTGGTTCGCTCTGGAGCGGATTCGGCTTGTAAAGGCACTTTGGTCTGAGGAAAGCATCGAGGGAGTCACCAAGTCCGAAGCAGCTAAGATATGCCTGCAAGGATGGATGCAAATTCTTGGGCCGGCAACAGCGAAGAAAGTCGCCAGAATACTCTCGCTCGACGCAGGCATCGTCTATCAGGCGTTCATTGCGATGGAGATGCAGGGATTGCTCGTGCGTGGAGCTTTTGAGAAGCTGGCCACGGCAGATGAATTTGAAATTGAGTGGTGCGAACGGCGCATACTGCAGCGAATTCACAAACTCACAGCCGCGTCTCGTCGCAAACAAGTTGAGCCTCTGCCGCCTGCTGCATTCATGCGATGGCTCTTGACTTGGCAACACCTGACGCTCGAAACGCAGCTTTCAGGAGAGGAGGGATTGTTGGAGGCTCTTTCGCAGTTGGAAGGCTTCGAAGCTCCAGCGATCGAATGGGAGCGAACCATATTACCCGCACGCGTCGCCGATTACGATCCACGTTGGCTTGACCGCTTATGCCTTTCGGGCGCGATCGGATGGGGACGTGTCTCCCCGCATCCGGCGTTCAGTGCGGGAGACATATCCGGGCCGCGCCGCGTTGTTCCAAGCACCGCGGCGCCCATAACGTTCTACCTGCGTGGGTCCGCGGAATGGCTCGAGCACGCGCTCCAACAGCAATGCGTGGATGAGAGCCAACTCAGGCAGATATTGACTGCGGATGCATTGCGCGCGTGGGAACTTCTGGCGCGAAGGGGTGCTTGCTTTGTCGAAGACGTGCAGCGCACACTCAATCTCGCGCCTCCTGAGGCGCGGATTGCTCTTTGGGAGCTTGCCGCTGCAGGCCTCGCTGCGGCGGATGGCTTCGATCAACTTCGAGCCATGATCGACCCCGCCCGCAGATCGCCTGCTGCGGCAACCTACCAAAAGATGCGCTGTGCCGCCGGACGATGGTCGCTCTTCAGTGCTGAGATTCCCAGAGCAGCAGATCCATTGGAAAAGGCCCGGCGCGCGGACATCGCCGTTGAATCCGCGGCACGTGTACTGCTGGCGAGATATGGTGTTCTGTTTCGCGACCTGGTAATTCGAGAATCAAATGTTCCTCGATGGGGAGTCCTGCTGGGAATGTTGCGCCGACTCGAAGATCGAGGCGAAGTTCGCGGAGGCCGTTTCGTCAGCGGGTTTAGCGGAGAGCAGTTCGCACTTCCGGAAGCTGCCGAGAGTTTGCCCAATGCGCGGAACCGCCATGAGCAGGAGACCATCACCCTTGCCGGTGCAGATCCGATGAATTTGATTGGTACGGTAATTCCCGGTGAGCGGGTGCCTGCGGTTCCAGGCCGTTCGCTTGTTTATCGCGACGGGATCGTGCTGGGAGGCAATCCGGAAGCGAGCTTACCGCGACAAACGCGAAATCCGCGTTTGCGCTCGGCCGTGGATCAAGTTCCAGCGCCGCGTGTGAATTATCGAAATGAGTCGCTTCGTTTGTTCTAACGGGGCCGCCATGTTCGGGCAGTCTTTTTGCCAACGTTTCTCAATGCCAACTCCCTGTCACCGGCATCCCCCGGTTACCAGCGATAAATGGTCAAATCGTCCAGATACACATTGGAGGACGCGCTGCCGGCGAAATAGCTATCCACTTGGAAGTTGGTCAAAAGCGTGGGGCTCCATCCCAGCGCGAAGGCCGAGGACACGGTGGCGTTGATATTCGTCTGTGCGCCATCGAACCAAACTGAGTCGTATGTGACATTTCCAGAACCATCGCGGGAATAACCAATCTGTACATGATGCCAGGTATTCGTTCTCCAACTCCGCGGGTTGCATGCGGCCTTGGAGTGCAACCACGTGTCGACAGGCTGCCCGGGCGAACCGACGTTCGCTGTGTAGTCCCATGTGCCCGACCAACCATCGCATTGGACACCGAAGATGACCGTCTGCCCGTTCGGCATCACCTGATTCATATCCATCTCGACATTGGCGATGGAGGTAGAGGGGCTTTGCAGGTAAAGCCATGCGTCATAGAAGAAGTTAGTGGAAACAGTATCGTCTCCGAAGGACACATCGTAACGTTCCCCGCCATAGTCTGAATAAGTTGTGACAAAGTCGCGCGCGAACCCGCTCATGGATGGCGAGTTGACAAGAGTCATGACCCCACTTGCACTGCCGCCGGTTGCGCTGTCATTGATCGCGTTCCAGTTGCTCAACGTCTGGATACTGCTGACGCTGACTGCGCCAGCTGCAATGGCGCCTGCGGCCGTGGTGACTGAGATGCCAACATCCGTAACGCATGACGCCCCTTGCTCTCCCCAGGCTTTGACATGAAGGGTGTGAGTGCCTGTGGGTGAGGCGACCGAAGCCTGAATGGATTCACCATTGACCGTGGTCGTAGCGGTACTGTTGTCGAGCGAATAGCCCATTGCACCTACGGTTTGCGAGGAGCAGGTGGCGGCGAAAGCAGACAAACTAAAAGGAGACGTAAGCTCTGCATAATTGGCGGGGCTGCTGACGGTAACGCTCGCCAATGCCGGAACCCCAAAAGCAACGATCGGTAAAGCGATAAGAATGAGCAACCGGGCGATCTTCATTAGACTCCTTTGCATATAAACCTCTTCAGCTTCAAAATCTGGCCCGCAGGCCGCCACTCAAAGCCGGCGGAGACACATCGACTGTCGAGGATTTCCTGGCTTCAGGCATCTGCATTGCAATTCCTTGCATCTCCTTGGCCAGAGGGGCGCGTGATTTCTGGGAGAAATCTTAGAAAGGGAGATCAGTTGCTCTGCCTCGGGTAATCTCACTATCTCTCGAAGGAAAGGCTCGAACACGTGAGACTCAAATTCTTGCAATGCACGGTGCTCGTGAGTGCCGCTCTATTGACAATCGGCCGCTGCGGAATAGCCCAGGAGCAAGTGGAGATCGACGCACAGGCGCAGACGACTCCATTTCCGCATTACTGGGAACAGATGTTCGGCTCCGGGCGTGCGATTTTGTCATTGCGTGAGAGTTACCGCGAAGACTTGCGAGCTGTGAAGCAAGTCGCGGACTTCCGATATGTAAGATTTCACGCCATCTTTCACGATGAGCTGGGTGTCTATAATGAGGACGAGCATGGCAATCCCATCTACAACTTCTCTTACGTTGACCAGGTCTACGATGGACTGCTCAAGAATGGCGTGAAGCCGTTCGTCGAGATCAGCTTTATGCCGAAGAAGCTGGCGTTCAATCCCGATGCGCTGCATCCCTTCTGGTACAAGCAAAACGTCTCCCCTCCCAAGAGTATGGAGCGTTGGGACGACCTGGTGAAACACTTCGGACAGCATCTCGTCGAACGCTATGGAATCGAAGAAGTTTCCACGTGGTATTTCGAAGTGTGGAACGAGCCTAACATCGATTTCTGGAATGGGATTCCGCGGCAGAAATCGTATTTCGAGTTGTACGCGCACACAGCTCAGGATTTGAAGGGTGTAAGTCCGCGATTGCGTGTCGGAGGGCCGGCCACGGCGGCCGCAGCCTGGATTAGCGATTTTCTCAAATTCACATCGCAAAATCATGTACCGGTTGACTTCGTGTCCACGCACGGTTATGCAGACGACACGGTGGAGGATCTCTTTGGCACCGACGAAGATATCCCGATGGATGAACGGATCTGCCGTGCCGCTGCAAAGGTCAAAAACGAAATCAAGACTTCCGAAAAACCTGATCTTCCCCTCATCTGGTCGGAGTGGAACGTTGAAGGCATGAACGGTTCGCGCGACACTACTTTTGTTGCACCCGCGCTTGCCAACACTGTTCGGCAATGTGATGGACTGATCAACATGCTTTCCTTCTGGACCTTCTCAGACGTTTTTGAGGAAGGCGGCCCGATTGCCAGACCATTTGAAGGCCAGTTCGGACTGCGCGCCAAAGGGGGAATCAATAAACCAAGCTACTATGCTTACGGGCTCCTGCATCAACTGGGCGATGTGCGGATTGCCAATGCGTCGAAAAACGTGATCGCTACGAAAACTGCTGACGGAGGGTTGGCGATTACGGTATGGAACCTGGTCGACCCAGGCCAAAAAGGAGCAGCTCACACCATAAGCCTCTTATTCGACCACGTTCCCTCGGACGCTCACGTCAGTATCGAGCGAGTCGATTCAGATCACGGCAATGTACTGAAGCAATATGCAGCAATGGGCCAACCCCTGGATCCCACGCCGGATCAGGTGGCGAAGTTGAATCGCGAAACCGCTCTCCCCACCCCTGAAGAAACGGGTCTGCAGGGAGGAAAACTAAAAGTCAGTCTCGAGCCTAATTCGCTGGCGCTGATCAAGATCCAACCCTGACCCATTGCGCAAGCCAGTCGTTTATGGCGAAAAGAGTTTGCGTTCGTTGAAATGCATCTGCATCTCCGTTCAGTGCGGCCCCTCTAAGAATGGGCACAGTCAATGCAGCCAGGTTCGGCGACCTGCGTCATTGGTACAAGTGAATCCTCGTTCATTCGCAGAGAACCCGCCTCTGTAAATGCCAAAACAGAGCAGGATCGTGGTTACAATTTCGTGACTACCGTTACGCCCGCAGGTAATGTGCATTTGATTCTTCAGGTTACGCATATCCATAATCAGACCGGCCCAAAACAGGATTCCCCGGTTTTTCACATTGTTAATTTCGTTAACGATACCGTTAAGGGGCTCTTCCATGGTTACTTTCATGCGGCTATAATGATCACCGCCGTAATTCAAGAGGAGCACAGAGCGAAATGTCTTTGGCGTACCCGGTAATCCGAATCCCCCACGAAGAAGAATGGCAGGAACTGCAAACCGTCCTGCAATCGGAGATTTTCAAAAAAGCGCCTAACCTTTTGCATTTCCTCGAGTACGTGGCAGAACAGCATTTCGCAGGGAATTCCGATCAGATCAAGGAATACAGCATTGCCGTTCAGGCCCTCCACAGGCCCGAGCAGTTCGACCCGCAGTCAGACACCATTGTGCGCGTGACAGCACATGCCCTCCGCAAGAAACTCGAGCATTACTATGCCTCAGAGGGTGTCGGGCACCAGATTCAAGTGCAGCTTCCGGCAGGCAAATATGTTTTGCAATTCGTTCGGAAGCAACAGCAGTTGTTATCCGATCCCAATGCTTCTACCCACCAACCCGAGCAGGGAACTGCTGACGTGGAGCAACCCGGACCCAAAAATCAGCTGAAATGGAACGTTTTGGTCGGTTCCGGAATTCTGGTCGCGGCACTTCTGGCGACAATTGGAACCTACATGCTTAGCCGACGACACGCGGTGCACCTGACGAAAGCTGGCGGAGCTGTCCAAAACCTGAGCACCAGTCAGGAAGCTGTCATGCACATCCGGTTCGGAAAGAATGAGAAGAGCTATATAGATGCAGCAGGCCAATCCTGGACTGCGGACAAGTACTGTCAGGGAGGCGCCCTCTTCGCTCATCCTGGCCATGACATCCAGGGAACCGACGATCCAGCAATCTTTCAGGAAGGGCGTGAGGGTAAATTCCAATGCAAAATCCCCGTCTCTCCTGGGGCCTATCAACTCCAGCTTCTTTTCGCGGACACGGCGGGGGACAAAGAGGCAGCCAGGCAAGTGGATCTCACCATCAACAATCGCCGAGCCGATGCTCTTGACGTCGTCGATGAGGCGGGGGGGAACGACATCGCAATCGGAAAACTCTACGCCGGAATTCACCCCATGGACGACGGCGCCATCCACCTCGATTTCACCTCCGACGGATCGTTTGTCAACGCACTTGAGATTTCACCGACTGAGTCAGATGGAGGGCAGTCGTTGAGAATGATTGCGGGTCCGGCTATTTTCCGCGACGATCAGGGAAATACGTGGCTCCCGGAGCGGTTTTTCCAGGGTGGCCGGAGAACCTTCCACACGGAAGGGCTGCCCAAAGTTGCGAACTCGCGGCTTTTCGAGTGGGAGCGATATGGGCACTTCCGCTATCTCATTCCTGTTGTAGCCGGCAAGGAGTACACCGTTCGCCTGTATTTTTCTGAAGGGTGGTTTGGCGGAAGTAATGGCGGCCCTGGCGGAATTGGAAGCCGGGTGTTTGACGTTTACTGCAACGGGACAACTCTACTGAAAAATTTTGATATTTTGAGCGCCCAAAAGGAAGGCGTTTCCGTGATCACCTTCAATGGTGTAAAACCAACCGCGCACGGCATGCTCGAGTTGCACTTCACGCCGGTTAAGAATTATCCGCTCATCAACGCGATTGAAGTAGAACCCGAAAGCTAAAACGGAGCGTTAAAAACTACCGCCGTACCTGCGACACAAATGTCCCGCAGGTACTCGGTCTGTTCAGGCACTTAATACTTCATTCCGTCGAGATCGGAGATAAGCCCTGGGCCAGTTGGCCGCCATCCCAGCCATTCCTGCGTAAGAGCGCTGGAGGACGGCATGTCGTGCGGGGCGAAGCGGGCAAGCCAGCCGAAGTGTGCCTCAGTCTCTCCAGGATCGATGCTGACGACCGGCACTTTCAGACCGCGGCCCAACGCCTCGGCGATGGCCTTCATCGACACTCCCTCTTCGTGGACGGCGTGGTAGATCGCGCCCGGCATCGCTTTCTCAAACGCCAAACGGTAGAGTCGCGCTGTGTCGGAAACGTGCGCCGCAGGCCAGCGGTTGCCGCCGTCGCCGATATAGGCTGAGACTCGCTTCTCGCGGGCCACGGCGAGGACGTAGGGCACCAGCCCCTGCTTGCGTGTGTCGTGAATCTGCGCCAGCCGCACCACGGAGGTGTTCACCCCACGCGCCGCCAGCTCCCTCACCGCCGCTTCCGAAGCAGCGCGCGGGTTCCAAGCGGCAGTTGGTCCCACCTCAGTCGATGGTTTGCCGTCCACATTGGCCGCGATAGCTGTACCCGAGGTGACCACGAACGGCCGGGCAGAGCCCAGCAGGACGTCGCCAATCGCCTCGATCGCTTTACGGTCGTCATCACAATTCTTCTGGAACTGCGAAAAGTCGTGATTGAAAGCGGTGTGAATCACCCCGTCCGACATGGCGGCTCCACTGCGCAGGCTTTCCAGGTCCTCAAGATCCCCTCGATGCACCTCAGCTCCAGCAGCGATAAGTGATTCAGCGCCCGCATCCGAGCGCGTGAGACCGAGCACCTGATCGCCCGCGTTGATCAACTCCGAAACAATAGCAGAACCGATAAAACCCGTAGCACCGGTGACAAAAACACGCATAACGATTTCTCCTTAAATTCCTTCATGTCCAGGACCGCAATCGCAGCCCAGTTAGTATTTAGATAGATGACCGGGCGATACGATCTATTCTGAGAGTCCGTATTATCTTTGCGATCGTCCGGGGTGACCTCGGCGTAGCGAATGGGTGTTGGATATGGATCCGCTTTCCGATGTGCTTTCGCTCTTGAAGCCGCGCAATTATCGCTGCGGTGGTTTTGATATGGGCGGTGATTGGTCCGTCCGGTTCGACGCGCACGACGGCATCAAGTGCTACGCATTGGTTTCCGGTCTTTGCTGGCTCGCCGTTGAGGGTGTTGCCGATGCTGTGCGCCTGGGGCCGGGTGATTGTTTCCTGCTGCCCAGTGGCAAACCGTTTCGCCTTGCGAGCGATCTGGCCGTGCCGTCTGTCGATGCTCTCACAATGTTGACGGCCCCAATGAATGGCAGCATCGTCACATGGAACGGCGGCGGCAATTGCTTTGGAGTGGGTGGTCACTTCACTTTTGCCGGCCAGCATGCGGGGATCCTGTTAGGAGTGCTTCCGCCTATCGTGCATATCCGCAAAGAATCGGACAAAGCGGCGATGCGCTGGTCCCTGGAGCGCATGATGCAAGAGCTGCGGGAGCCGCTGCCGGGTGGCTTTCTGGTCGCCCAGCAACTGGCCTACATGATGCTGGTTCAGGCCCTGCGGCTCCATTTGGCGGAGGGGGTGCGCGGGGGTGTTGGGTGGCTCTTCGCGTTGGCGGATAAACAGATGAGCGCAGCAATCTACTCCATGCACAAAGACCCCGCGCACCGCTGGACATTGCAGGAACTGGCCGAACGTGTAGGTATGTCGCGTTCGACTTTTGCCCTGAAGTTCAAAGAAACAGTTGGCAATTCGCCAATGGAGTACCTCACGCGCTGGAGAATGTTGCTGGCCGGTGACAAGCTTGCGAATTCCAGCGATCCCATATCCGAGATTGCTCCGTCGCTCGGCTACGAATCCGAAAGCGCCTTCAGCACAGCGTTCAAGCGAGTCATGGGCTGCTCGCCACGACAGTACAGTCGTGGCCGGAATCCGAATCCGGCTTCCGATAGCGAAGAACTAGATGCCCGCGTAAATCAGTTCGAACCAATCGCAGGTTGATGCTTACAGCACCATGTTCTCACGGTCGTTTCCCTATTCGGTTGTATAGCGGATCTCAAGCCTGCGAATCCGATAGCACGAGTAGCAAATCACTACCACGATCAACAGCAACAACCCTCCCACCGCTGCCCAACCTGATACCGGTTCTGTCTCAACTGTCAAAAGCGCAAATAGACCTTCAGCAGCCACTTTCACCGGCATCAGATGATGCAGATAAGCGGTCACGCTGAACTTCTGAAGCAGCGAGGGTAGAACAGGGCTGATTGTCTCCCAACCCAAAAACAGCATCGCCGCCGGTATCGGATTCCTGAACATCATGCTGAACAGCAGAAACACGGCTCCATATCCGAGACAGGCAAGAACGATGATGAGGAGATACGCCTCCAACTGACCGAGGCCGGCGCCATTGAAAATATAATCGCGAGCCGCCGCTCCGAATCCGACATACATCAGCGCGAAATCCGCGATAACTGCGCTGCCAAATAGGAGAACGGCTGTAATGGACCCTGCCACGAATTTCGAAATCAGAAGCACTTCACGTCTCACAGGCGACAAGAGATAGAAGTGCAGGCTGCGCTCAATCATTTCTCCGCGAATAAGCCGCGAAAAGATTCCCAGGCAGCCGAAGAACACGCCGAGACGAATGTAATAAAGCTGGATAATTCCCGCAAGCACGTTGGTATCGTCGTTCAGCGCGAAAGCGGGATGAGTGTCCACCACCATATGAATGAAGATGATAAACGTAGGGATGAAAGCTAGGAAATAAATCCAGCTTGCTCTCCACGAGAAGAGGTTTCGCCGTAACTCAATGCGCGTGAGCCGCTGCGCCTGGATCCACCACAGACTCCACGGCTGGTCTAGAACCTTCTGTCGCAAGTTTGGCGTTGATTGCTGCATCACGAAGCACTCCCATCCGTGCCGATCAGATATTGGTAGATGGCATTGGCATCGTCATCCGCGGGGGCAACCGCATCGATTTTTACCAGGCCGTCCGCAGCGATTCCATTGATGATTTGGTAGAACTGATCGATGTCAGCCGTGCGCAGGAATACGCCTTTGCCATCCGCATGCAACCTGGCCTCAACGCAATGATTGATGGAAAACATCTTTGAAGCGAGCACCTCGGGGTGATCGCAGCGAACAAGCACCTGCATGGGCTTTTCGTGGACTTCCTGCCGCACCTGGTGGATATTGCCTTCAGCCACAAGATATCCGCCCGTAATTAGGATCACTCGATCCGAGATCCGGTCGACCTCATCGAGAATGTGGCTGGAGATAATTACATGCATGCCTTGTTTGCCAAGTTCCTCGAAGAGCGCGATGGATTCAGCCCGCGCCATTGGGTCCAGTCCGTTCAGCGGCTCGTCGAGTACAAGAACTCTTGGGTGGTGGGCGATGGCCTGCGCCAGGCGAATCTTCTGGCGCATGCCTTTGCTGTAGCCTGCGACCTTGCGGCTCGCTGCATCGCCGAGTTGTACCCGATCCAGAGCCTCAACAGTCAGATCCATGGCCATTGCTTTCTCAATCCCATGCAGCATCAGGCTATCGAATACGAACTGCCAGCCGGTAATTCCGCGAGGGAAGGAATCGAATTGCGCACAATAGCCGACAGCGGTGAAGAATTCCATAGCATCGGCGGGAGTCAACCCGAGCACTGAGAGGCGTCCGCTGGAGGGCTGAATCAATCCCGTCATCAGGTTCATGATCGTTGTTTTGCCTGAACCATTGGGGCCGACCAGGGTCGTGATCCCAGACGGGATGGAGAGCGAGATTCGATTGACACCGAGCACCTCGCCGTAGAACTTGGATACATCTTCGAATACGATTCTGTCACTCATCCGCGCACCACCTCGCGCGCACGAATGCGCTTGTTCAGCATCGCGACACAGACAATGCAAGTCAGAATCAGCATGGTCACGATAGCTTCAGTGGGCAGCGACCATCTCGGATTGACAGGGGCAGGCGCACCCACCAATCGTTGCCAAAGACTCGATATCATAAATGGCAGATTGATGAGGAATCCCCATCGTGTGCGTAGAACGGCTGTCACAATGCCGCCTACTCCTGCCGGAATGAATACTGCTGCAAAGATGATGCCGGTGGCGACGACTCTCCACTTGACCCAGGAGGATAGGGCCAGCCCAAGAAATGCGAGTAGTGTGATCCAAATGATGGAGCCTGCGAAAATTCCACCGGCTATATGCAAGTTGGCGGCAACCCAAGGCACCGGCGAAGAATAACCTTCATAAGCAAAGAGGAGCAGGCATGGTATCCATGTGACCGCGGAGAGGGAAGCGAAGAGCGCGACAAACTTTCCGAACAGGTAGCCGAAACGCGAGATGGGGTGACTGAGCAGGATCGGCAAAGCGCTATCGGCAAGATCGAAGGTGATTACGCGTGGTGCGATCCACGATGCAAGAACAAGCGCAAGCCAGCATTGACCTTCGAGAAGTTTCAAAAAGAAAGCCGCGTCCATTGCCAGCATCTCGCCACCCTTGCCACCGACAAGAGCCCGTGCCAACGGGTTATTCGCAAGATAGATCACCACGAGAGAAGTAAGGCAGGGCAACAGGCAGAACACAAGCAGACCAATCGATATTTTCGAGGACCATGCTTCATCGAATGCATAGCGGGAAAGGACGAAAAGACGCATCCAGGCAGGAGTTACTTTTCCTGTATAGGCGCTATAACTGTGTTTATAGACGGCCATGCGCTGTCCTTTCCGTATCATTTTCCATTGCCCGCAGGAAGATGTCTTCAAGTGAGTCGCGCCGCTGATTCATGCGGCGGATCTGGACGCCTTGATCGGAAGCAATAACATAAAGGTCCCTCACGTCGATGTTGTCTGGAAGTATCAGCTTGATGCGGCCGCCAGCGTAGCAGGCGACCTCGCAGCCGAGTCCGCGAATGCTCACAGAAAAACGCTCTGTGGCGCCAACTGTTTCCAGTTCCATGAAGCTCCGATTCGAGCGACGTTCTTCTTCAATATTGCAGAGAGCAGCAATGCGACCGTTCTTCAGAATCAGCACCTCGTCGCATGTCTCATCAATGTCACGCAGCAGATGCGAGGAGATGAGGAGCCGAATGCTGCCTTCTTTACGAATATCTTTGATCAGCTGGATCATCCGCGTCCTGGCCATCGGATCGAGGCCGTTCGTGGGTTCATCCAGAATCAGCAGCCGCGGTCCATGCGCCAGAGCCTGAGCCAGCTTGATGAGCTGCTTCATCCCCAGCGAATAGCTATTCACTTTTCGGTATCGAACCTCGCCCAGACCTACATAGAACAGCGCTTCGTGCGCGCGTTCCAATGCGATGTCTGATGGCAAGCCTGCCAGCTCAGCCATGTAGCGTACGAACCGAACGCCGCTCATATTTCCGATGAAGGAATCATTCTCCGGCATATAGCCGATTCCTCCACGAATCTGGCCCCGATCGCGGTGCGAGTCGAGGCCAAATACATGAGCTGTTCCCTTCGAAGGAAGATGAAATCCAAGGAGTGTGTTGATCAGCGTTGACTTGCCCGCGCCGTTGGGCCCGAGCAAGCCAATCGCCTGTCCCTGCAACTGTCCGGTCAGCCCATTCAAGATGGTGCGATTCGCCAACTGGACTTCGAGTTCATTGAGATCAATGATTCCCATGTTATTGTTTTACGCTTACGGCGGTGTGCTTGTTCCCAAAATTCAGCAAAGTTTCGAGTGTTGCAAAGTCGAAACCGAATAAGTGGCTGTCGCTCGCCAATCCGATGCGATTCTCCTCACCGCGCGCACAGATGACAGTGGGTCTAGCATCCGATGCCAACTGCCGCACAGCATCGGCCGTCTCTCCAGTAAATTGCGACAGCAGAGGAGTCAGTACCGGGGTCAGGTTCTGGTACGCGATAGCGGAATAATTCTCATCTGTGTCCTTTGGAAGCAACGCCCTGAACGCCGCTGAATGCGCCAGAGAATTGCCTGTCGTGTAAGTGCTCATCGCATCCATGACAAGGGCACGACTCGGAGCTACGATCATGAATCCGTCAGCGAATGTGTAGTTAGCCACAGTGTTGCCTGACGTTATGTCATCGACCGCGTAAAAAGTCTGACCGTTGACGTTGCTGGACTCAATCGCGACCTTATGAGCATTTTTCCCGACGAGCTGGGCATCGATGGACGCGGTTAGCTTCTCCAGTGTTTGCTCCAGGCGTTGCGAGTCGTTGACTTCAATCACGACCTTCCATGAAGGTGTCGGCAATACAGGACCATCGAGGGTCAGCAGAAAATCTCCGCCAAGAGTAGCTGCCAGGTCATCGCGGAAATTGATTTGCAGTTTGGCTTCAGCTTCCGTCCATTTAGAATCCTGCTCGCCGTCCTTCGGCATGGTCATGGCCATGATGTCATCGGCAATGGCCGCAGGATTCTTTGAAAGCATCGCCACGGCAAATGCCGCATTCGGGGTTACAAATTCAAGCGAGCTAATCGGAGCAGGCGCAGCCAGCCAAGAGGCAATCCCCTGCCTGGCTCCGGCAAATTGTAGATTCAGGCGGTTCTCAGGCTGTCCGTTGACTTCGCGATGTTCGGCAATCAAATAGCGCGCGTCCTCTATTCCGCTCTTCGCAATAGCTTCTTCGCCACGACCACCCGCATGGACCATAGCCGCTTTGTCGCCGATCATTTGGTGAAGATCCGCAGCCAGGATAATTCCTGCTCCGCGGGTATAAGCCGACGCAATCTGCTTCCCAAAATCTCCCGCGGCAAAGCCACTATCGCCTGCATTCAACTGTGAATCGATAACCTTCAAGGTTGCAATGCTGTTTGAAAACACCGCTTGCTTCTGTCGGATAAGTGCGAAGCCACCGGATGCTTTTCCTGATGTAGCCGGAAAACTAGCTAGCGAGCTTTCGTCCAGAACGGTAATTCCAGGTTTTGAACTCGAAGAAGGGAATTGGCTCTTCAGGAAATCGTCAAGACCGCCTTTCTCCACATCGGTAACAATCGCGAATCCAGGTTTGCCCGACTGCTGAACGCCGACAATTACGATTTCATTGCCGAGATACTGGCTCATCTGATGGATCTTTTCGACCAGCGCGTCTAGCTCTGCCGTGTTTTGCTCGTGTCCTTGATTCCACCACTGCTGCAGAACCGGGCTCTGCTTCAGTTGATCGTGGAAAATCTGATTGGCCTCGTTCAGAAATTCGCCAAGGTTCGGAATGCTGATATACATCAGCGTGTCTGCGGGAACCTGCGCAAGCAGATCGCTGCTATACCTCGCCTGAGGAAACGGAATCTGTTCGAAGCGCCGCTCAAGCACTGAGAATTGCGCAAGCAGCGGAAGATATTTATCCCGATCATGGCTCCAGGCTATCTGTTGCGCGACCGGCGCCGGGCTAAGGTTATCGTTGGTTGTCACCTGGTCGCCGGCATTGATCAGCGTGTCGACTCCGGCGTGCAATACATCAACCGTTCCCTGAAGCACGGCCACACGCGAGCCCTTGATTCCAGAATTGACTGAGAAGACAGTTCCGGTCACCGCGACGCGGCAATCGGGAGTGCGCACGTATAAATGACCGCTAGTCCTTTGGGCCGCCTCCACAATTACGTCGCCATCGTCAAGCGAGATAGTCGTGTTGTGGCCTCTTGCAGCAACGCCCAGCACCGTGCGCTCGTTTAGTTCGACCGTCGATCCATCTGTGAGCCGAAGAACGGCATGCGCTCCTCCACTCGTCCGCAGATAATCTCCCTCAGCAA
>Ga0302140_10003831_pt1 | contig 19218 bp, 16 predicted proteins | sample I_Bog_E1_1_FD_202095 | JGI IMG/M metagenome (GOLD analysis project Ga0302140, IMG submission 202095) | Peat permafrost microbial communities from Stordalen Mire near Abisko, Sweden - I_Bog_E1_1 | ecosystem: Environmental > Terrestrial > Soil > Wetlands > Peat | place: Sweden: Abisko, Stordalen... | reverse complement strand
CTGTTATCGAGAAAGACGCTTCCGAAGGCCATCCGGAAGTTCCGTAAGGCCATGCTGCCGATACGCCGTGGGAATGTCCGGACGTCCTGGTCGATCTTGTCGGCCGCTCCCACCGGCCATCCGAAAGTCGGTTGCCAGGTGAGCCCCGTGTCGGTCGATTGGTACAGTCCGCTGCCGGGATAGGAATCCCCGGACATGTTGGCCTCGCCGGTGGCGGCGAAGAGAAACAATTCACCGACCAATTTATCGTTGGCCAGCCAGCCCAATGCGCCGATGTTCTGGTTGGCGTAGCGGCTCCAGGTAGGCTGCCAGGATTCACCCGCATCGCTGGATACCCAGACTCCTCCCGTCGCGGAACCGGCGAACCACATCTTGGGATTGTTGGGATGAATAGTCAGCGCGGTCACACGGCCGGCGACATTGAACGGGCCGGCACACTCCCAACGATGATCGGAACTGGTGTCGGCACAGAGTTGCGCGGCCCAGTACTTCTCAAGCTGAACGGGGGAGGCGTCCCGCATCGGGAATGCCACGTTCTGAGAGAACCAGACGGCGCGATCCTTTTGGGTTGCGCGAGAGTGGTGGACGGGAGGTTTAGGCGTGCTCATCGGGGATGCCGGGTGCGTGGCCCGGCATCATGCCAGGCCACGGCTGGTCGAACGCGGTCATTCCGTGGTGTTACCGGCCTCTGGTGTTGCCGATGGTGCCCGTTGGCGACGGGGGCATCTTCTTGGCGGTCTTCTTCACGGCTTTCTTCACGGCCTTTTTAACGGCCTTCTTGACAGCCTTTTTGGCGGCTTTTTTCGTTGCCATGCGTGATTCTCCTCTATGCTGCTGATTTGTCCTTGCGGGCTACCAAGACATGTTAAACCGATTGCAGTACCAATTGTCATCCCGAATGCGGCGAATATCGATTTCTCTGCGCCGCTCGGCGATGTCGCTGGCCGCGAGCAAAGCCAGCGCCTCCCCGAAGCCCGGATAATTGCGCAAACCGGCCACCACTTTCCCTAGCCGTTGCGGATTGAAATGAACGAATGCGATCCGCAGACGGTTGAAAAGAAACTCGGACCAGCCCACGTGATAAGGAGAACGCTTGCGGAACTTGTGGGCCACAATCGTGTCGGGCGCGATCATCAGATCGTAGCCCAACATCCAGAAGCGCACACAGCCCTCGTTATCGATGTTCCCGCGTTGCAGTTGACTATCATCCCAGCCCCCAGTGGATTCGATGACGTCCCGCCGGGTTGCGAAACAGCAGCCGGGGATAATGGGCGCCGCGACAGGACCGCGGGGTTTACGCCGCTGCCACCGCACTTCCAGCTTGGAGTCCTTGAACGTCAGCCCATAACCGATCGGCCCATGGCGATACCCGGCGATCGCTGGCGCAACGCCGCCCACACTGGGATTCTCGAGCACTTCCACCATCGGACGCCACCAATATGGCTCCAGCCGGAGATGCGCATCGGCGTAGACAATCACATCGCCGCGCGCCTGCCTTGCTCCGTAGTTCCTGGCGCGCGCGACCCCATAGTTCTCCACTCGATGAAGCTTGATCCTGCCGCGCCGTTTCGCCACACGACTGGCGGATCTGTCCGTGGATCCGTCGTCGATCACGATGATCTCGCCACCGGCCGGAAGCGTATCGTCGAAGTTCTCAACCGTCCGCTTCAATTCCCCGCCCTCGTTGCGGCTGATGACCACCACGCTGATTTTATCTGCCATTCTCTTCCAGCCAGACATTGCCCTTCAGCTCACCCATGGAAAACACTAGCGCGCCTTCTCCGGCGGTCAGGCCTGTCAGGAAGCCCTGGCTTCCCACATGCCGGAGGGAGAAACGCGCGGAGTGAAAATGGCGCACCGCGAAGGCCTCGCCGGCAGGCCTTTTCGTCAAGGGATTCAGGGGGCGCGCCCAGATGCACCGGAACCCGTCACGCTCGGATACGTAGTATAAGAACCGCCCGTCAGCCGACCATGCCGGGTCGCGCTCCAGTTTGGAACCATCCGTGACGGGGATCCAGTCAGTTTGGGGAGCCGGGAGGCCGGAACCCAAGGGGGCGATCCAGATTTGAGCGGAATTCGTGGCGTTGCGTAGCGCATGAAATGCGACCCACTTCCCGTCCCGGGAGAACCGCGAACTGGAAAGGATCAGATCAGGACTCTGCCGCTGCGCGAGCTTTACGGTCGCACGACGGCGAGAATCGTACATTAGAACGTCTTCGTTTTCGCCGGGCTCATATAGGATTTCGCGTCCATCGGTGGAGGCCCCCATCGTCGCGCCACAATGGTCGCACAGCTTTTCCGCGGTGCCTCCGGCCGCGGGAATCGATAAGAGATCCCACGCGGCGTTGGTGTAGAGAATACTCTTGCCGTCGCCGGAGAGCCTGGCGCTGGGCATCCTTCTGGAGCTGGAAAGCACGGTCCGATCCTCGCCGGAAGCTCTGTCCCTGGTGCGCAAGGACCAACCGCCAGGCCCGTGACTCACGTAAGAGATTTTGGAGGCGTCCCAACTGATGGATGGCGTCAACTCTTCCGTTGCTTCGTCTGTCATGCGAGTCATCGGGCCACGCGCCGCGCCTGTCCCCGGGTCCAGCGGCTGCAGCCAGACGTCGAAGTTCAGTTCCTCCGCCGCGAAGATCAGGCGCCGGGCATCGCTTGACCAACCGGCGTGCCGGTGCAGCCCAGGACCCAGCGTCAAACGCTGCGCCTCGCCCGTTCCCACCAGGGGAATCTCCCAGAGGTTTGCGGCTTCGCCCGACAAGGCGTTGAACAGAATTCGATCGCCGCCCTCTTCCCGCCAATCCAGCGGGATGGGAAACCCCTGGGGAAAAGCCGTCTGCATTAGCTTCTGCGCATCCAGGCGGGCATACGCGCCTGTCCGTTGAGGCGTGCCAGCTCCAATGGGAAGAAGCCACCAATCCAGTTCTGCCCGCGCCGGCGCCTTCCCATCTTTGCGTCCCAACACCAGAAGCCCATCGGAGCGGGGAGACCATACGGGGTTCGTCGCGGTGGCCATTTCCGGGTGGATCGCCCGCGGAACTCCACCGCCAGAACTGACGATGAACACTCCCGCGGAGCCGGGATTGGAAACGGCTTCCCCGCCCGCATAATAAGCCACCCACCGGCCGTCTGGAGAGAAGCGCGGATTGCGGCCGAGCGGCGCCAGAAGAACGGGAGAGCCGCCCAGGGCGGGCACCAGGTAGACTCCTCCGCCGTCCTTCTCCGAACGGAACGCGATCATCGTTCCATCCGGTGAAAAGGCCGGATCGCTCTCGTCCGCCGGGTCCTTGGTGAGACGAATAGGGTCCCGGCCTCCGATTTGTTGGACCCAGATGTCCAGGTTGTTTTCCTTGGCGCGGTCGGAAGCGAAGGCTACGAATTTTCCATCGCGCGAGATAGCGGGATAGCCGCTCAATCCGCCGTCCGCGGTGAGCATGCGCAACACCGCGCTAGTGGGTGTACGATATGGGCCGGCGCCGGACCAGAAACGAGGAATGAAGTACGCCAGGAGCGCTCCTGCCGCGATGGCGGCAGCCACCGCTGGCCATCCAAAGCGGCGTGCGCGGCTCGCGTTGGGGGTCTGAGGATTGGATTGCGCATCGGCGGGCGCCTCGGAGTCCTTGGCTACATCCTCCAGCAACAGTTTCACGTCGCCGATGTCCTGCCAGCGGTCCTCCGGTTTCTTTTGCAGGCATTTGAAAAGGATGCGCAACAGTGCGCGCGGCACGGCGGGGGAGGCTGGCGGCGCGGGGTCGTTGTGCAGGATGGCGGCCAGCGTGGCGACGGCCGAATCCTCCTGGAAGGCGCGCCGGCCTGTCAGCATTTCATACAACATGCTGCCAAAGCTGAAGATATCGGAACGGGAATCGACCGGCCCGCCCGTGGCCTGCTCCGGCGACATGTAGGAGACCGTTCCCACCACCAAGCCTTCCTGTGTGATTGGGCCCGACGTACGCGTGGCGTCATCGCCGGCCGGGAACTCGGATTCGGAGAGTTTCGCCAGGCCGAAATCGAGAATCTTCACCGGACCGTCGGGTGGGACCATTACGTTCGACGGCTTGATGTCGCGGTGGATGATGTCCGCCGCGTGCGCCTTACGAAGGCCTTCGGCTACCTGCACTGCAATGCGCAGCGCTTCGTTCCATCGCATGCCTTCCCGCGGGATCAGTTCTTGGAGCGTTTTGCCCGCGACATACTCCATTACAAGGCAGTCCGTGCCCTCGCACTGGAACACGTCGTAGATAGTAACGATATTCGGATGGTTTAATGCGGAAGCCGATTTCGCCTCCTGAATGAAGCGCTGTGTGCAACTTTCGCTGGCGGCCAGGTCGTTGCGCAGGACCTTGATTGCCACAAGCCGGTTCAGGCGCGTATCCCGCGCCTTGTACACCTCGCCCATCCCGCCCGAACCGAGCGTATCGAGAACCTGATAGTTTCCGAGCGTGCGGTTCTTCAAGGGCTTAGCCTTCGGATAAGTGTATCAGGGCCGGGGTTTGAGCTGCGCACTGCGATGGCTGAGACGGCCGTGCTGGATCGATCCGGCCTCACGATGCAAGGCATATCGAGTCTCATCTAAGACCATTTTGGTCCGCGATTGAGCTAGAATGAAAGCGTGGCGAAAGTAACCTTCCTGCCGGCTAATGTCAGCTACGAATTCGATCTTGAGACGCTGCCCTATCACGACCACGGTCTGCCCAAGTCGTGCCTGGATGTGGCGATTAACGCGGGCTTCCAAATGGAGCACGCCTGCGGAGGCAATTGCGCCTGCACGACCTGCCATGTGGTTGTGCAATCGGGCGCGGAGTGCCTTTCCGAGTTGGAAGACGACGAGGCGGACCGCCTGGACGGAGCCGCCGATTTGCAACTGAACAGCCGTCTTGGGTGTCAGGCGTTCTTCGTCAAAGATGGTGAAGTCGTACTCGAAATCCCGTCCTGGAACAGGAACTACGTCAGCGAAGGCGGCGGTTCGATGAACCTCGGCGACGCTATTCCCAGCGCAAAGAAGTAGCGGCGCAAGACCGCCTATTTCTTCAGCATCGAGCCCGTCAGAGAGAGCTTGTCGAGGAGAGTGTCGAGCACGTCGAATGGCTCCTTCACGTCGATACGCACGATGGATCCCTCCGACGAGCCTGACAAGCCGTCGTACAAGCTCAGCATGGCAGGCTGGGAATTTTGCGCGCCGAGGCGTCCCATTGCCACGGCGGCCTTGAAGGTATCTCGCAACTCGACCGCATCGTTCGGGCTTGCGGCGACAGCTTCTAAGTGCATAGTCAGGCCTTGCGAAATGTCGGCCCACATCTTCACCTGTGAGAGTCTACGCCCCGCGCGCATCACGTTGCCGGCCATGCCCCCGGATGGCTCAGACACGCCGCCGGGCTGAGCACCCCGTTGAGTGAATGCCGCAGGCCGCAAAATGACGGCCCAGACGTGGGACGTTCCGGGCAGCGTCGCCACCAGGTCGAGCAACTCCTGCGGCGCGAGACGTTTGGCGTCGTCGAAACCGTCCACCAGCGCTTTCAGGTCGGCGAGCTTCCCGGCCACCGCCGCGCCAGTGTTCATAAACAGCACACCGGAATCGCCCCTATAGAGCAGGTACCGCCCCTTGTAGCTTTGCCGTTGCAGCCCGGGCGTTTTGAAGTCGGGCTCAAAGCCGAACTCGCCGCCGAATTTGCCTCGAATGAATACGTACGGCGTGCGGCCGTTGGTGGAAAAGACCAATTCCCAGACGCTCTCGCGCGGATCGAGACCTGTCCTCGAAGCGAACTCGTCCAGTGCCTGGATCCGTCCGCCCGCGACGTATTTTTTGTAGAAGGGTGTGTCTTTCAGCCGGTCCAGCCGCAGGCAGGCCAGAGCCACCGTGTCGCCGGGCAGCAGCGGCGCCAGAGCTGCATCGACGCGCGCGAACCGCGGTTCGCGCTTCGTGCAACCTGGCAGTAACGCCGTAGCAGCCAAAACGAGGATGGAAAGAAAGCGTCGCATCAGGAGTCTTTGTGCGCGAATATCCCAGGCCGGCGAATCCCAGCGCAGGTCGCACTACGGAAGCGGCCTCACGCTGACTTGTTTCATCGGGAGACGTCCCATCCAAGATACCTTTTGCAACACGCTCGCGTGGGGGACCCCCGCCAAGAGGCCTGGGTGCGTCGCCGCTCCAGTTCCAGCCGGCGCCTCTGATTAATTCGCGGGGCCTGGAGACCCCACGCGGCGCTGGAGCGCCGCCCCACCTAGCGAACACTCAGAGCCGGTTGCCTGCCTCGCCGAGGGTCACGCTGACTTCGATCTGCTTGCCGTTCCGGAAGACTGACAGTTTGACCCGGTCACCGGGCCTCTTTCTATTCAGATACCGTGTCAGCGCATCGCGGTTATCGATGTGCTGGCCGTCCATGGCCATGATCAGGTCGCCGCCGATCCCCAGCTCGAAATTGCCGATCGCCACCGCGCGGCGCGGTCCGTGCAGGCCCGCGGATTCAGCGGCCGAGCCGGGAACAATGCTTTGAATGAGCAGCCCGCCGCTCTCCGGCAGGCTGAGCTCGGCAGCCAGATCGCCGTTGACAAAGACCGTTTCGACGCCCAGCGAGGGCCGGCCGTAGCGCTGTCCGGATTGGTATGCGACGATCATCTCTTTGGCCCGATTGATCGGCAGCGCGAACCCGATGCCAACGCTGGCGCGCCCGTAGATGGCCGTGTTGATCCCGATGACGTTGCCCGAACTATCGAGCAGCGGACCGCCCGAATTGCCCGGGTTGATAGCCGCGTCGGTCTGAATCATTTTCTCCAGCGTCTGGCCATTTTCATCGCCGATGTCGCGCCCCAGCGAGCTGACAATGCCTGTGGTGAGCGTGCCGTCCAGCCCGAATGGATTGCCGATGGCCAGCACCTTCTGCCCGACCTGCAAGCGGTCGCTGTCCCCGAGCGGGAGCACCTTCACCTCGTTCTTCGGATTGATCTTGATCAGCGCCATATCATTGGCCTGATCGACATAGATGCGCTCTGCCTTATACTTCTGGCCATCTGCCAGCGTGACTTCGAGCGACGGCGCCCGCCCGCTGACGACATGCGCGTTAGTCAGGATGCGGCCTTGTTTGTCGATGATCATCCCCGAACCCGACTCTTTCACGGGGAAGACCTCAAGGAACCAATTGCGCTGCAAAACGGTGGAAGTGATGTTCACCGTGGCTTCACGGGCCCGCTTGTAAATGTCGATGTTGTTCAGCTCGTCGGACTCAAGTCCAGCACTCTGCACCGTCGAAGGCCCGGTCCACCACGAGCCCTCGCCATTGGCAGTCAGGGTGGCCCGGGGACCTGACCAGCCACCCCATTTGCTCCAGGTGGTCCAACCAATAAAGCCGGCCGCGAGGACCACGGCCAGAACTATCGTTCGTTTCCGCATGCGTTCACACTCCGCAGACTCTCGTACAGACGTGCCACCTGAGCGATGGTATCGTCCATCGTTCGAGAGGTATCGATCACATAATCGGCAAATCGCTTCTTATCCATTAGAGGCATCTGGCGACGAATACGCGCCAGCACATCTTCGCGCGTAGCTCCGTCCCGCGCCATCGCCCGCTCGATCTGTTGCTCCTCGTCGCAAACGGCCAGCACGAGTTTGTGGAAGCGGCGAAAACTCCCGGTCTCTATAAGAATGGCCGCTTCGACTACGGCCAGCGCGCAGGGGTCGGCGTCCTCCACCTGCTGCATCCATGCCTCCTCTCGGGAGAATACGGCGGGATGCACCAGGGAGTTCAGCAATTTCAGCTTTGTTTCATCATGAAAGACAATTCCGGCCAAATGCTGGCGATCGATCTGGCCATCGGTAGAGAGAATCTCAGGGCCGAACACCTGGATGACGGGCTCGTAGGCTTCCCCGCCCCGCAGCAGAACGGCGTGGCCCAGATCGTCAGCCCGCAGCACGCGACAACCGAGGCGGCTCAGTTCCTGTCCCACAACGCTCTTGCCGGTTGCGACGCCGCCGGTTAAGCCAATGCACAGCATAAGCAACCCTCAGGCGATGCCCATTCGCCGTTCGGCGATTTCCACGGTGTTTTTCATCAGCATGGCGATGGTGAGCAGCCCCACGCCTCCCGGCACGGGTGTATAGGCCGAGGACAATTCCGCCATATCAATAGGATCGACGTCGCCCACGATCACCTGCCCGCGCTTGTCGAATGCCGCCAGCCGCCCGGCGTCTCCACGGAAAATGCGCTCGACGTCGGCCCGGTTATTGAGCCGGTTGATGCCCACGTCGATGACGACCGCGCCGGGGCGAATGTAGTCCCGCGTGAGAAGCGCCGGCTTGCCGATCGCGGCAACCAGGATGTCCGCCGTCCGGCAGACGGCCGGCAGATCCGCCGTGCGGGAGTGACAGATGGTGACGGTCGCATTCTGGTGGAGCAACAGGAACGCCATCGGCTTGCCCACGATGTCGCTGCGACCGACCACGACGGCGTGCTTGCCGCTGATCCCGATGGCATTGCGCCGCAGGATTTCCATCACGCCGGCGGGCGTGCAGGAGCGAGGCGCAGGCGCATTCGCGACGAGTTGACCGACGTTGAAAGGATGGAAACCGTCCACATCCTTGGATGGGTCGATAGCAAGCAGCACGGCGCGACTACAGACCTGCTTCGGCACTGGCATTTGCACCAGGATGCCGTCGATCTCGTCCCGCCCGTTCAGCGTGTGGATATGGCCCAGTAGTTCATCCGTAGTTACGGTGTCCGGCAGCAGAATCTCTTCGCTCAGCATGCCGAGTTCGCGGCACGTCTTCACCTTGTTGCGGACGTAGATTTCACTGCCCGGATCGTCGCCGGCGCGGATCACCGTCAGACCCGGAATCCTCCCGCGCGCTTCCAGAGCGGCGATGCGCGGCTTCAACTCTTCCAGAATCTGCTGGTTGACACTTTTCCCATCGAGTACCTGCGCCATGTTAACTCTATGTTAGCAGGAGAGTTATCGTACAGGGGTGGGGCGCACTCCCAGGTCGGCGGCCGACGCCCCCGTCGGCCTGTGTGCCGGCGCCACAACGAAGCCTGAGAAGAGCCGGACCAGGGGTCCGGCGCGGACGAGGGCGTCCGCCCTACATTCGGACGAGCGGTCCGGCCTGCCCGGTGATATGCTGGCTCTCCCGAAGTGCGTCGCGCTTTGACGCCCAGCCTCCGGGAAGATTGGGAGGGACCATGAAAATCACAACACGAAGATCATTCGTCACAAACTCCGCAGCCGCGGGGCTCAGCGCAGCCGCGTTTACCCTCATCAAACCGGAACTGGTCCGCGGCGCCGGGAAAGAGAAGTTGAAGGCCGGGCTCATTGGCTGCGGCGGGCGCGGCACCCAGGCCGCCATCGATACGCTCACTGCCAATCCCAACGTGGAACTCACGGCGATGGGCGATGTGTTCGAGGATCATCTCGAAGGCTCACTCCGGAGACTGAAAGAGGATCCGAAAAACGCCGCCATCGCCAGCCGCGTGAAGGTCGATCCGGAGCATCGTTTCTCGAGCTTCGACGCCTTCAAAAAGATCATGGCTTCGGACGTCGATATCGTGATGCTCTGTACGCCTCCCGGCTATCGCCCCGAGCACTTCGAGGCGGCCGTGAATGCGAAGAAGAACATCTTCTGCGAGAAGCCCATCGCGACCGACGCAGTGGGCGTCAGGCGATTCATGGCAGCCGCGAAGAAGTCCGAAGAACTGAAACTGTCGGTGGTCTCCGGCGCGCAGCGGCACGCCGACCGGCCCTACATTGAAACTGTCAAGAAGATCAAAGACGGGGCCGTGGGTGACATCGTGGCGCTGTATTCGAACTACCTCAGCGGGCCGGTGATGCACGCCGACGCGCGTGACCCGAAGTGGGGCGACATGGAGTGGCAGCACCGCAACTGGTACTCGTTCCTGTGGATCTGCGGCGACCAGATGGTAGAGCAGCACTTCCACAACATCGACTTCATGAATTGGGTGATGGGCGCGCATCCCGTCAAGGTGGTCGCTTCGGGCGGCGCGGCGTGGCGTCCGCGCGAGGAGTTGTATGGCAACATCTACGACCACATGTCGTCGGATTTCGTGTACGCCAATGGCGTGCGGCTTTCCAGCAGTTGCCGGCAATACCCGAAGGGCTGCTACAACAAGGTGGACGACCTGATCGTAGGCACCAAGGGCCACAGCAACGGCATCGACATGGGTACAAAGGGCATCAATCCCTACGAGCAGGAGCACCTCGACCTGGTGAAGAGCATCCTCGGCGAAGGGCCGTATATGAACCAGGCGATGAGCGTCGCGGAGAGCACACTGACCTGTATCATGGCCCGCGAATCGGCATATTCCGGGATCGAGATCACCTGGGATATGGCCATGGCCTCGCAGCAGGATCTGCAGCCGAAGGCCTTCGGCTACGACTTGAAGATGGAGGCGCCGCCGCTGCCTGTGCCGGGCACCTACAAGTTCATTTAGGGACGGCGTAAATTGACGAGCCTGGTACCCGCTCCCAGTGAACGGGTACCAGGTTATCACCGGGAAGACTACACCCTTCCGAAAACAGCGAGGCTGACCGACACGGCGGCTTTCCACGTTGATTGATTCCGCGAAGGCATTGATGAACAAACTAGCAATCGTTACAGGGCAGATTGGTGAAAGTGGTAGAACGGGCTTTGTAACTTCTCAGGCCGTATTACGGACTTGCGGGGACTAAGAGTAGCAGTACTAGTTTTTTTGTAGCCGGTTGGGACCAGTACTGAACGTTGCCCACGATTGTTAAATTCCAGCTTGTACTCATCCCTGGCTATGATATCCTTCGATAGGCAGGAAGGTCGCTTGTTCGACTTTCGTTGCTCCGCGAGCGGACCCCAACGATCACGGTCTTTCGGCCACGCTGTGGTTCACCGCGAGGTGAGGAGTTGCCCGAGCCCAACTGGAAAGAGAATCAGGAAGTATGACTTTTCTTAAGAACTTCATCAGCGAAGAAGACGGACAGGATTTAGTTGAGTACGCGCTGCTGCTTGGCTTCATCGCCATCATCGCTGTGTCCGCAGTCACGACACTGGGCACGAAAGTGAATTCATACTTCACAAAGATCGGTACCAAGCTCACTTAGTAGCCTGTTGCGAGCGTCGAATCGCTTAGAATCCCAACCTGCAATGCGTTGGCTTTAAGACGCCGAATTTGACGATTCGGGCCTGAATAGTACCTCTACCACAGGCAGCACCACAGCTAGTGCTGGTAGCGAATCCCCCAAACGAGCGTGTGCGAGGACAGCGGCCGGACACTGTTCCCAGTCTTAAGGTTCCGGGAGATCGCGAATAGCTCGCGCGTCCGCTGCCGGATTACCCACCTCGACTTAAACGCACCAACGCGAGCCACGAACCCTGATACCATCGGCAGTTATGGCCCAATCGCCGAATCCCACCGAACCGCCCGAAATGACCGTCAAGGCCGTCCTGCTGGGCCTCTTTCTTGCCCTGGTCTTCGGCGCCGCCAATGCCTACCTGGGCATGAAGGCCGGCCAGACCGTCGCGGCGACCATCCCCGCCGCGGTGATCGCAATGGCGCTCTTCCGCCTGCCCGCGTTTCGCGGCGGCATTCTCGAACAGAACATTGCGCGCACGGCGGGCAGTGTGGGCGAAGCCCTCGTCGCCGGTGCGATCTTCACCATTCCTGCCTTCGTGATGGTCGAGATCAATGGCGTCCGCCTCTGGAAGGACCTCCGCTCGCACTACTGGGAAGCGTCGCTCGTGCTGCTGGTCGGCGGACTGATCGGCGTGTGTTTCATCACATTGTTGCGCCGCGCCCTGTGCGTCGAGGCGGGCCTCCCGTTCCCGGAGAGCGTCGCGAGCTACGAAATCGTCAAAGCGGGCCAGGACTCGGGCGACGCCCCGCGTTACATCTTCGGCTCGATGGCCTTCGGCGGGTTGATCCAGATTCTCAAAGACCCGCGCGGCCTGCCCGTCATCCGCGAGTTCACTGAAGGTTTCCTGAAGTTTCCGCGCTCGGTTGTGCACCACTTCAACTTCGACAAGACGCCGATCGGCGACGTCGTGCACACCGGCGGCGTGCAGTGGTCCACGCCGAGCCTGTCGCCGGCGCTGATCGGAATCGGCTACATCATCGGCCCCGAACTCTCGGCCATCAACTTCTCGGGAGGCGTGCTGGCGTGGTGGATCTTCATCCCGCTGCTGCTCTTCTTCGATCCCGATCTGCCGCGCCGCATCGGCACCGCGGATTCCTCCATCGCCGCTTATACGCTGTGGTTCAATATCGTGCGGCCGATCGCGGTGGGTACGATGCTGGTGGGCGCGGCCAACACGCTGTGGGGCATGCGGGCTTCGCTGGCAACATCATTGAAAGGCGCGTTCGCCGCTTCTAAACGCACAGCGCACGAGGAGCAGTCAATTGAACGGACTGAGCGTGACATCCCGGCCAAGTACATTCTGCCCGCGATTCTGGGGCTGCTGGTCCCCATCGCGTTCATTTATTACTTCTTCACCGGAGGCTGGATACCCGCGCTGGTCGCTACGGTCGTGATGTCCATCACAGGTTTCGCGCTGTCGGCCGTCGGCGGTTACCTGGTAGGCCTGGTCGGCAGTTCCAACCAACCGCTTTCCGGACTGACCCTGTCCGCACTGCTCATCGCCGCGCTCCTGATGGTGACCATCGGCGTGACGGGCATCGCGGGCGTCGCGGCCGTCCTGGGCGTCGCGGCGGTGGTCTGCGTGGCCTGCTCGGTTTCGGGATCGTTGATTCAGGATCTGAAGGCCGGCCACCTGTTGGGCGGCACGCCCTGGAAGATGCAGTTGGTCGAGATGATCACGGTCGTCGTCCTGGCATTCTTCCTGATGGGCCCCATCATCGCTTTGCACGAGGCGAATCTGGCGGACGGCGGCATCGGCGGGCGCTCACTGCCCGCTCCGCAGGCCGGGTTGATGGCGCAACTCGCCAAGGGCATTGTCGGCGGAGAGATGGCGTGGGGACTGCTCGTGATCGGCGCGGCATTCGGCATCGCGTTGATCATGTGCGGCGCCAAAGCTCCCATGCTGATCGCGGTCGGGATGTACCTGCCATTCGAGACGTCTTCCGCGATTTTCGTCGGCGGCATGATGAAGCTCGCGCTCGACAAGTTGACTTCCAATGCTCCGCCTGAGCGCAAGGCGGTAATCGACGAGAAGGGCACTTTACTCGCCAGCGGCTTGATCGCGGGGGAGGCGATTCTTGGAATTCTGCTGGCCGTGCTCGCCGTTTCCAGCATCCCTTCGCTCGTCCACTTCCTGACAGGCGCCGAGCAGTTCTCCTGGTTTGGCGCGGCGGGAGGCTGGCTCTCACTGCTGGGCTTCGCTGCCGTGGCTTGGGTCCTGATTGGAATCCCGAGCCGCCAGCGCGCCAGATAACGATGAGTGCGGGCCGCTCATTGAGGAGTGACACCACGAAGGGCCCTCTCGCCGGTGCGGGGGGTGTCGCAGCGGGGGAGGACCCTTGTGGGCAAAAGGGGCGCGCGCCGCTGGCTGCGGCCGGCCAGACTGGCCAGACCGGCCGCAGCCAGCCCGGCAATTGCATCGCCCCGATATATCGGCGGCGCTTAATCCTTTTCGCCGAAGTTATAGCCAATAAAGATCGTTCCGCCCGGCACTGAGTTCGACCCGAACTGTTGAGTCAGATTTGGAACATAGTGGTAATCGAACTGGGGGCGGATGAATACGTGATCCGTGACATTGAATTGAATACCAACGCCCGCATGTATTTGAAAGTGGCTGGCACTGCCGATCGCCTGAGCGGAAGTGCTGCACACGGCAGTTCCAACGCAGGAGCTTTGGGAATACGAAAAGCCGGTATTCGCGCCGCCGACGCCGCCTTCCAGGCGGAAAGTTACCCGCTTCTGGACTACTGGCGCATAGATTCCATCAAAATCGTAAAACGTCTGCCGGTACTGCATGGGGCCATAGTCTTGTTTGACCGGCTGAATGCTGACATTGGCACCGAAACCGAGATGCTTCTTGAACATCACGTCCCCGCCAAAGGTCATAAAGACGCCGGACAGTGAGCCGGTCTTCTGGCAATACTGGTCGCCCGAAGTGATGTCGCAGGCGCCGAAGGCGTTCGCTGAATTCAGGTTGTCGATGCCGGAGCCATTGGATTTCACGTTTGCGGTTCCAAACCCCAGAAAGGCGTCGAACGCACCCTGGGCACTCGCGAATTGAGCGCCGACAACTAGCAGCATAATCGGAAGGTAACGGTTAATTCGTCTCACTTGTTTTGTCTCCTCTGATCGCAAAATACTCGCCACATTGCGAGATGGTTTCCGGCCTGCAATGCCAGATCAATGAGAACCGGGCTAGACAATCGCAATCGCCTCGAATTGCCGGCGGGCTGGCCTCAACCATTCCGATAAATGCGCGGTGAGGACGCCGCCGTGAATGCATGCGGGCAGGCAATTGTCTGGCAAGTTCTTTCTGAAATCCGGACCTCAATGCACCAGTCTCAGCATGTTTGATCTTCCCCAGGAGTTGTCCTCCGGAGAATAATAATCGTTCGAGGCTCGGCTCGGGCTGTCCCTGCAAGTCCGTGCCATTCCATATCTTCGGACGCGACACTTTGCCGTGGGGTTACACCTCCACGTTAGAGAAAGAGATTCTGAAGTTTTACGCTGGCAGTTGTAAACCCGGCCGAATTGCCTCGCGTCTTTGATTTTTAGTCTCTAACCCAGTCAGCTCCAGAACATGGCGCCCGCGGCGCCGGGGGCTTGTGCGTCGACTCTGCGCCAGCGGGCACAAGCGGAAAAGGCGGAAGCCGTCCGGAGCCCCGATTCAGACCAGTCGTAGAGCGGCGTGGGGATTCCCTCAGTGCGCAAGATTTTCTCCCCGGCAGATGGGATTCACACGAGGACGCTGGACCTACGCGAAAACGAGTATCCGCGCGCTTGCGCCCCGGTTCCGGCATTTCCGTGGTTTCGCCAACCCTTGGCTAGCGCCACTGGCCACTAAAACGGAACCACACTGATCGGCGACCTACCGGATCTCTTCGAACTCATCCTCTGGTGTCGAACACACGGGGCACAGGCCGAAGCCCGCCTTGGCTGTCGTTGAGCCACAGAACGGGCAAACGTAATAAGTCACAGGCTTGCCGCCGCGCAGCGAATCCAGGTTCTTCAGGGCTGCGGTGTAAAGCTGAGCATGCTCGGCTTCCACCGCAAGCGCGAACTGAAACGTGCTCACCGCGTCGCCTTCGCCGTCCTCGCGCGCCTTGGCAATGAAGTTTGGATACATGACATCGCGCTCGTAGGTTTCACCCTGGATGGCCGCTTCGAGGTTCTCGCGGGTGCTCTTCACGGAAGGCGGCGCGATGATCGCCACCGGGGTAGCGCCCAACTTGCGTATCACCTCGGAATGGTTGCGGGCATGGTGCTCTTCAGCCCGGGCCGCGGCCCGGAACAGGCTGGCCACCGGGGCGAAGCCTTCCGCATCCGCCTTCGTCGCGAAGGCCAGGTAGCTGGCGTGGGCGTTGCTCTCGCCGTTGAACGCGGCTTGCAGGTTGTCGAGTGTCGTCGCGGGCGTCGTTTCCGCTGCGCTTTGAGTGCTGTCCATTTCCGATCTCCCTGTCTTTAACTTTAGCGCTCCAGCTCAATGCGGCGAAACTTTACTACACCCCACGGTGCGGGTTTCGTTCCGAACTCCTATTCAGTCGTGTTGGTGCGAAGTTTGCACAGGCGGCGCCAAACCTCCGCTCATGACCACGAGCGCGTCTCCGATTCGCCCTCGAGGCTGGCCCTGACGCAGTGGCGGCCGCGCTCCAATCCCAATGCGAAGTGAAATCCCTCGGCCCGATCCCGCGAACAGGTGCAAGACCGGTCACAGAAGGTGCAAGTCTTGCATGCGGCGGTCGAGCCAGTGAACCCGCCTTTCGTGCCGGGGCGGTGTTGGAAGGCGCGAGCGCCCATCCGGCACGCCCGTCAGTCGAGTGAGGAAGGCGGCAAGCAGGGCGATTGAAAGACGAAATGCCGTCTACGGGAATTTGGCCCCTGCCGTGCAGCGACAGCGGAAGACCACAAGGAAGAAATCACACTATGACAGCAACCAAGACCGCGGCACCTGCATTTCCGACTCACATCGACCTGCCTGAACATGATCGTCAGCCTCTCGTCGAATTGCTCAACGAACGGCTCGCCGACACGGCCGATCTCTACTCGCAAGTCAAACAGGCGCACTGGAACGTGAAGGGTCCCAACTTCTTCCAGCTTCATTTGTTGTTTGATCAACTGGCGGGAGAAGTGTTTCCCTTTATCGATCTCATCGCCGAGAGAGCGACCGCGCTGGGCGGAGTGGCGCTGGGAACAGCACGCATGGCCGCGGCGAGCTCGACTCTGCCCGAGTATCCCGTTGAAGCGACGGAAGGGCAAAGACACCTCAAAGCCCTGATTGAACGCTACGCCATTTACACCGCCAACATCCGAAAGGCAATTGACTTGGCAGACGGGCACCACGACCTCTCCACCGCAGACCTGTTTACAGAGATCTCACGTGCAGTGGACAAGCAGTTGTGGTTCCTGGAAGCGCACATCCAGCACTAGTCTGGAAGACCCACTGGCCTCCTCGGATCATAGATACCAGCGCGTGCGTCAAGAGGCAAAAGGAGAATCTCTATGCCCTACATCACTGCCGGGAAGGAAAACTCCGGCAATATCGATCTTTACTATGAGGACCACGGCTCAGGCCAGCCGGTTGTGCTGATCCACGGATATCCGCTGAGCGGCGCTTCCTGGGAGAAGCAGACCACGGCGCTTCTGGCCGCGGGTCACCGCGTCATCACCTACGATCGCCGAGGGTTCGGCAAGTCGAGCCAACCCGCCAGCGGCTACAACTACAACACCTTCGCCGAGGACCTGCACAAACTCGTGACGCAGCTCGAACTGCATGATTTCGCGCTGGCCGGTTTCTCCATGGGAGGCGGCGAAGTGGCGCGCTATCTGGGGAAATATGGCTCGAAGGGCGTGAGCAAGGCGGTATTCATTTCATCGGTCCCGCCCTTCCTGCTGAAAACGCCGGATAACCCGGAGGGCGTGGACGGCAGTGTCTTCGAGGGGATCGAGAAGGCCGTCAGCGCGGATCGCTACGCGTTCTTCAGCGAGTTCTTCAAGAACTTCTACAACGCGGATCTCCTGCTGGGGAAGCGTGTCAGCGCACAGACCATTCAGGCTAGCTGGAACGTCGCCGCCGGCTCCTCGGCTACGGCCTGTCTCGCAAGCGTATCCGCATGGCACGAGGACTTCCGGCAGGATCTGACCCGCGTCGACGTGCCCACGCTGGTCATTCAGGGGGATGCGGACCGGATTCTACCTATCAGCGCCACGGGACTTCGCACCGCCAAGCTGATTCAGGGAGCCCGCTTGTCGGTAGTGAAGGACGGGCCACATTGCATCACGTGGACCCACGCCGACGAAGTGAACCGCGAGTTGGTGGATTTCCTTGGGGAAGGGATCGGGAAGAGAACTGCCCCATCGCACTAGCGCCAGGCAGCCGCCTGAGAAACCATTCTTAGAAATCCACTCATGGGGCACGCGCGGTCCTTTCGACCTTCTCGTGCCCCACTTTTCAATCCGGTGGTTCGCAGCGATCTCAGCGGAGGGGTGAACTTCCTCTTCATTGCATCAACCTGTGTACGCCGTCACGAGCATAATGACGGTCGCAATCAACATGACAGCCGCACACATCCACCCCAGAGAGCGAAGCAACGGCCCGTTCCGATGCTCGCCCATGACGTCCTGCCTGCTGGTGAGCAGCACGACAAGGACGAGTAGGGGTGGCGCCAGCGCTCCGTTCAGCACCGCGGACCAGAACAGCATTTTGACCGCGTTTAATCCCGCGTAATTCAAGCCGAGGCCCAGCGCCATGGCAACCGCGATGACCGCATAGAAGCCGTGGGCGAGGGGCGGATGCACTTCCAGCGAGCTAACCCAGTCGGCCGCTTCCGCGATGGCGTACGCGCACGATCCCGCCAGGACTGGCACCCCGAGCATGCCGGCTCCGATCAGCCCCAGGCTGAATAGCCAGTACGCGCCATCACCGGCCAAAGGACGCAGCGCCTCGGCGGCATCGCGCGCGCTGGAGATCGTCGTCTTGCCGTGCGCATGGAGCGTGGCGGCCGACGTGAGAATGATGAAATACATCACGAGATTCGAAAAGAACATGCCTGTCAGGACGTCGTTGCGGGAGCGCCGCAACTCCCGCTGGGACGCGCCTTCCCGCTCTTTCACCGTCGTCTTGCCCTTTGCGACATCCTCCTCCACTTCCTGCGCCGCCTGCCAGAAGAAGAGGTAGGGCGAGATGGTGGTTCCCAGGATGCCGACCAGCGTTGCCCAGTAAGCGCTGGTCCACTGCACGCGTGGAATCAAGGTCGCGCGCATGACTGCATGCCAGTCCGGGTGCGCTAGAAATGCAGCGGCGATGTAGGCGAACAAGGCGAGAGTGAGCCACTTGAAAATCCTGGCGATCAGACGATAACTCGTCCAAAACAGCAGGGCTACCAGGAGTACCGCGTAGGCGGGGGTCCAGAAGAGTGCATTGACCCCAGTCAGGAGCTGCGTGACGTCAGCCATACCGCCAAGATCCGCTGCGATGTTGACGATGTTGGCGATGACCAGCAACGCGCAGGAACTCCATAGGATCCAGCGCGGATAGCGCGCCCGGATTACGCTGGCCAGCCCGAGGCCAGTGACCATGCCGAGGCGGGCACACATGATCTGTATTGCCGCCATCAAAGGGAAAGAGAAGATCGCGGTCCACAAAGGCGTGTAGCCGAAGGCGGCCCCTGTGACCGAATACGTCGAGATGCCGGATGGGTCGTCATCCGCGGCGCCGGTAATCAAGCCAGGGCCGAGATTCGAAAAGAATCTGCGGAAGCGGCCCTGCATGACAAACAGTTGTCTGGCAGCCTTCTCGCCCGGCGAGTTCTCGCTCATAGCCCCCCGATCACTGTCCCCTGATTTTATAGCACCACGGTTCCATGGATAGGCTCGATCCGAGTGCCTGGGCGATCAATCACGGGATCGTAGTGACTCTACTGCGCGGAACCAATCCTCTTCCGGAGATCCTTGCGGACAGCTCCTGCCTTGCCAGAATTTATAAGCGAGGACGGCGATGTGCCCCTCTTTGGCTTCGTGGGCAATTCCGTCAGCGCTTTGCCCGGTTCCGGGCCCTTGGTGCTCTTTTTGTGCGACCAGGTAGGCCTGATTGGTGTGCTCGCGGCCTTGCCTGGA
>Ga0302140_10003826_pt1 | contig 19228 bp, 22 predicted proteins | sample I_Bog_E1_1_FD_202095 | JGI IMG/M metagenome (GOLD analysis project Ga0302140, IMG submission 202095) | Peat permafrost microbial communities from Stordalen Mire near Abisko, Sweden - I_Bog_E1_1 | ecosystem: Environmental > Terrestrial > Soil > Wetlands > Peat | place: Sweden: Abisko, Stordalen... | reverse complement strand
TTAATTTTTAGGTTTAAACATTTTTTAGGAGTCTAAACTCCATGAATTTTTAAAATTTTTAATTTTTTTTTAATTCTTATCTTGAATAATTCCTACCTACTAGCTATGCTTGGCAAATATTTTTTATAAAATGATTCAAAGATCCCAAGATTGATTTTTGAAAAAAAATATTATTAAAAGCTAATAAAAAGCATATTAAATTTGTCAAAACTCAAAAAAAAAAAATGGATCAAGAAAAGATTCTTCTCAATAAAAAACTTAAAAACGAAGGCATGATTTCTTTCGTTGACAATGATTTCGTATTAAATTTCCTAAATGAAAACGATTCCAAGCCTGTTTCGATGTAAATAAATTTTCATGTTTCTTATTAAAAGATTTCTTCTTAGGCCTCCTTTAAATCAACAATATCCTCTTTCAACTCCAAATAATCAGCCTTTTCATTCCTTCGCAAATAATGATTTTAACTCTTTTACCACGGATCATTTAGAAACCCCAATAAATCAAGTTGCCCATAATCCATTTTTGCATGAATCGATAAACACAAATATGTATTTCAATCATTTGATCAATAACATTTCAAATAAAATGTATTGTGCGGCAAATAACAATATTAATTATCCAGCATTTCAAGGGAATTTCAAAAATGAGGGCTTCACTAATAGTAATAATTTGCAATTAGACTTCAATGAAACGAAACCAAGCCAAAACCCCAAGAAAAAAATTATAAATGAAGAGAATAACATGAATTCTGATATATTTCCAAACCTGAATAATCTCAATAATCAACAAAAGAGCTTCATGAAGAATACTTACACGAAGAAAATCAACTCGTTAATAAACACCAAACCAATGGACTCAATAAAGATTTTTCCAGAAAATAATGATTTGTTTTTAAATTTTTGTTTCTGTTTTAATTTTAATTCAAATTTCTAGAGCGCTGAAAAAAACATTGGAAAAGAACAACGGAAGTAATAATGGATTTGGCATTAATCAAAATTTACAAAATATGCAAAATGCACCAAATATGCCAAATATGCAAAATATGCAAAATATGCAAAATATGCAAAATATGCAAAATATGCAAAATATGCAAAATATGCAAAATATTCAAAGTATGCAAAATATGCAAAGTATGCAAAATATGCAAAATATGCAAAATATGCAAAATTATGAAAATTATGAAAACGACAATTCTGACAAAGATAAGATCGTAGAATTGGGTTTTTTTTGCATCTGAAATTATAAATAAGATCATTTATAGATTTCAAAGAAAAACTCAATCAAAAACTTGCCAAAAACCGAGAAAGTGCGCGAAATAGTCGAAAAAGAAAAAAAATTTATATAGAATTGCTCGAGACAAAAGTTTTTATCTTAATGAAACAACCTTTATTTTTTTTTAAGGTGGCAGAATTGACCAATGAATTGGAGAATATCAAAAAAGAGATGAAAATTAACAACGATAACATGAGCAAAATGTCCTCTCATTCGAAATATGTTCAAAGAACCTATTTTATTAAATTATAAAATATTATTTGCATGTGTAAAGATGTATCAATTATGCACAGAAAGGAATAAATTATTCGACAACCTCCAAAAATCTCTAAAAAACAATGGGGAAGACAATGAAATCAGTCTATTAATTGATTCGCTTCGAGTTTTCTTCTGTTTTTCAATAATTTTATTAATTTTACCAGTTTAGTTGAGATCAGGAGCCACAGGAAAGGAAAGAATAAGGGTTGTGAAATCGCTTTATAAACTTTTGAATGAATTTTTGTTGCCACCATATATGAGATACATAATTTATGTTTCTGCCTTGGGTAATATATCATTTATAATTTGTTTTAATATGTTATTTATTTAGATAAAGATGTTTTCAATGAAAATGAAACAAATGACGAGGTTATTAAAGAAAAGACTTAGTAATTTTTTTCTTCCAAAGTTGATTTTTGTTAAATATTTTTTGATGAAAACATAGTGAGAATATTATGAATAATTTGAACCTGAATGACATTCAAATTAAAAACCTCATGAAAACCAAGAAGAAAGTTGTTTCTTCTCATCAAAAATTGAAATCGTGACTTTTTTCTTCTCCTTAATTTAGTTAATTCTTTTTTTCAGCCTATTCCTCCAATTAGAAGATGTTAAAGAAAATATAGAGAAAGAAACTTTTACTTTGGAAAACGGACTTGATGACTTGAGAAACATCATCACCCCAAAACAAATTGGTAAATTCCTATTGGAGGTGGAAAAAGTAAAAAAATCATAAACATTAAAAAAAAAATAATGTTTTTTTGAAATAATTAAAAGAATCAAGAGTGCAAATTATTTTCTGTTGATTCATTGTTTTTGAGTACTCCAAAAGTCAGAATTTTTCAAATTAAAAAAAAAAAATAATTTAATTCAAAAACAGAAAGATCTTGAGGAATCATTTACTTTGAATTCGGAAGGACCACAGATTGATGAAATGCATTTTGAGAACAATAATGATTATAAGATGTATGGGAATCCTGCACTTAAAAAAAAACGGCCTTTAGATCTTTTCTGACTCTTATTTTAAAGGAATATATTTGTCATTATAAAACATTATTTATAGAAAAATCTCCAATTCGAACTTTTATTTATTTAATATTATTAACACTCTTATTGTTATTAGCAGCAGCAGCAGCAGCAGCGGCTTTCTCTCCAGAATGGTAATTCATTGACGCTTCGAAATATGAATTTGGATGTTGACCATCAAATTCCGTTTCTATATTTCCTGTTCTATTTGGGTGCAAAATTTGGAAAACATATTTGCAAGCAATCTAAAAATTCATAATTTTCAAAAATTTAATCTTTTTTTATATTTCATCATTTGTTACTTGAAAATGTTTCCCTCGGACCTTCTCCACAACATCTTGAAACGGCTTGGAATTTGTATCAACGCCCATTTTTTTTAACAAAGTAGTGATGCTACTTTCGTTTAAATGTCTGAAGGGACAGCCATGATATTCACTATTGCCTAATATCTATATTAAAAATTTTTAATTATTGAATTTACAAACCTGGTGGGTGATTTTTAATGATGTTATCACATGATTTGGGGTTCCAATCAGTTCTATTTCCCTCTTTGCCATAATTGTACCTTACAAAATATCCATATTGTTTATCAAATTGCTCATTTGTAATTTTTTTTGTGAATTCTGTCTTCCAAAACGTGTAGGCATCTTCATAAGACAATCCTGCTCCCTTCAAAAACAAGCTGAATTGTAATCTCCCCTCATGTTTCAAATGATGGAGTGACTTCATATTTTCATATAAATTCCTCATGCAAGGAGGGAAACTCCTAAAATTTGTTAAATTTGTTTTTATTAAAACTTTACGAAAAAAATTCAACTTTTTTGCCAAAATGTCCAATTCAGCAAGGTTTATTTTTCCATGTTTACTTTTCGTCTGATGATTTGAATAATCTTTGCCCAAATACACATCGGAAATATTTTTTAATAGTGGTGCCAAACGCTCGTCATGTTCAAGGATCGTTAGGTAATGTTGTCTTGCCAGCAGCATCTGTTTTTGCAGTTTAGCTTTGAAGGCATCCATCAATAAAGTCGGAATGTCCTGCAAATATAGGTATGCCATACCTCTCCTCAAATAACACCGTAAAGTGCCCACGAAATAAACAGCATCTTTGAAGTTGACCTAAAAAGAAAATGTCAGAGAATGGAAATTTTTTAGAGGACCTTGAAAAAATCTTTCTGGGTGCAATGGGTGTTGTTGTTGGCTTTGAAATGCCTTTTAAAAATTCTGTTAAAAGATTCTCGTAGCTCTGGTTCGATTTCTTTGAATTCATTCGGATCCAAGATGTTGAATTCAATTTTCATTTTTTCGGCGAGTTTTTGCTTTTCAGCAAGACTGAGCTCTGAAATCCTCGCTTTGAAAAGTCTGGATTCTTGGTTCAAAAACCATTTTGTTTTATCTTCTTCGAAACAAAATGCCAGCCTTGTGATAAAATGTGAATTATTATCTTTATTGAGGTCCTTATCAACTAAAAAATGGCATTTTATTAAATGTTAAAAGATAAAAAACGACTTAAATCGAGATGTTGCTTTAAAATTTTCGCATAGATCCTTTTCTCATCAGGAACATCCATCATTTTGATGTTTTCACTCCTATTTCAGCTAAATTATAATGATAAACATTTTTTTATACAATTGATCGATTGTCCTCAAGAGACGAACACGAGATATGCAGAGATTTGAGAATTCTTCGATGGTGATCTCTTGACCAGGAGGATAAGGATAATAAAGTGCAGGCAAATCTTTTTCACCAAGGATCATTTTGAAAAGTTTTTAAGATTTTTCTTTCTTTTTTAATAAATAAGTCTGAAGGAAAACTTAAAATACTCAAAAATTCAAAAATTAAGCGGGAAAAACAAATTTAATGAAAAATTTCCAGATTCTTTTCTCATTCATAATCATGACCTTTCAAATTAATTTTTCATATTTAAAAGTCCCGATTTCAAAAATAATAAATTTAAAAATCGATTTACTTTAAAATTAAACACTTGTCAAATTATTAAAAACAATAAATGGAATTTATAAGAATAAAAAAAATCTTTAAAACAAAACTTTTTAAAAATTTACAACAAACAATATTCAAATCATGGATTATGCAAATCATGTTGGGAAATATGAAATCTCAAACAAAGTCCTCGGAGAAGGATCTTTTGGAACAGTTTATCAAGGTTTTTCCAAAGAAGAAAACTTAGAAGTTGCCATTAAACATGAAAGTTGTGACATAAAGGACCCACAATTAGAACAAGAATTGCCATGTATAAAGTCATTCATGAAAAAAAACCAAAAAGAAAAACTCTTCATGTAGTTCCAAAGATTTATGATTTTATCGAAACAAAATGGGATGGGAATTATTTGGTGATGGAGTCATTAGGTCCGAATCTTGAGGAGCTTTTTGTTTTGTGTGGTAAAAAGTTCTCTTTAAAAACAACAATCTGGATAGCGGATAGAGTTTTAGAGATTCTTGATGTGTTTCATAGTAATAAACTTGTCTGTGTTGATATGAAGCCTGCAAATTTTCTTTTGGGCAAAGGCAAAGATTCAAATAAATTATACATTATCGATTTAGGATTCGTCGAAAAATTCACAGATTCTGAGGGACAGCAATTTACTTTTAGCGAAGGACATGGATTAAGAGGACCATCTCTTTTTGCTTCAGTATGGAATCATTATGGCTCAAATGAAGTATGATGACATGCCTTCGTATTTTTATTTAAAGGACTTGTTAGAAGGAATAAAGAAAAAGAAAATGATTGTCAATGATGGGGAACTTGATTGGAACAAATTTCTAAAATGATTAAATGATTAAATGATTTAATGATAATTTTTTTTATTTTTTTGGATTTTGTTGTCATCTGGGATTGAGATTTCAGTTGTTGATTTTCCGTTTTCATAGCCAACAACTTTTCTTCGGCAGCCAAACGTCTTTTTCTTCTTTGGCCGTGATTTCTGCAGCCTTTTTTTCTTCTTCGGCATCATCTTTTTCTTCTTTGGCCGTGATTTCTGCTTCTTTTTTTTCTTGTTCGGCATCCAAACGTCTAATTTTTCGTCTTTGGCCGTGGCTTGTGCAGCCAAAAGTTTATCTTTTTCACTTGGCTTCATCTGCCAAAGCATTTAGATTTTCCGATTCGTTGGATCCTTTCCATTGGACAAAAAAATTATATATATAGGAGGCAATGATTCATCATCGAAATCTAAATTCGAATTCTGTAGGAATTGAGCAGAGGCCAAAGGTATATAGTATTTGGAAAAAAGTTTGTCAACTCCTAAAACTAATTTTTAGCAAAGGAAGATTTATCCTTAGATAAATGATCTTCATTCGCAAAATAGCTGAGTTTATTTTCTACTAGCAAGAGACCTCCAGCTTCGATAGTTTCGGAAAGATGATATGTTGTACATCTTGAGAGCTTTTCACATTCATGATTCTTGCAGGGCATTGTAAAAGATTTAAGGTCTTAAGTTTCCCAGGTTTTTTTCTGGGAAAGCAGTTTTATTTAGGTTTTCGGCAATATAATTTTTATTTTAGCACATTTATGAAAAATTTTATTTTGTTATAATCATCGACAATATTTCCTTTATCACTTTCTTTTTTGCACACACTTGTAAAACTGAGAATTTTTTTTTTTAAATTTTGAACAATTTTGCGTTTTCTAAAGTGAAATAATGGAAATGATTCTAATAAATATAAAAAAATCATTATTAATTATTTTTTCTCCATTTTGCAGATTTTACTTAATTTATTGATTTCATTAAAAATTTTTTATGGAATTTCTTTAAATACATTAAAAAATGTCAGATGATTCCCTTTACATAGAACGGCTGATTCTTGAATTGATCATCGGTTCTGTGCCTTATATTCTTCTTTTCATCCTAATCATCACTCGAGTCTGTCAAATCTCTCATTTGCCTTCCCACAACCAAATAGAGTTTGCAATTTCCTTAAGAATTAAAATAATCTTGACTCTTTGTTTATCTATCCTTTTGATTTTCATCCCGATTCTTTCATATGTTTTTAATGATACTTTGTTCATTCAAACAAAACAAAGCTATAGTCTGATCTTCTTGGCACAAGCTTTTGTTCTAGTTCTTCAAGTGATTCTCATGGGTTATGAATTCAAAAAACAAGTGCCAACTCTTTGGTATATCAACCTCTTATTCTGGGCAGTGATCTCTTTGCTTTATTTCATTTTCTTAATGAATTCTCTATTGTTTTTGGTATTTTTTCCATGAAAACTAATTTTTTTATGGTTTTTTTAGGATTTCAGAGACAATTCGTTTCTAACTATAGATGTCCTTCGACTTTTTTTTGCATCCTCTTTATTAATCTACGGAATCATTAAAAAACAAGACATTGACAATTTCAGGCATCAGCCCCATTTTTTCACTAAACCTCTGCTCGCAAGTAGGAAATACTCTTTAATTGAAAACATTGAGAAAAAAAGTACCAAAATTAATTAAACTTTCTCTCATCAAAATTTCCAGATTTCTTACTTTCACCCACATCTCCTGAGCCCAGCAACATTCCAATCAAACTTTCAGTCAAATATAAGAAAAAAACCGACAATTTTGAGATAAAAATCACCCTCCCAGATATCACATACACTATCTCACAAAAACGTGAGCAAATCCTAGAGATAGAAACCAAAACCCAAAGCGATTTTCAACATCGAAAATTTGACTCTAAGGTCTTGATTCCAGAAATAGACAAAACCTGCGAAAATCCTCAGAAGTTCTCAATTTCCTTTGAGATTTTCCTTCGTTTTTTCCTGGAAAACGAAGCTTTGATTTCACAGAAAATCGTGACTTTCCTACAAATTCCGAACCCTTATAAGCGGAAGCTTCTGAAGAAGATCTCCGAAACTAAGAAAAATGAGGAGTTTTATGGAAATGTGAACAATTCCCTTTCGAGCCAGGCTTCGAAATCTCAACTTCAAGATGAAAGTGAGCTTTCTTTGTTTTCTGAGGCTGCTGAAAAACATTTTTGTGTGTTTTTCATGATTGAATATATTGAATTTAAAAAGGTGGATCAACATTATGAGTTTATGTTTATGTTGACTTTGAAGTCGAATCCGCAGAGACAATGGATGATTTTGAAGAGATATAATGATTTTCTGAAATTAGAAGAAAATATGAAGAAATCCATGAGAAATCTGCCCAAATTACCTGGGAAAAATTGGTTTCATAATGAAGAAAATCTCCATGAAAGAAGCCTGAAATTAGAGAGTTATTTGAGGGTGTTATTGAATGAATCGGTGTATTTGAAGAATGAGGAGTTATTGAATTTTATTGATTTTTATCAAGGGGAAACTGAAGAAAATACGAGTCTTTTTAACGGGTTGGGAGCAGATTTTGCAAATATTAAGGCTTGTTATCAGTTTTTTAAGGCAAAGGATTTCGAAACCAAGATTTCCTTTGAAAATAATGAAACACAATTTGTGCTTTATATCATAACGATTGAGGAAAAAGATCGATTTAAATGCAGAATTGCCAAAAGATATACGGATTTTGAAAAATTACATGAGGCTTTGGTTATTAGGTTCGGGAAAGAAGAGGAACTGTTGCCGGAATTACCTGGGAAATTAGATTTTCTCAATGGGAGCCAAATCAAGTCTCGTGGGGATCGATTGTTGGAGTATTTAAATAGATTGTTTGCAATGGGAAATGTGGAGGATTGTTTTTCCTTTAGGAAGTTTGTGGGGATAGAAGTGAAAAATTTAGTTAATTAAACGTGAGGAAGATATATTATTAATATGATCAGTTATAATTTTTTCGAGATTAATTGGAATTTTAAGTTTTTTTTTCTTTAATTTTCTTTTCAATAAATCAACATATTTTAATTTTTTTTTTTCAATTTTTCTTCAATAACTTGTTTTTTTCTACATATAATATATATATATATTTTTTTTTTAATAATATGTGTCTTCTTTTTTTTTACTTATAGATTTTCATAATGCTCTGGATTGGCATTCGGCACACAGCGCAAAATTTCAAATTCACCACACACATTTCACAATAAATCATATGTCCACAGGGGACTAAAGCATGTGTGCTCGGATTAAACAGACAAATGCAACAGATACCATCATCTTTCACAATAACTTCTGAAAGGTTCGTGGTCGAAATCGAATCTGCCTCACTTTTGGTATCTTGCACTTCGAGCCCCACATGTGGAAAGCCACAACTAACACCATTTTTACAGAAACCATTGTGGAAAAATTTGCACACGTGTAATTTATTGCAATTTTTCCATAATTTGCAGTTTCCATTCATGTAATCTTGACATACTTCTTTCTTTTTCTCGAGATTCGGCTTATTTTTGTATTTTAGCACCTCTGCATCATTTTTTCCATCGGCTTTCACATGAGTAAAGCTACAACTGTTACCATTTTTGCAGACACCATTGAGAAAATAACGACACACATGCAATTTAGTGCATTCTTTTCCTAATTTACACTCTCCCTTCAAAAAAAGCTGGCAAATTTGTTTTTTCTCCTCAGAACCCTGCTTGTATTCCTCCTCTATCCTCCCATGATAAAAAGGACAGCCTTCTCCTTTGATGCACTTGCCTTTTTGAAAATAGCTGCACTTTTTATGAAAAAAAGAAAATTTGCATTGGCCTTCCAAAGGACATTTTCCAGTGGATTTGAACTGCTTGCAGAAATCTTCTTTGTTGATGTAGGCTTTTTCTTTGAGGTCATGGAAAAAGGGACAGTTCTCTATTTCGCATTTGCCGAAAATGAACATTCGACAACGCTTGTGGCCTAGAAGATTTGGACAGCTGGCTTTTAAAGGGCATATGCCCTTTTTTCTGAAGGATTCGCAAATGATGAATTTTTTTCCTTCCATTTATTATTTTAATTAGATAATTATAATTTTGGGGGTTTTTGGTTAAAAATTGTACCAAATATTCGAAAATGGATATTAATTATTATTTTGCAGAATTATTCGGATTTCTCAATTTCTTGCAAAATTTTACTTTATTTTCATTTTTATCTTTTTCAAGAAATTCATATTTTTTTTTACATATATTATATATATACTATATATATTTTTTTATACTATTTGTCTTATTTTATTACTTATAGATCTTCATGATGCTCTGGATTGGTGCTCTACACTTCGCGCAAAACCGGAGTTTCAAAAGGCAATTTTCACAATAAATCATGTGTCCACACGGTACTATCGCATGAGTACTTGGATTATTCATACAAATGCAACATATGCTCTCATCTTTCCCAATAACTTCTGAGGCTCCCCCTGTTGAAATTGAATCTGACTCACTTTTCGTTTCTTTTCCCTCCGGTTTTACATGTGGAAAACCACAATTCTTATCCATTTTGCAGAAACCCTTATAAAAATGTCGACATGCATGCACTTTATAGCATTTTTTCCCATATTTACAATCTCCATCCAGGAATTGTTGGCATATTTCTGTTTTTTTCTGTGGGGACGGTTCATTAATTTGTTTAGGCACAATTTCTAAATCACTTTTCCCATTTTGTATTTCACTAAAAATTTGGTTTGGCATCACTTTTGAAAAACTTTGGCCATCTTTTATTTCGGGTTTCACATGAGCCAAGTCACAATTGGTTCCCATTTTACAGAAACCATTGAGAAAATAACGACATATATGCAATTTATTGCATGATTTCCCATATTTGCACATTCCCTTAAGAAAATGCTGGCAAATTTCCTGTTTTTTCTCAGAATCCTCTTTTTCTTTTTCTTGTTTCTCTCCATGATAAAAAGGACAGTTATCACCTTTGAAACAATTGCCTTTTTCAAAATAGCTGCAATTCTTATGAAAAAAAGAAAATTTGCATTCTGTTTCTAAAGGACATTTGCCACTGGATTTGAAGGATTTACAGAAATCTTCCTTGGTGATCAATGCTTTTTCCTTAAGGTCGTGGAAAAACGGACATTTATCGATTTGACATTTCCCAAACATGAACACGAGGCAACGCTTGTGACCGAGGACATTTGGACAGGCGTTTTTCAAAGGACATTTACCCTGTTTTTTGAAGAATTCGCATGTGATGAATTTTTTATCTTCCATAAATTTATCTATTACACATTTATAATTGCTCAAATATATATAATCAATAATTGCTCCAAATTTTCGAAAAATTTGTATTTTTTTATAATTTGGCTAAAAAAAATTCTAGAACTAATTAAAAAAATAAAAAAAAATAAAATAAAAATAGCTCTATCAAAAAAGTTTATAACAAAATCATGTTCATTCTTTGATGATTTTCATTCTTTGATGAGAAAAACAAACAAAAAAAAGAACTTGAAAAAAATCCTTTGATCTATATCGATTTGATAAGTAAATTATCATAAGCAAATTAAAAATTCTCATTTTTAAATTATACTTAAGACAATGATAATGAAGAAACATTTCAACAACAAAAAGGAAGAATTTCTCAAAGAAAGACTGAAAAACAGAGAATTGAAATTCATGCTAAAGCATTTAAAAATTGGTCAAATGATATTATTAAAAAGAGGGAAATGTTCTTTTCAAATATAAGAACCATAAATTATGATAATCTGTTTTTGTTGGAAAAATTGGGTGAAGGTAAAGCACAAAAGGGAGGATACTGGAAAATTTAGTGGCAGTTAAATCCTGCATCATTCAAAATAATGAAGCCTTAAAATTGTGTTAGCATAGAAATATTGATATTAAAAAATTTTCATAATTAAAATCCCAAAAAACAAAAAAACTAAACATGAATAATCGTATTCTTGCTGAATTAGATGAGCTGTCGAATAAAATTCGGGATAATAGAGAGGCTTTCCATAGAAGAAGATTTCGTCAACAAGTTACAAAAGAGCAAGTTCCCTTTTCTTTTTTGTTTTAATTTTTATTCTGTCTTAATTAAATTAATTGTAAAGGTTAATGGAAGAATAACAACACTTGATGAAAAAATATCAACACTTGATGAAAGAATATCAACACTTGATGGAAGAATATCAACACTTGAAGATAAGATGACAAGATGCATGCGTTATATTGCAGATCTGACCAATGACAGGCGAAGAAGACGTAATTTCATCAATATTTGTTATTAAAAAATAGTTTTTTTGGAGATAATGATAGAAGTCGTAGTCGAAGTAGAGAAAGAAGACGACGAAGAGAGGATTGGTCGAGAAGAGGCTAAAATTACATTAGACCTTAAGATTTTTTTTAAGAAAGAAGAAATTTAATTTTGGGGTGATTTGATTTTATTGACCTCGAAATATTGGGAATTACAGGAAATAAAAAAATCATGACCAAATTTAAAAATTTTGTTATTCTAAGATAAATATTATTCAAATAATTAAGAAAATCTGAAACAAAACAATTTTTTTAATTCTTTCGAATTATCAACATCCCCATTTTTTAAAATAATTTTTTTGCGAAATTTTAAAATCAGGATTTTAATATTTATAAATATTCATAATTTTTTTGATGAAAATTTCTTTTTAAGAAAAATTCAAATATTAACGGTTTGAAATAAAAAAGCATAATTTAAATAAAATTCTCAAAGGCAACTTTATGGGTAATCATCCTCAACCCAAAAAACCAGCACAAATCATTCTTTTTAATGAGAACTTATTGCACTTGCACTTTGATAAATCCTCTTTTATTGATAAAGGGCCACTCCCTGCAAAAATTATCGTTGTTCAAAGTACGAGGAAAGAAATAATAGGAAAAACATACAGCAATGACTGTTTCATTGAATTGAAGGATTATCCAAATGTCTTAAATGAAATTAAAAATTCCCCAACAAAAAGCACAGGAATAGAGTTCTATGGAATATGGAATGAAAAAAAATTCAAAGATGATGATAGTTCCGAGTCGGTTGGTCGATTTTCTCAATCCATCCAATATACCCCGAAAGCCAATCTTTATAATCTGGACTTAAACGATGAGGAGCATTTGGTAATGAAAATTCAAGAATATAGAGAAATGATTAAAAATTACCCTAAAAACTACATTTTTGAAAAAATGAATATATTGCTTGTTGGGCTCAGTTTTTCTGGGAAATCCTCGTTAATTAATAGCTTTCATTATTGTTTAAATGATGACATCAATCCAATTGCTTATACTGCGCCTTATGTGGGAGAAAGCTCAACTTTGACTTTCCAAGAAAAAAAACTGTTGCCTTGGCTTTCGCTTTGGGATTCACCCGGAGTGGAGAAAGGAAGAAATGGGGGTATTCATTTGGAAATTCCTGAATTTTATGACAAAACCTCACTCAAAAATATTTGTGTTCATACTGAATTGGTAACGGATCAAGAATTGAACAATTTAAAAGTGAATGTGAATAATGAACTTCCGGTGGAAAAGCAAATTCATTCAGTCATATTTACATGGAGATTATCTGGTCATACGGGTAGTTGATTTAATATCATATTATAAATTTAAAATTTTTTGCTTAATTTAGAAGGCGAAATGAGATTCATGGCTGATACTCTGAAAAAATATGTCAAAGAATTAAATGATCTTTCACGTTTTCATTTTTTTTTAATTTCCTATTTAACATAAAATCAATAATAGCACCTATTAAATATTTATTTGCTTTGACACGATTGGATAACTATTTCAAAATGAAAATTAATAAAGATTTTGAAATAAACTCAAGCATGTACCAAAGTAAATATTACCTAGATGCTTTGGATGATTTTGAATCCCGATTTCGAACCCCCGCAATAAAAATTGGATTACAAAATATTGGAATAAGACCTGGAACTTCTCTAAATTTTATGAAATTGATCGTGCTCTTTATTTTGAATCAAGCTATTAAAAATGGTCTTGAAAAAATTGGGAAAAAAATTGAGGAAAACGTATGGATTTTTTTTTTTTTTTTGATCAACTTCTAACTATCTTTAAAAGAAAACCGAGATACAAAATGAAGAAAGCAACTTGATAAATAAAGTATTTTAATACATAATTTAAAGTTTTACAGAACAGTTCAATAGACCATTAAAAAACAGGGACAGAGTGGGATTACAAACAATTCTGATACAACTTTAATCAAAGATAAATATAAAAAAGTAATTAAAGAGAGTGATCAGCAAACAACTGTAATCGATCAAAAATATCACAAGCTTTCCAATTTATCCGATTTTACAGTAGTCAAGAATCAGCAATATAAAAAACCTTCCAATATTTCTGAATTTAAGGATCAAAATCAACTTCCTAAATCACCTGTTAAGAAATCAGAAAAAAAGAACGAGTTTGAAAATTCTTAAAAAATTTAATTTATAATAATATTTAAAATTCAGATTCAAGATGATGGATTACACTTGGATCAAGGAAAAATTTGAAAAACTTGAAGTGATAGGACGTGGCAGTTTTGGTGAGGTATTATCAGGATATGATAAGGATTCACATGTTCGCTTTGCAATAAAATTAACCGAAACAACAAATAAAGATGAATTTAATGTCAATTCGAAGGAAGTTATGAATTTAAGCCGTCTAAAAGAGATGGAAAACATCATGACTTATGAAGATTGTTATTTTAATGTAATGAATCTTCCTGATGGCCGACAACTCTTTCAAATTATCATAATAATGGAACTGGCAGAACAATCATTGGAGGATAAGCTTCAAATTACCCCTCAAGGATTAGATCGTGATTTTATAATCAAGACACTTGATCAGATTGCCATTGGATTAGATAATGCTCATAAAGTAAAGTGTGCTCATTTAGATTTGAAACCCGAAAATGTGCTGTTTGTTAATAATCAATGCAAGATTTCAGATTGGGGAGGATCTGTTATCTTAAAATCAGAGAAATCCTCATCTGTAAAATCACATGTCGCCTATACTCCTGGATATGTGTCCCCTGAAATTATGGCAGAAGACTATTTTGAACGCCAAAAAATAAATTATTATTTGAGCGATATTTACTCATTTGGTGTTTTGGGGCTCAGATTATGTGGAATTCACAAAAAAAGTGTTCATAAAATTCCAAAAAATGATGAGGAAGGCCATGATGACTACATAGCATCATTAATAGAAGAAAATCACTTAAATGGTTTAGAACTGGGAGAACTATTGACAATGATGACGAAATTTCAACCCTTAAAGAGAGTGGATCTTGAAAAAATTAAAAAAACCCTCAAAAATTTAATCAAATAATATTATAAATCATAATTAATAAGAAATTTATAAATCCTAACTAAAAAAAGAAATTTTTACAATCAATTTTTGGAAGAATTTTTTCATTAAATGTCGAAATTATTGAATTTAATTGTTAATTTTTAAAATAATTTATATTTGTTTAAGAATATTCATAAAAATTATTGAGAAAAACGAATTTCCATTTATTATTGAATTAATAAGTTCCTATATTAAGTCCATACCATTTTTTGACTTAATAACAACCATTTATTTTTAATATTAAAAACCTTCTTTTTATCTATTTTTATCTAAAAAACAACTCCTTTATTATCTAAAAAATACCTTTTCCAAATGAAAAAAACGCTAATAAATTCGGATTTTTCCGAATCCATCTTAGAAACGCCTTATTTCCCTTCAAAAAGTCCTCAAAACACATTGAAAACGCAAAGAAAGCCTGAGATTTTACCTGAATTTTCAGATTTTCTCGCTAATTTACCCAATTTCCTCAGAAAAATTGAAAAGACTCACAGCAAGGAGTGTTTTTCTGAGTTCCAAAGCCTATTAAAAGACACTTTTCAAAGCAAATTCCTTTGGAAACGTATAGAAATCAATGAAGATGATCAGGGTTTCTTAGAAAACTCTCCCACAGAAGATAAAAGCCCTAAAATCCCTGAGTTTTCATTCATAAATAAGCTGATTTCCTGTGCTTTTATAGGGAATATCGAGAAAAAGCCAGAATTATTGATAAATTCGTTAGTTTTCCCTGAATTCCTCGAATTCCTTATAAAAGTCCTATATCCTGAGACCTTTCACCCTGGGAAAAGCTTAGAAACTGAGGAAAATATCAATGAAATCCATTTAAAATCGAGACTTTTCTCTTTAATTCTAGATCAAATCCTCATATGGCCTATAAATTCATGGCTTTTAAGCAAAAGAAGCTTCATTAATCTGCTTTTCCAAGCCGAAGCTATTGAAAAAGACCTGAAAATCAGGCTTTTTATTGAGAAAATCCTGAGAAAAATCATGTTGAAATTTCCTAATTCGCGAAATCTCTCATATCTTTTCAATAATCTCCTTGATCCCCAAAGAAAAGCACTCGAAAAGTCCATTTTTCCATTAAAACTCCTGAAAGACCTCGCTTTTCTCAATAAACTTTCGCCTTTTCCTATGAAATCCCTGATTTTCAATGAAAAAAGCTCTATTTTCATAGAAACTCTTCAAGGCCTTAAGAATTCTGAGGCTTTTAGTCTTTATTTTGAAATCAGGCTTTTTTCTTTGAAAAACCTGGGGTTTTGTTCTTTTTCCACGAAACTGAAAAGCTCGATTTTCCAGCTAAAATTCCAAAGGAATTCCTCAGGTTTTTCATTGATAATTTCCCTTCAGGCCCAAAATCATGAAGAAAATTTGTCTTTTTCTATGATTTTCAAAGAAAATTCATGGATTTCAATGCTTTTAAGTCTAGAAAAAGGAAATCTGCATGTCTTTTATAATGGAAAGGATGAATTTCTGAAGATTTCTAGTAAAAGCTTCTTCAAAGCCTTCGAAAAGCCTTTTTTATTGACTTTTGGATCTAATAAACCCATTAAAGAAATTCCTGAGGAAAATCTAAGCTTTAATGGAGAAATCAGGGCTTTTTTCCTTATAGAGAAATATTTGAAAAATATGGAGGAAATTGAGGATTTTAAAGAAAAAGATTGTTTTCTGACGATTAATAGCTTCGCAGGGGTGATAAATGAAGGAAAATCATTAGAAAAATCAAGACTTTTCAAGCGAAATCGAAGACTTTTCGAAGAAAAAGCCAGAAATAAAGAGAAAAACCAACAAATCCCTGAAGAATTTCGAGAATTATTAGAAAACCCTGGTTTTTATCAAATTCCTTCTTCCGAAAAGCCTGAAATTAAAGAGAAAAACGGAGAAAAGGCCAAAACCTTCTTAGAAAAATTATTAAAGAAAAACTCCCATGCGAAAACTAAGAAAAAGCCTCGTTTTTATGCTAAAAACATTGGAGTTTTTCTATTAGAAGAAGGCGATTTCCTACAATCTTTCCTTTCAATCCAAGGTTTCGAATGGCTTTTATTTCTAATAGACTTTTATAGCGAAATCGTGACTTCCAAGCTCCAAATCACCTTTTTATTAGAAATTCTAAACAAAATACGAGGATTTGAAGAAACTAAGGACTTTTTCCTAAGGAATAGTCCTGAAATCCTTGTTTTATTAATAGGGAAATTCGCGAAAAAACAGGGCTTTTCGAAAGAAATCGTCGAGCTTTATTTCGATATTTATGAATTCTTTAAAGAAAACTTCGATTTTTCGCTATTTCCAGGCTTTTTACTTGAATTTGAGCTTTTCGCAGGCCAAGACTTCGAAATCCAGGCTTTTTTCCTTCAGAAAATCAAGCTGGAATTAGAGAAAAACCCGAAATTATTGACTTTTTTAAAGGAAAAGCCTGATTTTCTAATGAAAATCGTGATGAATATCGAAGGCTATTATTTAGAGAGGGTTTCAATGAAAAGTCTAGAATTCGAGACTTATAAGGACTTTTTCTTCGATATTTTATATGTGATTTTGAGGGAAATAGACTTCAAATCTCAGAAAAACCTTGAGATTTTATTAGGAATTATATGCGAAACTAAAGCTTTTAAGATAGAATATCTAGATTTATTAAGAAGAATCTATCTTCATAATGGGAATTCGATCTTTTATGGGAAAAGAAGCATTGAGATCCGTAATAACTTTTCTAATAAAAATGATGAGAAAAAAGCCATTTTCCTTGATAAATCACAAGGAAATGTCTTGATTTTAGAGAAATCCATAGGGAAAAAACCCGAAAAGACTGATTTCTTTAAGAAAAGCTTGATTTTTGAAGAGATTTTATTAGACTTTTCCTTGAAATCGCCTTTTCCAATGGAAGTTTTGGAGTTTTTCCTCGAGGTTTTCCTTAATAATAGGCGAAATTCAGGCTTTTTAGAAGGTTCATTATCAAAACTCTTAGAACTTTCTGAACGAGATATTGAGAAAATGAGGTTTTTGAATAGAATTCAACACTTTTCAGATAAAATCCTTTGGAAAATGCTGGATTTATTGAAAGAAAGCATGATTTTAGGTCTTTCTATTGAAGATATGCTTTTGACGGTTATAATAAAAAAACTAGAAAAAGAGGTTTTCGAAAATAAAGATGGATTTCTGCAAGAAATTAGCACTTTTCTTAATGATTTCCCTGATATGAAGCTCTTTTTCCTCGCAAATAGGAAAAAAACTAGGCTTTTATGCAAATTATTAGACTTTTTTCATGGAAATCTTAAAATCGAAGCCTTTTTCAAAGAAATTCTGGAGTTTTCACTTGAAAACCAAAGAAATCTCGGCTTTTCGATAGAAATTTTGGCTTTTTATGAAAATAATCGATATTTCCTTTATTTGAGAGATGCTTTGATAGAGATATTGGCTGAAAAGACCCAAAATTCGATATTTCTTGATAATTTGATAGAAATCCTTCAGGTTTTAAGTAAATTAATGCGAAATATCGAACAAACCTCTGAAATTATCGATAAAACCTATATTTTGGCTTGGAAATTCTTTGCCCAAATCGAGAATTTCATTGAAAATGAGCGAAAAAGCATCTTTTTGAGTTTTTTCATGGATTTTTCCTTCGAAATCGTTCAAAAAGCAATGAAAATCGAGGATTTTATTCAAGGATTCCAGCTTTTCAGGAAGATTTTATTAGAAAACCTGGTTTTTCTGAGGAAAAAGCGCGAAATTAAAGAGAAACTGCTGATATTTCATGGGTTTTTAGCTAAAAAAGAGGAAACTCGTCTTTTCCTTAAGGAAAATGGGCTTTTAAGGTTTTTATATATGAATGTGAGGGAAATTCTATTAGAAGCCTATGAAAAGGAAGAAATCTTAGAGTTTTATAGCGAAATTATTGAAAAAGATTGGGTTTTATTAGAGAAAACCAAGGAATTCGAGGATTTCTTCCTTTCTTTAAGCGAAAAGACTGATTTTCCAGAGGAAAACGAGATTCTCAATAAAATATTAGACTTTTTCTTTATAAAAAGCAAGACTTTTCTTCAAAAAGGAGCTTCTTTGTTGAAATCGTTGATTTCTTCAAATGATTCCGAAAATCGCCGTTTTCGTAAAGAAAAAAAGCTCAATTTCAGGGCTTCTTTAGAAAAAGATTCATTAATGAGGAAATCTGTCTTTTTAGAGGAAATCCAAGGTTTTTTTCTAATAAAAAGACGTTTTTTTCTAATAAAAAGATGTTTTTTTTCTAATAAAAAGATTCTTTTTTTCTAATAAAAAATGCTTTCTTTCTAATAAATTTTATCTATAATTACTTAGACTTTGAATATCGAGAAAAAGATCGAAAAAGATCGATTTGCATAAAGACTTTCAAGATTCTAAGGAAAATAACCTTAAAAAGCCCAATTCCGCATTTTAGTCTTTATAAGATCAATAAGATTTCAGACAATTTAAATCGAAAGCTCTTTATTTCTCCTTTAAAGTCTAAAGGGAAAAGCCCTGAATATTTATCAGCCCAAAGATATCGAGAAAACTTCAATAAATATAATGAAGA
>Ga0302140_10003822_pt1 | contig 19237 bp, 12 predicted proteins | sample I_Bog_E1_1_FD_202095 | JGI IMG/M metagenome (GOLD analysis project Ga0302140, IMG submission 202095) | Peat permafrost microbial communities from Stordalen Mire near Abisko, Sweden - I_Bog_E1_1 | ecosystem: Environmental > Terrestrial > Soil > Wetlands > Peat | place: Sweden: Abisko, Stordalen... | reverse complement strand
GGAACATGTAACCGACGAACAATACGGTAAATAATTAAACGAAAATGCCACACATACACGTAAAAATAGCCGGTAAAACCGAAGCTGAAAAGACCGCACTTGCCAAAGCGATCACCAATGCAGTGATAAATGCCGTTCAGAGCAAAGAAGCCAATATCAGCATCAGCATTGAAGATGTGGACAAAGCAGATTGGGTGGATAAGGTTTACAAACCTGATATCCTTGGCCATTGGGACATGTTGTACAAAAAGCCGGGTTACAACCCCTTATAAATTTAAAACGAGCAACAAATGATGAAAACCACAGCCATCCTCGCAATATTTATGACGACGTTACTGACTTATACCGGCGCACACGCCCAGCAAAAAAACCAGGTAGTAAGGCTGGCGAAGATCCAGGTTGATCCCGCACAACTAGAAAGTTATAAAGCAGCGCTCAAAGAAGCGATTGAAACAGCGGTACGCCTCGAGCCTGGCGTGCTGACTTATTACGCCGTGGCTGACAAGAACGATCCCGCACATATCACCATTCTCGAAATTTATGCCGACTCAGCTGCATATCAATCACATATTGAAACGCCCCATTTCAAAAAATATAAAAATGCGGTAAAGGATATGGTCAGGTCGTTGGAGCTGGTAGATGTCGATCTTATCGCTGTTGCGACGAAGCAAAAAGAGTGAATTGATCAGCTATCCCCTGGTAGCAGGCCCTCGCGGCACATGGGTCTGCATTCACGACATCAATTAACAATTTCGGGAATAAATTACTTACCTACGCGCGCCGCCAACTGTGCAGGATACCGCTCGCCCTGTATCGTGATCTCTGAAGCGGCACTTTCAATAGCAGCAATATCTTCTTTCGTCAGTTCAACATTAACCCCGCCAAGATTTTCCTCCAGGCGATGGATTTTGGTTGTTCCCGGGATGGGTACGATCCATGGTTTTTGCGCGAGCAGCCAGGCCAGCGCTATTTGTGCAGGTGTGGCTTTTTTTTGCTGCGCGATGGTTTGCATCAGGTCAACCATGGCTTGGTTGGCTTTGCGTGCTTCCGGTGTAAAACGCGGAACGATATTGCGGAAATCGGTGGCGTCAAACTGGGTATTTTCATTGATCGCGCCAGTCAAAAACCCTTTGCCTAAGGGACTGAATGGTACAAAACCAATCCCCAACTCTTCCAGCAAAGGGATGATCTCTTTTTCAGGCTCTCTCCACCATAACGAATACTCGCTTTGCAAAGCAGCAACAGGCTGCACAGCATGCGCTTTGCGGATAGATTGCGCGCCCGCTTCCGACATACCAAAATGTTTCACTTTGCCTTCTGCGATCAGGTCTTTCACTGTTCCGGCTACATCTTCCATCGGCACATTGGTATCCACCCGGTGCTGGTAAAACAGGTCGATGCGGTCGGTTTTCAACCGTTGGAGGGCCTCATCAGCCACAATTCGTATGCGCGCCGGGCTGCTGTCCTGCCCTAACGCGGGTTTTCCGTCTTTAAAACCAAATTTGGTTGCGATAACCACCTCGTCCCGAAATGGCGCAAGGGCCTCGCCTAAAAGTTTTTCATTTTCAAAGGGGCCATAGGCCTCGGCGCTGTCAAAAAAAGTGACGCCAAGTTCGAATGCCCGGCGGATAAGTTTAATGGCCTCCTGTTTATCCGCGGCGGGCCCGTAGCCATAGCTTAGTCCCATGCAACCCAGTCCTAAAGCCGAAACTTCAAGGCCGCTTTTTCCTAATTTTCTCTTTTCCATTATTTGATTTTTGTTGATCGGTTGATTAACAAAGCTAATAACATTTTGTAATCAACGGCACAAAATTACGCCAGCCAGGGACGGACCGTTAACAACAATCAAACAGAAAAGTAAGAAAATCAAACAAGTTTTAACCGTTCCGACTTGGGGATCGTTCCGGTCATCCGTTTAAAATAATTATTAAAATACGTAGGGTACTCAAAGCCCAGGGCATAAGCTATTTCGCTAATGCTCCAATCGGTATGCTGCAATAGGGCTTTTGCTTCGCTGATGAGCCGCTCAGCGATGTGTGCGGTGGTAGGTTTACCCGTCACTTCCTTTACCGAGCGGTTTAGGTGGTTAACATGCACAGATAAATTTTGGGCATAATCCTGGGCCGTTTTTAGTTTCAATGGACGCTCGGTGCTTTCAATTGGGAACTGCCTTTCCAACAGCTCCATAAATAAAGAAGCGATGCGGGCAGACGCATTTTTATGCCGCGAATAATTTTCCAGCGGCTGCATTTTTAAGGCCTGGTGAATGATCAAACTAATATAGTTGCGGATCAGGTCATTCTTGTAAATATAATCGCTGCTTTGCTCCTCCAGCATTTTTATAAACATCGCGTCGATCTCTGCTTTTTGCGCATCGCTTACCGCAAAAACAGGATTGCCGCCGATCTTAAATAGCGGCGATTCCTGCAGGCTTTGCAAACGTTCCCCGGTGGTCAAAAAACCTTCGGTAAATAGACATGCATAACCGGTTTGCTTTTCCGAAAGCAGTTCAAATGAGTATGGGATATGTGGATTGGCAAAAAACAAACAGGTGCCGTCCAGTTCAATGCTTTTATCTGCATAATGCACAATGCCCCGGCAAGTAAGTAAAGCCACCTTATAAAAGTCGCGCCGGTTATATTTTGGCGCCCTGCTGGCATAGTTCTCCAATTCGTAAACATTAAAGCCCTTTAGCTTTAAGTCTACCATATCGCAGATAGCAGGTTCTTCGCTGTTTTGCATGTCACAAAATTAAGAAAATCAAACAAAATAAGTCAGAAAAGTCCGGAAAGTCAGTAAAGTGCGAAACAAAAGTAAATAGTTATTTAGGCGGCTTACGTTTTTCCCGATTCTTCTTTCTTTCTGACTTTCCGGACTTCCGACTCTTAAAACGGCATCCCGATCCCGAAATTCAGCTGCATAAAGTTGTAGGTATCGCCGCTATTGTCCACTTCATACGCTTTTTTGAATGGCCCGCTATAAAATAATTCGTCGAAATGATTGAACAGCACCCACTGCTGTGAACCGCTGAACTGCGGATCCTTTACTTTAAATGCCACATCAAACCTGAACACAAAGAAAGCCAGGTCGAGCCGCAGCCCGGTACCTATATCCATGGCTGTTGCCGGTAAAATATTATTCAGCTTAAACTCAACGTTGGGTGCGCCCGGTTGCGGCTCCAGCCGCCAGATGTTGCCGGCATCCATAAACATCGCCCCTCTTAATACCGATCCGAAAAAATTGTCGACCAATTTATAACGGTATTCCAGGTTGGAAACTATCCTGATCTCTCCAAACTGATCAAGGTATTTTAACCTCGTCCGCAATGAATCTCCTCTTGACGGAGCTGCGGCGGTTCCCGGCGGCCCATAAAACAGTGCCCGGTTAAACTGGCCGGGACCCAGCGTACGTGGCATCCATGCACGCATATCATTGGCGCCGCCGGCATAAAAATTCTTTTCGAACACCAGGCCGCCAACATAAGTAGTATCCTTAAATTTCAACTGCTGGCTATTGCCATAAGGCACACCAATGCCGGGGTTTATCCTGAATACCAGCTGACGCTCGTCGCCCAGGCTGCGGTAAACGCGAAAGTCGGCGTCAGCCTTTGCATATTGCGCAAAAGGATGGCCGAAAATGGTGCGGCTGCCCAGGGAGTCTCTTGGCGTTTTTAGGATATTGGTTAAAATGGCCATTGTATTGCCACCCACGTCAAGGCTGCCCCGCAAATACAGGAAATCCGAATAGGTGTTCAGTTTATTCGCGTTATACTGGTAGGTGTACTGGCTGGCGGTAACGTAAATGGTGCGCCCGATAAGATAACTGTAAGCAAATAAGTCCTTGGACGCTAGCTCAGACTGCGCTATCGGGTTGATCACGCCTCTTGAAAACTCCAGGTCAATGGGTGTTACCGTATGTGTTTTATCCGCGGTTTCGGCAAAATCATAGGTTATTGAGTTAATAAAGCTGGTACGCTGCACCAAACCCAATTCGTAAAACAGCTGGTAATTGGTCGAAAATGTAGTGTGCGGCACACCATATTTCCCCAGTATCGGGAAATGCCATGGCGAAATGATCCGGGGATAGATCAGGTTAGCGCCTACTGTCAGGTCCTGGTTTTCGATGCCGTTCGGGTTGCTAAGGCTGCCGCTGTTATCAAACAACACACTCCAGTTTAGCTTTACCTGCAGTATGGCCGCATTTTTAAACACATCCCGGTCCGTAAAAATATTGGCCAGGTTGTAACCGTATTGTCCTGAATTAAAAAGAAACTCCGCTTCCACGCGGTCCGACATTTGTTTAAGCGGTATGATATCGATCTTTGAATCCAGCCGGTTAGTGCTGTCGGGCAGCTTGGTATAAGCGGGATTGGGTACATTGCGGAATATGTTTAATTCGGACAATCGGGACGTAGTAAGTGATTGGCGGTCGATATCGTACAACTGCCCTTTGCGCTGAAAAACATAATCAATAACGGTTCGGGGTTGAAACTTATGCGAAAAATCGACATACCTGAATTGCGAATCGACCTGTAATGTATCTGCTTTCCCGTCTGTGCGACCGTCGCTCGTTGACACTGTGATCAGTGTGTTATTTATTTTATAAACCGGGTGGGCCGATTTTCCGTCCGGGTTGGAGATGATCATTTTAATGTCTACCACGCTACTCCTAAAATTTGTATCACAAGTATAGTTGATATACTGCCTGTAGAAATCGTAGTAGCCATTTCGCTTCATTACCTGGAAGAACTCGTCCCGGTCGAACGCAAGGCTGTCGGTGTCGAATCTGCCGCCCGGCTGTACATGCGAAAAACGCCGGCGGTTAACCAGGTACAGGTCCCGAACTTTTTTATCAGCAATGCTGTCCTGTATTTTTCTTATTTTGAACAGCGGACCTTCAACCGCCGAGAATATCAATTCAGCTTTCTTCTTTTTTACTTTGATGGTATCAGCCACTTTAGCTTTCAGGTAACCCTTACTCTGCAAAAAGAGTTCGATCTGTGTACGCGAAAACTCAACAAGGTTACTATCAAGGAGGTGCGGCGCTTCACCAATGTCTCTTTTTCCATTTTTACTGAAGAGGTAATAAAACTGCAGGTTGATGACATTGTTTGGCTGCTGTTCCTTATCTACATAATTCACAGCGGCTTCGGCGAATTCTTTATCCACGCCCTTAATGGTTATTTTACGAACAAGGGCTTGCCCATCCTTTAACCGACGGGTTAAACTACAACCTGAAACCAGAAAGAGCAGAAGAATGCTTAATATTGTAAAATGGTAGCCGCCGCGCCTGGTATATGCTTTCAAAATCTCAAATCAGTTTACTAAAATCGTTGCAACATAAAAAAGACCGGGTTGAACACGGCTTGTTTTTGGTTGAAGGCCATAAATCAGTCCTCGAATTTATTAATTCTCCGTACCAGATCGAGGCCGTTTATCATACAACCTCTTTCGATTCAAAAATGCTGAAATTATCCCGGAAAATAAACTTAACTGAAATTTCCGCTAACGATCTGGAAAAGATCAGCAGTTTAAAAACCCCGCAGGGCCTTGTCGCATTGATAAAGATGCCTTCCTGGCCCGCATTGGATAACGCACAGCTTAAACAAAAGTTCTCCATTGTTTTAGATGGCCTGCAGGATCCAGGCAATATGGGCGCCATTGTGCGCACCGCCGACTGGTTTGGCATCGGCCAAATCATTTGTTCAACTGATACCGTAGATGTTTACAACCCCAAAGTGGTGCAGGCCAGTATGGGGTCACTTGCGCGGGTAAAAGTTTTTTATGCCGACCTGGCTGCTATCCTACCACAAATTAAACTCCCCATTTTTGGCGCGATGCTCAACGGCGAATCCATTTACCAGACCAATTTTGGACCGGAAGGTTTAATCCTGATGGGCAACGAAGGGAATGGCGTGCGGCGCGAAATTGCGCAACTAATTAGCAAAGCCATAACCATCCCCCGAATTGGCCATGCGGAATCATTGAATGTAGGTATAGCCACGGCTATTTTTTGTTCGGAGATCGCGAGAAATAGAAATAATAAACTTGCCGCAGAATAAATAATTTCCTATTTTTGCAGCCTTGAAAATTGGTCGGGTGGCCGAGTGGCTAGGCAGAGGTCTGCAAAACCTTTTACAGCGGTTCGAATCCGCTCCCGACCTCGAGAATTAAAACATTAAAATTATAGTATCATGGGCGTTACCCGTTTAAAAAGAAAAGACAGGAAAAACAAAACTACTTCGAGGTTAGAAGTGCAGTTTTTAAAGCTGGCTACCAATATTGAGTATGGCAGCCGTTCCGCTGAGCCAAAACACAGCCAGATTGCAAAAAACAACGAAGCTTTGTTAAAAGCCGCTGCTTCTAAGTAAGTCAAAAGTCTGGATGCTAAAACCGTAAATCTGTCTCGTCTTCACTTAAGACTTCGGACTTTAGGCTTTAGACTTAGAACCTGGCTAAAAAAATATTGTAAGTCCTGTCGGCGTATGCCGTCAGGATTTTTTTATGGATTATTTTTTCGCAGTGTTTAAAACCCGGAAGCCTATCAGCTCTTCCCAGCGGGCGCCGGCAGGCCGGTAGTAAACCAGCAACTGATAGGTATTCTCGGTTTCAAAATGACTGCCCTCCAGCGCAGTGTCATCCTGCTTACCGGTCTTGTCAACCCAAACATAGGTGTAGTCGTAAACCCCCTGCTTTAAAAACAACGCGATTGCAAATTTGCCGTTATTGGGATCAAAATGCATTTTGCTGTTTTCGTCCAGCTTGTAGTCGTTAAACCGACCAAGCAGGTAAGGCGTGCCATCCACCGGCGAACGTTGTGTACCGAGCGTAAAAAACATGTGTGCATAGTCAGCGTCGGTACGCGGGTCAGTGCCGTCCTCGTTTAGTATATAAAACGCGCCGTCCAGATCGTACTGAAAGGTGTATTGCTTGTCGCCCATATCCGGGTCTGTAAGCATAACAATAGCATTTGCGGTGTCCTTAACGATCCGCAAAATGCGGTCGGAATTTAACTTAAGGCTGCGGGTATCAAAATGCCTGAATTCATTTCCGGCGGCGAAATTATTTATAGTGGGGTCATTAAACGTCAGCTGTGTGCCATTGATGTAGGTAGGCTCGGTATTCATAATGCCCGTTTCGCTGCGTGCATTTTGCATGATGAAAGTGCGCAGCTCCGCAGACGGGTTTTGTACCCTTAAATTGCCGTAATTGAGTGTAAAATTGATTTTCTGATCCGTTTCGCGCAAGGCATTATCGTTTGGCGGGACAATCTCCGCACTGATGCTGATTTTGGAGCTGAGCACGAAAAGCCGCCGGGTAAGCACCAGTTTAGATTGGTCGCCATCCTCATAAACTTTCAATACATAGTTGCCCGGTATTTTTGGCGCGATATTCTCGTTCGGTAAAGTGAGCTCGTAATGCGTATATTTCTGGATGGTGCCAAGCGAGTAGGTATAATTGGTGATCTTATCATCCGAATAGCTTTTGAGGTATTCGGTAGTTGATAGGTTCGATGAATTCCAATCAGCATCGCAATGCTCGATGGTGTAAGAATAATCTTTCGATCCGCCCTGCAAATTATCAAAAGCCAGTAATAGCTTTTCACCCGAACCCAAAGTGATCAGCGGGAACGAGCCCTGTTTTTTGGTATTATAAAACTCAACACTCTTTATTTCGGGACGAAAAACGGCGTTTTCATAAGGGGTTTGGGCAAAGGAAAATGAGCATAAGGAAACGTTTAGAAATAAAACAAGCGCAGATTTCATCTTTCTATCAATTCTCCAGGGAAAATAGGTGGATTTTGGGCGTAAAGTAGCCCTCACAAACTTTGTCATTGCGAGGAGCGGCCGGGTTGGCGCGAAGGACGCGACGAAGCAACCTCGTAGCCAATGCATTACTGTCAGCACAGTTCGCGGTTGCCGCGCTGCGCTCGCAATGACAAGTTGGTCAACGCCTCCTGGATATAAACGCGCATTTTTACTTTCCATAAAACGAAATTAAAAAATCCGAATTCTTATTAAACAAATCCGATCCCGATAGCTATCGGGACCGAAATCAAATCACGCTTCCAGTTCCATGATCTGTTCCGCCAAGCCTTCCCATTGCAACTGTACATGACCTAATTCCAACTTTTTTAAATCGTAATTATTGTTTATCGCGGTCATTTTTGGCAGGTCGTTGTAAAGTTTTTCATCGGCAAGCTGTTCTTCCAGGTTTTTAACGGTCTTTTCCAGCTCCGCGATTTGCTCTTCCAGCTTCGCCAGGTCCTGGTTCAGCTTTTTTAACTGCTGCGTTTTGTTTTCATTAAGTTTAACAGGCGCATGCTCCTTTTTTTCTTCCTTTTTAGGCGGAGGAAGTGGCGCTGCGGCCCCGTTCTTCAGGTCAATTTTTCGCCTGGCATTCCATTCATCATATTCCTGGTAAGTGCCCGGGTATTCTTTTATTTTATGGTCCTCGATAAACCAAATTTTATTGGCCACATTATCCAGGAAATACCGGTCGTGCGAAACAACGATCAGCGTCCCTTCATATTGCTGCAAAGCTTGTATCAATATGTTTACCGACTGCATGTCCAGGTGGTTGGTGGGCTCATCCAGCACTAAAAAGTTGGCGTCTGCGGTTAGCGCCTTTGCCAGCGCCACGCGTGATTTTTCGCCGCCCGATAAAACCTTTATCTTTTTAAACACATCGTCGCCGGTAAACAAAAACGAGCCCAAAATGGTACGCAATTCCGTCTCCGTATGTTTTGGCGCAAATGCCTGCAATTCCTGCAATGCGGTGTTTTCCAGGTGAAGCGCCTCCAGCTGGTGCTGCGCAAAAAACGTTTGCGTTACATTATGCCCGGTTTCGCGCTTACCGGTAAAATCCTGGTCGGCGCCGGCAATAATGCGCAGCAGTGTTGATTTACCCTTGCCGTTGGCGCCGATCAGCGCTATTTTATCGCCTTTCTCGATCAATGCTTCGGCGTGGGATAATATTTCGATACCGGGATAGGATTTGCTGATATCTTCCAGCGTAGTTACGTGCCTGCCGGACTGCTTCGAAAAACGGAATCTGAAATTAACAGTTGGGTTATCATCGTCCACATCATCCACTCGTTCCAGCCGGTCCAGCGCTTTAATACGCGACTGGGCCATTTTTGCTTTAGATGCCTTGGCGCGAAAACGCTCGATCAAACGCTCTTCTTGTTTTATTTTTGATTGCTGGTTTTTAAACTCGCCGCGTTGAACTTCTTCACGCAAAGCTTTTTCCTCCAGGTAAAATGTGTAATTCCCTGCATAAACGGTTAGTTTTCCCTTGCGCGCTTCAACAGTGCGGTTAATCACCCTATCCAAAAACCAGCGGTCATGCGATACGATTATTATCGCCCCTTCAAATGCCCGTAAGTATTCTTCCAGCCATTGGATAGAGGGTAAATCCAGGTGGTTGGTAGGCTCATCCAGCAACAGAATATCGGGCGCCTGCAATAATATCTTGGCCAGCATCACGCGCATGCGCCACCCTCCCGAGAATTCACTAAGTTTACGATGGGTATCCGCTTCGCTGAAACCTAAGCCGGCTAAAATCTCGTGCGCTTTATATTCAATGCTGTAACCATCCAGCACCTCAAATTCGTGCTGCCTGTCGCTGAGCTTGTGTAATAGGTCTTCACTATAATCGGTTTCCAGTTTTTGAAGCAATATTTCTATCTCATCATGCAATTGGTTCTGGCGCTCAAAGGCCTCCATAGCTACGTGAAGAATGTTTTTATCGGACGAATAGGAAAGCAAGTCCTGGTTAAGGTAACCAATCGCAATGTCCTTCGACATCGACACCGTGCCCGTTGTGGGCTTGTACTCACCCACTATAATTTTTAAAAGCGTGGTTTTTCCGGTTCCGTTAGCCCCTATCAAGCCAATCTTTTCTCCCGGCTTGATATGCCAGTTTGCTTCATCATACAATGCCCTTGCACCGATCTCGAACGTGAGGTTATTTATAGCGATCATTTCGGGTGCAAAGATACCGTTTTGAGGGGAAAGGAGAAAGGGGAAGTTCATGGTTCATAGCAGAAAGGTCGAAGGCTTTGAACCGGAGGAGAATGAATACCCCGTCAACCTTTCGCCTTTTACCTTTCAGCTTTCACCTTTCTTCTTCGACCTTTCGCCTTTTACCTTTCAGCTTTCACCTTCCTTCTTCGACCTTTCGCCTTTTACCTTTCACCTTTTATCGCTTCCCTCCAAGCCCGAGCCATCAATGCAGCGCCGGCTACGGTCGGGTGTATACCGTCGATGCTCCAATAGCCCGCCGGGGCAAGTGCAAGCGCTTTATCAAAAACCGATTGGAAAGGAATAAAAGGGGCATTAAATTCAGCAGCAACATTGCGCGCTGTTTTCCGGTACTCATCAAAAGCCGGGAACCATTTGTCAGTAATCAATTTGCCTGTTTTTAAAACAAAAGGCTCGACAATAACCAGTTTAACACCCGGCAATGCTTTTTTCGTCCGGTTTAGCAGTTGACGATAGTCATTCAGATAAGTTTCTACTGTTCCTTTATAACCATACCAAAGGGTATGCGAAAAATCGTTAACGCCCACCAGGATACTTAAAACATTAGGTTTGAGCGCCAGGCAATCCGTTTCCCAACGATCAGCCAATTGAAAAACCTTATTACCGGCAATGCCTTTATTGTAGATCTGCAGGTTGTTCCCCGGGAAATCCATTAAAAGGCTCCCGGCTAATGGCAATACAAAGCCGGCCCCCAGCGTATTGCTAGTATTCGGCAGGCGACTGTCATAGGCCCTGCCCCAGTCCGTAATCGAATCGCCCTGGAATAGGATGACGTCATTTTTTTCTAAACTGATCTTTTTGATCTCTTCGGCCTCAAAAGCAGCAGACACGATTTGCGGATATAAAGATGTTGCCACAGCTCCAATGGATGCGTTCCTTATAAAACTCCGCCGGCTGGTATTCTGGTTCATAGTTCATAATTCATGGTTCACAGCCTTTTTCGACTAAACTCATGAACATCGGCTAAGATAGGCAATCTCATCATCCTACCTCACTACTTCTTTCGGACTTTTCTGACTTTCGGACTTCCGGACTAAACCGTAACTTCGCGGCCATGTATCAACTGATCAAACCACTCCTTTTTAAGTTCGATCCTGAAAAAATACATCATTCGGTTACCGCCGGACTCAAAGCCTTTAACCGCATTCCCGGAGGCGCTGCATTAAGCCGGGCGCTTTGGGATTTGGAGGATAAAAAGCTTGAAAAAGAAATTTTTGGCTTAATATTCCGCAACCCGGTTGGCCTGGCAGCCGGCTTCGATAAAAATGCCGAACTGATCAGCGAAATGGCGGGGCTTGGTTTTGGCTTTATCGAGGTTGGCACCGTAACGCCCCTACCCCAGCCCGGAAACCCCAAGCCGCGCATGTTTAGGCTGCCAGATGATAGCGGGCTGATCAACCGCATGGGCTTTAACAACCATGGTGTAGATGCAGCTGCGGAAAACATAGCTGCTTATCGCCGCAAACCGAACAAACACCAGCAAAGCCTAATTATTGGTGGCAATATCGGCAAAAACAAAGTCACACCGAACGAAGAAGCAGTAAACGACTATATCAAATGCTTCGACCGGCTGTTTGATGTGGTAGATTATTTTGTGGTGAATGTAAGCTCCCCCAATACACCCGGGTTGCGCGCCTTGCAGGAAAAAGCGCCATTAATGGAGATCCTCAACGCCCTGCAGCAGCGCAATTCAAAAAAGGGCATCAGCCACCCCATACTACTCAAAATAGCGCCCGACCTGACCGGCGAGCAAATGGATGACATTGTCGATATTGTAAAACAAACTGGTATTGCCGGCATTATTGCCACAAACACCACCATCAGTCGCGAAGGGCTGGTATCCAAAGCAATATTACAAAATGAAGCCGGCGGACTAAGCGGCAAACCTTTAACAAAGCGTGCAACGGAGGTGATCGCCTACCTGCACAAAAAATCAAACGGCTCCTTCCCCATCATCGGCGTGGGCGGTATCCATTCGCCGGAGGATGCTATCGAAAAACTCGATGCCGGCGCCTCGCTGGTACAATTGTATACGGGTTTTATTTATGAAGGGCCAGGGTTGATTAAACGGATCAATAAAAAACTGCTGAATAGATACTGAGCGCAGCGATTTTTTTGTCATGCTGAGCGCAACGAAGGATCTTCTGCGATATGCACAGCGAACTATGCCGGCGGGTTATTGCCAGGGTGTAGAAAATCCTTCGCCGCGCCCAGGATGGCAAAGACCGACTTTTTTCAAAATTTCCTCGTTCAAATCAAACTTTTGAGCGTATTTTTTATTATAATGTAAAAATTATCTGACTGAAAAACTTCTACCCTTGACACGATTCGGCCGCATAGCTCTCAAGACCCTCCTATGGATAATAGCCAGTATTATCTTCCTTATCCTGCTCATTATTGTACTAATACAGGTGCCGGCGGTACAAAACTATGCCAAAAACAAGGCTGTAACTTTTCTTCAGAACAAGATCCATGCTAAGGTAGAAATAGGTCATATCAGCCTTGGTCTACCCAAGTTGATTGTTTTAGAGGGCGTTTATTTCGAAGATCAGAAAAAAGACACGCTTATCGCAGGCGATAAATTGAAAGTCGACATCAGCCTGTTCAAACTGCTAAGCCACAAGGTTGAAATAAACGAGATCGACCTGGAAGGCATCACCACTAATATCAGCCGCGGCCCCGACAGCGTTTTTAATTTTCAATATATTCTAAATGCATTTGCGGGCGAGCAGAAAAAACCGGTAAAGCCAACCGATACATCCTCGACCATGAAGTTTTCGGTCGGCACCGTCATCCTCGACCGGATAAATGTTTCCTATAAGGATGCCATCACCGGCAATAATATCAAGTTTTTATTGGGCCATTTTGATACGAAGATAAAGGAATTCGACCTGGACAAAATGAAATTCACGATACCGAAGATCACGATCTCGGGCATCGATACCCGAATTATCCAAAGTCCGTCAGCAGCGGCAGCGGCGCCTGTGGACACCGCTGAGAAACCTTTAAACATGACCTTAAACCTGGGTATAATCGACATTTCAAAAATCAAGGTCAATTACCGCAGCGGCACGATGGCTTCCGATGTTAACCTGGGCCAGTTGCTGGTCGACATTGACAAGATCGACCTTAAAAACCAAAAGGTTGGTATAAAAAGCATTGAACTGGACGATACCAGGGCGGGCGTTACCTTTGCTAAACCCGAATCGGTAAAGAAGTCGGTGGTAAAGGCTTTAAAAAAACTGGACACACTTGTTGCCTCGCCGCAAAATCAAAAGGGCTGGGCGGCAACGCTGGGCAAAATCACTTTTAGCAATGACAATGTTAAGTTTGACAACAACGCCCAAAACGCATTGCCAAAAGGCCTCGACTTCGCCCACATGGACATCCGGAATTTGAATGCGGAGATAGCCGATTTAAGTTACGATCCCAATACCATTTCGGGCAGCGTAAATTCCTTTTCCTTCAGGGAAAAAAGCGGGCTTGTCATTCAAAAATTTCACACCAAATTTTTATACGGGCCAAAAAATGCCTACCTGAACGACCTGCTGGTGCAAACGCCGCAATCGCTAATTCAAAAGCAATTGCAGATCAGCTACCCGTCGATAGCCTCGTTAAGTACTAACCCTGGTGCATTATTCGTTAACGCCAACCTCGACGGCAGTCATTTGTGCCTGCGTGATGTTTTGCTGCTAATGCCTTCCATGGCTACGATGGATCCGTTTAAACAAGCACCAAATGCGATCTTCAGGATTAATGGCCGGGTTACTGGCAAAGTAAACGACCTGATGATACCCAATTTGGAGATCAGCGGTTTAAGCAATACCCATATCAAAGCTTCTGCAACCCTAAAGGGCCTTCCGGACATGAATAAGGCTTTTTTCAATGTAGATCTCGTCGATTTTAATACCGGGAGCGGCGACATTGCCAAACTGGTTTCGCCGAGTATGATCCCGTCTTCGGTTGCCATCCCTTCGGCCATCAACCTCAAAGGGACTTTTAAAGGCGGGATGTACAATTTCGACACAAAACTGGGTTTGCGCACTAACTATGGTGCGGTTGATCTCATAGCCGGCATGCGCAACGGAAACAGCAAAGATGCAGCCAGCTATACGGCCGACATCAAGACAAATAATCTGAATCTTGGCGCGCTCACCAAGCAGCCGCAAACCGTTGGGGATCTGGCGCTATCAGCTCACCTAAAAGGCCGCGGCCTCGATCCCAAAAAAGCGAGCCTGCAGTTCAACGGCGATATTGCCAGTGCTTATGTAAAAGGGTATAACTATCAAAACCTGTTGCTTTCGGGCACGGCAGAAAATGGAAGCTATACCGCCAAAGCGCGGATGAAAGACCAGAATATCAATTTTACCCTGGACGGCAAAGCCGATATGAACAAAAAATATCCATCGGTAAGCGCTACGCTGCAAGTGGATAGCATAAACTTACAAAAGCTAAATTTCTCCAAAACAGAGCTGCGCTTTCGCGGCAAACTGATTGCTGACGTTCCGACCGCTGACCCTAATTACCTGAACGCTAATATCAAGCTCACTAATCTATTGCTTGATCAAAACGGACAGACGATCAGGCTGGATACCGTTAGCCTGGTTTCGACGGCGACGGCCGACAGCAGTACGCTGAAACTAAAAGCGCCAATGCTGTATGCGCATATGGACGGAAAATATAAGCTGGCGGAGATAGGCCCGGCGACGCAGGATGTGATCAATAAATATTATAACACCGCAGAAGCTAAAGCAACAAACACTGCCAAACCCTCCTATTCGCCCCAGCAATTTAAGTTTGATATCCACATCATTAAAACACCCATCGCCAAAACGTTGGTGCCTGATTTGAAAACATTAGACCCTGTGCTGATCACCGGCCAGTTTGACAGCCAGGCCGGAACATTGGCTGTAAACGGTGCTATGCCGAAGGTGGTTTATGGCACTAATGTGGTAAATAACCTGAAGCTGGCTATCAACACCGGCAACAACGCGTTAAATTATAGTATAACTGCCGATGATATAAAGGCAGGTTCGTCCGTAAATTTATTGTACAGCAGCCTTACCGGCAGTTTACAAAACAACAAGTTAAACCTGGCCTTGCAGGTAAGCGATGCTTCAAAAAAGGCACGGTATCGTATTGCCGGGGTATTCAGCATTTTACCAAACGAGTACCAGTTCAGTTTTTTGCCCAATGGCTTGCTGCTTGATTATAACAATTGGGCTGTTAATGCTGATAATGCCCTGCAGTTTGGCACAAAGGGTATCCTGGCAAAAGACTTTTCCATCTCAAACAGCGGGCAAATACTAAGTGTTAACAGCGACGCGCAGACCATGAACGCACCTTTGACGGTGAAATTTGCAAATTTTAAGATCGAAACGCTTACCCGGGCCGCCGAACAGGATTCGCTGCAGGTTGGCGGCGTGATCAATGGCGATGTACACCTGAGCGACATGCAAACAGCAATGAAATTTACCGCGGCGCTGAACATCGGCAATTTTAATTTCAAACAAGATACGGTTGGGAATATCGGCATAAAGGTGAATAACCAAACGGCCAACGCCTACGCTGCCGATGTAAGCATCACTGGCAGGGGGAATAAAGTAAACCTTACCGGCATGTACTATACCAACCCGGCAAACAAGCTGGACCTTGACCTGAACATCGGCAGTTTGGACATGAAAGGCATCGAAGGCTTTAGTTTTGGGGCCATCCGCAGATCCAGCGGGACCATTAGCGGCGATCTGAAGATATCCGGCACAACCGATGCGCCAGTAGTGCGCGGCGATGTAAATTTCAATAAAGTGGGCTTTAACATTGCGATGCTTAATTCCTACTTCACCATGCCGCAGGAGAGCATCATTTTTAACAATGATGGCATCCGGTTCAATGATTTTACCCTGGTTGATTCCCTGGGAAACAAGGCAGTAGTGGCCGGCACGCTTTACACCAGCAATTTTACCGATTATAAATTCGGGCTGGATATAACCGCCAACAATTTCAGGGTAACCAATTCTACCGAAGAAGACAATAAAATGTATTACGGCAAGCTATATGTAGATACTAAAATTCACATCCGCGGCGATGAGAAAAAGCCCGTGGTTGATGCCGACCTGACCGTAAACGACAAAACCGACCTGACGATAGTACTGCCGCAGGACGACCCCGGCATAGAAGACCGAAAGGGCGTAGTGGAAGCAATTAACCCGAACGAAACGAAAGAAGACTCCTTATTTTTAGCAAAGCAGCTGGATTCGCTGCGAAAATCGGAAGTTACCGGGCTTGATGTTTCTGCCAATATCAAAATAAACAAAGACGCTAATTTTACGATAGTGATAGACGAGCGTAACGGCGACGTGGTTCAATTAAAAGGCGATGCGCAGCTCAATATGACCATTGATCCCAGCGGAAAAATAAGCCTTACCGGGATCTATACCGTTGCATCGGGTTCGTACAACCTTTCGTACGCAACCGTTAAGCGTAAATTTAACTTTAAGCCCGGCAGTACGATTGTTTGGGAGGGCGATCCTACCAAGGCCAGCATTAACATGACGGCCATTTACGTAGCCAATGTAGCGCCTATCGACCTTGTGAGCGATCAGCTGGGCAGCTCGCAAAATACCATCATCTACAAACAGAAACTCCCGTTCAACGTCGATCTGACTTTAACCAATGACCTGCTGAACCCGCAAATAGCGTTTGATATTGTTTTGCCCGACAGCACTTATTCGGTCGGTCCCGAAGTTACCGCGACCATAAACGCCCGGCTTGACCAGGTGCGGCAGGACCCCAACGAAATGAACAAACAGGTGCTGGGCGTATTAATACTGGGGCATTTTATTGGCGATAATCCTTTGCAGAGCCAGGGCGGCGGCACCGGTTTAAACGGTGCTATACGCAGCAGTGTGAGCAGTTTATTGTCGGACCAATTGAATAAACTGGCGGGCAACCTCATCGGCGGGGTGCAGCTGAGTTTTGACCTTACCTCAGGTGCAGATTACTCCAGCGGCGAACAGCAAAACCGAACGGATTTGAACGTAGGTCTGTCCAAGCAACTCTTTAACGACCGTGTAACGGTTACGGTAGGTAATAACTTTAACCTGGAAGGCCAGAACCAGCCCGGAGAAAAAACCACCGATATCGCCGGAAACGTTTCGGTAAACTATAAGCTGACAAAGGACGGGCGCTACCTGGTTAGGGTGTATCGCCGCGACCAATATGTGGTGGTAGAAGGTGAAGTGGTTGAAACCGGGGTCGGGTTTACGATAACTTACGAATTTAACCGGTTCAGGGAGCTGTTCGGCAGGCGAACCAAGGAAGAAAAAGAGTTGCACAAGGAATATAACAAGGAACAAAAAGAGAAAAAAGTAGAACAAAAAGCGGCTGATCAGAAAGCTGATTCTACCGCCACCCCGGTACAGCCGGCAGAGCCGCCCAAATCATCAACATCAAACTGAAATGACCAGATATCGATACTTAGCTTTGTTTATTGTTTTGCTGGTATACGGCTGCAACACCACCAAATATTTGGCGCCGGGCCAAAAGCTTTATAGTGGTGCGCAGATAAAAATCACGGATAAGGATGCTAAAAAAAGCGTAAAAAGCAATATTGGGGACGAAATGCAATGGCTGTTAAGGCCGCTGCCTAACGGAAAAATCCTGGGCATTCGTTTTAAGCTTTGGCTGCATGACAGGTATAAAACGCCAAAGAAACGCGGTCTGAAGCATTTCCTGATGTCGAAAGGGGAACCGCCGGTATTGATCAGTTCGGTGGATTTGGAACAAAATTCAAGCATCTTGCAAAACAGGCTGCAAAACGAGGGATACTTTTTGGCTCAGGTAAGCGGCGATACGCTTGGCAAGCCAAAAACATCCGAAGCGGTTTACACCATTCAACTCGGGCCGCAATATAAATACCGCAATATTATATTCCCCAAAGGCGTCGGAGGCGATGACCTGGATACGGCGGTAGCTGGCGCTGCCGCCCAAACACTGCTAAAGACAGGCGCGCCGTTTAATTTGGATGTGATAAAAACCGAAAGGATACGCATTGATGCACGACTGAAAGAGGAAGGCTATTTCTATTTCGCCCCGGAGGACCTGATCATGAAATATGACAGCACGGTTAAAGATCACCAGGTGGACCTATGGGTAAAGATTAAAAATGAAACGCCCGATGAAGCCCGCTGGATTTACGGTGTGCGCAATATTTATGTTTATCCCGATTATGCACTAAGGGACACCGCCCTGAAAATGGATTCGGCGCAGAAATACCTGTGGTATAATGTGATCGACCCTAATCATGAGTTCCGCCCTTTTACTTTTAAAAATACGGTGTTGCTGCATCCCGGTGATATTTATAATCGGGCCACACATACCAACTCGTTGAGCAGATTTATCGAGCTTGGCCCATTCAAATTTGTAAAGAACAGATTCGAGGACGTTACGCCCGATTCAGCCAAGCTGGATATTTATTACTTTTTAACACAGCAAAAACGAAAATCACTTCAAACCGATATTGTTTTAAGCCAAAATTCAGCGGATTATGATGGCACGCAACTGGATATCAATTTCCGCAACCGCAATACTTTTAAAGGCGCGGAATTATATACGTTAACCTTTTTTGCGAATCGTGATATTCAGTTCGGGCCGTATAACCATGGCTACAATATTTACGAATTTGGTGTTACGCCGTCACTCTCCTGGCCAAGGTTCATCGGGCCGTTCAACTTTCACACCGATAACGCCTTTATTCCCCGGTCTATTTTAACCGTCGGCTATACCTATGTCGATCGTACCCAGTTATATTCGCTCAACGCATTTAACGCTTCGTTCGGGTACCAGTGGAAACCCAATATCCATGTGCAGCACCAACTGGACGTGGAGGACTTTACATTCGTCGACCCGCAAAATGTTTCGCAAATCTACGTCGACAGCATCCACAACACCCGCAACCCCGAGCTGGCGCATGTCATCAACAAGCAGTTTACTTTCGGACCATCGTACAGCTATACATATACCAATACGATGGAAACTGCCAAAACCAATACATTTTACTACAACGGCAAAGTAAGCCTCTCGGCCAACCTGGCGGGGATTGTCACCGGGGCAGATACTCCAAAGCGGGTAAGCACCCTGTTCGGTACGCCGTTTGACCAATATGTAAAGATTGAGAATGAGATCAGGTTTTAT
>Ga0302140_10003821_pt1 | contig 19237 bp, 11 predicted proteins | sample I_Bog_E1_1_FD_202095 | JGI IMG/M metagenome (GOLD analysis project Ga0302140, IMG submission 202095) | Peat permafrost microbial communities from Stordalen Mire near Abisko, Sweden - I_Bog_E1_1 | ecosystem: Environmental > Terrestrial > Soil > Wetlands > Peat | place: Sweden: Abisko, Stordalen... | reverse complement strand
ACTCGACCAAATCCAGAAGACCTGCGCGAAGAATTCCTATCCGCGACATTGCTCGTTCCAAGCCTCTCAACGCAGCAATCCAGCGATATGGCGACGCTCGAGAAATCCATAACCACCGTCGACCTCGCAGCACTCTCACATGCAGATCAGACAAAATTCGATGCTTCCCTAGCTGCGGCAAAATCATCTCTTGAATCCCTCAAGCCGCTGCTTCATCAAGCTACCTTCCATGAGGATGGAAACTCCCACATTGACGCGGCATGGTTGTGGCCCGTCTCCGAAACTCAGGACGTAGTTAAACGGACTTTCGGAACCGCATTGCAGCTAATGAACGAATACCCCTGGTACGTTTACACGCAATCCGCAGCTGCGTACAACGACTGGCTTGCTGAGAAATATCCTGAAGTCAATGATGAGATCAAGCGTCGAATCAAAGAGGGTCGTTGGGAAGTTGTCGGCGGCATGTGGGTCGAGCCAGATCTGAATATCCCTGACGGCGAAGCGCAGGCTCGCTCAATCATGCTCGGCAAACGATTCTTCCTCAAGCAGTACGGGGTCGACGTACGCATTGGTTGGAATCCAGACTCTTTCGGATACAACTGGCAAACTCCACAAATCTACAAGAAATCCGGGATCGACTACTTCGTTACCCAGAAGATGACCTGGAACGATACCAACCAGCTACCTCTTAAACTTTTCTGGTGGGAATCTCCAGATGGTTCCAAGGTCCTCACCTACTTCCCACACGATTACGCAAACGGCAATATCAATCCCGTTCGCCTTTCAGCGGATCTCGCATCCGCCCGCAAATACGCCCCCGGCATGAACACCATGCTCGACCTGTACGGCGTTGGAGATCACGGCGGCGGCCCGACTCGGGCCATCTTGGATGAAGGCGCCCATTGGAAGACAGATGACAAGATCATCCCCAAGATGGACTTTGGCACAGCTCAAAGCTACTTCACAAAAGTAGAAGGCGAACTCGCGCCAAACTCGCAGACCTGGGACTACTTCTCCGCCGCAAAGGGCTATACGCCGCCCGCTCAACCTCCGGCTGGACAGATCTCCATCCCTACTTGGAACAGCGAACTGTATCTCGAATACCACCGCGGAGTCATGACCACTCAGGCCAATCACAAGGCTGGCATGAGGCACAGTGAGGAACAAACGCTCAACGCCGAGAAGTATGCTTCCCTTGCCTGGCTCGACGGAGACAGCTACCCCACCGATCGCCTCAACGAAGCATGGAAGAAAGTTACCTTCAACGGTTTCCATGATCTTGCCGCAGGCTCAGGTATCGCCGTCATCTACAAGGATGCGCAGCGCGACTTCGATCAGGTGCGCTGGTCCACAAACGAGATTTCCAGCAAGGCACTCGAAACCGTTGCTAGCCATGTCAACACAGGTAAGCAACCTGGTGTGCCAGTGTTAGTTTTCAACCCGCTTGCATGGGAACGTTCTGCAGTGGTGAACATCGATGTTCAGATGCCAACTACCACAACTTCAGTAGCGGTTACCGACGCAAAGGGAGCTGAACTCGCGGTTGAGACACTATCGGTCGACAAGAAATCCAACACCTTCCACCTTCTCGTAAACGTCAATCATCTGCCATCCCTCGGTTATGAAATTCTTCACGTTGCTCCAGGCAAATCGGCGGTTAAGAACAGCCTGAAAGCATCCGGCCTCACGATTGAAAACGCATCCGTACGCGTGACCGTCGATAAGTCCACCGGCTGCATCACCAGCTTATTCGACAAGAAAGCGAACTTCGAGACCTTGGCTCCTGGCGCGTGTGGCAACGAACTGCAGGCGTTCAAAGATCTGCCCAAGGACTACGACGCCTGGAACATCGATCCAGGAACTCTCGACGTACCTCCGACAAATCTCACCCAGGCAGAATCAGTGCAGCTCGTGCAGAGCGGCCCGCTGCGCGCGATCATTCGCGTTCATCGCAAATGGCAGAGTTCAACCTTCGACCAGGACATCGTACTCAACGGCGACGAAGATCAAGTCGACGTCGTGAATGACTTTGACTGGCACGAGACTCACATCCTGCTCAAGGCCGCTTTCCCTCTGGCAGCCACTAGCGATAAGGCATCATTCGAAATCCCCTTTGGAAGCATCGACAGGGCCACAACCCGCAACACTAGCTGGGACAAAGCTCAGTTCGAGGTACCCGCGCTGCGCTGGGCAGATCTCGGCGATGGAAAGCATGGCTTCAGCCTCATCAACGAATCCAAGTATGGCTACGACGCAGTTGGCAATCTACTCCGTCTATCCCTGCTTCGCTCACCCGTATGGCCCGATCCAGATGCCGATCGCGGCAAGCATCACTTCGGTTACGCACTCTATCCACACGCAGGCACCTGGAAGGACTCACTCACCGTTCGTCATGGCTATGAGTACAACTACAAACCAACCGTGGTCGTGCTCTCAGCTCATAGCGGAGACCTCCCGCTCGAGTATTCCTTCGTCACCGTTAAGCCAAGCAATGTTGTACTGACGGCACTCAAGAAGGCGGAAGACAGCGACGCACTTGTTGCACATCTCTACGAATGGGAAGGTAAGGCCTCAAACGTAGAAATTACCGTGCCCAAAGGCGTGACCGGGACTACCGAAACCAATCTGCTCGAAGCTCCGCAAAGTTCAGAGGCAAAACTCAGCGGTCAGGAAGTTACGGTCCCCATTAAGCCTTACGAGATCCTCACTGTGCGCTTTGACTACCCACACTCAGAGAAGTAAGACCTTCCTCCTCATGGCTCGAGTTATCAACTCGAGCCATGAGGTTTTTTATCTTTCAGCTCTGAATATTGAATTGCTGCAACAAGTCCTTCTATAACGATAGATAAGTATTCAAAGCAACTTCACAATCTAGACGACAGATGAATCAAGCTTCGTTCAAGCCAAGCAGGCAAGCACCCAGCAGCCCTGCATCCGTTCCTAACTTTGCAGGCATCACCTGGGTTCCGCCAAAAGCGAAGCCGCGGCCTACGGCGCTTCCCGGCTCTGTCAGCCTGTAAACATAGCTTCGTGCGCGTAGCTCCTTGAACACTGAGGGCGCAAACAACTCCCACGCCGCTGCCAATCCGCCACCAATCACATAAAGCGGCAAGTTCAGCGTGTTAACGAGTTCAGCCAACCCAATGCCTATCGAACTACCAACAACCTCAAAAATTCGCTGTGCATCAACATCCCCGGCTTTCGCTGCATCAGCAACCGCATGAGCAGTCAGCGTATCATCGCCATTCTGTTTTATCTTCAAAAGTCCCGTAGCACCGCCAGAGATAGCCTCACCAGCCATCCTCACCACTGCCGTAGCAGATGCAAAGACTTCGAGACAACCGGTATTAAGACACCCACAAACAGGACCTTCACGATCGATCGTCAAATGCCCTGCTTCACCAGCCATACCCATCGTTCCGTGGAACACCTTGCCATCAAGAATGATGCCGTTTCCAATGCCAGTACCAAGCGTCAGCATACAAAGAGAAGATACTCCGATCTCCTGCCCAAGGCCCAACACCGCTTCCGCTAGAGCTGCAAGGTTGGCATCCTTGTCCATTGATACAGACCGCTGCATTCGCGATTCAACTTCGCGGCGAAACTCGAACTGATCCCAACCCGGCAAATTCGGTGGACTATGTACGCGTCCAGCAGGCAGTTCTAACGGCCCAGGGAGACCAATTCCTATACCCGACAGTTCGTGAGACTTTGAATGCTTCGCTATCAGCGTTTGCACTCCGTCACACAAATCTCCCACGACAGCGAGACTGCCTGCACTGAGACGGGTCGGCAACGAAATCGCTTCTAGCAAGCCCAACTCTCTCGAATATGCCGCTATTCGCAGGTTGGTCCCACCCAGATCAACACCAATGCTGTACTGCATGTTCTCTTAGCTCCTATGCCAAAGAGGACTCAAAGTCTTCAGAACATGGATTGGCTTTTTTGGATTCATCGCCTTGCTCCACTCATCTTGTATACAGGAAAAATCAGGAATTGGAAACGATACCACACTTGATACAAAATAATCGTACCTGCTCTATCAAGCTCCGCGAGGGTTGCATCCACACGAGCTGCGCACGATCAGCCGTGTATCGAGCTTTACCTGTTCTGCAGTCTTCCCTGTTTTAGGTGCAGGCTCTGCCATCGCAGCGAACAGCATCTCCGCTGCAATCCTTCCCAGGTCGAAGATTGGCTGTTGCACAACTGTGATCGATGGACGCAGTGACGACGCCAGTTCAAAGTCGTCATAGCCCAGCAAAGCTACCTGCTTGGGCACACTCACGCGAAACTTCTGCAATACCTCAAACGTTTCGATTGTCGTGCCGTTCTTTAATGTAAGAATCGCATCGGGCGGCTGAGCCCCCCCCATATGGGCCTCAAGCGCCTGTTCCGTGCTCTTATAATCCTTGGCGGACATATCGATCCTTGCCACCATTTTTGCGTCCTTCATTGCCCGGCTATAGCCGCGTATTCGCTCATGTATCGTATATAAATTGGACTCTCCGCCCAGGCACAGTATCCGTTTGTAACCGTGATCAATAAGATGCTTTGTAGCATCCCTTGCCGCCTGGAAGTTCTTTGTCACCACGCTGGCAAATGGAGAATTTTCCAACGGACGGTCCAGGCAAATCACAGGAATGCCCATTCGCTGCAAAAGTCCCGCAAGCGTCAGGCTCTGGTGATTTGCCGGGACAACAAGCAAACCATCCGTCCTATGCTGAACAAGTGTCTCTAGATTCTCAATCTCGGTTCGAGGATCATTATTGGTGACAGTAACGATCAGCAGCGAGTCCTGCGCACGGGCGACTTCCTGCACAGCCTCTGCACACTGAGCAAAAAACGGATCGGCGATACTTGGAATCACCAGGCTGATTGTTTTGGCCCGGTTGCCCTTCAAAATACGTGCCGCTTGATTCGGGCGGAAACCCAACTCCTCGATCACCGCCTGCACGCGACTCAGAGTCTCGGGGCTAACCCTTTGACCGCCATTAATCACACGTGAGACCGTCGTCGTTCCAACCCCTGCTTTGCGGGCTACGTCAGACAAAGTCGGTGGGTTTGAAAAGCTCGTCATTCTCGTTAGCCACAAGTATACATAGCCAGTTTGACGGCACCCGTTTATCAGTTACAGACTTATTCTTATCTTTCTCTGGTTGCAGTAAAAAAGCTTTTTCGTCCTTGAACCCTCAGACTAAGTGAGCTTTTAATCATAGCCGCTCGTCAGTATCAAATTATCTTCACACATCAAGATGAATTGAAAGCGCTCCCCTCATCCATCCGACACCGATTCTCCGCCAATTCAGCGCCTGGCGTTTCCCTTCGCACCCGTGAACCAATCCGAGAATTTATCATTGAATCATGTCGATAACTTCTGTGCCTTCGTCCATTCCTTCCGAAGTCCTGACCCGTGCCCGCAAGATCAAGCTTTTCTTGATGGACGTAGATGGTACTCTCACCGATGGCGGTGTCTGCCTTATCTCCACGACCTCGGCAGACAGCGAAGGCAACGCCACTGTCTCAGAAATGAAAATCTTCAATGCCCAGGACGGCCAAGGACTCTCCTTAGCCCACACCATGGGCATTCAGACGGGCTTCATTACCGGTCGTCGCTCCCCCGCAGTGGCCAAACGTGCCCAGGAACTGAAAGTCACCTTTGTATGCCTGGGACAAGCCCAAAAAACGCAGGCCTTCGAAGACTGCATGAAGTCAGCAGGCGTAACCGAAGAAGAAGTAGCGTACCTGGGCGATGATCTTCCAGACATTCCCCTGGCCCTGCGCGCAGGACTCGCGGTCTCCGTTGGCGATGGTGTGCCCGAATTGAAAGCCGTCTGCCATTACACCACCCAGCGCCTCGGCGGTCGTGGCGCAGCACGAGAAGTTATCGAATTGATTCTAAAGGCCCAGGGACGTTGGGAAGAAGCAGTCCCTCTAGCATTGGCCTAGCCCGCAAGCCCACCTTGTCTTCGCATCCTGAAATACCAAGCACCCTATCGTCTCAGCCCAGAGTCGAAGCGTTTTCTCGTCTGACAGAACTTGTGACTACCCTGAAATTGCCCTGATTTTCTCTTGCATCCCACATCGGTTACCTATTATGGTTACCCTAGTAATTCTACAATTCACAAGTTCATGTCCTCATGCTATCGCTAGCCGCATTGGGATATGCCTAATCCAGATACCCCATTAAGGGGGTATCCGGGAGTTTTGTCGAGCACCATCTTAGCTTCACGGTATGAGGAGTAGTTCCGGTTATGCGAACACCCATAAAAAGCCTCACGCTCATGACTATCGCCGCAGTGCTGCACGCTGTTTCGATGTCGGCTTCAACGCCTGCCATCACCGTGACACCTGGTTTAACCATCCTCTCTGTGAGCCAGAAATTGCAATACACAGCGACGGTTTCCGGACTCAGCAGCACCGCCGTCAAGTGGGAAGTGAATGACGTCATCGGCGGCAACGCAACAGTAGGCACAATCTCGAGTAGCGGACTCTATCAGGCACCCGCCACACTCGTGACCAGCGGTGAAGAGATGACAATCACCGCGCTCGGATCAGACGGTAAGACCAAGGGAATTGTCAAAGTTGAGATTGGACCTGCCGGACCATCGATCAGCGCCATCACACCTAACCCCATCGCACCGGGAAAATACACAGTCATCATTCACGGCACTACCTTCAAATCCGGAGCGATCGTCCGCAATGGATCACTTAGGCTCAGCGCAACATACGTGAGCGCTACAGAAGTAACGGCCACCGGGCAACAAGCCACGCTCGCAACTGGCTCGTTTCAAGTCGCAAATCCGAATACCGCCTGGGGTCCTCCTGTTTCCGTCACATTCAAAACCAACGGCGCCATTCCAGTTATATCGCCCAAGACAATCTATGTTCACCTGGGCAATGGACAGCTATTCACCGCTCCAGGCGCTACGTATTGGACGACCACCGCTGGCTCGGTCTCGCAGGCCGGCGTCTTTCTCGCTCCTGCCACCATGCCAGCCTCAAGTGTTGTGACCGTGACCGCTACCGGACCAGGCGGCTCAGCCACCGCCAAGATCACTTTGGCTTCGGGTGCCGAGCCCGTGATCTCTCCCAAAACTGCCACCGTCGCCATCACGCAGAAGCAGCAATTCACCTCAAGTGGAGCAATTTCCTGGTCCGCGAAATACGGAACCATCACCAGTGCCGGCCTCTATACGGCTCCCAAGGTCTGGCCTGCAAGCGGGAGTGATGAAATCTCAGTCACCGGCATTCATGGTTCCACCAGCGAAAACATCGTAGTTACCCCTCCAATCCCAGTGATTACATCGGTGGGCACACTAGGGCACATCCCACTCGGGGTATTTTCGGTAGTAGTCTCTGGCACTAACTTCTCGCCTGCCTCGGTCGCAGCAATTCGAGGTATGACGCTTCCCACAACCTATTCCAATGGACAGCTAATCGTCTCCGGATTCTTCAACAAACCTGGCGCAGCAACACTTACCGTCATAAATGCCAAGTTGAATTCACTGCCGTTCCCAGTTCAGATCGGCCTCGCAGCTCCAAAAGTTACTCCTGCCGCAGCCCGTCGCTTCCTCGAGCAGGCCGCATTCGGTCCAAGCCCTAACGATGCAGAACAGGTCCAGGCCAGTGGATTTGCTGGGTGGCTTGCGTCCCAGTTCGCAATGCCACAGCAGTCCAACTACAACAGCGCTACTGCCAATAACCTCGGCATGCCCAAACAGTTCATGACCAACGCTGTCGAGCAGCCCGATCAACTCCGGCAGAGAGTCGCCTTCGCGCTGAGCCAGATATTTGTTACCTCACAAGACGAACTCACGAATGGCAACGAAGTCGCCTATCAAAATATGTTGCTTGCCGATGCATTCACCAACTACCGCACCATCATGACTGACGTCACGCTCAGTCCTGGCATGGGCGAGTATCTCAATATCGCCAACAATGCCAAGGCCAATCCGGCAACCGGTAGCCTTGCCAATGAGAACTTCGCCCGTGAAATGATGCAGCTCTTTACGCTCGGCACAGTGCTGCTCAATCAGGACGGAACCGTACAGGTTGACAGCAACAATATTCCAATCCCGACATACTCCCAGTTCACTGTCACCGAGTTTGCACGCGTCTATACTGGCTGGACCTACGCTCCGGCAGCAGGCAAATCCATTCAGTGGGGCGGAGGAATGAGCAACTTCAACCAGATGGTTCCCTATACCGCTCAGCACGATTACGGCTCCAAACAGCTTCTCAACGGCTATGTTGCTCCTGCTGATACTTCCCCTAAGGTCGACGTAGAAAACGCAATCAACAACATCTTCAATCATCCAAACATTGGCCCGTTTGTCGGCACGCTCCTGATCCAACATCTGGTCAAGAGCAATCCCTCTCCTGCGTACGTCTCACGCGTGGCCGCAGCCTTCAATAACAATGGTAGCGGCGTTCGCGGAGACATGAAGGCCGTCATCAGCGCAATTCTTCTCGATCCCGAAGCGCGTGCAAACGACCAGGGCGGAGACGACCAGCCCACCGACGGCCACCTGCAGGAACCAGCACTCTTCATCGCCGGAATGATTCGCGCCTTTGGCGGCCAGATGAACGACAGCAATTACTATCAGTGGGATCTTGCAAACCTGGGACAAGACCTGTTCTCCTCCCCCAGCGTTTTCAATTATTACGCTCCCAACTACGGAGTACCCGGCACCAGCCTGCTCGGCGGAGAATTCCAGATCGATTCACCGAACAACGCCGTTCTCCGTGCCAATGAAGTCTCAACTCTCTTCAGTCATTCAACAGATCCCGTTGTGACCTATGGTCCTGGGACGACCGTGAACCTCGCGCCATATCTGTTCCTGGCGCAAAACCCAACCGACCTGGTGAACGCATTGGACTTCACTCTCACCCATGGCACAATGCCCGCTGCGATGAAAGAAGCAATCGTTACAGCAGTCGCTGGAGAAACAGGCGGGAGCCTGCGGCAGGTGGAGAGAGCCTGTTATCTCATCCTTACCTCCAGCTACTACAACGTCTGGCATTGATTTTGTTGTTGCATCATCCCTGAAAGGCAAAAGAACCAGAAGGAGAATCCTGCGATGTTGATTAAGACTAGACGCGATTTCTTGCGAGACTCCCTGCGCTCGGCCACAGCACTTGGAGCAGCAAGCATGCTTGCAAAGTTCGGAGCGATGAATGCCCTCGCAGCCACACCCTCCTCCGGTTATCAAGCACTGGTTTGCATCTACCTGGCAGGCGGCAATGACGGCCACAATACAGTCATCCCCATCTCGACCGCTCAGCAGAACTACAGCCTCTACAAACAGAACAGAGGCGGCCTCGCGCTGACGCAATCCTCGCTGCACACCATCATGAATGGTACAGATACCTATGGCTTACATCCCAGCCTGGCAGAAATTCAGAGTCTCTACAATCAGGGCTCCGCAGCAGTATTGGCGAACGTGGGAAACCTTGTCGGGCCCATCGATCGGGCCGCCTACCAGAGCAACAATCTCACCCTTGTTCCCCGCTCTCTCTTCTCACACGCAGACCAGAGCAACGAGTGGCAGAGCGCAATCCCTAACGGCATCGCATCCAGCGGCTGGGGCGGACGCATCGCCGACGCGGTGCAATCGCAAAATAGCAGCGCTATCTTCCCACCCATTGCTTCCATCTCTGGCTGCGGACTCTTCTGCACTGGTCAGCAGACTTACCCCGCAACTGTGCCACCACCCTATGCCGGACAAACCGCAGCAACAAGCATGGCCACTCTCAACGGCATCCAGAATGCCCCCTCCACAGCAACCGGCATGCAGCAACTACTTACCTTCGACAATGGATTACAACTCGTGCAAGCAGGCAACGGAATCCTCAGTCGCGGCAACAACTACGCCAACACGCTCACTGGACTCTTACAAACGCCCAACGTCACCACAGCCTTCCCAGCAAACAATCCACTCGCAGCCCAACTACAGACAGTTGCCAACGTCATCGGTGTTCGCAACGAATTAGGATTGACCCGCCAGATATTCTTTTGCCAACTCGGCAGCTTCGATACGCACGGGGGCCAGCGTGATACCCAGATCAGCTTGCTCCAGATGTTAAGCCAGGCCGTGATGGCGTTCTACCAGGCCACGCAGGAAATGGGCATCGCCCAAAATGTCACCACGTTCACCGCGTCAGAATTCGGCCGCACACTCACTCCAAGCGGTAACAATGGCAGCGATCACGCGTGGGGTAATCATCACTTCATCATCGGAGGCGGTGTGCAGGGCGGACAATTCTATGGTTCGTTCCCCTCGCTCGTCACCGGTGGAGACAACGATGCCAACAGCCGCGGAACCCTCATTCCTACTACCGGCATTGCACAGTACGGGGCCACACTCGCTCAATGGTTCGGCGTACCCACAACAAATCTCTCTACCATCTTCCCCAATATCGCCAACTTCACCACACCAACACTGAGCTTCCTGGGATGAGACCAAACGAGGGTCGTTGGAAACCAGATTCGCAATCTTCTGACGATCCTCATACCTGCCGAAAATAGTGGGTTCGCAACAGCACCAACGCATCTCTCCTGTCTACAAACTGAACAGGCGTCTGCTGTGAAAATGAGTAAGCACTTGCCGTAGCTGCGCCGCGCACCACAATCTCCGCAGGACCGATGTAACGCAAGCGCACGCCGGAACTAGCCGCTCCCTCCGCTAACACGTTGCCCGTAACAATAGAATTTGCGCTCTGCGTTTTTGCAGCCGTCATACCCGCACGGATAACCGCCAGATTTGCTCTTGCCTTACCGCAGCATCCCATAGCCTCAATCCCCACTTTCAATGTTAGATAGCCGTTCAATGATCACCGGTTCCTGTTGCATTTTCTCTAACAGAAAAGCCCCGCCAGAAATCGCCAGCCAACATACAAGTGCGTCCTTCCATCGTTGGATAACCCAGAAACCCGTCGGCAGCGCGATCCAGATACTCAGGCAACCAAAGCAATCCATCAGTCGACCGATACTGGCATTCCCCATTCGCCGCCGAAGACGAACGAAGATCTCCCAAGGACCGTCCTCACTCGCCAGCATGTGTGAAACTCTCCACGTAGCCAGCGTCCCAAGTGCAAACCGAATCCAGAATTCTGCTACTGCACCGATTTCCTGATCGTTTTGGCCTAATGTCATGTCGACCCTCACGCAAAGTTGAGATACAAACACGGAGAGGATAGCTAACCAGCGATCCTCTCCGTGTCACTCCCATGCTTGACTTGCCCCGAACTAAGACTCAGAGTCACCAGTCTTTGGACACGGCACAGTCAGCGCAAACGCAATGGACGCAGACCTGTCATTACCGCTCAACCGGTTCCAACCATCCGTTGCCCGCGATGCGCAGTAAAGGTTCACTGCAAACGCAGCCTGCGTGCATCCAGTAGTAGCTGGGGGCAAAGCTCGGGTCAGCGATGTCGTCGAATTGATAAAGTCAGCTGGAGTTCCAGGCAAAGGCGCTCCCGCACTGGTATTTCCGGCAGTGTACGCAACTGAACCGCTTGTCCCTCTAACTACATCCAGCGTCCAGTCCAGGAAGTTATTCGGCTGGTATGCCAGATACTCAATATCAGCGTTATCACCCGCAGTGTTGTACAGCAGAATGCCGCACGGGTCAATTACAGTCGAGTTCACTGATGTTGAGACCTCAGGCAGTGCCGCCTGCGTCGGCTCATTGTCAACGTACACGCTGAAGATAAAGCTGTTCCCCACCACCAGGCCCAGCGTCGACGCATCGACCGTGTCAACTGTCCCATCGGACTCAACCGTCGAAGGCACGTAATACTTGATGCCCGTTGCAGTGATGTCTACCGGGTTACCGCTCGAGTCGTACAGATCAAGCTTTAACTGATACATCCCGTTCGTCCCTGTTGCAACAGTCGTTGGCAGAGATGTTGTCGGGAACTGCGCGTTCGCTAGATCGTAGGCAGGACTCGGATACGCCCAGTCACCAACCGGAGGTAGTGCCGGTGGAATCGCAAACAGATTCGGCGTAGTTCCAACCGTTTGCGGACCCAGGGGATAAGACTTCGTAATCAGCGTGGTTCCAACGAACTCGTTGTAATGCCGGCTGATATCTCCCGTGAGCGGTACCCAGCCTGTTGCAGCACTCGCATCCTGGTATGAGATCTGGTAAAACGCCTCCAGGCCATCCTGTAAGAGCGAATCATCAAACTCAACACGAGGCAGCAGCAGGCCACCGAACGGTGAATCCTCACCAGCGACAACTGCACCTGCAGCCAGACCCAGTGGCGAAGACGGCAGCAGCGGACTGGCTCCATATATCGAACTCAACGCCACACCACCAATCGCACGGAAAAGTACATAGTGCTCTCCTGCATTAATCGGCGCGCACGGCAGGCAGCACGGCGCGAAGATGCTGTTCGTGAACAGAGTTACCGAACTTCCGCAGGTGTACCCCCAGTGCGTGTAGCAGACAACCGGCGCAGGATCATAGATCGATATTGAGCCACCGAAAAAAGAAACACTTGCCGTGAAGTAGAGATTTGGACTCGGCGAGAGGCAGCTAAGGAAAATAACGTCCTCGAAGTTTCCACATCTGTCCGTAGTTGTTGTCGCCACCAGGGTCTTCGTCACAAACAGAGGAATCAATTCGCACAGCCAGGGACGAATAATCGGAATATACGGAATCAGCGAAGCACGAAACGCCTCACCACTGCTGGTCTGCGCCAGGATCTGCAGGCTCGCAAACTCCGGCGAGGCCGTGGGAGTAGCGTTCACGGTGGGTTCAGGCCGCGCAAGTTGTAACTGCGTAGATAGTCCTCCAACGCCAACAAATGGAGCCGGATCAGGTGGGTTCACAGGTGTCGGAACTTTCTCAACCAACGCCGGATTGATCACAATCTGCCGCAGCTTCTCGATGATAGAGATTGGAAGTCTGGGAAGGATGAATTCAATCGGCTCTACCTCCCATATTTGAACCGTAGCTCCACAAACCGGCAGATCCACCGGCAATCCACCCGTAATCACGCTCTTAAGCACCGTTCCTTGAACCCGGCAGAACCGAATCCAACATCGCCATATTTCCGAAGGGATCTCGAAACTCACAGGCGAGACTTCGCTATCGGGCTGTATGCGAATGAACTGCTCCGTAGCTCCTCGTCGAGTTAAATCCGAAAGGGCTGGCGCATCTTCTCCGCTCAACTCGGGACCTGCCACAATGCGAACCTCGCGAGCCGAAGCGACTGCCGGCACATGCAGGACCGACTTGCCCTCGGTGGGGATTACCGCCTTGGTTAGAAAACGGCCGTTGCTGGTGAATGCATACGCCACCGATTGAGGTGCTGTTTCGCCTGAAGACGAAGACTGCAAAGTGACGCTAACCTGGATAGGGACAGTGCGTTTTGCACTGCCTTGCGTATCTGCCATGGGTTTGCCTCTTCCGTGCACGTTGGCACAGTGCGACGGACCTTTCCGTGATCCGTCATCCAAGATGCCGGCCACAAAAAATAGTGGATTTAGACAGAGATCCGTTTCACCCCAGTCAAGCCCCGTATACATCTTGCGCATCAATTGGAAATCCAACCCGCCTTTGAATTACCTACAATCACGCAGCTCTGCCCCATAAAAGAACCCTCGCGCAAGGCATCTCTGCGCCCTGCCTCCGCTTCAAACCACATTGGAGAACTAACGATATGCCGCGTCCATTCTGGTCTGGTCAGATAAGAATTTCACTCGTCTCTTTCGGCATTAATCTTTTTCCCGCTACCGAAAGCAAAGGCGAGATTCACTTCCACCAGTTGAATCGAAAGACAGGTGAGCGAATTCGGCACCAGAATGTTTCTGATGGAGACGAGCCAATAGATAAGGACGAAATAGTAAAAGGCTACGAATATACCAAGGGCGAATTCGTGATGATCGAGCAGAAAGAGATCGACACCCTTCGAATTCCATCGAGGCAGGTTATAGACGCAACGCAATTCATCGACACCCATGACATTCACCCGGAGTTCTTCGAAAAGCCGTACTTCGTTACACCCGAGTCCGCCTCTCAGGCTGAGGCCTTCGCAGTGGTACGCAAAGCACTCCAGGATTCAAAGAAGGCCGCCCTTGGAAAGATAGCCTTCGGCGGTCGTGAACACCTGATTGCGATCTCCGCTCCCGAAGATGACAAGCAACTTGGAATGATGGCCTATACACTTCGATACTCCGAGGAACTCCGCGACCCTGCGGATTACTTCGCAGATATCAAACCAATGAAGGTCGACGAAGATCAGCTAGCTCTTGCCAAGGAGCTCATCCAACGCAAGACAAGCTCGTTCGCGCCAGAACAATTTACAGACGATTACGAAAGCGCACTCCGGGCCATGGTTCAGGCAAAAATCAAGCATCTTCCTCTACCGGAAGAAAAGGATTCGCCGAAGCCCACTAAAGTCATCAACCTAATGGACGCACTTCGCAAATCGATCAGCGGTACGGGCTCATCCAACGCGGCAAAGGCTGGAAAAAAAACCGCAGCCTCTGGAACACGTCGACCCCCACGAGAAAACAAGCTCACGCTGGTGACTCCTTCTAAAAAGGCTTCTACAAAGCCATCCAAGCCGACTAAGAAACGAAGGTCCGCGTAGCCATGGCCACCAAGCGCAGGACCAAAGAAACATCTGTAAGCCTGGTCGACCAGCAGTTAGAACGCTATCGATCGATGCGTGATTTCTCCACAACCCAGGAACCATCGGGCTCAAGCAGTCCACGTAGCAGATCCAAAACAGACCCAGACCATCTCCCGTTCGTAATTCAAAAACACGCAGCCACCCGGCTGCACTATGACTTCCGCCTCGGATGGAATGGAGTTCTCAAGAGCTGGGCAGTCACTAAAGGGCCGAGTTACGTCACCAGCAACAAACGTCTTGCTGTGCAAGTCGAAGATCACCCGATGGAATACGGCGGCTTTGAAGGAATCATCCCGCAGGGCCAATACGGAGGCGGTACCGTGATGCTCTGGGATACCGGAACGTGGGCTCCGCAGCCAGGACACGCCGACGTAAATGCAGGCCTGCGTGACGGCTCGCTCAAGTTCACGATGAACGGTACCAAGATGAAAGGTAATTGGGCCCTCATTCGAATGGGCGGTAAAGCCGCAACAGAAAGCAAACCAAATTGGCTTCTCATCAAGGAGCATGATCATTTCGAGCGCGACCGTACTGACCCAGACGTTCTGATTCAGGAACCAAACAGCGTAATCACAGGCCGCAGCCTCGAAGAAATAGCCGCAGAAAAAGATCACGTCTGGAACTCAAAAAAACGTTCTGATTCCAAGCCGAAACTGTCCCTGCAAAATTCACCCATCCCATCCAGTCGTACTCTGAAGAGTTCATCGTCAACCGCAGCCACAATTGGTATTGAGACTTCGCTGAACGAGTTTCCAAAAGAGAAGCTCCCCGACTTCATACCTCCGCAACTTGCGGTTAAGACCGCAACACCGCCGAGCGGATCAGACTGGCTTCATGAGTTGAAGCTGGACGGTTATCGTATCGAAGCTCACAAAAACGGCGATGAAGTTAAGCTATTCACCCGCTCTGGTCTCGACTGGACCCATCGTATGAAGTCAATCGCCGCAGACATAGCGAAGCTTCCTGCGAAAACCGCTATCCTGGATGGCGAAGTAGTCGTTCTTGCGAAGAATGGGACGACCAGCTTCGCGGATTTACAGGCTTCCCTCCAGGAAGGTGCCAAACATGCGCTGACTTATTTTGTCTTCGACCTGCTTCACCTCAACGGCAGAAACCTGCGTGACGCTGAACTCACAACGCGAAAGGATTTCCTCTCACAACTCCTCCAGAACGTACCCGAAGCAATCAAGCTCAGCGAACACATTCGAACCGACGGAGAAGATTTCTTTCAGGCTGCATGTAAACTCCGCGCCGAGGGCATCATCTCTAAACGCGCCTCTGGAAAGTACGTCTCAGGCCGTAGCAGCCAATGGATGAAGGTAAAGTGCGCCTATGATCAGGAGTTCGTAATCGCAGGATTCACCCTTCCATCGAACGGCATAACTGGCGTAGGAGCCCTCCTGCTTGGCTATTACGACGACGATGGCCGACTCATTTACGCAGGAAGAACCGGCACAGGATTTACGCAAAAGACCCATCGTCTTCTTCGTGAAAAACTGGACAAACTAAAACGCAAACAAACTGCCTTTGAGAGTGTCCCTGGCTCAGCAAAACATGGCGCAATCTGGGTCAAGCCCACTCTCGTAGCACAGGTAAGCTTTGCTACCTGGACAGCCGACAACCTCGTTCGGCAGGCCGCATTTAAAGGCCTCCGCGAAGACAAGCCTGCATCGGAAGTTCACCGTGAGCAAGAAATCGACACGCCAACAGCGAGAAGCAAGACAGCTACAGCTACACATCGTGCGTCAAATTCAACGGCAGCAAAAAATTCAACAATAGCGACACCCAAAAAGAAAGCCGCACCATCGAAGATCGCAAGCGCGCCAATCCGGCTGACACACCCTGATAAGGTAGTTGACGCTCAATCCGGCCTGACAAAGCAGCAACTTGCCGACTACTACTGGGCCATAGCCAACCACATGTTGCCTCATGTATCGGCCAGACCCCTTTCTCTCGTCCGATGCCCCGAGGGCACTGGCGAGCAATGCTTCTTCCAGAAACATTTAACTCACCTGCTTCCTCCGGGCATTCAGTCCGTCAATGTCCCTGACAAAAAGACCGGCAAGATGGAGCCGTACATCACCCTTTCGACTCCCGAAGCACTCGCCGGGCTAGCCCAGATCGGCGTTCTAGAAGTGCACCCCTGGGGCTCCCGGAATGACGACCTTGAGCATCCCGACCGCATCATCATCGACCTTGATCCCGACCAGAGCCTTCCATGGACAACCATCGCTGCCGCCGCAGAAGAAACCCGCAATCTCTTCAAGAAACTTGGCCTGAAGAGTTTTTTGAAAAGCACAGGCGGCAAAGGCCTCCACATCGTTGTACCGATAACGCCTAAATACGATTGGGATGAAGTAAAAGACTTTACCCATAAATTCGCAATAATTCTAGAGAAACGTAATCCATCTCTATATCTGACAAAGATGAGCAAAGCAGCGCGCACAAATCGTATCTTCATCGACTACCTGCGCAATGATCGCGGCGCCACTGCGGTAGCTCCTTACTCTCCCCGCGCACGAGCAGGCGTCACAGTCTCCATGCCACTTTCATGGTCAGAACTGAAATCTCCAATCCGACCGTCGTTCTCCGTAGTTGACTTCCCCTCCTGGAAGGATCGCCTTCGCAGCGATCCTTGGAAAGAACTTTTACGCACATCGCAACAGCTTTTCCCTCTGAAAATTAGCGAACTCTCCTGACAAATCGGTCGACCCCTTTCCGAATTCAACCGTGTTCTAACGTCCTCGGTCGGTAGTGTGTATAAAAATGAGCATTTTGTCATTTAGTTGTCACACAACGTAAACTCGCCGACAGAATCCCCCGTCAACTACGAGAGCGGCACCACTGAGGTCCCCGCGAGATGCCGGGCCAAGCACGATCAGTTGCTGCAGTAGCGAACCGGAAAACAATGAAAAAACTATTGCTCATTCTCCCAATCGTGCTCGTCCTGGTGGGTTCAATCATGCTCTTTGAACAACCTGCCTACGCCTACGCAGATCCAGGCACCGGCCTACTGGCAATTCAGGCAGTTGGGTCCGTCTTCGTAGCCACCGGATGGTATTTACGTCGCAAGATTTACGCCCTGCTGCATCGCAATTCAGCAGATCAAATTGCCTCACAACAATACACACCCGCTCAAGAAGATCGAGGCTCCTCGCGGTCGTGAGTGCTTACGGAGTTTCTTCAGCAGCTGCGACCTCCTCGTCTCTCAACATCTCAAAACAACCCTCTCTGGATTTCACATTCCGTGATCCAGCAGGCCAGTTATGCCTAAGTCATTCTCATGCTCTGCGGCGTATTCACCGAGACGCCGTCGACGAGACAATGGCCTTTCTTAACTCTCCGTTGAGAACAGCACTCGAGAGCAGCGGCGATCTGATACCGACCGAGATACTCAACACCGCAGCAGCTGAATCAGCATCCCGCGAAGATCTCTGGCTTCAGCATCCGCGCGTCGATCCCATTTCCTATCCATGGGAGTGGACAACCCTGCAATGGCGTGCGGCTGCTGAACTGACGTTAAAGATCACGCAGCAGGCAATTAACGCTGGCTGGACTCTCAAGGACGCAACGCCGCTCAACATACTCTTTGTCGGCACGCGCCCAGTACTCGTGGATGTCCTCTCCTTCGAACGAAGAGATCTGAATTCGAGCGTCTGGCTCGCCTACGGTCAATTCGTCCGCACTTTCCTGCTACCCCTGGTCGCAGAAAAACTCCTTCATTGGCCCTTGCAATCCTGCATCTTTTCTCGCGATGGTTACGAACCGAGCGCCATCTACCGCGCCCTGCGTCCTTGGCAACGACTCTACCCCAGCTTGCTGGACGTGGTCACACTGGCAACGCATTTAGATAGCTCCACAAGCAGCGCACCAAAGCCCAAGGCGCGCAAACGGCAAGTCTCATCTGACCCCGAGTTAGCTGCACACATACTACACAAGCGCCTGTCCCGGCTCACGAAACAGATACACCTCGCAGCACATCCCGAGCGCCACAGCCATTGGAGCAATTACCCGCAGTCAGCGACTCACTATACTGTTCATGCCACAGAAAGCAAACAACAGTTCGTCCGAACCGTCTTGCAGCGATTCAAGCCCGAACGAGTCTTGGATATCGGCGCGAATACAGGAACATACTCCCTCATTGCAGCCGAGTCAGGCTCTCAAGTAATAGCGCTCGATAGCGACAGCGCTGCGATCGAGACACTATGGATAGAAATGGCCAAGGGCGGTTCTCACCAGGCTGAATCAGTAACAACTCTAGTAGCCAATATTGCACGCCCTACTCCCGCAGTGGGATGGAGAAATCGCGAGCAGCTTTCACTCCTGGAGCGCCTTACCGGAAACTCCGACATGGTGTTCTTACTGGCTGTAATTCATCACCTCATTCTTCGCGAACAAATGCCTCTGCCCCACATCGCTGATCTCTGCGCAAGCCTGACTAGCCGCTTGGTCTTGCTGGAATGGGTGCCTGCATCTGACCCTATGTTTCAGGAGTGGCTACGCGGTCGCGAAAATCTCTATGGACATCTGTCCGAAAGCGACCTGCACCATGCATTCGGTGTATATTTCACGATGATTGACCGATGCGTCC
>Ga0302140_10003819_pt1 | contig 19242 bp, 12 predicted proteins | sample I_Bog_E1_1_FD_202095 | JGI IMG/M metagenome (GOLD analysis project Ga0302140, IMG submission 202095) | Peat permafrost microbial communities from Stordalen Mire near Abisko, Sweden - I_Bog_E1_1 | ecosystem: Environmental > Terrestrial > Soil > Wetlands > Peat | place: Sweden: Abisko, Stordalen... | reverse complement strand
AGGAATTTTCTGGGAATTTTTTTTTCCTTAAAATTCCTATTTCATTTTTTTTTTTCTCGATCATTATTTATAATTTAGAAATCAAATAATTTTTTTTTTTTTTAAAAAAATGCTTTTTAATTTTATTAAAAATCTAAATTAATTTTTTTATAAAAATAATTGTGAATTCATAACTTTTTTCATCAAATTTTGCTATTATTTTGAATTTAAACAAAAACTAAAAAAAAAAGTTTTGGAATTTTCTTGCTATGGCAACAATTGCAGGATTCAATCAATTTTCCAATGAAGAAATCCCAAATTGTGAAGAAGAGATCAAACAGGAATCCCCAACTTTGGTGGAAACAGAAAAAAAGAACTACACATCGAAAAATTCCAAAAAAGGCTCAGAACTTTTGAAAAAAGCCGTAGGAAAAATACAAATTCAAATGAAAATTGTGAAAACTATGTTAGGTTCGACTTTTCTCTAAATTTTCCTTTGAAAATTTTAATTTATTAAGAAAAATTCGATCCTTTTAAAATTCCACCCGATTGGACCCTCGCAGAAAACCACCAAGTATGATAATTTTACGTATTTGTCAATAAAATTACGCATTTTCCAAGAAAGCCACATCTGTGGGTTATGAAATCCATCAAGATGAGAACCAAGAGCGGAATTTATGTCTATGTTGTGGTTATCAGATCGTAATTTTTCCCTTAATTTCTCCTCTTAATTTATTGGATTTCTTTTTATTTTATAGGATAAAATCCCCGTAAAACAAATAGAGCCTGCAGTGAATCTTTCCTTCATAGGTGCTGGATACCCCCTATATTTCCATTTCCTACAAAATGCCATCCTGTTGATGGCAATCATGTTGTTGATTTCTGGGGAATTTAACATAATCAGCAATTACATCTCTGAAAATTGTATTTCCCTCACTGAAACACAAGCAACTGACGAATCCGATGATAATAATGAATTTTGCGTATTGGACTGGGTTACAAAATTTAGTCTCGTTAATAAAACGAACACTAGAGGATTGAATACGATACAGCATTATTTGAATTTCCTTTGTTTGATAGGGGTCATTGGGTTTATGTTATATTACCGTAAGACTCAAAAGGAACTGTATAGGCAGATCGATTTGAAGGAAACCACACCGTCGGATTATGCGATATCAGTGAAAAATCTACCGAATGACTTACCAAATATTGAAAGCACTTTATTAGAGTATTTCTCAACCATCGACAATAAACATTATGAGATAAAAAACATCAATTTATGCTACGATCTCACAGAACGGGGAAAATTACACCAGAGTTTCCGTGACCTTTTGAATAAGAAAAAGCAACTACTGAAGAAAAAGGTTGCAAATGAATCCAAATCCATTTCTTTGGATAGCATCAATGAGGAAATCACTATAATAAACCGTGAGATTCTATTCAAGGAGCAAGAAATGCGAAATTACGATATAAATCTACCTCATAACCATTTGAAGTTCTGTGGGATCGCAATCATTACTTTCAACACTCAAAAGGAAAAGAAAGAAATAATGGAGAAATCTCGTTTGACTCCAATAGACAGAATCAAGATTTTCTTCAAAAAAGATTTGGCTCTACCCAGAGGGTTTATTTTCCAAGGACATAGACTCATAATAGAACGGGCCCCGGAGCCAAATGAGATTTTATTTAATAATTTGCATTCGAACTCAAGGGAAAAAATCAAAATAAGGCTGGTGACCTTTTTTCTGACGATGCTGGAATTGGGGGCGTTCGGAATAATTATTTATTATCTGTTGTCATTTCAATATGATTATTTCACGATTGAAATAAATAATTTGCAAGCAGCTATGACACAAAGTCTTAGTGATGAATTGTTATCCAGTTATCAGGAAATGATGATCATGCTGTATTTGTCTTCAGGATGCATTTCTTTGTTTATTGTGGTGATCAATAATATTTTCATTGAATATATCACGAAGATAATCGTCAAAATGGAAAAATATTCAACTTATACGAGAAAAAAAATCACCTTGGCCACAAGGCTTAGTTTGGTAACATTATTAATGCAATCATTTTTTTGTTTTGGTTAAATAACTTTTTTTTTCTTTTGATAAAACATTTGTTTTTTAGCAAAAGTTTGTATTTTTTTTTTGGTAAAGTACTTTTTTTTTTAGGGAATTTTTTTTTTAATTTGTTAAAAAATTGTTTTAACCAAATAGATTCTTTTCTTCAACAATGCAATTTTGGTCTTTATAATTTGTAATGCAAAGGAACAGATCACGACCCCAGGTTTTTTTCAAAATTATAAATTCCTATAATTTTTCAAAAACAGGTGGTTTGATCTACACGCAATATTATGTCTTCATTTTTAACGCCTTGGGTCCCATTTTCACCAAATTGGTTGATTTCCCCTATGTTTTAAAAAAAATCAAAATTTACTATTTCAAAAATTACGCTCAGAACAGTTTGACTCAAAAAGAAGCCAATAAGTGGGTGTCTTATTTTATTTTTTATTTTTTTTGATTTGCAGACTGATGCAATACCCGAAATATGAGATAGAGGGGGTCTACGCTGAAACTGTCCAATCGATCTTATTCACAGCTTTTTACCAAGCATTGCTTCCTTTTGGGATCATATGGTCGCTTTTGTCTTTAACCATCCTTTATTTTTTCCATAAAGTCATAATTTATTGTTTTTTTGTTATTTTTTCTTTCTTTTTTTAAATTTTTTTTTTTTTTTTTTTTTTTTTGTTATTTTTCTTCTTACTTTTTTTTAATTTTCTCAACAAAAATATTTAAATAATTTAAAAATAAGAAAATCCTTTTGAGGAAAAGATCAGTTACCAAATTAATCGGAGGAGGGTTATCACGTTCCATGACAGGGATGCTTGAACTTGCCATTTTGATAACTGCGGTAATTCCAAATCTAAGAAGATTTTCTAAATAAATTTAAAAGTTGAGCAATTTTCTCTTTGAGTTGCAAATTCTGAACTCGTACAAAATGATCGACATTATTGGTTTGGCGATTTCTGTGATTTATTTCATTTCGCCTACTGTTTGGATCACAGAAAAGCTTTTCTTCTATAAGGAAGAGCACGAGGAGAAGGAATATTCGCAAATCCATCACAAATTCATCACAGTTTGAAATTTTCCTGAGATTTTATCATTATTTTATGTAAAATGCTTGTTTTTAGGATTATAACATTGAAAATCCAGTGACTTCTTTCAAAGCATTGAAAGAGAAGATAAATTTTGAAAAACATAAAGAATTTGAGCGGTTCCGAAAGAAAAACAATGGGCTTATAAAAGCTACTTTGGATTCGAATAGCCTTTCAAGAATTCTTTCACCAGTTAGCAATCATGAAATTCCCCCTCAAGATTTCAATAGCGGGTCACAAAACACCATCAAAGAAGAGTCAGCTACAAAACTAAAAGAAATGGAAATAAAAGAGGAAATGACTAGAGCCAACAAAAAAAAAACTAAATCCATAATTCCTGGACTGATAAGAGTGCAAAAATTGGAAGTTTTACGGAAATTGATTAGCTTTGAAAGAAAAACTGAGCTGGAAACGATAAAAGGGGATCTTGAATCGATGGAATTCAGCCAGAGTCCCTCGGTAAAAAAAATTAAATCACCGATGAAATGAATGCAAAAAATATTTTTTCTTATTCTGTCTGTTAAAAAATTTCAATTTTTTTCAAAATTATGACGGAAAAAATTTTATTTTTATTTTTTTGAAATTTTATAAAAGTTTTTCAAAACCAAAAAACAAAAAATAAAAAAAAATTGGATCTTTGACTCATTATTGAGATTATAAAATTAGCTCAATTTTTTCTTTTATTAATATAGTCAATTATCCCATTTTCATAATAATTTCGTTGATTAAATTATATTAAAAAAAAATTATAGCCAACATCATCAAAACCCAAAGGCAAAATGCCTCAATTCTCCTGCTGAATGTATAAAATGTCCTAACAATAACACTAGTCATCAAGCCGTCCTCGGTGAGATCATCATTCGAAGCCATATAATACAAACTATAATATGTTCCATTGGCCAGACTTATAAAATTAAAAGGTTGACTAACATCGGAAGGGACATAAGCATATGCCCAATTCGTCAGATAACTGTTATTTCCATCCATCCCTTGTTTCAATTGAGAGGTTCCTGGTATTGATGAATTTGCATTCGGTTCCAAACCGATGTAAATATACCCATCAATGTTGGTGATTGTTATTGATATTGAAACAGAGGAAAGTCCAGGCAAAATCTGTGAGGTATATAGAAGTGGGGTAGTACTATTACTAATGTTTGAAAGATCTACAATGGTTGAATTCAATAACGTGGGGAATGCTTTGCTTCCAGAGGTCGTCAATGCCACCAAACTCGAATAAAATCCTGTATTTGAATAGGTGGATGACACAACTTCATATAAATCATCAGAGGCATTTGTATAATTTCTGGAGAAGTACCATGAATAAGAATAAGTGGTTGGGATGGTTGGGGTTGTATTAGTGGTATTGCTGGTATTGCTTGTGGAGTTTGATGAAGAGTTTGATGATGACATTGAAGAGGAGTTTGAAGAAGAATTTGAGGTCGTATTTGTGGAATTAGATGTTGTGGTGTCTAATCTTCTCCTGTTGGTATTCACTTGACAAATGCTGCCTTCATCAGTCAAAACCCGGTCTGGATTTATCTGGAAATATGAAGAAAAAGCACATGCCATATCTACTTTCAAAGCACTTATGAGAGATGAATTGTATTGGAATTGGATCTTAAATTTCTTACCCCCATTATCAGGTTGGGTCCAAGTGGCACTAGCTGCTGATGAACTTGGTATATCGTCAAGATTTAAACAAAAAGTATTTATTTTATATGAAGACCCCGCTTTCAATTTATTATTCACGGTGACCTGAACTGCATTGTTCTCCACATTTATTATTTCATATCCATAGATCTTATAATCTTTATCATTGTCGTCAGGGAAGGTTTGTTCCTCATTGGAAAACTCGCTCATATTCTGTATAATGCTATAAGAAATATTATTAGTGCTGTTATCAATGCCAATTGCATAAAATAAAGTCCCCATTTGATCGCATCCAACATTGATTGTCGTTGATCCAACGTCAGGATTTACTATAGGAGTCATTGGAACAGGTGGAGTCTGGAAATCACTATTATCAATGACATTGATCTGAATGGCGGCCGGTGCCAAAAACCCATAGGAAGTATTCCCACTTATTGAGAAATTTATTATTGCAGTGGGAGAACCTGACAACGCATCCAGTGAATAAGAAGTTGCATAGAAAATGATTTGAGTTTGAGTGTTCGTTGCAGAAAACATGAGGCTTTTGGTTGATGTCTGATTTCCTTCCACTGATATATAATAGGTATCATATCCTACAGTAACATTAGCTGTTACATCCACTTCTCCAATTGGCAGACAATTAGAAAAATCAAGAACAATGGGTGCAGATCGTCCTCCATAAGGCACGACATATAAGTTTTGAGTAGTGTTGATTTGACAAGGATCAGTACGCACCGTGACTTGTAAGGCAGGTATATCTGAATAGATGCTTCCCGTGTTATTAATTTTCTGGGCTGTTAAGAGATATTCTCCAGGTGCTGTGATATTATCAGAGGCAATGCTGAAGAAATTCGCATGATTACCTACATCTATTTTCATCACAGGGGGGTTGACGTAGAAAGTCGCATTTGTTGGATTTGTGAAATTCCATTTGAAACTAGATGGGAAGTTGCCATTTGTAGGTCCTAAACCTATATACGTGCGGTATGAACCCTGATAAACGTCGATTGTCTCAAGTGTGTTGAAATTTCTATCGAAAAAGTCTAATTCAACTATGGTATCGTTCGTTGAGACATCGAGGAAAGTTAGAAATTCAGTGGTGTTTCTTAAACAAGTCACAGTGGAGGCCGTGATCGTGATATTGTCACTGGTCAGAAAAATCCTCACATCTTCATTGTAAAAAGTGGGATATTGAGGGGAATATATTCCTGAGATTATAACTCGGTATGTGAGAGCTGCTGTATTGGAGTTATCAGTGACGAACATGATTATTTTCCGATTGAAGGTCTTGAAACAGGAGCTTGAGAGTTGTGTGCTGGTGAGATCACCCATTTTGATGACAGAACAGCTTAATTGGTCTGTTAATTGGATGCTTTCTCTGAAGGAATATGGCAATTGCACGATTAATTGATTGCCTGTGGAGATCGAGCCTGCTGATAAGAGCACTTGGAATTCAATAGATAACAATTGTCTGATAACATGATTGCTTAAGATCATATCTTTGAGGAAAATTGAATTGATAACAGCTGTGGAGTTGAGACTAGGTTCTGAAATATAGGCCTGCTCAAGAATGCCATCATAAGGATTCGTGTTATTATCTAAAGCGAAATAAACCTGCCAGTTCGAATCCTCAGAATTAGGTTGTGTGACCCCTGAAATCAATAATAAGTAATTATCACTGCTAGAAGTTAACAAAGGTATGTTTGGAATTATACCGAGCCTCCTTTCAGCCACCGACCCACAAAATACCAAGATTTCATTTAAGAAACATTCAAAGTTGGCCATTGAATTGATGTACGGTGAAATGGCTTGGGAAAATTCTATATAAATCATTCCGGTAATAGGAACATTAGCAGTCACAGGCTTAAAACTGAAGAGATAATCAGCATCCATGCCTCGTGTTATGAATTTCTTGCTCAAACTAACTGTTGATAAATTGACTGCATTAGGAATGCTCACATAATTCAACTGTTCTTTGGTTAAAATTGTATTGGTGATTACAGTGCCATCACTAACTCTTACATAGGAAGCAGATATTGATGTTTGGACAGTGGGATTCGGTGTTTGGGCTCCTCCAGTGCATTTCAATGTATAGGTCCCACCTCCATTGATATTTGAATTGAGCACCAATTTGGCATTTGTGGTGTCTGATGCATCGAAAGAAGTGAACAGATGGCTTTTAGCCTGAGTGGAATCAAGAACATAACATTGATAGATCCCAGGTGTAGTTAATCCATTTGAGAAATATCCCAAATTAAAGTAGAATGCATTTCCTTGCCTCAGATTTCTCGTTAAAGTAAATGAAAAGAAGAAGGCGCCTCTAGCATTTGCCATATTCACATAATTCAGACTTGATAAGATGACATCATTGGTCATCTGACCTCCATTTAATGCGAAACCAGCGGGTGATGATTGTGAGCACGTTTCTGTGAGGAAACCATTATACTTGATAGTGGCAGAATGGGTAGTTGCGTTGAATGTGGATGGAGTATCTAATAAAATGTTTATGTTAATTGAATTCGGTGTAATTGAATGGACATTAGTTGTAGATGGATTAGCCAATGTGAAGGTGGCTGTTGCTGAATAGCTACACGTTAAACCAATCATATTACATCCCACATAATTTAGAGTAGAAACTCCTACAGTTAAGGTTTCTGTTATCACTAAATTATTATCCAAAGCCGGTAAATCATATTTGGCAACATTCATGATAGAAAGAGTATAGAATATGTCTTTAGTGCTGATAGGCACACTGTTTACAGCAAGAACACTGCATAAAGGCTCGGTCCAAGAAGTGGTTACCGTGGGGTCTCTGATCATAGAAACACCCAAGCCACTGTTTAAACTCCATATATATTGAAGATTGTCTCCGATGTTATAGCTCGCTCCCCAATAAAAAGGCACTATGAACGTATTAATATATACATTTTTGCTTGTGCCAATGCTGGAAGCTGTGCCTCCGGAATCCATACTGCATAGGATAGTATAGATAAGAGTTGTTTTGGCACGGGGGTTGGTTATTGGATGGAATACGCATTTATTAGTAGAACCTCCAGAATAATCCCAAGTCAACACTTGTGCAGCATTGAATATCTGGGTTCTGGCGTAAATACCAAATATTGCTCCCCAATTTGTGCCACTATTTAAAGCTCTGGTGCAGGTGCATGTACCGGTTCCAATTGTGCCTAGATCTGATAGGAATGCCATTTGAGAGATGGAATTATAAGGCTTGATAATGGAGGTCCCTGGGTTGAGATGTGGCACTGTTCCTGTTAAAGGTAAAGCACAACCATTATTGGGATCATTATTATAATTTGTAGTGTCATCTGTGAATAGTGTGGCTGTGTTCATGGTGCTAAAGATGGTAGCTAATTTCGAACTATAAACAGAGCCGATGATTCTGTATACGGCTATGATGTTATATGTGGGGTTGGTTGTTAAAGTGTTTTGACTCATCACAGCAACGTACACGCTTGTTAAGGCGTTGGACGTCATTTTCATTGGAATGTAGAAATTATAACTTGTGCTTGCTGATATCGCATTATTCAATACAACCCCATTATGTTGCCACCACATGTCATAAGTTGAAGTATTACCTTGTATGACTTGACCAACAATTTGAGCACCTGAGGTCATTTCCACGCAATTTAAAACATTGTTTGAATTTGCAAATTGTTGCAATCCAGCTAAAGTGTTATCCTTGAGAAAAACCGCCAAAGAAGTTCCTGAGGCAGGAAGATCCGTGCCGAATGTCACACTGATTCGTAAATAAGTGGCAAAGTAGTTGGAGTTTCCAAAAACAGAAGCACTTTGTGAGTAATAATTGGCGTAGAAAGCCACAGAACCGCTTGGAGGTCCCCCTTGTAAGACATATCCATGGATCATTCCAGGACCCCCAGCATAAGTCGTGCTTTCATATAATGTGAAGAAGCTCTCCATCATGACTTGATATTGAGAAAAGCTGGCATATAACATGCATTTGAAGCAAAGAATCATATCAAACACATAAGTATCAGCATATAAAGTCGGAAACGTGGAAATGCTTGTATTGACAAAGGCAAGACCTGCGATTGTAGTAGCTGATCGTCCCTGGATCTGATGACAATAATCCACCGAAGGCACTTGTAGACAAACCAATGACACGTGGTAGAAAACACCTCCCGCACTATCAGTTGTTGATGTTATCAAGTTCATTTGTTTAGATTGTGTCGATGCAGTGTTATAACCAAAACACCCTTGGTTGGTCATTGTACTGGATGCGAATAAAGTTCCAACGGGAAGGACACCCAGAGGGAATAAAGAGGAATCAATGCCCAAAACATTGTTATTAAAGATTAATTTAAGCAACACATGAAGACCAGAGGCAGCGCCCGAACCACTACAAGTAGCTGTGGTAGCTAAAGTGCCATTGCTGCAAATTTTATTTTGTCCTGCATATAAAATCACGAAGAGATTGTAAATATCAGTTGAGCCTGATGGTTTAACAAAAACTCCAACTTTGCTTGTGGTTGAGAAAAATGCTGTTGTTATCGTAGAATAAAGAGTCGACAATGTGGTGCTGGCCAAATTATAATCAGTTGATTTATAACTATAGAGGAAATTGTAATAGTTCGTCGGTGGAGAGCCATAAAACCAACCAGTTGTTGTTGTAGTGTCCACATATTCTCTATTCAATCTCACAGGAATCGTTGGTCCATTTAAAGTCACTAGTAAATCCTCTCCATATCCAAGGGCATTTCCTGTTCTCACCTCAAGTTTCCCCCCAGTTAAAGTTACTCCAACAGCACTTGAAGCCAACATAAACTTTATGCTGATATAATAAAGATTAGAGGTAAAAAGAGTCCCCACATTAGTAATTGATATTTCATCGGAAGCCGCAATATAGTTTGGAATAAGACCAGGACTTATTACAGGGAGAGTGGTTGCTAGGGAACTCATTATGACAGTAGTATAGCTCGATCCTGGATTCACCAGAAACCAGTTGATTTTCAAATAACCATTATAACTGAAAGCAACGACTGAAGGTGAAACAGTAAATTCCGTCGTTAAACTGTTGTATATAGGGAAACTTGTCGCCATGGCGTAAAACGTCAAAGGACAGCCATCTTTTGTAGTGTCAGTTTGTGGCAGAAGTCCCCAGAATAATTTTGCAATATTGGTGAGAGTTATATTAGGATAGACCGTATATAAAGATAGGGGGTTCGTACTCGCTGCAGATACAGCTGCTGAATAAGCATATAGGAACCCTGCTCTATTAGCTGATTCAAACATGCATTCCACCGTATTAGCTACAAAGGAACTGACAAAATAATTCGGGTTGACAATTTGGACCGCGATTCTGAAAGTTGTTTGATTGAGGAATTGATCCACAGTGAAATAAAGGCTGTTCATCTGATTGACGATCTGACATGTGGTTGTCGTGTTCAGTAAGGAAATATTCTGAGTGCAATCAGTGGCTCCGGCTACACATTGTGTATTAACACAAGGATAATCAAATGTAAAATTTCCCTCATGATTTAATATGATGGAACCTCCTTTATCCAATGCCATGTTGGGAGTTATATCAAAAAAAGCTCTGTAGCTCGCTCCAAATGTGTTTCTCTTCGCTGTGTCAGACGTGGCATAACTCGCCTGGATTGTGAATGCCGTAGAATCTTGCTCCACAGCCAATCCTATAACATCAAGACAAGAACTACTATCATATATGATGCCGTGAGTTATATTGGAAAGGGTCATCATTTGAATACATCCTTTGATCCCGTTAGTGAAGGAACTGGCATCTTGTATGTAAAGAGTGATATTCATCCAAACATTAAAAGGAATAGTAAAATTGGGCTGCAAAAAGTACACAGGGTCAGAAGCGAGAGCCACAATCAATGTAGACTCAACGAAATTCATCGATTGAATTGTCGCTGTAACTCCATTGAGGGACATTGGGGAAGTGATTGAGATGTATTCATTTGTAAAAAGAGGATTTTCAAATAGGACAGGAATGATGATTTGGAGACAGTTGTAGCAATTATAGGGGTTCTCAGGGGTCACCGTCACGGGTTGGGAATAGATGTGAACACTAAGGAGACAAGGTGTTGAAGAAAAGAAGATGAAAAAAAGAAAAAGTAGCATTTTTTAGGAGTTGAAATAAAAATAAATTATTATAATGAGGAGGAGGAAATGCTATTTATAGCATTAATATTATAAGAAATTTTTAAGATAATGTTGTGGAAGAAATTGTAGAGAAATTAAAGGGAAGTCCGATTATTGAGAGAAAGGGCTTCTAAAGAAATAAAGACTCCGTTTTAAGGCTCTATTTTTTCGAATATACTATGATTCTAATATGAAATAAAAGAACCAACTCTCATTCGAATGAATTTATTGAAGAAATGGTGGAAGGTTTCAAAAAAATACACTCACAGAATAAATTTCAAGCTTAAAATATGTACAATATGGTTGTAAAGCTTCAGTTTTCATAAATCCTAAAACTAGGAAACTTGTTTTTTAATAAGATTTATAATTTTCTCTATGAAATGAAAATAAATCCTTTAATTTTTGGATAATAATGATAAAAAATTATAAAAAACTCAAGTAATTTGAAATATGGTTAATTATACATTTTTCTAAAAATTTATTATGTTTTAAAATTTTGAATAAATATTTTTTTTTTTTCGTTTCTTAAAAAACCCATATTAAAAAAAATAAATAAATAACCCATATTAAATGGCCGGATCTTGATTCAAGCTCATTAAAAGTTCACTATCACTGGTATCCCCTGCGAACTCCCAGGCAAAAACTCCCTGCAGCCCATTACTCTTAACAAATTTCACTTTTTCAACTGCACTAGTTGGACTTTCATAGCTTATAAACGTCCCACTACTTTTATCATAATAATAGCTGGCTTGACCAGCAACATTATAAAAGCTATTTTGAGGCATAGCACTTAAATATGTTCCTTTGATGTTTCTATAATCGAACACATCTTGCTCATATGGTGCGTTGTTCAACCCTCCCTTTGCATTCATATACCCATTCATAGAATCGATGGTTCCTGGTTGTACTTGAAACCCTCTGCCATAAAAAGGACTGCCTATATTTATTTTGTTCGCATTGATTCCTTTAGTTAATAAGAATCTAGTCGCTTGATTGGCTCCAGTAGTGCTTCGACTTGTTAAAGGATCAGACAAGATAGGACCTATAAAGGTATGGAACCCTGTGATAGAGTCTCCAAAGCTCCCAGATGTTATATCGTAGTCTTTGATGTTATAATGATCTATATAACTGTCGATTACAGTGAAGTTTATCGCGTTTAACTTATTAGTGTCAGAGGAAAGCATGAGACTTGAAGGAGCAGTTGATAATTGAGTCTTCAGCGCTGAAATCAATGAGGTAAAAGCCGTTTTATCATTAGGAGATGGGGAGTAGTATACTCCATTAGGTCCGCATTTAGTGTCGCCTGCCACACAAGGGAACTCCAAATCCAAATCAAATCCATCGAAGATTTTATTGTATTTCTGGAAAAGTCCCACACAGGAATTCACCACTGAATTCATATTAGATATCATGGAATTATGTAGGTTCACAGCATTTGGATTATAAGGTCCGCCTAGGGTCAAAAACACTTTGACATTTGGAAATTTTTGCTTAAATTGTAACAATTGATACATATCTCCCTTATAAGTTTCTGTAGGGGATTGCGCCACATTGCCACAAACCCCACCAGCAGGACCCAAATATGATTCAGAGTCAGGTTTTGAAAATGTGCAAGTGCCAGCAGAATAAACAAGATAACCATAGTAAAGCGTATCAATTAAACCTCCTGGGATTTGACATATTTGAGAAGATTTCAAGATTTCGTAGTCTGCATTAAAATAAAGAGAAACTTTATGAGAGGAAGGTCTGGAAATTGTTTGAAGAGATCTTTTGGAACGAAATTTTGAGAGGTAGGATGAGGGAAGGGTATGGATAGAATGGAACATAAGGAAAATGAGAAAGAGAGATGAAAAATGGAAAGATTTTGACATAATTTTGTTATTCGTTATGAAAATAATTTTTGAGTGTGTTTTTTTTATATTGTGGTTTTTGACAATTTTAAGTAAAAATTTGGTCAATATTTTCTCTTTTAATTATTAATTAATAAATGAAGAATTTTATATTTTATTATTATTTATTAAATCAATAAAATCGATTTATTTTCGATATTTTTAAATAAAAAGAAAAATCTTTAATAAAAATTGCAAATGAAATTTTTTTAGTTTTCATATTAGGCAGATATCAATATTTAGGATTTTTTTTCTTTCTATATAATAAAAAAAATGGTTGCGTTTTCTCAAAAATTATTATCATCATCCTCTGGAGATTCAAAGTCTATGGATTTTTCTAAATTAAACTCAGTGTCATCGTCAAGTTCTCCAATTTCATCATCGATGCTTTTTTGCTTGAAAGAAAATTGTTTGACAATTTTTTTTTTCTAAAAGCCATGAAAAATTAAAAGTTTATTGAATTTTTACATCTTTAGTTAAAACCTCTTGGTTTTTTGAGTGTATTCTTAGTTTTTCAAGAGAAAAGGCATTAATTTCATTATGAAAAGCTAAATCAGTCAAAATTATTAAAAACAAAAAGACTTTTAAAAACTTCATTTTTTTTTAATTTTTTTAAATTTTTATTGTTTTTTTTTTAAATAATTCCTTCCTCTCTTCTCCTTTTTTTTTAGCACTTCAGCAGCGGCTTTTCAATCCATTTCTTATTATTGGCTTTATCCAAAAAAAAAAATGTTATATTTTTAATAAAAACTGAATCAAAAACCTTGCAAAATCTTGCCGAAAAGCAACGTGAACACCACGACAACAACCCCACTGATGAGATTTTCATTCCAGTTCGTGCCATGCGTTATCGCACTCCTTTTCACAAACAACACCAAAACAATGGGTATTATTACCATCTTTCCCGAAAGAAAAAACGTTAAAATTAAACTTTTTTTATTTCTTACACATAATGCCATTCCCACTGCAGAATTCATCTTTTTCGGCTTATAAGAGGTTATACTTGGATTGAGTTTCCCAACAAGCAAATCAACGCAATTCTTATCAAAATTATTATTAAATTTAATTGTTTTTTATTTGTTTCGTGAGCACTTGCTTGTAGCCATCATAGAAATGGTTCAGGAAGTATCTCATAATGGAATTTTGGCCATCCTTCAAATTTCCCATCGCTGTTTTCTTCCCCAATCTAAACAAAGTTGCTCACATTTTTTAGGGTCAGCCTATTACCTTGTGAAATCTGTCTTTAAGGCTCCTGTCCCTGTATACAAAATACTTAAAACATCAGCGTTTTTGGTCCAGATCTCTCTAAAAATCGTTTCAAGCTCCTCAGAAAATTTCTCAAAAGTTGTGGGCTGTGGGAATAAATGTGAAAAATCAAAAAAAAAAAAAAAAAAAAATTATGTAAAAAAAAAAACCTGATTAGTTTGCGAAAGATTCGCCTTCACAAGAATCTTATGCAAAACCCATCTTGCTAAAACTGATTGAGTCACATTAGTTCGATCCAAACAATCCATACAATTGGTCCTCACAACGCCTCTTTGTTTGTTGTCCACGTTATAATTGTTGGGCTTTTAACAAATATCAAAATAATAACAAAATTCACATGAAAAAACCTTCGATTTGTAATATGAAAGTTGAAACCATCCCATTTTCTCGAGGTCCTCCTTGATTTTCCCTACCAATTTCGACAAGTTCTCATATTTCATATTTCGACATTCCATATGAAAATCAAACCAAACATATCTCAAAGCTTCATTTTGGCAACTTTTCACCATTTTTTCAAAATATTCACCCACATGCAATTGAAACCCTTTTTTATCTATTAAATTCACGATCGTTTGAGGCCCATAATCCTTCACTTGGGTTTCGAAATGCTTCTGACAAACAGAAATGTTTTCATTATCACCTCCCAGAATGGCACCTTTGGGCTCCCATTTCATATCAGGTTTCTGTTGCCAGAGAAAAGGCATGGAGCCTCTAGTCTGCAGGAAGGAATAAAGAACTATAGGATTCTCTCGAACGGTGTCTTGACTGATTTGAATGATTTGTTCAGTTTCTGCGAAATTTGAAACGTTGCCATCCTTTTTTTAATTAATACATTTTTAAATGATTTTTGAATATATTAATAAAAAAAATTCAAATTACCTAAATTAAAAAAAAAACAAAAAAAAATTAAAAATTAAAATTAAATTGCACATTAAAAAAAAAAAACAATTAATGAAAATTATCAAAAAAATGTTTTTTTACCACGTCAGCTCCACGACTGACATAACGCATTCCGGTTCTACTTTTGTCTCTCCTAGAAATCAAAGTGATTTCGCATGGGAGGTTGTTATTAGAGATGAGGTTTGTGTAGCTGATTTGTACAATGCCAGAAATTATAGGTGTGATCCATTCATCAGCTCCCAAAGCCAGGAATTCTTTCATGCAATGTTCATTGAAACAAAACCTCTCATTGAATTTCAAACTATTTCATAATTCTTCAAAATTAAAATTGATAAAACTCTATAAATTCAGACCAATTGAATTGATTTGCTTCAAATTTCTGCAATGAGTTTGTGAGGTCATAATCGTAGGAAAAATAGAAGAATTTTGTTTTGAAGATCGAGTTCAGCATGGTTATATAAACCTCATCTTCCTTATCATTAGTGGGACTAATAATTTTTCTTACAAATAATAATGAATAAAAGAGTTTACTAAGTGTCTTGATTGCTCAAAGGGAAAAACTCCACTCTATCGATTTGAAAGATTCTCCTTAGATAAATCTGTCCCGTAAAATTGGCTTTGGTCACCACAGCTAAGTAATTCCCCCTCCTCAGCTTAAAAATCCCATATACTGCCTTTATCCCCACAGTCTATTTTTTGCCATTTGTAAAAAACATTAATTTTATTGGAAAGAACCTTCAATTTGACACCATCCTCCTCCTTATTAATTTCCTTATTGAGAACTAATTCATGCCCTCGTTTTCTAAAAGGAATACTTAAAAAATGTAATAAAAATTGATAGAAACATAGTTATTTGTTCAGGCATGTTGTTATTCTTGAGCACATACTTCGTGCTATAGACTTCCAGGAACCTCGTATCCTTAAATACACATTCAGAATCCACCATTTTATAAAAAATTTTAAATTTCTCAGAATGAAATAAAATTTCGGCGATTTTTTGATTTCAAAATCCTTAAAAAAACCACTTTGATCAAAAAATCGAGAAAAAAAACATCCTCCCTTTAAAATTAATAACTTTAACGACCTAATCTCAAAATGCTCCAGCCCGTTGAATACCTCAAAAACATCGGAAATTATTCCTATTCGACTCGTCATTGTATTGGCCAAGGCTCTTATGGAAAGGTCTTTGAAGGTTCCGACAATAACAAATCTCAAGTGGCTATAAAGCAAATGGACCTCCGTTTCCTCGAATCAGACAAATACCTCAAATCGCAACTGAAAGTGGAAATCGAAGTGTTGAAAAGACTCAAACATAACAACATAGTCAGATTGATAGATGTGCTTCAATCTTCCAATAGCATGTATATCATCACAGAATTTTGCAAGGACGGTGATCTAAAGGAAGCCTTAGGTAAAAAGAAACTGTTCTGTGAAGGGGATGCCTTGAACACCTTCTTTCAAATCCTCGATGGGTTTCAACAATTGGTTAATAACGGCATCATTCATAGAGACCTGAAGCCAGCGAACATTTTGATTCATGGAGGAGTTTATAAAATAGCTGATTTTGGCTTCGCCAGGTTTGTGACTGATTTCAACTATTCCTTATTGAAATCCTGCGTGGGGAGTCCCTTATATATGGCTCCACAGCTGCTTTTGAGAAAGCCCTATACTACCAAATGCGACGTTTGGAGTCTTGGCATCATATTTTATGAGATGCTCTTTGGGGAGACGCCTTGGAAAGGAATAGATGAAAGAGATTTATTAAACAATATTTTAAAGAAACTATTGAGTTTTCCGCGGAAGATGGGTAAATTCACAGAGGACATCTTAAGGAAGATGTTGGTCATAGAGGAGAAGGATCGTATTTCATGGGAAGAACTCTTTATATTGAAGGAGAAAAAGCTAAGAAAGGATTTAGAGATCTTAGATAGAGAAAATAAACCACCGGCTCCTGCTCCTTTAATGAGTGCGGGCCTAATGAAAGAAAAGAAGAAATTGCCTGATAATGTGACTGCGGAGCAAAACGATAGGGAAAATCTATTAATTGAACAGAAGAAGTACTTGAAAGTTATAAGTTCATTGAGGGAGGAGCTTTGTTTCAAGCATTATGTAGGGGTGCGATTATATAATTCTGGTGGGGATTTGGCCAAAATTTTAAAAATCAAAGGTTTATTAGTTGAGAAGTTCCAGTTGTTATGCGCACAAGCTGTGAGACATGCCTGTAAAATCCTAATAATAGACTTAGCGGAAAAAGAGAAAAATAAGAAGGAAGTGTTCACAGTGAATAAGGAACTAAAGAATCTGCAAAAAGTCTTAGAAAAAGAATTGAAATTCTATCAGGAGCTTCATGAAGACCTCTTAAAACATTATAAATCGTTGAATGTTTATGAATCTTTGAAAAATGATAAGGAAATTGAACATCTTTTGGAAGGGGAACTATGTGAAAAAGGCAAGGAAATTCTAGGGGGATATATTAGAAGATATGGGTTTGAAATTTTGAAGGTTATGACAAATAATGAGGTAGAAATTGGTGAAAAAGAAAGAGAAATTGTTATAAGTTTCGATTATTTGCTTGATTTTATGGCATGTTTGATCAGGAATGGGAATAAACATGAGGTGGATTATGAAAGCTTGCATCGGGAAAAAAGTGAAAATGGAGAGGTAAAAATGTATTGGGAGAAGGTTTGTGGGAAAAAGAACGCATTGGTCAAGAGAGAAAATTAAGAAAAAAAATTAAAATTTTTTGTTGTTGTTTTATTTGAAAATTAGATGTTAAGTCATGTTTGTTTATTTAAATAAGGAAAAATTACAAAAATGTTTATTAATTAATTTAAAATAAAAAAATGAAAAAAAAATATTAAGTATTTAGCCATTTTTAACCTAGATAAATATTTTAAATGTGGAATTTTGAAAATAAGAACTAAGAGTGACTAATTAATACTGTAAATGAATTTTTTAATTGTTTTTTACAATGAACCAAATTTCATATGTAAAAAATGCTCTGAAGACTGCGTCGGAGATTCCATTTCGCAAGCTGAAACCATCAGTTACCCAAATTTTATTTAACCAAAAGCAGAAAAAGAATGCTGAGCTGCCAAGGGAAAAGAGGATTGTCGAAAAATTAAGCAAAATTCTTTTTCATGATCAAAATAATGATGACAAATCCAATTATAATGAAAATAATATAAACAAACAATGAAAACCGAAATGATGGGTAATTTTTCATACTTTGAAAATATAATTAATCAAAAAATTGGAAGAAGAAATTCCTTTAAAGCAACGAAATGGCAAGCATTTATTTTCAATGGAAAATTAAATTTTTATAGATGAGAATTTTAAAAAAATGGTTAATGAAGAATTGTGCAATAAATATGAAGGTAATGAGAAATTTTTCATTTACTTAAATTTTACTATTTTTATTAACAAATAAAAAAACCTATTCTTTTTTCTCCAAAAATTTTTCAACTCATGCAAAGCTGATTCCCTCAAAACAAGAAAAACAAGAAAATCTTGAAATGGACAATGATTCTGAAAATGAACAAGTTGAAAATGACCTCCTCCTCGAAAATCCCGAATTTGATAATCTTTCTCAAGAAATGGAAGAATCTGAAAAGGATGACTCTTTAGATACATTTATATGAAATCCTGATCTCCAAATTGGTTATGTCCATTTAATCTCGTGACTGGCCCCTTAGTAAGAAAAGAATTAGAAAATCCAATTGATTGTTTCAAATTGTTCTTTAGATGATAATGGCAGGATAGGAAATTGGTTCGCATAATCAGTAATATTCACGGATTCCAAGAGAGAAAAAACTAAGCCCAAAATGGTCAGAAAATACAACATTTTTATGGGAGGTGTTGATAAAGGAGATCAATTTTCCTCATTTTATATCAATGAAAATAGATTAGTGAAATGGTGGGTGAGGATTTTTATGAGCCTTTCAGACACAGCTTTGATGAACAGTTATATTATCTATTCTTTCGGCCAATCTCCTAAATGTCTCTATTAGAATTTCGAGAGTTCATCATAAATGGTTATTTTTCTAATTATCTGAAGTGAAGGCAGAAAATCGGAAAGAAAGAATAATCACGATATCAACCCTACCAATTCTTCCGATCAACATATTTTGAAAACGAGAAATCAAAAAAAATGGTTGCATATGTAGTACGACAGAATCTCAAAAAACAACAGTTATTATTGTTTGGGATGTGATAAAAATGTGCATCCTGAAAAATATTTCTACGTTTTACATAATT